>Ga0181533_1000567_pt1 | contig 50059 bp, 31 predicted proteins | sample PEATcosm2014_Bin_45_FD_119772 | JGI IMG/M metagenome (GOLD analysis project Ga0181533, IMG submission 119772) | Peatland microbial communities from MTU Mesocosm Facility, Houghton, MI, USA - PEATcosm2014_Bin11_60_metaG | ecosystem: Environmental > Terrestrial > Soil > Wetlands > Peat | place... | reverse complement strand
GTATCGGCCCATGGCGCGAATCGCTCGGGTGGCGGATGCGGCGTAGCTGCGAAACCAGAAAACGTGGTGAGCGTCCCCGGTTTTCCAAATGGTTCCTGACACCATTTCTCTCATGTTGAAAGGCGAAAGCGGAAGGAGCAGGTTGCGGATTCCAGCGCCGCTTGACGGGTCGGCCGTCCCGGAAAGCGGCGGCAGACGAAATCCACCCCGCGTTGAAGCTCAAAATTTCAGCCGGAGCCTTGAACCATGCTCTCGAAAAATAGGAAATATCGTGCCAGTCCCGCTTTCGCCAGTCCCGCTTTCGCCAAGTCCCGCTTTCGCCAGCGCTAACTGCTCAGTGTCTCTCTGGTTCCTTAAGTCTTTACGGCACCGCATCGGTGGTGGGGATCAGATCCAGATTCACGGACGCATGGGAGCGTTCCTGGAGGTGGGTTCCCTGGCCGCGTGTCTCGAAGGGCTCGAGGAATTCGGCATTGCGGTAGGCGCCGTCCTCGACGCTTTCCCAGGCGAAGACCTTGTAATCTCCCGGCGCCGCGCCCTGGATCAGGAAGCGGCCGTCGTCGTCGGTGGAGGTTGCCTTGTAGAGTTGTTGTTCGCCGCGGCGGGGCGGATTGGGGACCAGGACCACGGTCGCGCCGGGACACGTCTTCTGACCTCGAGTCACGTAGCCATCGACGGTCGCGCCGTTGGGGCTGACCAGCAAGTCCAGGTGTTGGGGATAGGGGAAAACCTCGGTGCTCCAGCCGGAGCCCAGAACGTCCGAACCATCCAGGCGCGCGGCCTTCAGATACCAGTCATCCGCAAGATTCTCGACGCGAATCAAGTAGTCGCCGGGGGAGAAGGCGTGCAGGGTGAAGTCACCGCCAGGGCCGGTGCGCGTGTCGGGCGGCTCACCCAGAATCATGCGCCCATTGCGTGGCACGAAGCTGACTTCCCAACGGGTATCGACCTTTTCGGCGCCCTCGACGATGACGTTTCCGGTAAGTTCGGTCAGGCGCTGGAGCGTCAGGTCAAAGCGAGTGAATCCAGTGGCGGCCACCTGCAGCGGCTGGCGCGCCAGCATCCGGCCGCCGCGGCTGTCCTCCGCCGTGGCGTAGAGGTAGTACGCGCCAGGTGCGACGTTGGCAAATTCGAAATCGTTGTTTTGCACGCGCGCCGGGAGGGGCGGAACCAGGTCCCCGAGGGCGGAAATATCGCGCTGGAGCAGGAAGACCTGCGGGTTCTGCCCACCGCCATAAAGGCGGCCACTTACGCCGACGCCCCGGGCCGGCTGCATGTCGATAACGATGCCGGAAAGCTGATCGCTCAACCGCGCCACTACGGGCACAGCGTGCACGGCGTCCAATTCTCCCGGATGAAAAGTGGGCAGGTAATGCAGGTCAGTGCGAACGCCGATCGGGGGTGGCGCGGGTTCCGCCAGGACAAAGTGCGGCCCAGGATTCAGCCCCCAGATGCGGTATTCGCCGAGATCGTTGGTGGTGGCCACGGCGCCCACGCGCAACTGGCGCTCGCCCCAGTTGTAGACCGGCCGGAGTTCGGCCACCAGCACGCCCGCCATGGGCAGTCCCGCCTCATCATAAACATTGCCGGTGATCACCGCGCCCGTCAGAAGTTTGATGGTGAGCCCGGACAAACTCTGCCCGGGTGCGAGACGCAGCACCACGCCGGCGCCGTTCACGGACCGTTGCCCATACGGCTGTTCCACGTAACCATTGCAAGCCGCGGTGAGGATGTACCGCCCCGGATCGACGCCCGTGATTTCAAATTGTCCCGTAACATCGGTGACCGCTCCGGAACATTCCTGGGGGTTGGAGGCGTCGCAAAGGGTGACGGTGGCCTTGCGCAGTGGCTCACTGCCATCGGCGCTGACCACTACCCCCCGCACCGAACCCCGATCGTGCGTGCGCGGCCCGGGCATTTGCGCGAACTCCACCGAGCAGGCGAGCAGCAGGAAGAAGGGCCAGCGGTTTCTTAAACTGGTGAACATCAGGGCTCTTTGCTCCGTATCAAATCCAGGTCCACCGTCTTGTGCGCGTTTGGTGCGAGATCGAAACCCCGGCTCTCCTGGCTTAAGGAGAGTAAATCCATAAGCGCGGACAGGTTCGAGTCAAGGCTTTCCCAGGCAAACACCGTGTAGCTGCCGGAAGGAATGCCATCAATTACATAGTGCCCGTTCTGGTCGCTCGTCGTCGCCTTGAACACGGTATGGGAGCCTCGCGGCTGGGCAGGCACCAGCGTGACGGCAGCCCCGCTGTAAGGCTGCTGATCCTTGTTGACCACGCCCTCCACCGTAGCTCCGCTACAACTCATCCGCAGGTCAAGCCGGCTCGGGTACCAATAGAGGTCCGTGTTCCATATTCTTCCCGGAAGCTCAATGCGATGAACGCCTGCATACTCCAGGAAACTTGCCGACTCTAGGAAACAGTTTTCCGGCAGGCCATTAACGTCGATCACGTATTCTCCAGGATCGATGCCGGAAAGACTGAACTGACCGGAGCCATCTACCCAGGCGGAGAAAGAGCGGCCGCCCGGGAGGGCGACGAGCGGCGACAACGTAACTTCCCAAACCGTTTCGGGCGGCCAAAGGCGCCGTAAGAAATAGGTATTCAATGCTCCGAGGTTCAAAGTTCCGGCGATGACGGGAAGTTTACTGAGCCATAAATCGCAGTCCTCGATATCGTTGTCGGCCACCATCAGCCCTTTTCTCTGCCCCAAATCGCCCCCGTCGGTCTTCGCGTAAACATAGTAAGAGCCCGGAACCACACTCGAGAACTCATACTCACCGTGCCGCAAGCGGGTGGAAAGCGGTTGAACCAGACCGCTCACCGTTGCCGTATCGCGACGGACCAGGAATACCTTCACCGCAGGATCATCCGGCGAAACCCGGCCCCGTACCCGCACGGTGTGATACGAAGCCAACTCGATCACGATGCCGTTGTTTTCCTCACCGGCGCGAAGCTGGATGGGCGTAGCGTCCGGGGGCTCGAGAACCCCCGGGTAAAAGGTGGGCCGATAACCGACCGCGTTGCGGATTCGCGTTGGCGGCGGCGGAACGTACTCCGCCAGCACGTAGTGAGCGCCGGGACCGAGCCCCCACAGGCGGAACTCACCGCGGTCATTGGTGCTGGTGACGGCGCCCACCTGGAGTTGTCGATCGCCCCTCACGTAAGCATAGTGGAGTTCCGCGACCATCGCGCCCGCCATCGGCTGGCGGTCTTCATCGTTGACGTACCCGCTGATCACGGCGGCTGGCGTCATCCGGATTGAGACATCATCGACGGTCTCGCCGTGAGTGAGATCGACGACGGCGCCGCTCGCGTTCAGAGTGTTCCGCTCAGAATGCTGGTCAACGTAACCAACACGGGAAGCGGCCAGATGGTATCGGCCTCCGGGTATATGCGAGAACGCAAACTGGCCCGCGCGATCGGTGGTGACTTCCGAACAGCCCTCCAAGGTCCAGACCTCACAGAGGGATACCGTCGCCTTCTCGAGGGTCTCGCCGGTGGTGCTGACCACTACACCCTGCACCGAACCCTGATCGGACGACGCTCCCACGGGCATTTGGGCAAACTCGACCGAAGAGGCAAGAAAAAGCAGGAGGAAGAATGAAGACTTGATCACGCCAGGCCTCCTGGAAGCGGACCTTATTCTAGCACCATGGCCGGATCAGGTCATGGGCCGATTGGCGCAGCAATGCTATCGGTTCATAGGATGATTGCAACCATGGGCGGGTTGGTTGGGCTGCCTGTTGCCAGTCTGTAGCGGCAGTCTATGGGAACCCGGGAGGGAACTCGGGTACCCGAAAAAGATACGGTGGGGTGGAAATGGTGGGGGCGGAAATGGTGTCAGGAACCATTCCTCACACCCGCGGACCTCAAGCAAAACCGGGGACGCTCACTACGTTTTCAGGTTTCGGAATCATGCCACATCTTCCCGTGGGAAAAATGGTGTCAGGAACCATTTCTCGGGCGCCCGCTGTCCTGCAAGGTGTTTTCCAATCCGAATTGTGCAACAGCCTGCGCAACCCATTTCTCCGAACCATACGGTCGGCCTTTCTTTATCGCAGAGCGGATATTCTCAATTTCTTCCCTCCCTGGCGATTGGTTCAGCCACTCCCGGTAATGGCGCGGTTCTCCCATGGGCCACGGGCTCAGCAGCTTTTTTTGCTTTTCGTTTCCGCCCAGTCGGGCGTGAGCGCTGGACCACGGCCAGCGGGGTAGCGCAGAGTTGTTCCGCCTTTTGGAACTACTCTGCGGCTTTCATGTTTTCACAACATCCCCAAAATAATATTACAATCTACGAACCGCAGAGTAGGGCAAACGCCGCCCAACTCTGCGCTACCCCGCTACCCCGCTTGCTGGGCTGGCTGGCGAAGAACGTAGTTCTGAAGGTTCTCCGAAATGGCCAATCTTGTACAAATTGGCACGAAAAACGCAGAGCTTTGCTCTGCGCCAGCCCCCGCCACCCGGGTACTGGTGTCATTTGGAAAATCAGTGGCAACGGAATTGCCCTAAATAGCAAAACTGTGAAGGTGTACAGGCCTGAATGTGCAATAAGTTGCATATTACGCGACGACCGCAACCAAACCTGCGTACATGAACATAATCTCATCCCCTTCGGAATGTGTTGTTTATGACTTCTTGCCCAGTGTTGTAAAAACCAACAAACTTTGGTACTGGAAGTGCGAGTGAAAACATCCGCTACTAGCACGCCAAGGAGGTGGATGATGCGTTCTCTTCGAAATATTGCTCTCGGGGTGCTTCTCTTTTCTGCAGCTTCGTTCCCGGCACTGGCCGGTACGATTACATGGGACTTGACAGGAGTCACGGGGAGTGACGGTGCGGCCTATTCCGGGTCGTTCGCATATAACGCCGATACGAATGTTTACAGTTCGATCGATATAGTTTCCACGGGTGGTACCTTGACTCCCCCAGACACGTACACCTTTCAGGTGAATCCGTCGATCGAAGATAGTAACTTTCTTGTTCCTCTAGCTTCACCCCCGGCCGTCGGGGTTTGGCTTCTCAATCTTGAGTTTGCGGGTACCGGTCTGACGGACGCTGGCGGAACGATTGCGATCGCCGCCACTGATGGACACGACGTGGCGGCTGGAACGTGCGCCGAGTCCGACTGCTACTCGTTTGATCCTGTCAGTACAATTACCGGATCGGTGGTTGCCGAAATCGCAACTCCGGAACCCCCCGTGTTTGTACTTCTCGGCTCGGCGCTGCTGCTCGCCGTGTTTCGAAAAAAGCTGCTGGCCGTTTTCTAAGATCGGGAGAGGGGGAGCGGTCGCCCCCTCTCGCCTCCCACACCACCACAAAGCGGGTAGCGGGTAGCAGAGGTACGCGTCCTTTGCGTTCCTCTGCGGCTTTTTGCCTCGGCGTCGTTGTGAAAGGCGTTTCGCCCGCGCCAACCAGGCGAATTCTGAATCCGAGAGAATCCCCCCGCCGCGGTAAGACGCGGCAGACGACAAGAAACCAACGGTCCGATACGATCAGGCGGCGAAGGCGCGACGTGGCGCCCATTATAGGCCTCGAACCCCCGCCCGCAAAACCTCATTTTCCCAAGAAGAGCCGCAGACGAATCCGTCAGCTGACGGATACGTCTGCGCTACCCCGCTCTGCGGCTTTTTGTCTCGGCGTCGTTTCGAAAGGCGTTTCGCATGGCGTCAAATGCGTGTGTGCGGGTCGGCGGGCAACGACACTCGGAAAAGGGGGTCAGGTACCTTCTTTCGGGCGCCCGCGGTTCCGCATCGTGTTTTCCAGTCCGAATTTCCCAACGGCTTTTGACACCCATGGCTCCGAACCCTACGGCCGGCTTTTCTTTATCGCCTAACGGATATTCTCAATTTCTTCCTTGCCTTGCGAGGCGTTGAGCCACTCCCGGTAAGGCCGCGGCTCGGCCATCGGCCACGGGCTTAGCATCTTCTCGGGCTTTTCGTTTACGTACCGGCGGTTGTGGAACTTTGGGTTAGCCGAGCAACTTCTTGCGCACCACTCCGGCGATGCCGGCCAGCCCCGTGCCGAGCAGTAGCAGGCCCGAAGGTTCGGGAACTGGACCTACAGGTCCGTCGGTGGTACCCGTGATATCCAGATTGTAGGTGCCGTCAGGCAGCGCCAAATTAGTATCCCTTGAGAATCCACTCGTCGCCAACGAGACCGTGCCATTCACTGCCCCGCTTGCGTCGATAGTGAATCCATACACATAGATATCGTTACCAAAGTTTCCCGTCCCGGGCCCAACATGCGTCCAAACAACTTCCGTTCCCCCGTCAAGCACCGCCGGCGACCAATCGAGATTTATGCCACTTATCCAGGTGTCAGGAAGAGGAAAGGTAGTTGAAGTTGGACCGGTTGCGTCCGTAACTCCATAAAGCCCGGTCAGGGTAATCGTCGTATCGGGAGTAAAGATCGAGTAGTTGACTAAAGGGGCGTACATCAGCGTGTAGGTCCACTCATTCGGACCGGTCTGCGTCCCCGTAAATGTCGGGTATGTATCATCTGCAAGTAGGGCCACAGGCATGAGCAATACGATTGAAAACAGCAGGCAAATCGAAATCTTGGCCATTGTCTCATTTCCTCCATTCCGAGTGGGAAAGATATTTCTTTTGCTCTGGAATGACCCGTAAGCTGCGTGGGCAGTTCTTCGGGGGTACGCCAGCGGGAACGCTTGCTCGATGAACTGAAGACGTACCTGGCTGGCCCTCGCGCGAGAAAATGCCCCGGGCCACACAGCCCGTAATCTTGCGAGCAACCTATGGGCCATCCTTCGCGCAGGTTAAGAAGCGAAGCTTACATATTGCTGCTTGAATTCAAATGAATTAGCTCAAGACCTTCACAATTAGCAGTGAGGAATTCTGGGCAAGCGTTTGCCACACCTGCAACGACTTGCAGAAAAGATGAAAAGTGTTACGCCGTTGCGCGGCCGGATGTATAAGGCCAGTGACCTCATTTCTCTCTTCTCTGGCGGGGAATCTCGTCAGTGCGTCACATCTATTCTGAGCTCTGAGCTGTCGACCTGAACGAGCCTGAGTGGCTCCCGGCGGGTGGGCTGCGGGCAGGCCAAGGCAGGGGATGGAGGGGATGGGGACGAGGGGATGGGACCAGGCACCACGTTCCCCGGGTTTTCCGTTAAAAAACGGAAACAGGTGTCAGGTCCTTTTTTCGGACCCCTTTTCCCCCCCCTATTCCTCAGCGGGTTGCTCGCCAGCAGAGCCCGCCTCCGCTTCACCGGCTGGAGCCATTCTGGAGTCGAAGGGGGAAGTTTGTCCAAGGATTTCGAACCTGGATAAACAGGATGGACAGGATTTTTTGTACCGCCTTTTTATCCTGGGTGTCCTGCCCATCCATGTGAATAAGGATCTCAGCGAACTTCACTTCCCGTTGTCTTCGATCAACTCGAGCCTGACCGGCCCCAGCAGGCCTGACTCCCAGAGCGGTGTATCTTGCTTGTAAACAACATTGGTATGCGTGTAGCGCCGGTCCGGCGGCAGCCGGGTATCGCCGATGATGCGGTTTGGCCAGAGATTGGCGACGTCAATTTCCAAAACATTTTCGGAAGGCTTTACGGCATCCGTGATCTCCACCCGGAAGGGCTTGGTCCACAACGGGCCAAGGTCTTTTCCGTTTAGCCGCACCTGCGCCACGTATTTCACGTCGCCAAGGTCGAGCGCCACCCGCGCGTGCTCCCCTCGCAGCGCCGGCGGAAGATCAAACGTCTTACGGTAGGTCGCCGTGCCGGAATAATATTTAATCCCATCCTCCGGCCGCGTCGTCCAGCTTGTGAGCTTCTCAAACTTCACGCTCGCCGGGTAGTGTCCTGATTGCAATGTAGCGCCGCCCTTTGGAGCCTGCCCTGAGTGCAGCGAAGGGGCGGCAATCTGTAGCGGCGGTGTCCCCACCGCCGGACGGCGGTCAGAGACCGCCGCTACAGTACCGCCGACCTTGAGGGCGGCACCTGCCGGGCTGAAGCCCGGCCCTACACCCACACTATCGCTCGCCGGCCCACCCCACTGGGGATCAAAGCTCACTGTCCACGGGCCCTGGATCTCCTGCCCGTTCGAGTAAACCGGGAAATTCCTGCTGGCCTCCCCCTGTACGTCCACTCCGATGGGCTGCCGGAAAACCACGAACAAGGACCCATAAGGCGCAAATTCCAAGGGCAGACTGGTCAGGCCACCGGCTTGCTTGAAGGCCACGGCCGGCTGCGACCGGCCTGTGACGGGGTCCCACAGCTCCGGCCGTTTGCCCGACACTCGGAACGTGCACTCGGCCTGCTCATCGCGTTCTTTAAGGTTGGCGATGAAATACACCTCCGCGTCACCCTCCGTGCGGTGCAGGAAATCGAGCGCCGTCCCGCTGGCGCTGCGGTGATACGCGAAGTCCGGAGCGATGCCCTGCTGCGCGAAAACTCCGCGCAAGGACTCGCCGGAATAAATCCTTCCTTTGCCCAGGCTCCGTTCCTTTACTTTCAGACCATCGACATCGGCCCACATTTCATCCGCGAGTTTTTTCAGGTCAGGGTCGGCAGCGGGGTAACCCTGGAGACCGGGGGGCCGCTGCGGCTTGGGCCCAAGGACAACTCCTCCCTCCGCCACCAATTCACGTATCCTGCGCAGCACCGCCGCGGACATCACTCCATCCTCCGGCAGCACCAGGACGCGATAGCTCATCCCCGAGGGCAGAGTCCACCGTCCATGGTCGATGGCGAGACCGTGCAGGAGGAGTTCGGAATCGATGGCGTCAAAGTTGTATCCCGGCGGCAGAGGGGGGCGCAGGTATTCGTGGGACGGCACGAACTTCGTCACGCCCTCGCCATAAAAGTAGAGCGCGTCGGCGTCAAAATGTCCCTTTTGCAACAGGTACTGGCAGCGCGCCAGGTATTGGAAGAAGCCTCGCGACTCTTCCCACCAAGTAATGTTGCGGTCGAAGTGCGTCCCTGCTCCGTATTGCCAGCCGGGTTTCATCTCCAGCATGGGCTGCGCCGTGTATTGGTGGAAAACCATGCGGTTCAGTCCGTCGAGGAAGGCCTGATCGCCGACGGGCTTGAGCGATTGGGGATATTCCTGCCAGTGGGTCCACGCCGTGAAGGATTCCGCCTGCACGATGGGGCGTCCGTAAACGTGAGCGGCGGTAGCCACGGTGCGGATGACGTTCCCCCAGGGGTTGAATTGCGACATTATGTCAGTGCCGAACCAGAATTCTCCCATGGGCAGGTCCATGTTCCCCACGGTGCGTAGTCCGTCGATGTGCGGGTAGGGATAGGTACCATATCCCGTTTCGGCTTGGACACCAACGCCACGTCCGTGCGCAAGGTCAGCAAAGGGAATCCAGAACTGCTCCGCCATCAGGTCGCCAATCGTCCAGCGAATGTCAAAGAGAAAGCGGTTCGTCACGTCGCGGCTGTCCACAATGCGCCGCGCCATGGCCGGAAGATACGGCAGCAAGTCGTAACCCCTGCGCTTTCTGAACTCCTCGCGAAAGTTGCGCGACCACGTGGGCTGCTGGCCGCGCACATCGGCTCCCAGCTCGTAACTGTCAATGTGGAGGTACTTGAGCACTTGCGTGCCAGTGGCCTGAGCATCAGCGAGCACGGGCAGGGCGGTATGGACAAAATGACTCTCGATGCCGGCGCGGTCGAGCATGTCGGCCTCGTAACCACCTTGAGTGTTGCGCGATGTACCGCGAATGCGCTGGCCCTCCAAGGTGTATCCAAAGCGTAAAATTGTCCATCGACCGGGCGGAATGTCCCATTTAACGCGCCCGTCCGCATCTGCAAATGCCGTGAGATCAACGACTTCCTTCGAGCGACAGTCCACCGCGCCATCTTGCGGGTACTCCTCGCCTAACGCTGCGGGACCCTGGCGCGGATAATCCCAAAAGCTGCGGTTGCCGGACTTGAACCACCACCATTTGATCCCGCGGCGAAGAATCGGCTCGTCCCCATGGCGCAGCAGCACGGCTTCCGCCACCTGCACGGGCGTTCCGTAAGCCGAGGTGATTAGCAGCCGGAAGTGCCGGCTTTGCACCGGGGGGAAATCCACGCGCTTCACTTTGCCCTTTTCCATAGTGAATCGGCACACCGGACTAAATGTCTTCCCGTCCTCCGAGGCCTGAAGTTCGCATTCTCGTGGTCCGCTATCATGACCTGGGATTATTTGGATACTTTCGGGCAGTAGCGGACTATCCATAATGAATTCGAGCCAAGCGGGGTTGCTCGAACTAATTGCCACATTTGCGGAAGACCAGTAAGTTTCCGGGTCGCCATCGACGGCGTCCTGAGGATAGAAGTTCCACTCCCCCACGTATCCCTGGAGCGTCGAGCTGGCCGTTACCATGGCCGGAGCAACGGGCCGGTTGCCTTTCTCCCGAATCGCCAGCACCGCCACATCGTGATAATAGTCATCGACGACTGGGGGGAGGGGGAGAAGCCGGTCAAGCTTTTTCGCCCCGTCCACTTGCAACTCCGAGTACACCAACTTCTTGTTGGCTTGGTCCTGAGTGATCCAAGGGCCACCGCTATCCCAGCCATCGCAGAGGTCGATGCTCACCACCATTCCCAGTCGAGCGGCCTCGCGCAGCGCGTGCTGGAATAATTCATGCCATTGCACACTGAAGAACTGCGCGCCCGCGGGAGTTTTTTCATCGCCGGCTTGGAAAACCAGCACGCCGTTGATTCCTTGCCGCTTCATCTCCTCCAGATCTTTGGTGATGCCCTCTTTGGTGACGTTGCCGTTGAGCCATAACCAGTAGGCCCAGGGTTTGGCCGAATCCGGCGGCGAGAGAAAATTGTTCGCCAGCGCGTCCGTCTGCTGTCCATTCTCCGCCGCCAGAATGCCTCCGCTTAAAGCCAGAAACACTGCCGCGGCGATTGCAAATCTCCTCATCTTTTGCCTCCTTGCACGACGCGCATCTTGCCTTTTCTGAATGCAGAATTCAAGCAAATCTCGCGCCGCGACGAGGAAGCAAACAGGTCACGGAAAGAAGCGGGACGGAGCTCTGTCTGAGAAATCGCTCGAAATGAGGCGCTTCGGGAGTCTTGGTGCCCGGAGGAGCCAGGGCGGGCCTCACTCCCCCTGTTATTGGAGTCGCGCGAGGTGGAAAGAACAACAAGTCGCCCCCAACCGAGGCAATTGCGTGTATAATGGACGCTGGGCAAAATATCAAAACGGAAATCTTGGCTTAGAAGTTGCGCTGGACACTAACAGCGATGTGCGCGGAGGGCCGAAGCTGCGCTCCAAGGCGAAAGGGAAAATGACGTATCCGCCTTCATCGTACCAAGGAAAATCGTGTCATTTCCTGCCCTGTATCTTCTCGCCCAAAACCTGCACCTTGGGAGTTAGTTGAGCCATGGCACATAAGACTCGCGCCAGTCGATCCTGCCTCTTGCTTCTCATTTTGATCGCGACCGCTGGCTTGAACTCCCACGCTCAGGCTCCGCGCAACCTCATTACTCAGCCGGTGGATGAGACGCAGCTTGTGGCTCTGACCGGGCAAATGCACCCTGCGGCGCGCCCCGAGAATGACCAGGGCATGGTGGATGACAGCATGCTGCTTGAGCACATCATCATGCTGCTCAAGCGCACGCCCGAGCAGCAACAGGCTCTGGCGGCACTCATCGACCAATTGCACAACCCGAAATCGCCGCCGTACCACCAGTGGCTGACCCCGGAACAATTCGGAGAGCAGTTTGGGTCTTCCGAGTCTGACCTGACCACCCTCACCGCTTGGATGGAGTCGCACGGTTTCACCATTGAGGAGGTCGTGCCCGGACGGAACCTCCTCATCTTCTCGGGGAACGCGGGACAGGTGCGCGAGGCTTTCCACACCGAACTTCATCACTACTTAGTGAATGGCGAGCCGCATTACGCCAACCGCAGCGAGCCGCAGGTTCCGGCCGCGCTCGCCCCGATAATCGCCGGATTCCGCTCCCTGAACGATTTCCGGCTCAAGCCGCTCAAGCACGACGCTGGCGTAGCCAAGCACAACATGAAAACCGGGGAATGGGAGAAAGTTTCCGGTCCCCTGTCGGTTCCAGAGCTTACCTTCACTTACAGCGGCAGCCAGTTTTTCTTTGTCAGCCCGCAGGACTTCTACACGATCTACAACGAAAATCCGCTTTTTAGCGCCACGCCGAAGATCGACGGTCACGGCGTGACCATCGCCGTTATCGAAGAAACCAACGTCGCCAGCACCTCCGACGTCACTAGCTTCCGCCAGCAGTTTGGCCTGCCGGCCTACCCCGCGACGCCCACCTTAACCGATGGGGGCGTCAATTGGATGATCGGGCCCGGCCACGGGTGCACCACGGTCGGCGTCACCTCGACAGATGAAGAAGGCGAGGCCCTGCTCGACGTGGAGTGGGCGGGTGCGGCGGCGCCCAAGGCCATCGTTGACTTTGTGGCTTGCGGCGGGGCGAATGGCATCGACTTGTCGGCACAATACGTTACCAACTACCTTCCCTCGACCGTGGTGTCCACGAGCTTGAGTTACGGCGAATGCGAACTCTACGGTGGGTCCAGCGGCGCCACCTTTTACCGGACGGAATGGGAGCAGGAGGCGGCGGAGGGAATCACCGCCGTCGTCTCCAGCGGCGACGCCGGTTCCTTGAGTTGCGACCAGAATGCCTCCTCCGCCACGCATAACCTATCCGTCAACGAGATGGCGGACACACCCTACAACATCTCCGCCGGGGGCACCGACTTCAGCGACTTCTACCAGGCAGGAAACCACAGTGTCTACTGGAACACCACCAACAGCACGGTCCCCAACGGTTCATCGGCTCTTTCCTATATCCCCGAAGTCACCTGGGGGAGCCTGTGCGCCAACACCCTGTTTGTTTCCTATCTCCAGGCTGTCGGCAGTACGACTTTCGGCAGCACCTACACCACCGAGGCGGTTTGTAATAGCACGGAGGCCAACCCCAGTCATGATGATTTGGTGGCGCCGGTTGGCGGCACCGGGGGCGTCAGCACTTACAACACCCTCCCGACTTGGCAGAGCGTGTATGGCGTGGGCCTGACGGGCAACCAGACGTCGACCACGCTGCGCAACCAGCCCGACCTTTCCTTCTTTGCCTCCAATGGTTGGTGGGGGCACGCCTTGGTATACTGCCAGTCCGACACGGGCTATTCCTGCAACTTTTCCAACACCGGGAGCGACACCAATGCTTACAACCTGGCCGCCGGCGGCACCTCTTTCGTAGCGCCTCAGATTAACGGCATGATGGCCCTCATTGTCCAGAAGACCGGTGCGCGCCAAGGCGTTGCGAACTACACGTTGTACAACCTGGGCACCCTCGAATACGGCACCCCCAAAACCCCGAACAACACCAACCTGACCAACTGCTCCGGTTCGGGTCAGGCCGGCACTGCGGTTGGTGCGAACTGCATTTTCCACGATATCGCCGGCGACACCCCCAACCCCTGGCAGGGTGGTACCCTCACCAGCGACATCATCCAACCCTGCGTTTATTCGTTCGTTCAAAACTGCTACCGGAGTTCGTCGAGCTACACCTACGGTTTGAGTTCCATCGGCACCCATCCGGCGAAGGACAGTCCTGCCTACCCCACCAGCCATGGATATGACGCCGCCACGGGCCTGGGCAGCCCGAACATTGCCAACCTGGTGAACAACTGGAACACGGCGACGCCGTTATTTGCGAGCACGACGGCGGTTTCAGCTAATCCCACCACCCTCTCGGGGAGTGCCAGCACCACGCTGACCGCGACGGTGACCGCGACGGGCAGAGGCGAAACCTCAACCGCGGGCCCCCCCGCCGTGGGAACCGTCAACTTCTACATGGGCAGCACCAGCGGCACATTGCTGGGTAGCGGGACGCTCTCCCAGGCTTGCACCGGCACGGCGCCGTCGAACCTCGTTTGCCCACCCTCGACGGCTACGCTTTCGGTTCCCGGCACATCTCTTGCCGGCGGTGCCAACAGCATCATTGCCTACTTCCCCGGTGATGCCGCCAACGACGCGCCTTCCACTTCTTCCGCCACCACCGTCACCCTGACCCAGGTCGCGCAGACGATCACCTTCCCCACGATTCCCACCCAGACGTATGGCACGGCCCCGATTACCTTGACTGCGACCGCCACCTCGGGTCTGCCGGTGAGTTACGCGGTGACCTCCGGTCCGGCGACCGTCAGTGACAGCAGCTTGACGATCACGGGCGCGGGTTCGATAACCGTGCAGGCGAGCCAGGCAGGAAACAGCTCATACCTTGCGGCGACGCCCGTCTCGCAGACCTTTACTGTCAACCCCGCCGTGTTAGTGGTCACGGCCAACAACGAATCCGGCATTTATGGCCAGCCACTTCCAGGTCTCAGTTACGGGATCACGGGCTTCGTCAACGGCGACACGCTGGCGGTGGTGAGTGGGACGCCGAGCTTGGGCACTTCCGCAACTCCGACCTCAGCGCCGGGACTCTATGCGATCAGCATTGCGCAAGGGACCCTGGCCGCCGCGAACTATACCTTCACCTTCGTGAACGGGGTGTTGACCCTGCAACCGGGCGCGAGTTCAGCCACCGTGACTTCGGTCATCAGCAACCCGTATCCGAACCAATCGACGGCGCTGACGGCCACCGTTTCCATCACCGGATCGGGGGCGGCGCCGAGCGGCGCCGTCAATTTCATGCTCGCTACGACCCTGCTGGGAACCGGAACGCTGACGTCGACCGGCGCCACTACCGCGACTGCCGGCTTCACTCTGAACGCGTCGCAGCTCACGCTGGGCGCCAACAGCATTACCGTGGTTTACTCCGGCAACACCGACTATGCCGGCTCGACCTCTGCACCCATCACCTTGACGTTGTTGAACCCGCAATTGAACTTCGGACCGGTGAACGTCGGCACGGCAGCCACGGTACAGACGTTGTCCTATAGCTTTAGCAATGCCACAACTCTCTCGGCGATCAACATCCTGACGCTGGGCGCGCCGAGCCTGGACTACACGAATGGAGGCAGCAGCACCTGCACCGTGGGCACGGCTTACACGGCAGGACAGAGCTGCACGGTGACGGTGGGCTTTACGCCCTCGGCCCCGGGACTGCGCGCCGGAGCGGTGGTGCTGTTCGCGCAAGGCAACGCTCTGCCCTTGATGACTTGGTACGCCAGTGGCATCGGTCAGTCGAGTGTAGCCACCATCGATCCGGGAACGCCGTCGACGGTGGCTTCGATTCCCACGGGTGCGCCCTACGGCCTAACCACCGACGGGGCCGGCAACATTTATGTCGCCGATAACACCAACGGGCTGGTGATCAAGGTGGCGGCGGGCAACCACGCCCAGAGCACGGTCGTCTCCAGCTTGAACGCACCGACGGGCGTCGCCCTGGATGGAGCGGGCAACCTCTACATCGCGGACTCGCAGAATAACCGTGTGGTGATGGTACCCAATGAAAACGGGACGCTGAACGGCGCGGATCTGTCAGTGGTGAATGCCAGCGGTCTCGCCGGGCCGCAAGGCGTGGCGGTGGATGGCTCGGGCAACCTCTACATCGCCGACACGGGAAATGGCCGCGTCGTGGAACTGGCCGCGGCCGGTGGGGGCCAGACGACCCTGGCCTCCGGCCTTACGAATCCCCACGGAGTGGCTATTGACGCGGCGGGCAACGTGTACGTGGCGAGCGACAGCCAAGTGAGTGAATATCCCGCTGGGGGCGGCGGTGCGATTTTGCTCGGCGCCGGCTACAGCACTCCCCACGGCGTGGCGGTGGACGCCTCCGGCACCGTCTATGCGGCGGACACCGGTAACGCTCGCATCGTAAAGGTGGCGGTGGGAGGTGGCGCGCAGTCAATCTTGGCGGTGGCAGGTCTAACCGGCCCGCGAGGTGTGGCGGTGGATGCCGCGGCTAATGTCTACGTCACGGATCAGACCAACCTCTTCGAAGTCAACCGGACACAACCCGCCGCGCTGGGCTTCGGCAATCAGAACCTGGGCTCGACGAGTGCGCCGCAGATGGTCACGCTCAGCAACCCGGGCACCGGCGCGCTCACCCTCACCGGCATCGCGACCAGCGCTAACTTCGGCGAGACCAACAACTGTGGGGGCAGTGTCGCGGTCGGCGGCGCCTGCACGATCAACGTAACCTTCTCACCCACGGCCACCGGTTCGCTCAACGGCGCCCTGACTATAACCGACAATGCCAGCGGCGGCTCGCAGACCGTCGCGCTCACGGGTACGGGGATCAATGCCACGGCCACCCTCGCGCCGGCTTCGCTGTCATTCGGCAGTCAGGTGGTCAACACCACCAACGCCGTATTGAAAGTGACGCTGACCAGCACCGGCACGACGAACCTGATCGTTTCGAGTATCAAGACGACAGGAACGAACGCCGGCGACTTCCCTGAAACGAACAATTGCCCGGCAAGCTTGGCGCCGGGCGCCAAGTGCACCATCAGCTTGAATTACGCTCCCACCGTTCTGGGCGCAGAAACGGCCAGCCTCACCGTGACCGACAACGCCGCCAACAGCCCTCAGACGGTCGGCTTGTCCGGGACGGGCGTGGCGCCGGCGGCACTGAGTCCAACCTCTTTGAACTTCGGCAACCAGGCCCAGAGCACGAAGAGCGGCGCCAAGACCGTAACCTTGACCAACAACCTCAGCACCGCTCTGGCGATTTCGAGCGTAGCCACGAGCGCTGATTTTGCCCATACCAATACCTGCGGCAGCAGTGTTCCGGCCCGGGGAAAGTGCACCATCTCAGTGACGTTTACGCCCAGCCTCATTGGCGGGGAGACGGGAACCCTGAGCGTAACCGACGGCGCGACCAACAGTCCGCAAACCGTCCCGTTGTCGGGGACGGGCGTCGTGCAAGCTGCGGCCTCACTCTCCTCCTTGACGTTTGCCGCGCAGACGGTGGGCACCACCAGCGCCGCCCAGAGCGTGAGACTGACCAATAACCTCCCGACTACCCTATCGATCAGCAACATCACGTTCACGGGCGCTATTCCCGGTGACTTTGCGCAGACGAATACTTGCGCAGGAAGTGTGGCGGCAAAGTCCCACTGCACGATCAGCGTAAAGTTCACCCCGGCGGCGACAGGAACTCGCACCGCCACGATGAACGTCAACGACAGCGCCAACAACAGCCCGCAGACCGTCACCTTGACGGGAACGGGCAAATAGAAGCGTAACGCGGACCCCCGTTTTTGGGGTCCGCGGTTCTTCCTTGGCAAAAACCTCAAATCTCAAATACGGACGCCTGCCGTCGGGTTCGGGAGCGCCAGTCTAGGGAAGAACCGCAGACCTCAGAGGCGGAGGTCTGCGCTACAGTTTGCGCAGTCATGTGAGGGGTGTTGTAGCGCTGAGCTTTAGCTCCGCACGTGCTACAAGGGGAATATCCTCGATTACCTAGGTGCAAAGATGAAGGAAGTGAGGCCATCCATCTGAGCGATGCTGCGGGAGAGGTCTGAGGTGACACGACTGCGTGGAACGTGCGGCACCGCATAACGCTCGAGCATCTCGATGGTGCTGGGAGATGAGACTTCGCCGCTGATCACCAGGACACGCCCCATCAAGCTGGGCCGGAGTTCCGTGATGGCGCAGACCATTTGCTCAGGGGAAAGCTCGCTGGAACGGAGGTCGAGCAGAACCGCGTCAAATTGACCTTGGCGAATCATCGACAGCGCCTGATGAGCATCGGAGGCAGTGTCACCATCGTAACCGAGTCCCGCCAGCAACACATACAAAACATTCCGAATCGAGGGTTCATCCTCGATGATCAGAACCTTTCTGCGCGAAGGACTTGGGGCCATAGGGATTTCCCCTAATGCGGACTTCTGATTAGAAGACACATTTTTACACCCGATTCCAAGCCGATGTCGATAGTACTAAGGTACTAGCATAGCGAGGAGCAGAGGGGGCGACGCTTCGATTCGCGGAATAGCGCCGAATTCCGCGGTTCCGGAAGGGGCTGTCGCCCGGCACAGAAACCACGTCTCCCCGCGCTGCGGAAAGCCATTGAGATGATTTCGATTAAGAGGGAAAGCGAGCGTAGCGCGGCCCTGTTTTGGCGTCCGCGGCTTTTCCTTGCCAATGCGCATTTCGGAATTATGAATTCGGAATTATGAATCCTGAGCAAGTGCGGCGCGGCCCCCGTTTTGGCGTCCGCGGTTCTTCCTTCAGGAAAAGCCGCAGACCTCAAAGACGGAGGTCTGCGCTACCTTGGCTTTTACCCTTTACCCTTCACCATTTACCCTTTACCATTTGCCTTCCCTATTTGGGGAATTACGCATTCGGAATTATGAAACACCTGACCGGACAGCGGTCCGACAATTCAGAATTCAAAAGAATTTGCTGCCTCGGAGAGCGATCGATGCCCAAATGTTTTCGAACTCTGCTTCCCGCACTTATTCTCGCCGCCACGGTTTTGGCCGCCCAACCGAACGGCGCACTCCAATATCAATCCGCGTTTATGCGCGTTGAACTGGCCTCAGACCAACCGGCCTTCGCCGCCCTTACCGTGGATTCGCTGGGTAAGAACAAGCTCAGCGCCAACCCGCTGCGGCCGCCGGCCAAAACGGAGACCACTTACCAGGTGCGCCGTGTGGGCGCGACCTTCGAGTATCGCCCCTCCGGTGCTTCTGCCGCCACGCCGCCCGCCTGGACGTTCCAGTTTTCCCCGCGACAGATCCGTTTGCGCTCGCACTTTGCCGCGGGAAATCCGCCGCCACCGCTGGTGCTGAATTTCAATCCCCACCTTAACCATGCCACGCTGCTGGGGCTCATCAATGACGACAGTAGCGTGCAACTGCCGGCGCTCCTGCACCTGCCTGACCTGGGGACTTTCCGCATCACCTCCAGCGGGGGCAACCCACTAACCTTGGGATACGACGCGCGGCGTTATGGGGGGAACGAAAAGGGAGACGACTACGTACGCGTCACCTTCCCCGCCGCCACCGCGGCCCTGCCCCAGATCGATTACAACCTGGACGTGGTAGCCATTTATCCTGACTCGCCGTCGCTCGCGCGGGACCCGCGATTTGACGGCTTCCGGCGTAACTGGCTGAATATTTTTCAACTGAACCCACGGGCGCGAGTGCTGGCCAATCACGCTGCCAGCGACCCTGTGGCCTTCACGGTTTTCGAGTATTCCTCGGTGGCCGTCCGCACCCCGCCGCTGGCGCCGGGCCTGACCGCGCTGGATATGATTCGGCAAACCTTGGACCGCTACCTCGGCGGGATGAAAGGCTACGGGATGGAGGGTTACGGCGGCAACACTCGCTACGATTTTAGCGACACATACCCTTCACTCCTGATTGCCGCGTACGATTACGTCAGCAGCAGCAAGGATCAGGCCTGGTTGGAGAAGAACTACGCCGGCGTGAAGGAATGGGCCAGCAAAATGTTGGCCATGGACGTGGATGGAGACGGGTTGCTGGAATATCCGCTGAGCGGTAACTACAACTCCTGGCCGAACAAGATTACAGTGCGACCAGCCAACTGGTGGGACACCATCGGCTTTGGGCATCAGGACGCTTACTCCAACGCCCTCGCTTACCGCGCCCTGCTGAACATGGCGGAACTCGCCCGCCAGGCCCACCAGCCGGATGATGCGTCGCTGTATTCAGCTCGCGCGGAAAAACTCCGCTCGGTTTATTTCCAAACTTTTTACAACCCTCAAACCGGCATCCTGGCGGGGTGGAAAAGCGCTGACGGAAACCTGCACGATTACTATTTCACTTTCGTGAACAGCGTGGCCATTACCTATGGACTGATCCCGCGCGACAAGGCCAACCTCATCATGGATCGGCTGCTCGCCAAGATGAGGGAAGTGGGTTATACGAACTTTGAGTACGGCCTGCCGGGAAACATGATTCCCATCCGCCGTGGTGACTACGTTCACCTTGATAAGCGTTACGGCGGACCGACTAAAGAAGATGGCTCGGATGGGTTTCAAATCTACGAAAACGGTGGGGCAACGGCGTGCTATGCCTATTTCACACTGCAGGCCTTGTACCAGTTGGGCCGGCACAAAGATGCCGATGCGATGCTGTTTCCCATGCTCGCGGCGTTTGAGCAAGGCGGCTTCCAAGGCTTCGGCCCCAACGGCATGACCTACGATTGGAAAACCTGGGATGGGACCCCGCACGGCTACGAAGGTCTGCTGGTGGATGGATATCAGGCGCTGCTGGCCGTGCTGTCACGCTGAAGCGGCCCCATTCTCGCGCCGCAACTTTTTGCTCCGGGGAGGGTTTAATCGACTGCGGGTACACTACAAGGATATCGCGCTGAGCGATTTTCAAGGCCGGAGGGGAAGACCTTGTTTTTTCTTCCGGCCTTGTTTTTCCGGCAAACCCCGAAAAGTGTCCCAATGTGGAGAGAAAGGCAGACTACCCCTTCACATACTGCTCGACGCGCGCCACATCCCGGCGAGCAAATAGCGTGAGGCCGGTGGTGAGAAGAATCCCCGCGGCCACATACACAAAAGACGATAGAGAAATCGCCTGGCTGGCGCCGATTCGTTGCGCTACGAAACCAATCACGACGGGAGCCGCCCCACCGCCGAGCCATCCCACCATGTTCATGAAGCCTGCTGCCGTGCCCCGCACCTGCGGCGGGACCACGTCGAAAACCGCGGCGAAGATGTTGGCATCGTAGAGCCCTTTGAACAAGCCCCAGGCCGTAAGCATCACCACAACCCCGCCCACGGTGCCGGCGCGGCCGCAGAGAAACACAAACGGCGCTCCGCAGAAAACGGCCATCGCCTGAACCAGCACCCGCCCGCCGAAGAATCGGCGACGGAAGATGTCGGCAAACCACCCTCCCAAGGGTGACCCCACCATGCTCGCTACCTGCGCGAAAAGCGTGGCGGAGAGCCCCGCCATCGCCAGGCTCATATGAAATTTGTCGTAGAGAAACTTCGGCATCCAGGACAGTAAGACCAAGGCCACGAAATTCGCGCACATGAACGCGCCCATCAGCAACACGGCGGTGGGCGTGCCGAGAATCAATTTGATCGACTTCCCCACGGACACTCGCCCCAAGGCGGGAGTTTGCGCAGGGGTGCTTCCGTCTTCCAAATCCGCCGCGCCGCGTTGCGGTTCGCGGAGCAAGCCGAGAAGGATCAGACCCAGGATAAATCCCAGGCCGCCGAGGATGATGAATGACCATCGCCAGCCATAATGCTCGCCGATCAGTCCCGCCAGGAAACCGCCGCCGATGGTCCCCACATACACGCTGGTCTGATGGATCCCCATCGCCCGCGAGCGCGTCGCCTTGCCGTGATAGTCGCTGATCATCGACATCGCCGACGGCACGTAGATGGTTTCCGCCACACCTTCCGCCGCCATGAACGCGAACAAATGGCGGAAGGAACGGGAGAGCGTGGTGGCTACGGTGACGATGCTCCAAACATAGAGGCCGCCCAGCATGGCGGCTTTGCGCCGAATGCGGTCCACAACATATCCCGCGAAGGGAGCGCCCAAACCGTAAATCCAAGCAAAGACGGAACCCAGCAACCCCAACTGGATCGGCGTCAGGCGCATTTCCTTTTCGAGTAAAGGGAAGAGAGAGAAAATTCCTTGGCGGTCAGCGTAATCGAAAAAGGAAATGCACCAAAGCATTCCCACCACATACCACTTGTAGCGGCTACGATTCATGGCTTACTCCAGGAGCATTGTGAAGGAGTCAGAAGTCAGGAGTCAGAAGTCAGGAGCCAGAAGTTAGAAGTTAGAAGCTAGAATCGAGGACGCAGGAGATGGCGGATGCATCCTGACTCCTGACTTCTGACTCCTGACTTCTCAGTAGAGCAGCCCCTTTTGCAGTGGTTCCGCCGCCCGGCCCAGTGGTTCGAGAAGTTGCCGGGCTCCTCGCGCCATTAATCCCAGCTCCGTCGCGGTCTGGAACCACAGGAAACCCTGATCCACATACTTCTTGATTTGGTCGGCATCCTTAACCGGCAATCCCAGAATTTTATTGTTTGCTTTGCCTGCGGCGACCACCTTTTTCAGGGCGTCCTGTACCCGGGGATGATCCTGTTGCCCACGGTAACCCATCGAGAAGGAAAGGTCGCTGGTGCCCACAAAGATCACATCAACGCCGGGCGTGGCGGCAATCGCGTCGATCTGTTCCACCGCCCGCTCCTCTTCCACGATGATCACAACCATGACGTTATTATCCGCGAAGGTATGATAACCTTCGGGCGCCGGCCAGCGGAACGCCGCCAAGCCCGGCCCCGAGCCCCGCCGGCCGTGCGGTGGATATTTGCACGCCGCCACCGCCTGCCGCGCTAACTCCGGCGTGCTGCAAAACGGGAAGATAACTCCCAGGGATCCGGCGTCAAGCACGCGTTTCGCCGTCCAAAGCTCGTTGACGGGCACGCGCGTAATCGGCACCGCCTTCAGACCGCGCGTGGCCAGGATGATGTTCCGCAAAGTTTCGAGCGTGATGGGACTGTGTTCCATCTCGATCCAAAGGAAATCAAACCCCAGCGAAGCCACCTGAGCAGCGGTTTCGGCGCTCGCCACCGTGATGGTCGAGCCAATCACCGGCTTTCCCTCGCGGAGGATTTTCTTGAGGGGGTTTTCCAGGGTTTCTGGCGAACCGGCGTTTTCAGCAGACATAGGAATTCTCCTTATTAGTAGCTTGTATCATATTTCATAATGAGGATTGTCGCCACAAGGACGATTCCGGAACCTACCATGGCGAGGGCGCTCAAGCGCTCGCCCAGAACGACGGCCGCCATCAGCACACCAAAGATCGGAACAAGGTAGAGAGAAACCGACGCCGCGGTCACGTCGAGGTGCTCGAGCGCCGCGAAGAAGAAGAGCATCGACGCCCCATACATCAGAATCGCCAGGAATGCAAACGCCACCCAGGATTTCCAGTCGAAGGTGCGGAAAACGCTCCAGTGGAAGGGCTCCGCCCAGATCAGCAGGGGGATGCTGGCCAGGGAGGCCGTGATGTAACTGAAGATCAGGATTTCGATCTCCTGGAAGCGCTTCATCAAGCCCTTGCAATAGGTGTTGTAGAAGGAAGAGCCGAAGCAACCCACCAGGATCAGGCTGTTGCCCACAAGGTATTTCATTTCCAAGAAGGAAACGTGGCGCAGATCTTCCACCGACATCAGCAGGACTCCTACCAGGCCGATCAAGAGGGAGGCGATGCGCAGCAGGGAAAGTTTTTCATGCAGCATGAACGAAGCCAGGACGGCGGTGATCACGGGAATCATCAGGTTCAGCACCGCGCCATTGGAGGCCAACGACCGGGAGATTCCCCAAGTCATGCCGAGTTGAGCGAGGACTTGCCCCAGTACGCCCGCGAGGGCGAACTTTCCCCAGTCCGACCAAGTGGGCCGCACCGCGCCCGGGTTGGCGCGGCGTTTGCGAATCAGCAGAGGAACGAACGAGAGGGTGGTGATATAAAAAGGCAGAAAGGTGATGGCGATGGGCCCCATGTTGCGGTCGAGAAATTTCACCGCCGTTCCTTGCGCGGACCAGATGAGAGATGCGGCGGCGAGCAAGGTGAAATACCAGAGCATCCTTCCCTTCGCCACCGTCTTGTTCAGCCCCGTTGCCGTCGCCATATTGAGTTGTCAGTCGTCAGTTCTAAGTCGTCAGCAGTCTCGTCGCAGGCTGGTCAGTAAGCCTCTACTTCTGAGAACTGATGACTGAGAACTGATGACAGTTCCTATTGCACGATGACGCCGAAGCGGTCAGCGCCCATCGAACTGCCGTCAATCACATAAGGGTCTATGTGCCGCGCTTGGGCGTAAGCGCGGACAACCTTCTGGAATGCTTCCTGGGCGTCCCGCCGCCCCAAAACGGCAACCGTTCCACCGGCGCCTCCACCGGTGACCTTCGCTCCGTACAGCCCCGCCGTGGCGCCTTGCTCGCGCACCAAATCCACCAGCAGGTCCGTGGCTTCGTTGCCGAGCCCGCACTCGGTGTAAGAGTAGTGTGATTGATACATGAGGTCGCCCATCAGCCAGCAGGCGTCCTCGGAAGGCCGCGCTGCCGCGCCCCGAGCGAGTTCCACGAACAACTGAATGCGCTGATTTTCCTCAATCGCGTAACGCGTGCAGTTGCGGACGCGGTACTGAATCTCCGGCCGAACGGTGGTGAACGGGTCGGGGTGAAACTGCCCTTCGACAAGGAACTTGCTTCCAGGCATCCTCTCCGGCAGGCGCAATTCGTACTTCGAGCGGAAGACCGAAGGGGTTACTTCCGAGAGATATCCTCGCCAGCGAGGATCGGTAAAGCGCGGGATGCGGCTGTTGGCGTCCTGAGTGACCGGCAACCCTTCCCAATCACAGATGAGCTTGTAACCCATGAAGGCCGCGGCGCGGGCCGCCTCGTACTCAATTCCCGTGACCGCGTGGCTCACACCGGAGTCCACCGCCCAACAATGCAACGCCTGGGGAAGCCGCACGAGGGGGAAAGGCTGGCATGGTTGGCAAAGGAGCGGCAGCACATAGTCCTCGTCGCCCAGCGTGGCCGCGGCTTGATCCATGATTCCACAAGCTGATTCCGCGATGACGTTTTCCACCCACTGGCAAGCCTCGGCCAGTTCGACGCCGTGCAGGTCGATGCCGTAGGCGTGGGCTGCGGGCTTCATCACGGCGACTTCGACCGCGGCGGATGAACTCACACCCTTGTTCAGCGGCACCTCGGATTGGATGTACACGTTGGCGCCAGTCTTTACCGCCTGGGGATAGCGCTGAGCCAGCAGGTAGAAGTTCCCGAGGGTGTAGGCGGTCCATCGCAATTTGGGATCAGCATTCACCATGCGGCGGACCGTCGCCTCATGGGTCAGGGCATCCAACTGAAATTCCACCTGCTCCTGCCAACCGCGCTCGGCCATCTGCGGGTTCCAAAAGACCACGCACCGGTCGTCGCGCAATTGCACCGCGCCCCAGGTGGCTTCGCGGATGGTGGCCTCGAACACCAGACCGCCGGTGTAATCAACGTTGCCACCCATCAGGTCCAAGCGCCCCGGGCACCTTCCGATGAAAATGGGGCGGCCCGCGGCAAAGAATTTCCCGCCGCCACGGAGGCTGGCGACTTGCTTTTCAAAGGGGGTCATGCAAGCTCCCGAATGCTGTCCGTCACATAAGAGATCGTCTCTTCCGTCATGCGCGGATGGATGGGCAGGCTCACGTATTTGTGGAAGAGCGCTTCCGCCACGGGGCACTCACCCTCGGCGTGGCCGAGTTGGCGATAGACCGTGGTGAGATGGATGGGCATGTAATGGGACCACACCTTGATGCGCTTGGTGGTGTAGAGCTCCCACATAAAATCTTCTTTGCTTAGCCGAAACTCCGGTTCCACCAGAACGCAGTAAATGTGAAAGACGTGCTTCACGTCCGGCGAAACGTAGGGTGTGGTGAGGCCACGAATGCCGCGCAAGCGTTCGCAATAGAGGTTGGCAATCTCGATGCGCCGGGCGTTGAAGCCGTCCAGCTTGGCTAATTGCACCAGACCGACCGCCGCCTGCGCGTCGGTCATGCGGAAGTTGAAACCCACATCATCAAAATCCAGGTACCAATAGCGTCTTCCCATGGGGGTCTTCGATTCGTCAATCGGAAGGTATTTTCCCTTGGGGTCATAGGTCAGGCAGCAGAGCGAACGGAAGGATAACATCCGCTCGTAAAGGTCCCGGCGGTGAGCAGTGACCATGCCTCCCTCACCGAGCGTGACCATATTCTTTTGCTGATGAAAACTGAAGACGCCGATATCACCCAGACTGCCCGCGCGGCGCCCTCGATACTCAGCGCCGGCCGCGTGAGCGCAATCTTCCACAACCAGAATGCCCCGCTCGCGAGCCAGTTCCAGGATCGGATCCATGTCGCAGCACTGGCCATAAAGATGGACGAGCAGGATCACCTTCGTGCGGTCGGTAATCTTCTCAGCGATGGAAGCAGAGGTTAAATTGAGGGTGTGCGGGTCAACGTCGGCAAAGACCACCCGCGCGCCCTGCGCCGCCGCGGCATTGGCGGTGGAGATCCAACTGATGGGGGTGGTGATCACCTCATCGCCCGGGCCCACTCCCGCAGCAATCATGGCAAGCTGCAATCCGCCCGTCGCCGACGTGACCGCAAGGCCATACTGAACTCCGCAGTAGGCGGCGAAGGCTTCTTCGAATTTCTTTACTTTCGACCCGCAGGAAGGCGCGCTCGCCGCCAGCACCTCACGGAGCGCCGCCTCCTCCTCGGGTCCATATACAGAGCCGTGGTTGTACTCGAGCTCATGAATTGCCTTGGGGAGATCCATAAATGGCCCTTTCGATGACTTCGTCGCAACTGGGAACAGGCGTCCGGCAAGTCACCCGGACTCTTTCCGCAAGGAGAAAATGATCGAGTCCGCGCGGCGCCCGTCCCGGCAAAGGCGCGGTTTGGGGCTTGATGAGATCGCGCGAAAAACCCATTCTTTCCGCCAATTCCACTCCGAGATCAAACCGCGAGATCGACTCGCTGGCGCCCACATGGAAGACGCCGCTGGCACCGGGGAGGTGAAGAAGTTCCAGAATGAAATCCGTCAGCGTGTTGGCGTCAATCGGGTTGCGGTATTCGAAATTAGGAAACGAAACGGACTGCCCACCACGCAGCTTTTCCGCCAATTTGTTCAGCATGGCATTCGTACCGCGATCTTGCGCAAAGCCCACCACCAGGGCCAAGCGGAAAATGATCGCCGAGGGCAACGCCTGGCTGACCAAGTCCTCGGCGCGAGCCTTGGTCCTCCCGTAAACGCTGACCGGGGTGGGAACGTCACTTTCACGGTAGCCGTGCCGGGTACCATCAAAGACCGCCGCCGATGACGTGAACGCGAGTTTGGCCCCGGCTCGGGCGCACGCCTCCGCCACGCGGGCGGCGCCGCGAACATTGATCTCTTCCGCCAGCTCCGGGCGGTTCTCGCACGCGTCGATATCGGAGATAGCAGCGAGCAGGACAACGACGTCCGGAGAGGCTTGTTGGAACCCCGCCTCGATACTTGCCGCCGAGGTGATGTCCATCACCAGCCCTTCCTGCCCCGCCGCAGGAAGGTCAGCCTCAAAGACCTGAAACACGGAGGCAGCCTTGCGGGCCAAGTGCTGCCCCAGAAAACCGCGAGCGCCGATGATCAACAGATGGGGTTTATCTTGAGTCACGAACGTATAGGCAGGAGTCAGGGGACAGGAGTCAGGAGACAGGAGTCAGGTGTCAGCATAAAACCACTTACCTCGCGACTGCTGTCTATTGTCGTCTATCTTCTATCCTCTGCCTTCTGCTTTCTGCCTTCTCCCTTCTGCCTTTTGCTTTCTGCCTTCTGACTCCTGTCTCCTGCCCTTCCACTACTTTGCCCATTCCGGAAAAGCCGTAAGGGCATCCATGTAATTATGAATTCTGTCGGTGTGGGCGTCCTCTTGCCATCCGCCCCGGCCCGAATGCCAGGCTCCGTCGCGCGGGCAACCGTCATCATTGACCGCGTACAACGAGTAATTCAAGGCTTGCCACGCAAGCGCCTTGTATTCCATTGACCCCGTCACCGCGGAGTACATGGCCAGGACCGCGCCATAGGTTGAGAGCGCCCCTCCCCACGGATTCTTGTCGTTCGTCTGTTCGCCGCAAACGGGCACGCCGTCGCGAACGCTGGTGAAGTACTGGGCGGCAAAATCGATAAGCGCCTTGGCATCCGCCTTCCAGTCGGGATCAAGCGCTTCCCGCTTTTCGATCAGATAACGCGCCAGATTGAGCGGTGACCAGGAATTGCGGTTGCCATCCTCGGCGTGATCCTCGAAAAACTGGACCCATAGGGAGCCATCCTTCGTAAGGTTCGGAATCTGGTTGTTCTTGATCCATTCCCAGAGCCTAGCGCGGGGCTCGCGAAACTCCGTGTAATCGTGATCAAGGAGCTTGTCAAATAATCGCAGGATGTACGACATATTCGCGGCAATGGGCCCGCGTGCCTTGCCGGTTCGGTAATCAACACGCATTGGCCACGGCGAGTGCTGGCCGTCACCCGTCCCCATGTTGGCCGCCAACACCCGCGCATTCTGAAGCGCCTGGTCAAGATACTTCTTCTTCTGCGTCTCCTCGTACAGCAGCACCAGTGCATACCCGGCAATGCCGCCCTTATCCGGTTCAACCTCATAGGGCTTGTCAGCCTGGCAGCCGGAATCCGGGGCTTGCGGAAACTTCTCGCGCGCGCCCGTGGACCGGGTAAAACGCGGATACTTGCCCGTGTCCGGCGTAAGGCTTTCTTTCACCAGATAATCCCCCATGAGACGAGCGAACTCGATCGTCTGGGGGTTGCTCTTTTTTGTCCAGGCGTAATACTTCAGGTAGGAAATAATTCCCATGCCGTTTTGCATGGCAGGAATAAAATCCTGTCGCTTGGCAATGGCCTCGTAATTTCCATCCATGAAAGTCATAACGACAAAGCGCGGATAGCCGTGCTCAAAGGGGCAGGCAAAATACCAGTTCATTTCTCGCGTGATGGCGTCCGTCCAGGATGTCCATGGGAGGAGTATTCCCTCGGCGTTGTAAACCGCCGGATGATTACTGATGATGGGGTTCTGGGCGCGCAAGGCCTCAGCGCCACAGAAAACCAGAGCGCTCAAAATCAGTGAAAGTCGAAAAGCACGCACGATAACTTCTCCGGATTCAAAGGACCTTCGGTGTGGATACAAAATGGGACTTCGGAACACATTGCACTCCCATCGGGCGTGGATGCGAAGCTTTGGAGTGCGGCAGCTTGCTGCCGCTTTGGCACCAGCCAGCCTGCTGGCTGGGAATTGTGCTCGAGTTGAAATCCCCGCGAGCAAGCTCGCGGGGAGGAGAGCGGCAGCATGCTGCCGCTCTCCAAAGCTTCGCACGCCTGCACATGCTGTAGTGGGGCCCGGCGCATGCCCCGCCCTTCCGGCAGCCTGGAGGCTTATCCTCCTGCACTTGGTTGGCCGGCAGACCGACGGGATTGCGATTCCCCTTCTCTTCGTTCGGCTCAACTGAGTGAAATTCTCACAAAACGGATTTCGTCGGGATTATGCCCCCGCCACGTTAGCCTGTCAACCGGCAAGGGTAGGTGGAGATGTTACATGGGCTGAGACTTGAATTTCCACTTCTTACGCATTACACTTTTCCTGTGACTTTTTCACATACCAAGCGTCGATCTCGGGTCGCCGAGTTGTGCAAGTTCCTCAAGGAGCGCTCCTCCGCAACCTACACCGAACTTGCCGATCACTTCGCTGTTTCCGAAATGACCATGCGGCGTGACGTGGGGATGTTGGCCGCCACCGGCCAAGTCCTGGTTGTGCCTCGCGGCGTGCAAACCGCCAAGGGGTTCCTCGCCGAATTGCCGTTTCTGGAAAGAATCCAACGCATGGGCAAGGAAAAGGATCTGATTGGCAGGGCCGCGGCAGCGCAGGTGGCGGAGGGTTCGTCCGTGGTGTTGGATTCCGGCACCACCACTTTGCAGGTGGCCCACTACCTTCGCGACAAGCGTTGCACGGTCATTACGATTTCCCTCTCGGCACTCCAGGAACTGGCGGACAGCCCCACGGTGCGAGTCGAAATGGTTGGTGGCGTTTACCGGAGTAGCAGCCAGGACTTGGTTGGCCCACAAGTGTACGAAGGGCTATCCGCCGTGCGGGCCGACCGCGTCATCTTTGGTGCAGCCGCCGTGTCGCTCGGTGGGGATGTGATGGTGAACGACACCGAGGCCGCACAGGGGTTGGTGCGCGCAGGCCGCCAGCGAATCCTAGTGGTCGATTCCAGCAAGATCGGCGCCGAGGCGTTGTACCGCTTCTGCGAACTCGGCCAATGCGATTTGATGATTACCGATGAAGGAGCGAACGAAGCGGATCTGGAACAACTGCGCAAGCGTGTTAAAGTCCTCGTGGCGCGTGCGGGAGATGTTGAATAGACGCAGCATTCCGGAGGTGTGATTGACGCTCGCTAAGGTGGATGTGGTCGGGCTTGGTCTGAACGCTACGGACACGGTGATGACGGTCCACGAGTTCCCTGCCCTAGGCGGTAAGGAGCGCGTGTTGGCGTCGTCCATGCAAGCCGGTGGGCAGACAGCGACGGCTCTGGTCACGTGCCGCCGCCTGGGTCTGAAGGTACGTTACATCGGGAAAGTTGGTGATGACCCTGCCGGCCAATTGCAGCTTGCCAGTTTGCGCCGCGAGGGTGTGGACCTGGCTTATACGAAGGTGGTGCGCGGCGCTCCCAACCAATACGGCTGCATCATCGTCGACCAGGCAACGGGGGAGCGCACGGTTTTCTGGGATCGCGACGCTCGGCTGACGGTTCAGCCCAAGGAACTCAAGCCCACCGCCATCACCTCCGCGCGCCTGCTGCATCTGGATGGCTGCGACGTGGAAGCCGCGCTGCTGGCGGCGCGTTGGGCGCGCCACGCGCGCATCCCGGTGCTGGCGGACCTCGACACCGTGTACAAGAAGGTCGAGAAGCTCTTTCCCTACATCGACTACTTGATCGCCTCGACGCAATTTCTGCCGGCCGTTACCGGCCACGCCGACCCCTTCAAGGTTCTCGAAAACATGGCGCGTGAGTACCGCGTTCGCACGCCCGGTATGACGCTGGGCCGCGACGGCGCTCTGGTTTATCATGCGGGGCGTTTTTTCTACTCGCCGGGATTCGTTGTCGAAACAGTGGACACCACGGGCGCGGGGGACGTCTTCCACGGCGCCTTTGCCTATGCCTTGTTGACGCGCTGGGATCTTGCGCGTGCTTTAGACTTCTCGAACGCCATGGCCGCGCTCAACTGCACGCTGCTCGGTGCGCGAGGTGGAATCAAATCCCAGGCTGAGGCCGAACACCTGATGGCCACGGGCGCGAGGCACGTCAACACGGCGTATCAAACTAATCGGGTGATCAGTTGATCGGGTGATCGGGTGATCGGGTGATCCGGTGAGCAGAAAACCAAGCCCGTGTCGATAGTTCCTTGTTCAACCGATCATCGGATCACCCGATCCGCCGATTCACCCTATCTCCCGATCATCCGATTTTTTTGCACGGAGGTTTAGCCATGACCGATCCGCAGATGGAAAACAAAACAACGGCCACGATGGCGAAAGACTGCTGCGCCCTAATCACCGGCGCCTCCAGCGGCATTGGCGCTTGTTTCGCGCGCGCCTTGGCGGCGCGTGGCAGGCATTTGGTTCTGGTAGCAAGGTCAAAAGATAAGCTTGAGGCGCTGGCGCGCGTAATCGCTGCCAAACATTCCCTGCGCATTGAAGTCATCGAACAGGACCTCAGTATGACAGGAGCGGCCCAGCGCTTGGCCGCGACCCTGAAAGAACGCGGAATTGCGGTTGACCTGCTGGTGAACAATGCCGGCTTCGGAGCGGAGGGCGAATTCTGGAAGCTGCCGCTCGACCGCCAGTCGGAAATGCTGCGCTTGAACATCGTGACACTTACCGAGCTGACGCACCTCCTCCTTCCTGCCATGGTCGAGCGGCGCGGCGGCGGCATCATCAATATTTCCTCGACGGCCGGCTTCCAGCCCGTGCCCTACACGAGCGTCTATGCTGCCACCAAGGCTTACGTCACCAGTTTTTCCATGGGGCTCGCAGAAGAAGTGGTTGAGTACGGCGTAAAAGTCTTGGCGCTTTGCCCCGGCGGCACGGCAACGAACTTCTGGGACGCCGGCAAGTTCAGCAAGATCGAGTTTCCAGGCGGATTGCAATCACCGGAAGAGGTGGTGGAAGTGGGCTTGCGCGCCCTTGACCGCGGTCGCAGCCTGGCCGTGGCACGATTCATCAACCGGTTGATGATCTTCGCGCAGCGGCTGGCGCCGCGCCGGCTGGTGGCTCGCCAAGCTGGGGAGATGTTTCGACCGAAGAGCTTCGACGCTGGCAAATGAACGGTTTAACCGTGCTGGGATGTTAGGTATGGCCGGTATGTTCAAACGACTCTCATTCTTGCGCATTGCGCTATGCGCCATCTTCGCCTGGAGTTTGGCTACAGTTTTGATGGCGCAAGAAACCGCCCCGGCGCCGGGCATTGAGCAGATTCTATCCTTTGACAGCGACATCACGGTCAATCCTGACTCCACGCTTCTGGTGCGCGAGACCATCACGGTCTTGGCCCTGGGCGCGCAAATCAAGCAGGGAATCTATCGGGACTTCCCCACTCGCTACCACGATCAGTTTGGCAATTCCTACATCATCCATTTCGAGGTCGTATCCCTTGAGCGCGACAGCCAGCCGGAGAACTTTTATCTGCGAAAGCTCCCGAACGGCCTGCGTATTTACATGGGCAAAAGCAGCGCGCTTGTTCCTCCCGGTGAGCACACCTATGAACTCACTTACACCGTCGATCGCGAAATCGGATTTTTCCCCGACCACGATGAGCTTTATTGGAATGTAACGGGCAACGGGTGGATATTACCCATTCAAGCATCCTCTGCCACCCTCAATTTGCCCAAGGGAATCGCTCAGGGGGCCATCATGCTCGATGCCTACACGGGCCGGCAGGGCTCGGTAGGCACCGACTACACCGCGTCGGTGGATAGCCAGAGCAACGCCACCTTCCGCACCACGCGCGCCCTCGGACCCTATGAGGGACTGACCCTGGTAGCTCGCTGGCCGAAAGGATTTGTGCGCCCGCCCACCGACGACCAAAAGTACCGCTACTTCCTGGAAGACAATCAAGCCAGTTTGATCGGCCTGGTGGGGCTGATTGTGGTTCTCACTTATTGCACCGCAACGTGGTTCATGGTGGGGCGCGATCCTTCCCGGGGCGTTATGGTACCGAGATCCGAACCCCCCCGGGGATTTTCCCCTGCCGCTCTACGCTATGTATGGCGCATGGCCTTTGACCAAAAAACGCTGGTCGCTAATCTGGTGGACCTGGCGGTAAAGAAGCAGTTGGCCATTCTGGAAGATGGCTCCGGCGCTTACATTCTCGGCCGCTTGAAGTTGAAGCCACAACAGCCCATCTGCGGCCGATTTGGCTCCAGCGAGGGGCCCACGCCGGAGATCACTCCGGATGAAAGGCTCGTCCTCGATAAGCTTTTTGCGGCGGAAGATACGATTCGATTTGAGCCCGCCAATCACGCTCTGGTCGGTGACGCCATCGAAGGGCTTCATCACCATCTGCGGTCCAAACTGGAAAAGGTCTATCTCTTGACCAACGGCCGCTACCTGATTCCAGGCTTGTTGATATCTCTGGCCACAGTCGTACGTTGCGGATTCTCTATTCAAGGAGGGCAAAGACTTGTCGTGCTCTCCGCAGCCATCTGGCTATTACTCTGGAGCCTGGGTTGCCTGACCCTGGCCGTCCTCACTATAGCCGCATGGAGGAATGCACTTTCCGACCCGCATCACGCGCCCACCGCGCGAAAACGGGCCATACTGATGAGCGCGATCTGCCTCCCCTTCTTCATCGGCGAGGTGGCGGGACTGGGCGTGTTGGCGTGGGCCGCTTCCCCCGGAGTGGTGGTTGTCCTGATGCTCCTGGTCGTGATCAATTACCTCTTCCACCACCTTCTCAAGGCCCGACACGCTCGGGCCGTGCGCTCTTGGACCACATTGAGGGCTTCCGCATGTTCCTGGCAACCTCGGAGAAGGACCGCCGTGACGTGCGCACTCCTCTCAAGACCACTCCCCTTCTGTTCGAGAGGTTTCTGCCCTATGCGCTGGCATTGAATGTGGAAAAAGGGTGGTGCGAAAAGTTCGCTGCCACACTGGCACAAACCGCGCAGGGGGGAACGATGGGTTACTCGCCCGCTTGGTACTCGGGCCCCGGCTGGGATCCCATCACTGCCTCAACCTTCGCCACCTCGCTGGGTATCTCCTTCTCCAGCGCGATCTCTTCATCGATGGAGGTTCGCGGTTCGAGATCGGGCAGCGGTGGATCCTCCGGAGGAGGTGGAGGCAGGGGCGGCGGGTGGTAAAGCAGTAGGGAGTAGGCAGCAAGCGCCTTTTGCCAGTCCCAGCGAGCCGGGAAAAGCGGCAAGCGCCCAGCTATTCGTAGTGGCTAGATTTATAGGCTACTGAAAAACGCTGCACTTCATTTAGATGGGTTAGGAAGATCACCCCCGCGAGCTGTCCGCCGCGGGCTTTCGGGGCGCAACGGATAAGGTCGGTCGCTTTCGTCCGTGGTTTTGAGGTTTAAGGCGCGGTCGCCACAGAGATAGGATTTCAGGATACCTTCCCACTTCCCTTGCGCGGTCAGAATCAGTTCGATGGCTTCGCGCACGGCGCCGCTGCCGCCCGCTCGGCGAGTGCAAAAGTGGGCGTGTTTGCGCACAAGATCGTCCCCGTTTGCCACACAGACGCCCAAGCCGACGCGGGTGAGCAAAGGCAGATCCGTCAGGTCGTCACCCACATAGCAGACTTCGGCGTCCTTCACCTGGGCGGCGTTACGAATCCTTTCATAGGGCTCGATTTTTTCCAGGGCATTTTGCTGAAGGAAATGGATGCCCAGATCCTTGACGCGGTATTCGATCACCAACGAGCTGCGTCCGGTGATGATGCCGGTTTTGAGGCCGGCGTGGTGGGCCAAGCGCAGACCCAAGCCATCGCGGGAGTCAAAACCTTTAGTCTCCAGCATGCCGCCGCCGGGCCGAGGCACGTAATAGAATTTCCCGTCGGTCATGACTCCGTCCACATCCATCAGCAGCAACTTAATTTTCTTGGCGCGGGCCAGCAATCCTCGAGAATATTTTGCCATGGGTTTTGTCGTAGTTCTGGGAGCAGCCGTCTGCCCCACGCTCCGGGATTAATTGCTCAGGATCATGGTGATCTCGCCCCAAACGTACCGTCTCCCAACGCTGAGGGAAACGACTTCCGGGCAAGGATGATAGCACAGCTCAGGCGTTTCTTCCGGAGAAGACCATCAAGAAGTCGGCGGGGGGCGCTGATTTGCGCAAGCGTCTGGGCGGAATGCCGGCCTAATCCGCCGCAGCTTCCGGTGTCGATGCCGCCGTCACGCGGTTGCGCCCGCCACGCTTGGATTCGTACAGAGCCTTATCGGAAGCCTGGATGATCTCCTCCAGGGTTTGGCCGTGTTCCGGGAAAGCCGCCACTCCAACACTCACCGTGAGCTGGGGTAGCGGCTTTTCCGTGTTGGAAGGCACCACCATCGACATCACCGCTTTGCGGATGCGCTCGGCCACCAAGGCGGAGGATTTCGTGCTGGTATCCGGCAATATGACAACAAACTCCTCTCCTCCGTATCGGGCGGCAAGGTTGGTTTCGCGCATCGAAGCGGTAACCGTCTTGGCGAAGTGGCGCAGGATGCGATCGCCCATTTCATGTCCATAGACATCGTTGAAGCTCTTGAAGCGGTCCAAGTCCAACATGATCAACCCCACAGGCTGCGCGCGCCGCCGGGCGATGGCAAACAGCTTTCGGGCGTAATCCTCCAGAAAGCGCCGGTTGTAAAGCCCGGTCAGCATGTCGATGTTGGCCTGTTGCTTCATCCTTTCGAGCAGGCGCAGGTTGGAAAGCGCCGAAGCGGCGCCGCTCAAATAACTCTCCAGCAAGCGCTGGCGGTCGGGGGTCCAAAGATCCTTGGCCGCCTCCATGCGCACGGAGCCGATGATGATGCCGCCCGCGATCAAGGGGCCGCAATAGTAGCTTCCTTCGGCAGGCAGCACGAACTTGGAGGGGCAGAGCGGCTCAACCCGCACGTCATTCACCACAAAGGAACGCCCGGTGCGCACCGCTTTGCAATTGTGCGGTTCTTCGATCACCGGCCACGCTCCGACCTCCTTGGGAAGTTGTACGAGAGTGGCCGCCGCCTCCAGATAATTCTCGGCCGGGTTTAATTTGAAGATGATCACTTGCCTCGGTTGGAACCGTTCTTTCAGGGAATGCAGGAGCAGGTCGTAAACCTCAATTTCCGAGGTGCACTGGGTGACTGCCTCGGAAAATCGATTCAAGGAGGCCATTTCCTCACGTTCGCGCCGCAGCGCAGTGGTCATGTGGGAAAAGCTGCGGGAGAGAACCCCAAATTCATTATCGACCATGGGGGGCAGCACGGGCGCGAAATCGCCGCGCCCCACCTGCTCAGACGCGCGGATGAGTTGCAGTACGGGAACCACAATCTCGCGCGTCACTACTCCCGTCAAGAAAACCAGGATGCCAGCCAGGAATACGGCCAGGCTGACGCCGACCTCCAGCATGTGCCGGATCACACTTTCCGCACCCAATATCTCGTTGGCATTCTGCTCCTCACCTTCTTGCCGCAGCTTCGACACCTCGGAACGGATCGCGGCCATCCGCTCCCGGCCTTCCGCCACGGTTGCGGTGGTATCGAAATCCTGACCGGCACGCACTTTCTCAATCGCCGGCAGGGCCCATTGCTTTTGCATCTGGTCGAATTCCGCCCGAATTCGAGTAACCTCTTGTAGCTGGCCGGGATCAGCCGCATCCAGGTCGCTGAGGGCGATGAGATCGGCCAGCCCATCCGTCACGGCCTTGTCGTAAGGGGCAAGCGCATCCTGCTGGCGGGTGAGTACGTACCCCCGGACGGCCGCGGAAGCTTCTGTGGTCTGCCGAAGGAAGGACTCCCCTCGGACCACGCTTTCCTTGGACTGCGACGCCACTCGCTGGGTGTTAATGGCGCTCCAGTAGGCGTAGAAGAAGAGCGCCACCGCGCAAAGCAAGACAAACAGCGGAGGAAGGGTTACCAGAAGGATCTGGTCACGAATTTTCAGGTTGCGAATCGTAAAAGCCATAGGCGCAAGCCGAGAGGCCGCCGCAATCGTCTAAGCGATGCTCTATAGCAAAATAGCGCCATTTGCGAACCTCGTCAAACCGACGGGTAACCGATGTGGGGTAGTGTGGGCCACCGGAATGATCGTGAACGTACAGGTTTGCCCGCCTTTCTGCATTCCGCCCTCCACCTTCGGCTCTCGGATCCCGGACTTCGGACTCTGGATCTCGCCACTCACCCCTTGCCACGGTTCTTCAATAACTCCCTTTGGTTTCATTAACATAATGGAGAAACGACTATAACTCGCTTATTTTCTGCAACATAATGGAGAGCCCGATTTCGGTCATTTTTGCTATATTTGTTTTCAATAACATAATGGAGATTACCTGCGTTTTTTCCCCCCGCGTTTTTTTGCCACTTGGCCGCCCGAATTAAATTAACTATCTTGTTTTCAACTATATAAATTCTTACAAGATTTTCGCAGTCCATAGCTAACCCATTTTATTTCTAGTACATAATGGAGAGTCGCGGCATTTTGTAACGGGGGTGCCCCGCCCGCTGGCGCCGCAGCGTCCCGCTCCCGCAACCGCCAAGCGCTTGTGGCTTGGCCCCGTTGGCCTTGACGGTCATGGGCCGCGGACCCCGAGGAATCGGGGCAGGCTGCCCTGCCACCTCCCGGCCCTTGGCCCGGCTCAGGGCAGCCCCCGAACGGCGCCGCTCGCCTCTTGCTCATCCTCCTGTTCCCGAGCTTTCGTTTTCCGTTCATGGCGTTTAAGCTTCAACAGCAGGTTGATAATCCGCCGGACTTCCCGAAAGTTGGCAGACGGATCACTAATCCCTCCTGCATGGCGCCGACGGGCTTCCATTCCTCCCAGAGTTGCTCCAGCCGTCAGCGTTCAGCGGGCTGGCAGGGCCGAACGGCGTTCGGCCCCATTATCTACGATAGTATTCTAGCTCAGAGCCCACGACACTTGTCAACACAATTATTGGCCAATTTCCTACCGGCAGGAAAAAATCATAATGGAGGGGTGTCTAATTGTCCGAAATCGCTCCCGCGCGCGAGGTTGTAGCGGGGACCTCGTGCGTTTACAAATTCCCCTCCTGGTTCAGGAGGGGGCGATTTGCGGACTCGGATGGAGTTCTTCGGAGTCCAGAAATCGGAGCGGGCCAGGGGGTGGTCGAACCAGCACACCGCGGGATCGCTAATTTCCGGCGGGTCGTAGGGGCGGTTCGCGAACCGCCCGCCCTGTTGAATAAGGGCAATGAACCGTTGCCCAATCCGTTCATTTGTGGTAACTATTCCTACCGACCGGACCGCTTCCCATGACACCGCTGGAAACCTATCTGCGCGAACTCCGCGACATCCGATCCTCGGGCGCCGCCGTCAAGGAAACTTCCTACTATCCCGCGCTCTCGAATCTCTTCAACGAAGTCGGAAAGCGCCTCAAGCCTCGTGTTCGTTGCATCATCAACCTCGCAAACCGTGGCGCCGGGCTTCCGGATGGAGGCTTATTCACCGCCGAGCAATTCCAGAAACCCTCCGAGGCCGAGCCCCTTCCCGGTCAGCCGCCCGCGCGGGGCGTCATTGAAGTCAAATCCACAAAGGACGATGCTTGGATAACCGCTGACGGCAAACAGGTTTCCGGCTACTGGGGCCAATACCGGCAAGTGCTGGTGACGAACTATCGCGACTTCGTTTTGGTGGGACAGGACGCGGAGGGCAAGTTTGCCAAACTGGAATCATTCCGTCTTGCCGACAGCGAGAAAGCCTTCTGGGCCGCCGCCGTGCATCCGCGCAGCCTTGCCGAAAAAATCGGCGCGCGGTTCGAGGAATATCTCCTGCGCGTCATGCGGCACGCTGCCCAGTTAGCCGCACCGGAAGATGTTGCGTGGTTTCTGGCTTCTTACGCTCGCGACGCCAGGGCGCGCATTGAAGGTGTTGAACTCGCCGCACTGGCAACGGTGCGAACGGCGCTGGAAGAAGCTCTGGGCCTGAAATTCGAGGGCGAGAAAGGCGAGCACTTTTTCCGTTCCAGCCTGGTTCAAACCCTCTTTTATGGGGTCTTCTCGGCGTGGGTTTTATGGGCCAAGCAAAATCCACCCGCTTCCAAGGCACGCTTCGACTGGTACACGACGGCGCGTTATCTGCGCGTGCCGATGATCTCGAAACTCTTCCATCTGGTGGCCGACCCGCAGGAGCTCGAAGCCCTCAAGCTCACGGAAGTGTTGGAATGGGCTGCGTTGGTTTTAAACCGCGTAGATCGCCGCTCGTTTTTTGACAAGTTTCAGGAATCCCACGCGGTGCAATATTTCTACGAGCCATTCCTCGAAGCCTTTGACCCGGAGTTGCGCAAGGAACTGGGCGTCTGGTACACGCCGCCAGAAATTGTGAAGTACATGGTGGAACGCGTGGACACGGTTCTACGCGAAGAATTGAACCTACCGGACGGGTTGGCCAACAAGAATGTTTATGTGCTCGATCCTTGTTGCGGCACAGGCTCTTATCTCGTGGAAGTCCTCGACCGAATTCACCGCACGCTCAAAGAGCGCGGTGAGGATGCGCTGACCGCGAGCGACCTCAAGGAAGCCGCTCAAAGACGAGTTTTCGGATTCGAGATAATGCCGGCCCCTTTTGTTGTCTCGCACTTACAGCTTGGCTTGTTTTTGCAGAACGTGGGAGCGCCTCTGTCCGAAAGGCCAAGGGAACGGGTTGGCGTTTATCTCACGAATGCCCTTACTGGCTGGGAGCCGCCCAAAGGCCCCAAACAGCGCCTTATCTTTCCGGAGTTGGAGGAAGAACGCGATGCCGCCGAGCATGTCAAGCTTGATGTCCCCATCCTGGTAATTCTCGGCAACCCACCTTACAACAGCTTCGCGGGCATTGCCAGCATGGATGAAGAGCGTAACCTGTCGGAAGCCTACCGCACCACCCGGCAAGCGCCCGCTCCCCAGGGCCAAGGCTTGAATGATCTTTACGTGCGCTTCTTCCGCATGGCCGAAAGACGCATTGTAGAGAAGACTGGTAAAGGCGTGGTGTGTTTGATTTCCAATTACTCTTGGCTCGACGGTTTATCCTTCACCGGCATGAGGGAGCGGTATCTCGAAGCGTTTGACCACATCTGGATCGACTGCCTGAATGGCGACAAGTATAAGACCGGCAAGCTAACCCCCGAAGGTGAACCTGACCCTAGCATTTTCTCGACAGAAACCAATCGCGAAGGCATTCAGGTCGGCACAGCAATTGCGCTACTCGTCCGTAACGCCGGCTTCCAGCCGGCACCGGGGCAAAGCCGGCAGGATGCCGGCGTTACGGATCGTAGTGCCGGCTTCCCGCCGGCACCGGAACAAAGCCGGCAGGATGCCGGCGTTACGGTTGTGCCTTTCCGCTACGAATCAGTTGCGTTTCGCGGGCGAGGTTATCTCCCCCACTGGGAAATGGAAGGCGCAACTTACTCCGTAACAATCCGGCTCGGTGATTCGCTTCCCCAGGCTCTTCTCAGCCAGTTGGAGTTTGAGCGCAAGGACATTGTGAAAACAGCTCAGCAACTGGGTCGCGATCTTTCGGATGCGGAGAAAACGCGGCTTGCCGATGTTGATCGGCGTTTCGATGAAGCGCTCGATGCCGGGTACGGGGCTTGCCGCCTGGCGCGACCCGAAGTTGCGGAAATGGTTTCTAAGGCCTTGCAGTACTTTGAGGGCGAGCGTTATGAGCTCGTTGCTGCCTGTGTGATGCCGAACCATGTGCACGCAGTCTTTGCGCCTTTGCACGGGCACGGCCTGGCAGATATTCTTCATAGCTGGAAGTCATTTACCTCCAAGGAAGCCAATAAGCTACTGGGAGCGACCGGGCAGTTCTGGGAGCGCGAGTATTTCGACCGCCTGATTCGGAATGCGGATGAACTGGAGCGAACGGTCCGCTACGTTGTTGAGAATCCCACGAAGGCGGGATTGAAAGGTTGGAAGTGGGTCTGGATTCGTGACGCCTTCCGTAACGCCGGCTTCCAGCCGGCACCGGAGCAAAGCCGGCAGGATGCCGGCGCTACGAAGTCCCCCGTCGTCCGCTTCCGCCACTTTTGGGGCAAAACCAAGCGACAGCAGTTGCTCGAAAGCGCTGCGCAGGATGAGAAGGCGCTGTACGATGAACTGACCCCGCCCCTTGACCTTGGCTTGCCGTTTGCACCTGCGCAGGTGGCAACGGGTTACCTGCAATGGCCGTTGCTGCCGGAACTCATTGAGTCTTCTTCTCCAGGCGTGAATACGAGCCGGGATCTTGATTTGGTCGAAATCGACTTACCCAAGCTCACAGACCGCATTTCCGCTTACTTCGACAAGAGTGTCAGCGATCACGATCTGAAGGCCGTAGTGCCCAGCCTGATGACTGCTTCCGCTCGCTATGACCCTCTGGCCACGCGTCGGCATCTCCTTGAACGCGGCCTGGCGAGTGGCTCCTTTGTCCGATACTGTTATCGTCCATTTGACACACGGCACGTCTATTGGCATCCCGAAACGAAGCTAATAGATGAGAAACGTGAAGATCTGTTTTCAACTTTCAAAGCAGGCAATCTTTTTCTAACCTCGCGCCAGAAGGCAGAACGCCAAAACGAGGGAACCCCGTTCTATGTCACGCGGCACCTTTCGGACCGGCATCTCACGAGACCCGGCTGCAATTGCTTCCCACTCACAACCGCTGGATTACCGTCTCACGAGCAGCACGAATTGGGGAAATCAGCCAAAAGTGAGGGTGGCATTACGGCGAATCTCTCAATCGCCACGCGCGCCTATCTCGCGAACCTTGGTATCGTCAATCCCGACGCGGGCGCTAACACTTTAGGCGTGATCTGGATGCACGCTCTGGCCATCGGCTACTCGCCTGCCTATCTGTCCGAAAACGCCGACGGCATTCGCCAGGACTGGCCGCGCATTCCGATGCCGGACAGCAAGGAAGCATTGCTCACGTCGGCGGCGCGGGGCAGGCAGATTGCCGCGTTGCTCGACACGGAAACCGCTGTAGGGGCGGTTCGCGAACCGCCCCTACAGCGGATCGCCACCTTCACCTTGCCACACGGGACGACTCTCGATGAAGCGAGGCACTTCGCTGTCACCGCCGGGTGGGGACACGCGGGCAAAGGCGGCATCACGATGCCGGGCAAGGGAAAAATCATCGAGCGCGATTACACGCTCGAAGAACGCGTAGCGGCGGGTTTACCCCGCCATCCGAAAAATGGCGACGTGAAGTCGCCGCTACTTGGTGATCGCACTTGCGACGTCTACCTGAACGAAGTGGCGTACTGGTCAAACATTCCACTACGGGTTTGGGAATACACCATCGGCGGATATCAGGTCATGAAGAAATGGCTCTCCTACCGCGAAGAAAAACTCTTGGGCCGCCCCCTGACGAAAGAAGAAGTCCGCTACGTGCAGGAGATGGCCCGCCGCATCGCCGCCCTACTTCTGCTCGAACCAGCACTCGACGCGAACTATCACAACGTGAAGGAACACACTTTCTCCTGGAAAGGGTGACCGCCCCGTGGCAGTGCTAACAGTACAGCTTTGGCCTTTTTCTTGCACTTCAAACCGCTGCTGAAAAGGAGCCGACCACATGCGCGTAAACCTACTAGCTCTGGAAAGCGAGAAGAAATTTGAAGAGTTCTGCCAAGCACTTCTAAAAGAGGAGTTCCCTCGTTTCCAAGCTTTCTCTGCACCGGATATGGGGATGGACGGCTACGATTCCGATTCGGAGACGATCTTCCAAGTCTATTTCCCCGAGCAAGCACCCCGCCGAGACAAGATATGCAACGATCTTGAGAAAGCGAAGGGCAACTCGTGGGCCTGTCGGCGGTGGGTCTTGCTTCTGCCTAAAAACCCTACGCCCCACTTTCTGCAATGGTTCTACCGCGACCAACAGTCTTCCTTCCCATTCAAGCTCGAAGTCTGGGGAAAGACTGAGATATTGGCGCTTTTGCAGAAACATCCAGGGGCAAAAGAGGCGTATTTTCCGAGTGAACTGCGGGAAGAGCTTAGACGGCTCGGCAAAGGCAAACGCCCCGGCCCTGGAGACGCAAATCCGGGGGAAGAGATCAGCCCGGAAGAGGCAGGCGCATTGCGCCAACTTATTACGGACCTTGTGGACGAGGAAGCCACCCGCAAACGGAGAAAGCCCCGCCCGCCCGACTATGGGCGGGAGTATGGGGAGTTTAATGCTCACTTCCATCTGTCATCCTACGACAGACTTCCTTCAAGCCTGTTCCTTGAGGCACGCCGTCATTTGGAGAAGAAACACTATGGCCGCCGCCGAAGCGACAGGAAAGAGATAGAGCGTCATCGGTACGTCAGCGGGGTCAAAGCTATCCAAGCCAAGTTGAAAATCAAAGACCAACAGTACAGAGGAATTCTGTCAGAGATCACTGGCAAGAGCTCCACGACGGAAATGGACAACGACGAACTGGAAAGAGTTTTCAAGCGATTCAAATACTTGCAGGGACTTGCAGAGGCGCAACCCTGAGCGGGTAGCCACGGTCAGCGCAGTCCTGACCGTAGGCTCTTCCCTTGATGGCGAATGAACGGCCCATTTTAATAGTTAACCCCCGTACGCAAAGGGCTGGCGGAGTGGCCGGAAGATGGGTGCGGGTCGAGTTATAACAGTTTTGGTTTGGACAACGCGACTGCGGCGGTGTGTTGCCGTCCAGATTGACTACGTGCGGTTGCCGCTGGGGCACGCGGCTTGAGAAAAGCCCACGGTCACGAAAGCAGTGACTGTGGTTACCCACCCTTCGGCTATGGATGCTCAGGAATTCGCAGCGCTGGCTTCCTTCGCGGCCATCCCGCCTTCCATTGCTGCCGTGGAAGCAAGCCGGGATAGGGGCTCCACCTGCGCGCCCCCGCTCCGCGATTTCAACCGTTGAAGGCGATATTCATGCGCGGCGCTGATAAACGCCGTGAAGAGCGGGTGCGGCTCGAGGGGCCGGGACTTGAATTCCGGATGGAACTGGCAGCCCAGGAACCAGGGATGGTCGCGAACTTCCACAATCTCCACATAAGTGCCATCGGGCGTCACCCCGGTCAATTGCAACCCGTTCGCCACCAGGGTCTCTTCGTACTCGCGATTAAACTCGTAGCGGTGGCGATGGCGCTCGGAGATTTCCAAACTGCCGTATGCGCGCTCGGCGAAGGAACCCGCCTTTAAGCGGGCGGTCCATGCGCCCAGGCGCATCGTCCCGCCCAACTCGTCAATGCCCCGCAATTCGCGCAATTTGTAAATCACCCGATGGGGTGTGGAGGGATCAAACTCTGAGCTGTCCGCACCCTTGAGCCCGCACACATTGCGAGCGTATTCGATGACCGCGCATTGCATGCCCAGGCAAATCCCAAAATAAGGAACCTTGCGGGTGCGGGCATACTCAATTCCCTTCAGCATCCCCAGGATTCCGCGCCGGCCGAATCCCCCCGGCACCAGGATGGCATCCAAGCCGCGCAACTGCTCCTCGCACGCTTCCCCTTCCAAACCTTCCGCCTCCACCCAGGACATGTTCACTTTCACCCGGCGCGCGATGCCGCCATGGAAAAGCGCTTCATTAAGACTCTTGTATGAATCCTGGTAGCCCACGTACTTGCCCACGATTCCGATGTTGACCTCATCCAGGGGGTGGCGGATTTTGTCCACGAGATCCACCCAGGGCTGCATATTGCGCTCGCGCGTTTCCAGCTTCAAGCAGCGCTGAATCTGCGTGTCCAGCCCCTCATGGCCCAGCACCAGCGGAACTTCATAGATATTTTCCACGTCTTTGGCGGTAATGACGGCTTCTTCCGGAACGCTACAGAACAGCGCGATCTTTTCCTTGATCTCAGGAGAGAGGTAGTGGTCCGTCCGGCACAACAGGATATCCGGCTGGATACCGATTTCGCGCAACTCCTTGACGGAATGCTGCGTAGGCTTGGTCTTGAGTTCGCCGGAAGCATGGATGAAAGGAATCAGCGTGAGGTGAACGAACACCACGTTCTCACGCCCCTGTTCCAAACGCATTTGGCGAATCGCCTCCAAAAAGGGCAGCGATTCAATGTCGCCCACCGTGCCGCCCACTTCCACAATCACCACATCCACATCGGTCGCCACCTTGCGGATGGCCCCCTTGATTTCGTTGGTGACGTGGGGAATGACCTGCACCGTCTTGCCCAGGTAGTCGCCCCGCCGCTCTTTGCTAATGATGGTTTCATAAATGCGGCCCGCCGTGCAGTTGTTGTCGCGGAGCATGCGGACGCGGGTAAAACGCTCGTAGTGCCCCAGATCGAGGTCGGTTTCGGCCCCGTCGTCGGTCACGAAGACCTCGCCATGTTGAAACGGGCTCATGGTGCCGGGATCGACGTTCAAGTAGGGATCAAACTTCAGAAACGAGACCTTGAGCCCGCGGGCCTCCAGCAAGGCGCCCATCGACGCCGAGGCCAACCCCTTCCCCAATGAGCTGACTACACCTCCGGTAACAAAGATGTATTTGGCACCCATACGCCTCCCCAAATTGTTTGCGCGGATTGACGATCCGGTAACTGAACATGGTGTGCGGCCTGCGTCACGCCTCGCCCACGCAGCCAACTAAGATATCCCTGTGTACCGAAGTCGAAGATCGGACGGAAGGAATCGGTACGGACAATTATCCGTCAGTCCGCCCTCCCAGTCAATCTGTAAAAATGTCGGAGATTCATGGGAGATAATCCACCTACTGAAGTGACGATTATTATGCTGATAGCGCACACCCAACCTGCGTGGATCATCGCCATTCACCGCTTCATCGAAATCTCGCTGGGTATCATGGCAGGATTGCTCCTCACCGCCGTGTGGCCCCAATCGCCACCCAGCCCGAGCTGAGCCCGCGTGGCTTCTGCCTTCTGCCCTACACCAACTCCCCTCGCATCACGGTAACAGCTTGGCCGCCCAGCTTTACTCGATTGCCCACCAATCGGACCCTCACCACCCCGCCGCGCGCCGAGGCCTGGTAAGCGACGAACTCCGTTTTGCCGAGGTGTTTCGCCCAGAACGGTCCGAGCACGCAATGCGCCGACCCGGTTACGGGATCTTCGTCCACGCCCGCGCCCGGCGCGAAGAAACGGGAGACGAAATCGAATTCCCCGCCCTCGGCCCGCGCCGTCACGATCACTCCACGCGCCTTCGTTCGCTTCAACAGGGTAAAGTCAGGATCGAGGTTGCGCACGGTTTGCTCCGAGTCCGCCTCCACCAGAAAATCAAATTGGCTCTTGCCCACGTAACGCGGCGTAATGCCGAGGCCGGTCACCAATTCGTCCCAGGGTGTGGCGGGCTCCTCCGGCTTGGCGGGAAAGTCGAGTTCGATCCAATCCCCCTTCCGCTCCGCGGTGAGCAAACCGCTCAGCGTGTGGAAGCGCGCCTGCTCGTCCGGCCTGAGCACGCCGGTCTCCCACAAAATGTGCGCGCTGGCCAGGGTCGCGTGCCCGCACAACTCCACTTCTACCGTCGGCGTAAGCCAGCGCAGATTGAAGCCGTCCCCCTCTGGCACCAGGAAGGCCGTTTCCGATAGGTTCATCTCCCGCGCTACATCGCGCATCCACGCTTCGGGGGCCGGAGCACGAAGAATGCAAACCGCCGCCGGATTTCCCGCAAACGCCCGGCTGGTAAACGCGTCCACCTGGTATATTGTTTGGGCCATGGCTTTGTCCTTTTACTCCTTCACGCAGAACTCGGAATCGGCTGCTCGTTGCGTGCAGCCTGGTCACCGGCCACCGTGCAAATGCCGGTCGAAGAAATCCGCCGTGGCGTGGTAGGCCGTGAGCCAGTGCTCATGCGTCAGGAAATCGTGCACCTCGTCCGGAAAAACGATCTGCTGAAACTCCACGCCTTGTTTCCGCAGCGCTTCCACAAGTTGCACCATGTTGGAGAAGGCCACGTTGCGGTCGTCATCACCCTGAATTAACAGCACCGGTGAGCGCCACGTCTTCACATCCGCCAGCGGCGAAGACTCATAAGCCACCCGCGCCCATTCCTCGAGCTTTTGGGGATTTTCCGCGCGCAGCGTGTGCGGAACCTCCAAATTCCAGTCGTGCACGCCGTGGAAGTCAACTCCGCAGGTGAACAGGTCGGATGCCCGCGCCAGCCCCAGGGCCGTCAGGTATCCCCCATAGGAGCCGCCCCACAGGCCGATGCGGGCGGGGTCAACATCCGGGCGCGAGCGCAGGTACAGGCCCGCTCCTTGCACGTCGTTGAATTCGCTGGCGCCGGTGGCGCCGTAGTTCAGCGCTTCGCGGAATTCCATTCCATAACCAATTCCACTGCGATAGTTCACGGAGAGCACGATGTATCCACGGCTGGCAAGATATTGATTCAGGGCATAGGCATTGTGGTAATACTGCATGTAATGCCAGCCGAGCAGCATTTGGCGGCGCGAGCCCCCGTGGAAGAAGACTACGGCCGGATGCCGCTCCCCGGGCCGAGCGTTGGCGGGAAGAAAGAGCTGGCCGTGAAGCTTCAGGCCATCTGCGGCGGAGAGTATTACCGGCTGCGGCTCAACCAACTGCGTGGCGGGAAAATCCTTGGGCATCGACTCGGAGGCAAGGTCGCGCATTGCCCCATCAGACTCCACCAGCGCGGGCCGCGCCGGCCACCGCCCGTCGGAGCGCAGCAGGGCGATGTGCTGCCCGTCACTCAGGATTACGGGCGCCCACTCAATTCCCTGCCCGCTCGTCACCCGCGTGGGCCGGGTGGCGCTCGTCGCTTCTCTCCACAGGTGCCGGCGGTCGGTGTCATCCTGATTGGAATTGAAAACCACCTCGCGGCGATCAGGTGCGAGCACTACATTTTCGACTTCAAAATCTCCTGGCGTCAACAGAGTTGCGGCGCCACCGCTGAGCGGCACGGAATAGAGATGCGTCCAGCCGTCACTTTCCCAGGGAAAGATCAGCCGGTCATCCGCCGACCAAAGCAATTGCTGTTCCGCCGCCAGAAAACGAAAGATACTTCCCCGCCCCTCGCGCGCTTTCCAAACCTCGCGGCCTACGCCCGTTGCCACGTCGGCAACGCGAATCGACCATGGCGGTCCCGCGCGCTGGGGAGCAAACTCTCGCGGTTCGGATGCGGCCGGGAGGCGCAGATAGGCGATCTGCTTACCATCCGGCGCCCACACCGGCCCAAGGTCACGGTCCACACTCGGGTCAAGATATCGCAAACTCTTTTGGGCGAAGTCGTAAACCCCAATGAAACTGTGGTCCTCGCGCGCACTCACCAACGCCAACTGGGAGCCATCCGGAGACCATCGCAGCCCTTCGGCCTTCCCTCGCGCGTGGATAAGTTGTGCCGGCTTGTCGCTGCCACTGAGCTTGGCCAACCGAACCTGGTCCTTGTAAACGAATGCCACCTCATCGCCTTGGGGCGAAACGGCAGGAGAATGCCCTTCCCCCAATTTTCGCGGTGGGCCGCCGGCGAGAGCCACCACCCAAATGTCCTGCTCGACACCCTGCGGATCGCTGCGCGGATTCGGCGCCTCCCGCAGCGCCTCGAAGTCACCCCCGCGCACATAAACGATGGCGCTGCCGTCGGGGGTCCACGTGAGCTCGGCGATCTCCTGCCCGTCATCCGCAGCGTAGGAAGTCAGCGCTCGCGCCTTATAGTCCGGAGGCGCCGCCGCCCAGATATTCCGCACCCCGCGGGCATAAAACACCCATGCGACCTTGCCACCCGCCGGCGCCGCCACCAATTCGCTCGGGAACGGCGCGCTCATCACCTGCTCGATCGTGAACGGTTCCTTCTGCGCCGATGCTGAACCCAAGCTCACAGCCGCCGCCAGAAAAGCGGCACAAAAATATTTCATCATGGCCATCCTCTTCTTCTCGCCCGGAATTCTTCTTTCCGCATTGACGTGGTAACGAGTATACACCGCCCCGTTCATCCCCTCATCGGGTCATCGGGTGATTTGCGATTTGGGATTTGCGATTTTCGAAGTCAGTAGATGGACTCATCTTGTCACCTGACACAGCCGATAACCGATGCGGGGTAGTGTGGGCAGCCGAGATGATTGTCAATCCGTGGCACTCCGACGGCATTCTTCCCTCGTCTTGAGGTTCGCTCCTGCCGATGACCGAACCGGGCTGGTGTGTCACGTGCGGGGGCTTGTTGTCGGCGCCGCCCGCCGCACTGTCATCCTGAGTCCTTCGCTGTTATTCTGAGCCCATTCGCTGCCGCTCAGGGTAAACTACGCGAAGGATCTCGCTCTGGCCGCTCAGGATGAACTTCGCGAAGGATCTCGCCCTGCCCACCTTTCCGCCCCGAGCCTTGAATCCCGATTTCCGGCTCCGATACCCGGGACCTGGCGCTCGCCAAGAACAACTGCTTTGTTCTCTTTGCGTCCTCTGCGACTTTGCGTGAAATGCTCTTGCTCTCGCCGGGATTTTTTCACACCTTCAACGCCCTGGGGATTATAGAACCGTTACAGCCGCAAGCCCTGAGGGGGCTTGCCATTGGATTGCCCCTACGGGTTCGTCGGTAAATACGCGTTAGCAATGCGGCGGAGTGTCCACTCACCACGGATTCCGGGTCACCCGCCATCCAAGCATGGGCGTCAATGACAGTGCCGACCACATCTACGGTTAGGCCATTAAAAGGCCTTGTTCTCCGCCAACCGGCCCGCCTAGCCCGGCGCCACCGGGCGGGTGAAGCCGCCGCGGGGCAAAACGTGAGGGGCAGTTCCCCGTACGCCCCGAGTTTCCTTTCCTGAAGGTCCGCGCTAAGCTCCTGTCTTTTCATAAACATCCTGGCAAGGCTCACATAAGGCATTTACTTTCATAGAGATCGTGGCAAGGCAGAAATGCGACATTTTTTCTATATGTGTTTTCAATAACATCGCGAAACTAGGTTGCATTTTTTAATTCCCCTTTTTTCCCGCGCTCGGACTCGACCTTGACGATAAATGCTTTTAATTGAATAAGATATGATTTCACGGAAATCCCTTAAATTTCGCCGAAGTCCTTGTGTTTTCATGCACATCGTGGCAAGCAGGGGGGATCTTCCCCGGCCGCCGCCTCTCCCGCGGCGGCTTTCCCGCTCCCCTCAAGGCTAGCACATAGGCAAGGTATGTTGTCAAGAAGATTCTTGCGGAATTTCCTACGGGTAGGAAAAAACCTTGGCCTTCCCGCCGTCGATTTCCTGCCGGTAGGAAATGGCGCCGCGAGCTTGCCGACGAGGGTGACAAAACGTCCAGATCGTCGCCCCCCCCCGAGCATCGCGGTGGTTTGGCCGATAATCAGGCATGTAGATTACTTCCGAATAGCCCGTCTGCCCGCCAACCGGTCGCGCGGTCGTCCGCCGACGCATCGTCTACTCAGATTTGAGAGAAGCCATATCAATGGAGAAACGTTAGTGCTTTATCGGAAGCGCGCCGACGAGAAATCGGTCGGTCGGCGGGAGGGTGACAACGGCGCGCTTTCGATAAAGCCG
>Ga0181533_1000565_pt1 | contig 50136 bp, 30 predicted proteins | sample PEATcosm2014_Bin_45_FD_119772 | JGI IMG/M metagenome (GOLD analysis project Ga0181533, IMG submission 119772) | Peatland microbial communities from MTU Mesocosm Facility, Houghton, MI, USA - PEATcosm2014_Bin11_60_metaG | ecosystem: Environmental > Terrestrial > Soil > Wetlands > Peat | place... | reverse complement strand
CTCCGACCCCCGCTCCCACCCCCACTCCCACCCCGCGCCCCACGGCCGTCCCGACGCCGGTACCGACTCCGGTGCCGACGTCGGTGCCGACGTCGGTTCCCACCGCGGCGCCGACCGCCGTGCCCACACCGGTTCCGACCCGGCGAGCCACCAACAACTCGGGCGCGCTCACCCCGCCGTCGGGCACGTCGGGTTCGGGCCAGTCCCCCACCTCGGGGAACGGCGCCGCCGCCTCCTCCCTCACCGCGATAAGTGACGGACATGCGGCCCCGGTCGGGACCCTGGCCGTCGCGGTCAACGACTGGACCCTCGCGCTGTCGGTCCTCGGTTCTCCGGCGGCTATCGCCCTCGAGTGGGCCGCCTCCCTGGTGCTGATCGCCGTGATGCTGGGTCTGGTCCTCGCCGGTCCGTGGCGCCGGCCGCTCGGGCCCTGGCACCACAAGGGCGCCTGACCCGGGCACTGCAGCCCGCCCTTCCAGGTACCATATGGCATGGGGTCGGTCAGATGCCGGCACCCTCACCACCGAGTGTCACGAGGGGGAATCCGGAAGTGTCCGTGTCTGTCAGCAGTCCCAGCCCAAATCGCACCGTGTTTCGCGCCATCGCCGTTGGCCTGCTGGTCGTCGCCGTCGCCTGCGCGGCGCTCGCCATCTACTGGCTGACGGTCAAGTCGACCTTCCTGGCCAGCCACTACGGCCACCAGCCCAAGCACGCGCTGGTGGCGGGCATCGTCGCGGTCGTGGCGCTGATCGCGGCCAGCATCGTCTGGCGCCAGGGCCACCAGACCGCCTGATCCGGACGGTCCTCACGCCCCGCCCGCCCGGGCCGCCAAGGCTCCGGAGGCGGGCGGGGCGGGCCCGGGTCAGCCGCCTCCTGACACCGCCTGAGGGGAGGGCGCGCCGGCGCTGTCGGCCTCGACCCTGCGGCCGGCGAGGTGCGCCTGGAGCTCGCGTGACCGTGCCCAGGGGGCGAACCCGTCGACCCGGCGGACCAGGGCCCAAACTAGCGGCCCGACGATGAGCACCGCGGCCAGGATGATCCCGAGCTCGAGGGTGCCCACCCCAACCAGCTTGAGCCCCGACGCCGTGAGCACGATGGCGAGGGCCCGGCGGACCAGGCGCGGCGGAGCCAGGGACGAGACCAGCGCACCCAGGAAGACGCCCGGGACGCTGCCGACCACCAGGGCGGCGGTCAGGGCGAACTGGACGTCGCCGAAGATGAGGTGCCCGAGCGCCGCCGAGGCCACCAGGGGCATGGCCTGGACCAGGTCGGTGCCCACCAGCTGGGACGCCTTCAGCCGTGGGTAGAGGAAGAGCAGGCAGGCGATGATCAGGGACCCCGAACCCACCGAGGTCATCCCCACCACCAGCCCCCCGAGAGCTCCGATCAGCAGGGTGCGAACCTTGCGGACCGGGACCTGAGCGGGCTCGGGCTCGCGGAGGTGCTCGTTGCGAGCGCGCTGGCGGAGGTTGATGAGCGCCTTCAGGACCATCGCTGCCGCGGACACCAGCAGCGCGGCACCAAGGGCGAGCTGCACGATGTTCTGGATCTGCTGGCCGTGGGCCAGCACCTTGATGAGCAGGACACCGACGAACGCCATCGGCACCGAGCCGATCGAGAGCCAGAGGACGAGACCGCCCTGCACCGTGCCCCGGCGGAGGTGGACCGCCGCCCCCACCGGCCGCATGATCACCGACGCCACCAGGTCGCTGGAGATCGCGGCCGGCGCCGAGACGCCGAAGATCAGGATCAGGACCGGCGTCATCAGGGCGCCGCCCCCCATCCCGGTCATGCCGACCACGAAACCGACGATCAGACCGGCGACTGCAATCGGGATGTCCATCCGGGCTCTCTCCGCGCACCCTCTCGCCTCGCGGCGAGCCGCTGCGGCTCGCCTCCAGCTCCTTCGCTCGGGATGCGCCCTCACGAAGCGAAGCTAGTGAAGAAGAGGGTAACCGGGCCCGGCGGTCGTGTCTCCACCCAGAATGGGTTGCCCGCCTTCCGCGATTCGAATCGAAAGGTGGGCATGGGAGAATCCGGGGAACGGTTCAGCGGAGGCCGCGGGCGGGCCCGTGGCCGATCTGGGGAGGGGCATCACGTGTCTCCAGCCGGCGGCCGGCCGCAGATGATCTTCGTCCTGGGCACCGGTCGCTGCGGCTCCACCCTGGTCGAGGAGATCCTCTGCCGCCATCCCGCGGCCGGCTTCGTCTCCAACCTCGAGGATCGGTACCCGCTGCCACCCGCGGCGTCGCGGTGGAACGGTCCCCTCTACCGCGGCCTCCCCGCTCGGGCCACCCAGAAAGGCCGCCTCCGCTACGCACCCTCGGAGGCCTACCGGGCCCTGGACCGGGAGCTCTCGCCGGTGCTCAGCACCCCCGCTCGCGACCTCACCGCCACCGACGTCACCCCTTGGCTGGACCGGCGCCTGCGGGACTTCTTCGTCTCCCGGTCGCTCGCCCAGGGAACCACCACCTTCATCCACAAGTTCACCGGATGGCCACGGGCGGGGTTCCTCGACCGGATCTTCCCGGAGGCACGCTTCGTCCACGTGGTCCGCGACGGGCGCGCGGTCGCCAACTCCTGGTTGCAGATGCCCTGGTGGCAGGGCTACGGCGGCCCGGAGCGGTGGCAGTGGGGGCTCCTGCCGACGGCGATGGCGGCGGAGTGGGAGGCCTCGGGCCGCTCCTTCGCGGTCCTCGCCGGCCTGCTCTGGGCGCTGCTCATCGACGCCTTCGACGGGGCGTCAGCGCGGCTCCCCGCGGATCGGTGGCTGGAGGTCCGCTACGAGGACGTGACCGCCCAACCACGCCAGGTCTTCTCCTCGCTGCTCGACTTCTGCGCGCTGGGATGGGAGGACGGCTTCGAGCGCGGCTTCCGGCGCTACACCTTCGAACGCGGGCGCGCCGACGCCTTCCGCCGCGACCTCCCCGCCGCGGAGGTGGAGCGGCTGACCAGCCTGCTGGCCAGCCGCCTCGCCGCTCACGGATATCCGCCCGAGCTCTGAGGCGACCGAGCGGGCCTCCGCCTGCGGCTGGTGCACTGGCTCGGACGTTACTTCTGGGCCCGGCGCACTAGGAGCTCTCCACCGTGAATTTGACCAGCGGCGTGGTCGCCGAGTTGCCGCTGGTGTCGACCGCCCGTGCGGTGGCCGTGTAGGTGCCGCCGTAGGTCTCGCCGACGAAACCGAAGCTGAACGTGCACGAGGTCATCGTGGTGCACACCGGCGCCGCGATGTTCCACTCCTTGGTCGAGGACCAGTTGGAGAGGCTCCCGTTCCACCAGAGGTTGGTGGTGGCGTTGTGGACGGCGACCTCCAGGTCACCCAGCCCCACGTTGTCGGTTGCGGTCCCGGTGATGGTCACCTCGGACGCCGGCATCATCTGCTGGGAGGTGGGTGAGGTGAGCGTCACCGTGGGTGGGGTGGTGTCGCTGCCCGGCGCGGGCGGCACCACGCTGTACGAGAACTCCTGCACCCGACCCACGTTGGCGTCGGCGACGTAGATGTCGCCCTGGGCGTCGCTCGCGAGCTCCGACGGCTCATTGAACTGGCCGGCGGTGTTGCCCTTGGACCCGAACTGGCCGACGTAGCTGCCATTCTCCTGGAAGACCTCGATGTCGTCGCGCTTGGTGTCACTCACGTAGACCAGGCCGTTGACCACGTCGACGCCCCACGGGGTCTCGAACTGCCCGGTCCCGCTCCCGAAGCTGCCCAGGTGGCCGATGGTGGAGAAGCTGGTCGGGCTGCTGGGGTTGAAGGGACTGAAGACCGTCACCGGCGAGGCCTCGAAGCCCCCCTGCTGGGTCACGTAGATGTCGCCGCTCGAGGGATCCACCGCGACCCCGAAGTTGTTGCACACGTTGCTGATCTGACCCGCATAGGCCGGCGGGTCGGCGGAGGCGTTCCAGATGGTGACGTCGCAGGACCAGTAGTCGGCGATGTACGCGTACTCGGTGCCGCCCGTGGTGTGGAAGCTCACGTCGACGGGAGCCTCGAAGCTCCCCGAAGCATTGGAGTCGAGGCCGCTCCCGAGGCTGTAGAGGTAGGTGCCGTCCTCGGCGTAGATGCGGACGTAGTAGTCACGGGTGTCCATCACCCAGACGTTGCCGGTGGCCGGATCGACCCCGATGCCCCGGGGGTAGTCCAGGCCGTAGGGGGGCGTGCTGGCGCGGTGCCCATAGGTCGCGTCGAAGGCCCCGTCGGGCGCGAACTCCTGGAAGCGGTCGTTCCAGGCGTCGGCCACCCAGACCGTCCCGTCGTTGGGGTTGACGGCCACCCCGCGGGCCTCGGAGAGGGAGCCCGGGGCCGGCGGCTCGGGCGGCTGCGGGTAGACGGCCTCGAAGACGCCCGCCGAGGTGAACTCCTCGAAGCGGTAGTCGCTGTAATCGGCGACCCAGACGTTGCCCTCGTTGTCGACCGTCACCTGGCGACCACCGTCCTGGAACTGCCCGGGACCGGTGCCGAGGGAGCCGAACTGGGTGATCCAGGTGCCGCTGAGGTTGAACTCCTCCACCCGTCCGGCCTGGGCGTCGACCACGTAGAGCAGGTTGTTGACCGGGTCGATGGCCACCCCGCGGAGGTCACCCGTGAAGTGCCCGACGCCGAAGTCCTGGACCCAGCCGCCGTTGTAGTCGTGGGTGGTGGCGCAGGTGCTGAGGTTGGGGTCGAACTCGCTGACTCGCAGGTTGGAGGCGTCGGCCACGTAGACGTCGCCCGAGGAGGAGACCGCGATGCCCATCGCCTGGATGAACTCACCGGGCCCGCTCCCGTAGGTGCCCCAGGAGCAGGTCTCTGGGTCGCCGGCCTCGTTGGTGTTGTAGACCTGGACCTTGTTGGGGTTGCTCGAGCTGCCCGAGAGGTGGCCGTTGACCACGTAGAGGTCTCCCTGGTCATCCAGGGCGATCCAGGCGGTGTACTCGGAGCGGGTGTCGATCTCGCCCAGGTAGGTCCCGGTGTCGCTGAACTCCGCGATATAGCCGGCCGTTTTCTGGGTGCCGTTCTCGGCCACCCAGATGTTGCCGTTGCGGGGGTCGACCGCGATCGACTCCGGCTGCCCCTGGCGGGTCGACGCCGACTGGTAGAAGGAGCTGACCTGGGTGCCGGTCATGGTGTAGCTGCGCACGAAGAAGTTCCAGTAGTCGCCGACCTCGAGCTGGTTGGTCATGGCGTCGTAGGCGATGCCCCAGGCGTAGACGCCGGCGGTTCCCGTGCCACCGATGGTGCGCTCGTACCCCGGCGCCTGCCAGGAGGTGCTCGCCGAGACGCCGGTCGCGGCAGTCAGCGCCGGCACCGTCCCGGCCGCCGCCAGCGCGAACGCCGCGACCACCGGCCGCCACCGCCGGGCGGCGCCCTCCTCACCAGTCCAATGCATGACGTGGAACTCCCCTGTCAGGTCCGGCCACCGGCCGCTCAACCGAGCGAGTACTCCAGGATCCGGTCGTTGTAGGTGTCGGCGATGTAGAGGTCGCCGTTGGGCCCGAAGGCCACGTTCTCCGGGTCGTACAGCGTGGTGGGCCCGCCGCCGGTCACGTCGCTGCCGGTGATGGTGGCCGCCACACTGCCGCTGGACTCGTTGAGGATCACCACGCTGCCGGGGGCGGCGCGCTCGGCCACGGCCACGTACGTCCCGTTGGCGGTCACCCCGTAGGGGTCGGTGAGCCCGGTGAAGGTCTTGACCACGCCGGCCACCTTGCCCGCGCTGACGCTCAGCTCCACCACGTTGGAGGAGCTCTTGCCGCTGAGGGCGACGAAGACATTGCCCGTGGTCGGATCGATGCCGATGCCCGCCGGCGTCGAGCTTCCCCCGAGGCTGTAGGCGCTGGTCGCGCTGCAAGTACCGGAGTCAGCGGTGCAGGTGGCGACGTTCCAGGACTCGATCCGGTTGTTCTTGGTGTCGGCGACCCAGGCGTAGCCGCCTCCGATGGCGATCGAGTAGGGGTAGTCGAGGTCGCCGACCGCCGTCCCCTCCTTGACGAACTCTGCCACGCCGGTGCAACCGTCGCTGAGGGGCTCCAGGATCTGCAGGTCGCTCTGCTTGGTGTCGGCGATCCAGTAGTCGCCCGTCACCGGGTCGACCGCCACCCCGCGCGGCCAGTTGAAGTCGCCGGTGCTCGTGAAGCCGCGCTGGCCGCACACCCCGACGAGGTCGCCGGCGGGATTGAAGACGACAACTCGCTGGTTGACGGTGTCCATGGTGACTGCGTCCCCGGCGCTGTCGAAGGAGATGCCCCGCACCTGGTTGTAGACGGAGGTGCTGGTGTCACCGGGCGGCACCACGGGGTCCGGGATGGTCTCGGCGTAGGTGTACTGCTCGACGCCGCCCGAGTAACTGGGGGTGAACTCCTCGACCCGGTTGCCCCAGAGGTCGGCGCCCCAGACGTCCCCGCTGGCGTCCACGGCGACCCGGCGCAGCTGCGTGAAGGTGCCGGTCACGGTGTTGGCTCCGGGCGACCCCACCTCTGCGACGTACTTCCCGGCGGGGGTGAACTCCTGCAGGCAGTCGTCGTTGGAGTCGGCGACGTAGATCGCCTCGCCGGGGCTGCCGGCGTTGATGTAGGGATCGGTCCCCACCGCCACGCCGTAGGGGTTGGCGAAGGTGCCGTCGCCGTTTCCGTTGCAGACCCCTCCGGTCTTCTTGGTGCCGTGGGTCCCCCAGGAATTGAGGCAGGCGCCCGAGGAGCTGAACTCGAGGATGTCGTTGCTCTCGTAGTTGGCCACGTAGATGTCGCCCGACGAATCGGCGGCTGCGTCTCGCGCGCGGTTGATGGTGCACTTGCCCGTGGAGGAGATGGTCTTCTGCAGGGTGCCCGAGGTGCTGAAGACCAGGATCTGGCTCTTGGTCCCGTTGGCGACGAGAACGATCTGCCCGGAGGGCGTCGTGCTGACCGTCACCCCGATCGGGGCACCCGACATCTTGAAGGGCTTCACCAGGCACTTCCCGGTCTGGCTGTTGAGCACGACGATCCGGTTGTTGCCGTTGTCGGCCACGTAGACGTTGCCCGACGTGTCGACGCCGACGTCACGCGGCTGCTCAAACTGGGGAAAGCCGGGCGTGGAGCCGCAGGGCGCGCTGCTACCCTCGTTGGCAACGTTCGACGGATTCGTCTGCCAAACCAGGGTCCCACTCGGCGTGTACTCGGCCACCCGGTCGTTGCCGGTATCCGCGACCACCACATTGCCGGCGACGCCGGCCGTCTCGGTGGTCGAGTCGGTGGGCACGATCTCCATCCCCGAGGGGTAGATGGCCGCGTGGCCGGGTCCGCCGAGAGTGCTCACATACGAGGGGGTCAGAGTCCCTGCGGCGATGGCCGCGGTCGACGCCAGGATCAGGAGCAGGCCCGAGAGCGCCAGGGCAGATGGGAGACGCCGGTTCCGGACCGAGCCAGCCAGGGCGGCAGCACCTCGCATCGACATGACCCCCTCCTTTCGTCAGCCCCGAGGATCTGAGCACCCGAGGCGAACCTTCCTGTGACCCCGTTGACAGCCTTCGGCCAAGCCTCCGGGCATGGCAGCCCGCAATACGCCAACACAGTACCGGAGCGCAGGAGGCGAGGCGATCCCCCAATACTGGTGGGGCATCTCCCTCAGACACGGGGTTCTGGATTGGCGCCGATCCGGGCTATGCTCGTTGTCACAAACGGGGTGACGTGGGCTGGCCTGCGCGGGTCGGTGCCCTTCACCGGGGGGAGGGCGATGCACAAGCGCCGCACGGTCCTGGCCGGAACGCTGGCCGTCGGGCTCGGCATCAGCGCGCTGCTGGGCGGACAGGTCGTCGCCGCCGGAGGGACGCTGCCCGCACCCATCTACTCGAGCACCCTGGTGGGCCCGGGCCAGGCGGACATGTACCCGGTCGACGTCACCTCCAACTCCACCGCCGGCCAGAGCTGCACCACCTCCGCCTCCGGCTGCTACTACTTCGTCCTCGACGCCGGCAACTACCGGCTGCTGGCGGTCAACCGGGTCAGCCACGCCATCGACTGGCAGATCGGCGGGATGCAGGGCAACGACCCTCTCCCGAACAGTTCGCCGGGCAGCCTCCCGGTCCAGTTCAGCGACGCCCGGGCGGTCGGCTACGACTCCGCGACCGGCGACGTCTACGTCGCCGACACCGCCAACAATCGGGTCCTGGTCTTCAGCTTCTCCCCCACCTCGGGCTTCAGCTACCTCACCCAGTTCGGCACCAAGGGGACCGGCCCCGGCGAGTTCGACCTCGCCTATGGGGTCGCCGTCGACCCGGTTCACCGCTGGGTCTACGTCACCGACGGCTCGCCTGGCCAGGTGGAGAAGTTCTCGATCGGCACCGGATCCGTCCCCACGTACACCCACCTGACCTCGTTCGGCACCGGCACCCTGAACGAGCCCCGCCAGGTCGAGGTGGCTCCCAACGGCGACGTCCTCGTGACCAACCGGCCGCAGAACAAGAAGCACAGCTACTACTACGTCTATAGCAGCGCTGGGACACTGGAGTTCGGCTTCGGCGTCACCGGGTCCGGGAACGGCGATTTCACCAACGACCCGCGCGGGGTCGCCGTCAGCGCGGACGGCAGCACCGTCTTCGCCACCGACTCGGGTGGCGACAGGGTCGAGGCGTTCACCCTCACCCAGAGCGGTGGCCACTACACCTCGGCCACCTGGTCCTACACCATCCCCAACCCCGGCGGGACGGGAGGGCAGCCCTTCGTCGGGCTGCGCGGCCTGACCACCACCGCCGACAACCACCTGATGGTCACCGACGAGTGGGGCTTCGACCTCCACGAGTTCAGCTTCACCCCGGGGACGACGACCTACGCCTCGACGTACAACAGCTCGCCGACCTCGCCGCCGGTGCCGGGGGTCAGCGCACCCCGGGGCATCCAGGTCACAGCCGGTGGAGAGATCTACGTCATGGACTACTGGAACCAGCGGGTCGAGTACGGAACCCTGGGCTCGGGCGGGACCATCCAGGGCGCACAGGCCTTCGGGGTGAGGGGTGACCCCAACCAGGACGGAGCCATCAACTTCGCCTGGAGCATCGCCCTCCAGCCAGGGACCGGCAACGTCTTCGTCGCCAACCGCGAGAGCAACCAGGTGGAGGTCTTCAGCCCCACCGGGACCACGCTGGCGATCGACGGGACCAAGGGAACGGCCGATGGCGACTTCAGCTTCCCGCAGGGCATCGCCTTCGCGCCCAATGGGGACCTCTACGTCAGCGACACCGGCAACGACCGCATCCAGGAGTTCACCGTCAACTCCAACGACACCCTCGCCTTCGTCGCCTCCTATGGCACCAAGGGCACCGGCTCCGGCGCCCCGAAGGGTGAGCTCAACCAGCCCACCGGCATCACGGTGTCGCCGGACGGCAGCACACTCTGGGTCGCCGACACGCTCAACAACCGGATCCAGAGCCTGTCGCTCTCGTCAGGCACCTGGAACGCGCCGATCACGAGGACCACCGGTTCCGGCAAGCAGACCCCCTTCAACGTCCCCTGGGGGGTGACGGTGGCGCCCGACGGCAGCATCTGGGTCTCGGACACCGGCAACAACCGGCTGGTATCGATGAGCACCACGGGGGCCCTGAACTGGAGCGTCACCGGCGCCCAGCTCGGGGTGCCTGACAACACTGCCGGCACCCAGACGATCTACCCCTTCGCGGTGGCCTTCGGCTCCGGCGACGACGTCTACCTCAGCGACACCTGGAACAACCGGGTCCTGGTCCTCACCTCCTAGTGAGACCGCCCGCCTCATAGGAGCTCGGATGAGACGCAGGCTCTGGCTCGGTGGCCTCTGCGCGGCGAGCGTGCTCGCCGCGCCGGCGGTCCTCGCCTTCCCCTCGGCGGAGGAGGCCGGCGCGGCCACCGCGACGTACCAGCAGACCCTGGGCGGGCCTGGACCGGCCGACATCTACCCCGGAGGCCTCGAGGTCCTGCCGAACGGGGCGCCCAACGCCGGCGACATCATCGTCGCGGACACCGGCAACAACCAGGTCGCCGAGTACACCCCCGGCGGCACCCAGGTCTGGAGGGTCGGCTCGGAAGGCTCCTCGGCGAGCAAGAGCGTGGTTCAGTTCGAGCAGCCGCGCGACGTCGGGGTCGACGCCTCGGGCAACGTCTTCGTGGCCGACAACGGCAATGGCCGCGTGGTCGAGCTGAGCAGCTCCGGCCAGTACCTCAACAAGTGGAAGAGCCTGCCGAGCGGCGCCGCCGCGCCGATCGGCATCACCGTCAGCGACACCACCGCGTCGCTGCCGAACCTGCCCGCCGGCCAGCGGGTCTACGTCTCCGACGGGAACCAGAACGAGATCACGGTCTGGAGCACCTCGGGGACCTTCATCTCCGCCATCACCAGCACCGGCGCCTGCCAGCTCGACCGGATGCGCGACGCGGCCGCCGACGCGGCGGGCAACGTCTTCGTCGCCAACTACGAGGCGAACGACATCCTCGAGTTCAGCTGGAGCGGCACCGCCTGGACCTGCGCCAACAGCTGGGGGACCAAGGGGTCCGGTGACGGGCAGTTCATGAACCCGTACGGCGTCGCGGTCGGCACCGACCCGTTCATCGACGGTGGCAGCCCGGGGGAGGCGATCTACATCGCCGACTCCAACAACGACCGGATCCAGGAGTTCACCCCGAGCGGCGCCTACGTCGCCCAGGTGGGCGGACCGGGCACCGACAGCAAGCCGGGCACCTTCACCCAGCTCCGCCGGGTGGCCGTCGACGCCGACGGCGACATCTGGGGTGCCGACCTCTGGGGCTACCGCCTCGAGGAGTTCGCCCCCAGCTACACGGGCGGGGTGGAGCAGTACACCTACGTCGACACCATCCCCAACCCCATCGTCGCGCCGGGTGACAGCAGCACCTCGGTGTTCAACCAGGTGCGGGAGATCTCCTTCGACAGCGCCGGGGACCTCGTCGCGATGGACACGGTGAACCAGCGGGTGGCGGTGTTCAACCCCACGGGGAGCCTGCTCGGGGTGTGCGGCCAGCGCGGCTTCACCAGCACGGGCGACTTCAACTGGCCACGCGGGGTGGCGGTGGACCCGGTCACCGGTGACTACTGGATCGCCGACACCAAGCAGAGCGACCTGCAGATCCTCGACCCCATCAGCTCCAGCACGCCGTGCGCCGGCGTGGCCGAGTTCGTCAACCAGGGCAGCGCCCTCGGCGACCTCGACTACCCGTACTCGATCACGATCGCGGGCGGCTACGCCTGGGTCGCCGACACTAACAACAACCGGATCGAGTCCTGGAATACGGCCACGTGTACCGCGGACGCCGGGACCTGCAATGCGACCAGCACCTACGGCAGCGCGGGCAGCGGCACCGGTCAGTTCTCGAGCCCGACCGCGGTCGCCATCGACCCCACCACCGGCAACCTCTTCGTGGCCGACAGCGGCAACGACCGCGTGGTCGAGCTGAGCGTCAGCGCCGGAACCGTGACCGGGGTGGTGAACACGTTCACCGGACTCAGCAACCCCTACGGGGTGGCCGCTAACGGGACCTACCTCGCCGTCGCCGAGGACGCCAACCCCGGGGCGGTGGTCGTGCTCAGTGAATCGACCGGGAGCGTGGCGGACACCATCACCGGCGCCGACGTGACCGGCGGTGGGCCGACGACCCTCTTCGACCCGCAGGACGTGGCCTTCGGGCCGAGCGGCAACCTCTACATCGCCGACACCTACAACTCCCGCATCCTGGTGTACTCGCTCGCCGCGGCCTCCCCCACCCCCACGCCGACAGCCACGCCGACGGCGACTCCGACGACCACCCCGACCCCAACCTCCACTCCCACAGCAACGCCAACGCCCACCTCGACGCCAACACCGACCCCCACTCCCACGCCCACCCCGACTCCGATCACGGGACCGCTCTCGGCACCGGTCTACTCGAGCACGCTGGTGGGCCCCGGCCAGGCGGACATGTACCCGGTCGACGTCACCTCCAACTCCACCGCCTCCCAGGGCTGCACCACCTCCGCCTCCGGCTGCTACTACTTCGCCCTGGACGCCGGCAACTACCGGCTGCTGGCGGTCAACCGGGTCAGCCACACCATCGACTGGCAGATCGGCGGCATGCAGGGCGGCGACCCGCCCGCGGGCAGCGCACCGGGCAGCCTACCGGTGCAGTTCAGCGATGCCCGGGCGGTGGCCTACGACCCGGTCACCGGCGACGTCTACGTGGCCGACACCGCCAACAACCGGGTCCTGGTGTTCAGCTTCTCCCCCACCTCGGGATTCAGCTACCTCACCCAGTTCGGCAGGAAGGGGACCGGCGCCGGCGAGTTCAACCTCGCCTACGGGGTGGCCATCGACCCCGTGAACCGCCTGGTGTATGTGACCAACGGGGCCGGATCGGTCGGGCAGTTCTCGATCGGGTCCGGCGCCGTCCCCACCTACACCTACCTGACCTCGTTCGGCACCGGCAGCCTGAACCAGCCCCGTCAGGTGGCGGTCGCCCCCAACAGCGACGTCTTCGTCATGAACGCCCGCGATCACGAGTGCAACGTCTACAGCCTGAGCGAGATCGCAGCCAACTCCGCTCCGGAGATCACCTTCGGCAGCCTGGGCAAGGGCAACGGGCAATTCACCGACGACCCCCGGGGGGTGGCGGTCAGCGCCGATGGGACCATGGCCTTCGTCACCGACTCGGGAGGTGACCGGGTGGAGGCGTTCAGCCTGACCCAGAGCGGCGGGCACTACTCGGGCGCCGCCTTCGACTACACCGTCTCCAGCGGGACCGGGAGCGGAGCCTTCGTCGGCCTCCGCGGCCTCACCGTTACCGCCGACGACCACCTCATGGTCTCCGACGAGTGGGGCTACAACCTCCACGAGTTCAGCTTCACCGCGAGCGGCTACACCTCGACCTGGAGCAGCGCACCCACGGCATCACCGGTGCCGGGGGTCAACGCGCCCCGCGGGATCCAGGTGGCGGCCAATGGCGAGATCTACATCGTCGACTACTGGAACCAGCGGGTCGAGTACGGAACCCTGGGTGGCAACGGCCAGATCCAGGGTGCCCAGACGTTCGGCGCCCGCGGCAACCCTGGCACCGACGACGCCCTCAACTTCGCCTGGGGCGATGCCATCCAGCCGGGCACCGGCGACATCTTCGTGGCCAACCGGGAGAGCGACCAGGTGGAGGTGTTCAGCCCCACCGGCACGACCATCGCCATCGACGGCAAGAACGGCAGTGCCGCCGGGGACTTCTCGTTCCCACAGGGGGTTGCCTTCGGTCCCAGCGGTGACCTCTACGTCGCCGACTCCGGCAACGACCGGATCCAGGAGTTCACCGTCAACTCCAACGGCAGCCTCAACTTCGTGGCCTCCCTCGGCACCGCCGGCAGCGGCTCCGGCGCCCCGGCCGGAGAGCTCAATCAGCCCACCGGCGTCGCGGTCGCGCCCAACGGCACCCTCTGGGTCGCCGACACGCTCAACAACCGCATCCAGAGCATGTCGCCCTCGGGGGTCTGGACCGCGTTTCACACGACCTCCGGGACCGGAAAGCAGACCGCCTTCAGCATCCCCTGGGGGGTGACGGTGGCGCCTGACGGGAGCATCTGGGTCTCCGACACCGGCAACAACCGGCTGGTCTCGATGTCCACCTCGGGGGCCCTGAACTGGAGCGTCACCGGGGCCCAGATCGGGGTGCCCGACAGCGCCCAGGGCAACCAGACCATCTACCCCTTCGCCATCGCCTTCGGCTCCGACAGCGTCGTCTACGTCAGCGACACCTGGAACAACCGGGTGCTCGTCCTCGCGACATCCTGATGGAGGCACCACGATGAGACTGCTGGGCACCCGCCGGGCCAACCTCCGCCGGCACTCGCGGCTCGGCTTCGGCCCGGGGCTGGGGATCGTCGCCATCCTGACCGGGGCGGCCGGCCTGGCTGCCGGCACGTCGGCATCGGCCGCGTTCCAGGCGCCGACTTACAACTCAACCATAGGCGGTCCGGGCAGCGCCTTTGTCTATCCCTTCGGGATGGCCTGGGACCCCACCACCTTCACCCAGGGGGCAACCGAGTACGACGGCACCCTGCTGGTGGATGACTACAACAACTACGACATCAAGCGCTTCGCCGCCGACGGCACCTGGCTGGCCACCTACGGCTCGAAGGGCACCGGCCCCGGCCAGTTCTGGGAGCAGCCCTCGGGCATCGCCGTGGACCCGACCAACGGCGACTTCGTGGTGGCCTTTGCCTTCGACGGCTACGGCTACATGGAGTTCACCCAGGGCGGCACCTGGATCCGCACCGTGACGGTGCCGGACCAGGCCGCCTGGTACGCACCATTCATTGCCATCAGCCCCATCACAGAGGACGTCTACCTGGTTCAGTCCACCGGGTTGGCCAAGACCGCGCCCAACGTCGTCTACATGTTCGATAGCAGCGGCAACGCGTTGGGGGAGTTCGGCACCAACGACAGCACCACCAACACCGCCAAGAGCTGCGCGGCCGGACAGTTCGGTCTCATTCGGGGCATAGACCTCGACGCCTCCGGCAACGTGTACGTCAACGACGTGAGCAACCACTGCATCCAGGAGTTCACGGGCAACGGGACATTCATCACCTACTTCGGCACCAAGGCGCAGCTCAGTGCCAACACCCGAGGCATCGGCATCGACCGCGCCAACAACGTCCTCTACGTCGCCGACTCGGCGAAGCAGTGGATCGAGGCCTTCAGCATCGCCCCAGGTAGCAACTTCGGTCACTACGACGGGACCATCGGGACCCCGGGCAGCACGGTGGGCGACTCGTGCGGTGGTGGCGGCGAGCTGGACGGACCGCGGGACGCGGTGGCCGGCCCGGACGGGACCGTCTACGTGAGCGACTACACGTGCTGGACCGTCGACACCTACAACCCGCTCTCCGCGAGCGGCGATCCGGGGGCCTTCGTGGCCTCGTTCAGCGGTCCGCCCCCGCCGGACGGCCTCTTCAACATGCCGGTCGGGGTGGCGGTCTCCCCGCTCGACGGCACCGTGTACGTCACCGACAGCTTCAACCAGCGGATCGAGGAGTTCGACGGACTCGAGACGGCAGGCACCGCGTCGGGCACCTTCGTCCAGACATGGGGCAGCCGGCTCCCGGTGCTCAGCGCGCCCTTTGCGCTGGACTACCCCCGCGGGGTGGCCATCGATCCGAACAACGGCAACGTCTGGATCAGTGACACGCGATCCGGCTACGTCAAAGAGTACACGGTCTCCGGCGTTTCCGAGGCGACCGCTACGGTGACCTTCGATACCGATTTCGGCGGCCAGGGCGTGCCTCCCTGGTACCTCTTCTACTCGGATGGCATCTCGATCGGCCCCGACGGCACCCTCTATGTCCCCGATAGCGGATACGGGTACTTCGACGTCATCACCCAGACCGGGACCGTCGAGGCGCAGTTCCCCTGCGGGATCCTGAAGGGGCAGCCCAGCGTCTTCAACGGCTGCCCGACGGCCACGTTCGACCCCGCCAACGGCTACATCTACGCGGCGTCGATCAACCAGGGCGTGGTGGATGTCCTCAACCCGGCGAATCCCCTCGACCCCCTGGTCACCACGATCGGCTCCGGCACCCTGGGCGAGCCGTTCGGCGTGGCCCTCAGCGGCTCCACCCTCTACGTCACCGACTCGACCAAGAATCGGGTCAGCGAGTTCAGCATCGGCACCGGCGGCGCGGGCACTTACCTGGGAAGCTTCGGTTCCAAGGGGACCGGGAACGGTGACCTCAGCCGGCCGCTGGGCGTCGCGACCGATTCCGCGGGCGACATCTACGTCGTCGACTACGGCAACAACCGTGTGGAGGTCTTCACGCCATGATTCACCGCTCGAGAAGGGGGGGGCGTGCTCTGGGAATCGCGCTCGGGAGCCTCGCCATCGGCGCGGCCTCGGGGGCCGGGGCACTCTCGGCGCAGGCCGCCCCAGCTTTCAGCGCGCCCACCTATGACATGACCATCGGCCAGCCGGGTTCCGCGTTCGTCTACCCCTGGGGGATGGCCTACGACCCGACCACGGGCACCATCCTCACCAGCGACTACAACAACTACCAGGTGCGGCGGTTCACCACCTCGGGAACGCCCGACGGCGTCTACAGCTCCAGGGCGGCGCTGGGCGGCCAGCAGCCGTACGGGGTCGCCGTCGACCCCGTCACCGGGGACTTCGTGGTGGACGCCCTGCTCAGCTACCTGAGGTACAGCCCGACGGGCACACTGCTCGACACCGTGAGCTTCGGACCCGAGCACGCCTACTACGCACCGTGGATCGGCCTGAGCCCGACCAACGAGGACGTCTACGTCGTCCAGTCCACCGGACTCCACACGCAGGGCGCCAACGAGGTGCTGATGTTCGGCAAGAACGACGACTTCCTGGGCTCCTTCGGGACGGACGGCGCGAACTGCAACAGCGGTGAGTTCGGCCTGATTCGAGGCATCGATGTGGACAGCGCCGGAAACGTCTACATCAACGACGTCAGCAACCACTGCGTCCAGGTCTTCAGTGCGAGCGGCAGCTTCGAGCGCTCCTTCAGCACCAAGGCGCAGCTCAGCAGCAACACCCGCGGTCTCACCATCGACCGCTCCAGCAATGTCGTCTACATCGCCGACTCGGCCGAGCAACTGGTGGCCGCCTACAGCACCTCGGGAACCTTCCTGGGCACCATCGGAACGCCGGGGGGCACCGTGGGCAACTCCTGCGGTGGGGGAGGCGAGCTGGACGGGCCGCGCGACCAGGCCGTCGGGCCGACCGGGACGGTCTACGTCAGCGACTACACCTGCTTCGCCATCGACGCCTACAACCCGCTCTTCGACAAGAGCGACCCCGGCGGCTTCCTGCAGCAGATCCCCAACCCGCCGGTCCCGCCGCCCGCCGGCGGTCTGAACCAGGCGGTGGGGGTCGCGGTCTCACCGGACGGGAGCAGCGTCTTCGTGAGCGACAGCTTCAACCAGCGGATCCAGGAGTTCCAGGGGCCGAGCGGCACCAAACCGGGCGCGTTCGTCCAGATGTGGGGCAGCCGCGAGCCGGTGCTCGCCGACTACTGCGCCATGGACTACCCGCGCGGGGTCGCGGTCGACCCGGTGAACGGGAACCTGTGGGTCAACGACACCCGGTCCGCGTACATCAAGGCATACGCGCCGACGGGTAACACCAACGGCCCGCTCGGCTGCGCCTACCCGAGCAGCGCCGCGGTCAGCTCCGACACCGAGTTCGGCGGGCAGGTCCAGGTCGGGTCCTGCGTCTCCTGCTCGCCCGGCAAGTTCTTCTACGCCCGGGGAATCTTCGTGGGGGGCCCGGCTGACGACGTCTACGTCCCCGACAGCGCCAACGCCCGCCTTCAGGTCCTCAGCCAGTCGGGCAACGAGCTCTCCGGGTTTCCCGTCGCCTGCGGGACCACCGTGGGCAACCCCGCAGCGTTCAACGGCTGCACCGGCGTCACCGCCGACTCCAGCGGCACCATCTACGCGGCGTCGGTCAACCAGGGGGTGGTCGACGTCTTCAGCTCTTCGGGGAAGCTGCTCAGGACGATCGGCAAGGGCACGCTGAAGCAGCCCTTCGACACCGCGCTCTCGCCGGATGGAAGCATCCTCTACGTTACCGATGTCAAGAACAACCGGGTCAGCGAGTTCACCGCGTCGACCGGTGCCTACCTCGGCAGCTGGGGCAAGGAGGGCACCGCGAACGGTGACTTCGACCAGCCGATGGGCATCTCCGTCGACACCGCCGGCAGGGTTTACGTCAACGACTACGGCAACGACCGCATCGAGGTCTTCACCCCCGCCGCCTGACATCGCAACTCGACGCCGGGCTGTGCCGCCCTCACGGGCGGCGCAGCCCGTTTCGTTGCAGTCAAACTGTTGGTGCGACACGAAGTATCTGTGGTCGGCTGGACATCGATTGATCGGTTAGCACCGCTGGACATTCGACCCCGCCGTGTCGTATGGTGCCCCGGAACTTGCCGGAGGAGAACGCAAGGTCACCTGTTCGGTGAGACAGATCCTCGACATGGGAGGGGGTCGTAGCGCCTTCCGAGCCCTGGTTCTCCGTCAGCGGAGCTGGCCGGATGGTCCGGCCAGCCGGATGATGTCGGCCGCTCACAGAAGGGGAGATGAGCCCATGAAGGTGGGATCCATGAAGAGTGCGGCGTCGATCGCCGCGCTGATCGGGCTGATCGTGATCGCCGGCGCCGTCTCGGTGGGATCGGCCCCACCACCCGCCGCTCAGCACGCTGCAGGACCGCCCGCCCTACCGGCCAACGTCGCCCTCGAGGCGGGTGCGCTCGGTGGCACGGGCGTCGGGCTCCTCTCCCCCACCGGCGAAAGCGGCATCGTCGCTTCGTCAAACGCGACGGCGGTGGCCTCCTCGAACGGAACGGAGGTTGGCGTGTCCAACACCGCGGACCCCGGCTCCACCTCGAGCACGATCGGGCTCTGGGCAGCTGACTGGGGCGGCGCGGCCGGCCAGCGCAGCAGCACCGGATGGCAGGCCGCGGCCCAGAACGACAGCATCCTGATCGGCAACGCGGGCGTCTACGCCAAGTGGATCCCCCAGCTGCGCTCGTGGAACCCCAAGCTCATGATCCTGGTCTACAACCTCGGGCCCTACCTGCAGAGCGGGAGCTCGGACTTCAACACCATCCGCCAGCAGGACCCCAGCTGGTTCGCCCACGACGCCCACGGCAACCTGATCACGCTGCACAAGTTCCCCGGCAACTACCTCATGGACGTCGGCAACGCCGGGTACCGGGCGTGGCACGCCCAGCAGCTGGCCGCCACCGTCGCCGCGGACGGGTTCGACGGAGCCATGGACGACTCGATGGGGACGGCCGCACTGAGCACCGGCTACTCGACCGGGGTGCCCATCGACGCGGCCACCGGCCAGGCCTACACGGACGCCGAGTACCTCGCCAACTCGGTGCTGATGCTCAACGCCGACAAGGCGGCGCTCAACGGCAAGTACCTCGCCTTCAATGGCCTGATCAGCGGGACCGAGTACGAGCGCGACACCGAGACGCTGGCCACCTCCAACGCGAACGCGGGGATCAGCGAGCTCTTCCTTCGCCAGCCGACCAGCCCGATCAACTCCTTCCCGTCCACCAGCGAGCTGGACGCGACCCTGGAGATGATGAGCAGCATGGCCGCCCACGGCAAGGCGCTGCTGGGCTGGACCAAGGTCTGGGTCAACGCGAGCAGCGCCCAGCTCAACAAGTGGGAGCAGTACGGCCTCGCCGCCTACCTGCTGGGCCGGGGCTCCGCCTCGTACTGGGACTTCATGCCCTCGCACAGCGCGGACAACACGGTCATCTCCTACTCGAACATGAGGGATCAGCTGGGCACTCCCCTGGGTAACTACACCACCAATGGATCGACGCTCACCCGCAAGTTCCAGGACGGCTCGGTGTCCCTCAACACCAGCACGGACACCGGCACCATCACGGTCACGTAGACGCTGACAGGGGACGGAGGTCGCCCACGGGTGGCCTCCGTCCCCTGCTTTCCAGGAGATCCCGACCTCAGCCGACGGAGATCGTCGCCGTGTCGGTGGTCAGGTTGACCGTGACCGATCCATCCGCAAAGGACCGCGTGAAGACGGAGCCGGACACCTGGTACGGGCCGAGCGGCGCACCGAGCTGGTCCTTGAGGTTGGAGTACGAGCAGCCGGTGTTGTCGGCACTCTTGGACGGCATGAAGTCCCAGTATGAGCCCGACCCCTGGCCCAGCAGGTAAACGCCGAGCCCGAACTGCTCCCACTGCGACACCTGCGCCTGGGTCCCGCCGGACCACACCTTGGTCCAGCCCAGGAAGGCCTTACCGCTGGACGACATGGAGGCCATCATCTGCAGCGAGTCCTCGACGGTGGTGACCGTCGGGTAGGCGGTGACCGAAGAGGTCGGGGAGCGGAGGAAGAGCTCGCTCACCCCCGCGTCCGCCGTCGACGTCGCGAACACGCTGGTCTCGCGCGTGTAGGTCGGGCCGTTGATCAGCCCGTTGAAGGCGAGGTACTTGCCGTCCAGGGCCGCCTTGTCGGCGTCCAGGAGCAGCACGGAGTTGGCCAGGTACTCGCTGTCGGTGTACGCCTGGCCGGTGGCCGGGTCGATGGGGATCCCGCTGGCGTAGTTCTTGCCCAGCGGGGCCGGCCCCATCGAGTCGTCCATGGCCCCGTCGAAGCCGTACTCGGCGACCGTCGCCGCCAGCTGCTGCGCGTGCCAGGCCCGGTACCCGGGATTGCTCATCTCCATGAGGTAGTTGCCGGGGAAGCCCTTGAGGTTGATCAGGTTGCCGCTCGCGTCGTGGGCGAACCAGCTCGGGTCCTGGGCGAGGACGGTGGTGAAGTTGGCGCTTCCCTTCTGGAGGTAGGGGCCGAGGTTGTAGGCGAGGATGGTCAGATCGGGGTTCCAGGCGCGCAGCTGCGTCATCCACTTCTTGTAGACGCCGGGCTGGCCGATGAGGACGCTGTCGTTCTGGGCCGCGGCCTGCCACTCGGCGCTGGTGCGGCCGGCGGCGGCGCCGCCCCAGTCAGCCGCCCACAGTCCGACGGTCCCCGGGCTGGAGGCGGGCGGACAGGCGGCGAGCGCCGTCGTCCCCCACGAGGAGATGGCGACGGCGGCGGCCGCACCGACGATCGACATGAGGGTCAGCGGCAGGGGTGATCGACGCATGACTTTCGGCTCCGATGCGAGGCGGCTGTTCCGCCCCGCACTCTGGTGCCGCGCTGTCACGCGACGGTGATATCGCCGTCACGGGGCGCCGACCTTGGTCGCGTTCCGGTAACGAGAACGCCGTCAACTGACGCTGGAGTCGCGCGATCCCCCGGGATGTGACGTGAGGCCCGTGCCGGTCTCCTCCGGCCGCCCAATCCCAGGCTGGCTTCCGACCCTGATCAGCGCGTCAGGGTACGGACCACTCGCTCACCCGGTCGTTGTTCTCCTCGACGACGGCGAGGGCGCCGTTTGGTCCGAAGCTCAACCCCTGGGGTGTCTGCATGTCACCGACCTTGGTCCCGTAGCCGCCGAAGGTCCCCACCAGCTTCCCCGCCCGGGTGTACTGGGCCACCTCGTTGACGCTGGAGAGCGCCACGTAGAGGTACCCGGAGTCCCCGGCGATACCGTACACGCCGGCCTCGGGGATCGAGCTGTTGACGTTGAAGTGACCGATCTCGGCGCCGCCGTCAGCGAACGACTCGAAGTGGTAGACGTTCCCCGTCGCGTCGCTGTCCACCCAGACCGAGCCGTCGGTGTCCACCCAGATCCCGCGGGTGAAGCCGAGGTTGTCGGTGCTGCCCATGGTCCCGAGCTCGGTACCCGAGCTGCTGAAGGCGACCACGTCCTTGGCGTTGCTGTTGGCCACGTAGACGGTGCCGTCGGGCGCGCAGGCCACCCCGTAGGGGTCGGCGAGCCCACCCGCGGTGGAGGACCAGGCCACCTTGGGGGAGGCCGGGCTCACGTTCCAGGCGACCACCATGTTCGAGTCGGTGTTGGCGACGACCAGGTTCCCGGTCGAGGGGTCGATGCAGATGAGGCGGGGGTAGTTGAACGTGCCGGCCGTCTCACCCCGCATCCCCCAGGCGCGGTCGAAGACGTATCCTCCACCCCCGCTGGGCGTGAACTCCTCGACCCGCTCGTTGTAGGTGTCGCTGACGTACATGTCGCCGGCACTGTCGAAGGCCGCCCCGCGGGGCCCGTCAAAGCCCCCGTTGGGGGGCGGTGCGGGCGGGTTGGGCACGGAGAACTGGTAGACGCCACTCTGGTTGAAGACCTCGGCCCGAAAGGCCCCGAGATCACCCACCCAGACGTTGCCGGTCCCGTCCACGGCGATGTCGCGGGCGCCGTCCTCAAACTGGCCGTTGCCGGTGCCGCAGTCACTGCCGGTGCTGCCGACCCCGTTGAAGTTGGTCACGAAGGCGCCGTAGCTCGAGCTGCTCGGGTTGGCGTTGAAAGACTGGACCAGGCAGTTCTGGCCGTTGGCGACGAAGGCCATCCCGGTCGTCGCGTCGATCGCCAGACCACGCAGGTCGAAGGTGCTGGTGACCCCACCCGGCGGGGTGATCTTCTTCTGGGGTGCGGCGTCAAGCTTGAGGCCGCTGCTGGCATAGAAGATGTCGATGCGGTGGTGCCCCTGGTCGGCGACCCAGAGGTTGCCGGCGCTGTCGAAGGCCAGGCTCCGCGTCTGGCTGAAGGCGTTGGGCGCCGGAGGCGACTCGAAGGTCACCACGTTGGTCTCCGGGTTGAGCACCGCCAGGCCCTGGCCCTTCGGCCCGCCGTACTGGTTGGCGATGTACACCAGGCCGTTGGAGCCGACGGCACACTGGGAGGGGTAGTCGAAGTTGACCGAGTGGACCGCGTTGGTGGTCCCCCAGCTGGTCACCCAGTTGCCGCTGGGGTCGTACTGGACGACGTTGTAGAGGCTGCCCTCGGTCATGTAGACGTAGCCCTGGAAGGGGCCGCCGCTGTCGTCGACACAGATCCCGAAGGGCTCCTGGTTGGTGTCGTTGCCGAACCCCTGCTTGCTCTTGGTGAACACGAACGGGCTGGCCTCGGTGCCGTTGGCATTGAAATGGACGATCCGGAAGTTCCAGTAGTCGCCGACCAGGATCGAGCCGTCGGGCTCGGTCGCCATCCCCCATGGGTAGACCTCGGCCGCGCCGGCGATGGGCACGCCCGAGCCGTTGGTCAGGCCCACCGTCGTGCCCGCGGTGCAGGCGGTGGGCTGGCAGCCGGTCGGGGGCGGCGCCGCCGCTCCGACGGCGGCCGGCACGGCCCCCAGGGCCACGCAGGCACCCGCCACCGCCGAGAACGTTACACGTCCCCACAACTTGCGCATCGCCGTCCCCCCATGGACCGCCCCAGCAGCCCGCTCACCCGTCACTTCACCCATCGTATGTGACCTCGCCACCGCACGCAACGTCGGGATGGTCCCACCGGCCTCGCTCAGGGGACCGTCCACTGGCTGATCCGGTTGTTGTTCTCCTCGACCACGTAGAGGTCGCCGTCGGGACCGAACGCCAGGCCCTGGGGTGTCGCCAGCTTGCCCACGCCGGTGCCCCGGCTCCCGAAGGTGCCCACCAGGCAGAGCTGGGCGGAGCAGGTGCCCGTCGAGGTCGGGGCGCCGTCACGGACGAACTGGCCCACCTCGTTGATGCTCGGCAGCGCGATGTAGACGTAGCCCGCATCCCCGGCGATTCCGTAGGTGCCGGCGGCACCCGAGGCCACGCCCAGAGCGGCGTCGGGGCTGACCGAGCCGAGGAACTCACCGGGGTCGGCCGACGCCCATGATGCGAAATGGTAGATGGTGTCGGTGGTGCCCGAGTCCGCCCACACCGAGCCGTCGCGGTCGACCCAGATGCCCTGGGTGAAGCCGAGCTTGCCCTTGGGCAGCGTCCCCATCGTCCCCAGCTCGGCGCCCGAGGCGTTGAGGACGACGATGTTGCCGCCGTTGCTGTTGGCGACGTAGACGTCACCCGTGGCGGGGTCGCAGGCCACCCCGTAGGGATCGTCGAGAATCCCCACCGGCGGGGTCCCGCTGGCGGTCTCCCAGGGGCCCGTCGGAGTCTGGGCGACCACCGGCGTGCTGCTGGTGGTGTTCCAGCCCACCGCCATGTCGGAATCGGTGTTGGCTACGATGAGAGCGCCCGACCCGCCGCTCTCGAGCGAGGTCAGCGGGTCCCAGCACATGAGACGTGCGTAGTTGAAGTCGCCCGGGCCGTCGCCGCGCGACCCCCAGGCCTGGTCGAAGGCGTAGGTGTCCCCGCCACCGCTGGTGCCGGTCGGGCTGAACTCCTCGATCCGGTAGTTGTACGTGTCGGTCACGTACATGTTGCCCGCCGCGTCGAAGGCGACGCCGCGGGGCCCGTTGAACCCGCCATCGGGCGGCGGCTCGGGGGTCGTGGGCAACGCCCAGAGTGGTGCCCCCTGCTCGGTGAACACCTGGGCGCGGAAGTCGCCGAGGTCGCCCACCCAGACGTTGCCCTGACCGTCCACCGCGATCCCGCGGGCGCCGTCCTCGAACTGCCCCATCCCGGTGCCGCAGTCGGTGCCGCCAGAGGGCACACCGTTGAAGTTGAGGACGAAGCCGCCGTACGGATCAGTCGACGAGCCGATGTCGGCAGGGTTGGCGTTGAACTCCTGGACCACGCAGCCCTGGCCGTTGGCCACGAAGGCGAGCCCGCTCCTGGTGTCGATGGCCAGACCGCGCATGTCGAAGGTCAGCGTCGTGTTCGTGCAGTTGGGCAGGCTAGGGCTGCAGAGGGGCGGGGTGATCTCCATCCCGTTGTCCCCGGTCTTCTTGGTGTCCGTGGGCGCGACGTCCATGTTCACCTGGCCGCTGCCGTTGGCGAAGAAGACGTCGATCCGGCTGTGGCCCTGGTCGGCGACCCAGAGGTTGCCGGCGCTGTCGAAGGCGAGCCCGCGCGGCTGGATGAAGGCGTTGGGCGCTGGCGGCGACTCGATCGTCAGCCCGACGATGAAGGCGCTGTTCGAGGCGGTGGCGGTCGCCGCCGCGGAGAGCACCGCCTGGGTCGCCGAGGTGACCGAGGTGATCGTGTCCCCATCCGGGATCCCCGGCCCATAGAGGAAGGCCCCCGTGTCAGCGGCGGTGAGGTCGAGGTCGGCCGCCGAGATCTGGCCGCTCCCCGTGGTCGTCGACCCGTCGGAGGCGGTCGCGTGGTAACGGATCGGATCGAGGATGACCACGCCCTGCAGGGCTTTGTTCGGGGTCCCCCACTGGTTGGCGATATAGACGTACCCATTGGGGCCGACCGTGCACTCGGAGGGGTACTGGAAGGGCGCGGGGCTCACGGCGTCGGTGGTGCCCCAGCTGGTCACCCAGCTGCCGGCGGGGTCGTACTGGTTGACGTCGTAGAGGCTGCCCTCGGTCTCGTAGACGTACCCCTCGAAGTGCCCGCCGCTGTTGTCGGTGCAGATCCCGAAGGGCGCCTGGGTGGTGTCGGCCCCGAAGCCCAGGGTGGTTTGGGAGAAGACGTACGGGCTCGCCCCGGTGGGCGCGCTGGTCGATGTCTCATCGTCCTCGTAGTGGACGATGCGGTAGTTCCAGTAGTCACCGGTCAGGATCGAGCCGTCGGGATCGGTGGCCATCCCCCAGGCATACAGCCCCGCGGTGCCCGGGATGGGGTCGTTGATGTTGGGGTTGCCCTTCTTGTTGAGGCCGACCAGGCCGACGTTGTTCCCGGTCGCCGTGCACCCTGTGGAGCTGCCCACGCACCCGCTGGGCGGCGGCGCCTTGGCGGCGACCAGGCCGGCACCGGAGCCCACGGAGGCGACGGACGCGATCGCGACCACGGCAGCCGCCACCAGCGCCCGCTGTCGAAACTTGGGCATCGGCGCTCCCCTCCGGGCAGGGCACGGTCGTACAGACCGCATGTCCTGACCACGACGATAGGGGTCGTCGGGTTCAACGACAACACTCACTTTGGGGGGGGGCAGGCGCGAATTGGGGAGTGCCGTTGGACGCGGCTGCAGGCTAATCTCCGCAGTGACGCACGTTGCCACCGCCGGTGGCAGGAGCGCGGCCGCGAACGGAGCTGAGGGGGGTGACGCGGTGGAGAGGATCGGCGGACGGGGCGGGGAAGACGGCGATCGGGTGCGCCGGCAGGATGGTGAGACAGCGATCCTGCACGGCTCCAAGGGCGCGGACACCCCCGACGACGCACTTGCGGGTTGGCTGGCCCACCATGCCGGCCAGGCCCTCCTCGCCCTGCGAGCGCGCGCCACGGGGCTCACCCCGGCGGAGCTGCGCGACCAGGGGGACCGCCTCTCCCACCTCCTGCTCACCGAGGCGCTGGCCCGGCTGCGGCCCGGCGACGCCGTCCTCTCCGAGGAGGGCGCCGACGACAGGTCGCGCCTCGGCTCCCCGCGCGTCTGGGTGATCGACCCTCTCGACGGGACCCGCGAGTTCGGCGAGGAGGGCAGGACCGACTGGGCCGTCCACGTCGCCCTGGTCGAGGCGGGCGTTCCGGTGGCGGCGGCGGTCAGCCTGCCGGCGCGCGGCCTGGTGGTCACCACCGCGTCTCCGCCGCCGCGGCCGGCACCGCCCGCCGGCCCGCTCAGCCTCGTGGTCAGCCGCTCGCACACCCCGCCGGAGGCCGTGCAGATCGCCGCCCACCTCGGCGCGGTGATGGTGCGGATGGGCTCGGCGGGGGCCAAGACCATGGCCGTCGTGCTGGGCGAGGCCGACGCCTACGTGCACCTCGGCGGCCAGTATGAGTGGGATTCGGCGGCACCGGTCGGGGTCGCTCTCGCGGCCGGCCTTCGGGCCACCCGCATCGACGGCGCGCCGCTCCGCTACAACCGGCCGGATCCCTGGCTGCCGGATCAGGTGGTCTGCCGTCCCGAGATCCACGAGGCCGTCCTCGAGGCGGTGCGCGCCGGCACGTCGGCCGTCGCCTGACCTCGCCGAGCAACGGGGACGACCCCGGCGAACCGAGGCGAGAAGCGAGGCTTGGGCAGCCGACGCAGGACCAATGGCCCCTCGCGCACGGTGACGCAGGTCGGTGACGGACGTGACGGAGCGGTTGCATCGGCCGGTATTCCGATCGCGATATGTTGCGTTCGTGACGGCGCCGTAGCAGATGGTGAGACGGCGCCGGACCAGGCGGTCGCGCCCCCTACAGTGGCCTCCGGAGCCCCTAAGTGAACGGGCGGCGGACCGGGACACGCTGACGAGAGCGGTGCCCGCGGTTCCCGGGTCGCCCGCAGTGGTGAAGGACCCGGATGATGTTCAGAAAGACTTTCGCTTTGTGCTGCCTGCTGGGCAGCCTGCTCGCCGCATTGGTGGTCACCGCCGCGGCGGGCCCCGCGGCCTCCACGACGCTGCTCGGCTCGAAGCTGCAGAACCCTGGCGGCGCGCGGGACACCCAGGCCGCGACGCCACCGCCGGGGACCTGCGTGGTCGGCCGCGGCGGCTGCTCGGTGTCGAAGCCGGCGTGGACTTCCCGCCCCCGGCGGACGCTGAGCCCGACTCCGTCACCCACCTCCACCCCGCGCCCGACCGCCACGCCGACACCGACACCGACGCCCCCACCCTCGAGTGTCAAGCCGGAGCTGTCCGGGCTCGTCGATCGCACCGGAGCGCCCCCCGTGTCGCTGGCCCCGTACATGGGCGGCTGGGTGGTCAACGTCACCTGGGCATCGCTGCAGCCGGCCTCGGGGGCGAGCATCGCCTCCGACAACGCCATCGACCAGGCCATCGCGCTCATCCACTCGACCCCGGCCTACAGCGGCATGCACCTGCGCATCCGAATCTTTGCCGGCATCGACTCCCCGAGCTGGGTGGACGCCATGAGCGGGGGCTCGGTGTACATCTACAACAGCGCCGCGGGCCAGGGTGGCCAGGTGCCGCGCTTCTGGACGACACCGGTGGAGCAGGCCTACGCCCACCTCCAGGTGCTGCTCGCGGCCGAGTACGACACCAATCCGGCGATCGAGGACGTCACCACCTCGGGCTGCATGACCGTCTTCGCAGAACCCCTCATCCGGGAGGTGACCGACCCGACGTCGGTGGCCAACCTGGTCGCCGCGGGTTACACCGAAGCGGCCGACCAGACCTGCCAGGAGGACGCGATCGCGGCCCAGGGGGCGTGGACCCACACCCACTCGAGCATCGCCCTCAACCCGTACCAGGCGATTAGCGGGAGCGGCTCGGTGAGCATCGACGAGGCCTTCACCCAGACCCTGATGTCGTACTGCCACAGCACGCTCGGCAACCGGTGCACCCTGGGCAACAACTCGATCCGCACCGCGAGCCTGGGCACCCAGTACGACCAGATGTACAGCAGCATGAAGGGCACCGGCCCCACCCTCTACTTCCAGACCGCGCAGGCTGCGCTGGTGGGCAACCTGCAGAGCACCGTGCTCTGGGCGATCGGCGAGGGCGCCAACGACGTCGAGCTGCCCACCGGCTTCGAGACGCTGCTGACCGCCACCCAGATGCAGGCGGACAACCAGGCGCTCACCGCCGATGCCCAGTGAGCCGCGGCGGGCGCGGACGTTCGGGCCCTAGCGTCAACTGACCGGATTGTCCTGGAGCTCGCCCGCGGCGGGCTCCAGGACTGCCACCGGCTGGTCGACGTACTGCTCCGGGAGCTCGACCGCGTCCGCTCCGATGGTGGCGGCCCACTCGAGGGTGGACTGCAGGTTGCCGATCTTGTCCTCGGTGGAGGTCTGGAAGGTGATCGGCGGCCCCAGGACCTCCATGGTGGCATACATCTGCGCGTAGGCGCCGCTCAGTGGCGGGGTGCGGATCGAGTTGTTCTCGAGCACGCACTGGGTACCGAGCTGAGAGCGGCAGTAGTCCATCATGCTGGCGGTGAAGGCCTCGTCGGTGGTCGCCGACCCGTCGGCCTGGACCGCCTGATAGGGGTTGAAGGCGACCCCGATCCGGGTGTGGTGCCACTCGCTGCCGACCTGGATCTCCTGCTGCTCGCACTGCTCGTCGGCGGTCAGCGAGAAGCCCGCCGCGAGCAGGCTCTGCACGTTGGCCGGATCGCTGGTGTCGCGGAGGAAGGGCTCGTCGGTGAAGGTCATGCAGCGGGCGACCGTGATCTCGTGGATCACCGGCACGTTGTCGTAGGCCGCCGCCAGCTCGGTCCAGAGCTGGTCGTAGGCCTGGCCGAAGGCGGTGGTCCAGAAGCGTCCGACCGTGCCGGTGCTGCCATCCTCGGGGTTGACGAGGGTCACCGGGCCGCCGCCGAGCTGCTGCGCCCAGGCCGGCGCGTCGACCCCCGCCATCAACCTGATCTTGATCTCCACCTTCCCGTCCCCGGCGGCCGAGTTGAGGCTGTCGGCGGCGGCGATGGCCTGGTCGATGACGTTGTCGGCAGCGAGCGGACCGCCTGCGGTCGGCTGCAGCTCGCTCCAGGGAGCGTCGACCACGAAGTTGGTGACGGCGCCAAGGTAGCCGGACGGGGGCGGCCCGTTCCGATCGACCAGCCCGTGGATCATCGACTTGAGCCCCGCGGAGGTGACCGGGGTCGCGGTGGCCGCCGGCGTCCTGGTGGGCGCCGTGGTGGCCGGTGGCGGCTGACCACCGCCGCACGACGCGAGCGCCAGCAGCATCGGCAGAGCCAGCCCTCCCAGCCAGCAGCGCCGGCATCGCAGCACTCGGACGCGAGTCCCTCTCACCTCCCGAACCTCATCACCCCCTCGAGCCTAGCAGCGCCGCACGCGCAGCACCCGCATCGAAGGCTGAGAAGCTGGCCGCCGCCGGGGCCGCGCCGGTCACAGCTCACCGGGCGCGGAGCGGCCCGACGCTGGGCCCGGCCGACCGGAGGGACACCGACGACCGCCGCGCCAGCAGGCTGGCGTACAGCTCCTCGGTGGCGTCGGTGGCCGCGTCCCAGTTGTAGTCCCGGACCACCCGGTCAGCGAGCTGCCGCGCCCCCTCGCGCTCGACGGGAAGGGCACCGAGGACCGCGCCCAGGGCGTCGCTCAGCGCGTTCTGGTCGCCACGCCGGAAGAACCTTCCACCGGGTGCGTCACGACCGAGCACCTCCCGGTGCGGCGGGATGTCGCTCGCGATCAGGGGAAGGCGGTGCGAGGCGGCCTCGAGGAGGGTGAGCGGGAGTCCCTCGAGATTCGAGGGGAGCACGAACGCGGCGGCATTGGTGTAGAGCTCGTCGCGAAGCTCCCCACGGACCTCCCCGGCCATGATCACGCGGGGATCCGCGGAGGCCAGCGCTTCGAGGTGGCGCACGTAGCCGTCGGTGAAGCTGGAGCCGCCCGCCAGCACCAGGCGGGTGGTGGTCTCGACACGCCGGAAGGCGCGCACCAGCAGGTCGGGCGCCTTCTCCGGCACCAGCCGCCCCAGGAAGAGCAGGTAGTCCTCGCCGGCCAACCCCCATCGCTCGGTGATGAGGCGCGGTCTCCTGGTCACGGGTGAGGCGACGCCGTTGGGGATGTGGTGCGCCGGGCGCCCGTACCGCTCCAGGTAGTGGTCGGCGAGGTCGCGGGACACGGTGATGGTGGCATGGGGCACGTGAGCGGTGATCCAGCCCGCGGCGCGCAGGGAGGTGCGGGCACCGAATCCCCATTTCTCCCGATCGTGGTCCAGCCCGTGGATGGTCACGACCACGCGCCGGCTGGTGAGCAACCGGGGAACGGGGGTGAACACCGAGGGTCCGATGGCGTGGTAGTGGAGGATGTCGGCGGCCTCCTCGCCGGGCAGGATGGCGTGCGCGGTCGAGAGCCCGCTGTGGACCAGGGCCTCGAGCCGTTTGGTGGGGACGGTCGGCATGTAGCGGACTCGCATGCCGCGGTATTCGGCGATGCGCTCCCGGCTGTAGTTGCCCCGCGTGTACACCGTCACCTGGTGGCCGCGCTCGGCCAGCCGCGAGCCGATCTCCTCGACGTGGTGCTCGATGCCGCCGATGGTCGCGGGGATCCCTCGCTGTCCGATGAAGGCAATCCGGACCGGCCTCATGCGGCCGCCCTCGCGAGCGGTGCGCCCGCCTCCGCGTAGAGGTCGGTGAGGCGCTCCAGGTGACGCTCGGGCGAGAACTCGGAGCCGATCCGCTCCCGGGCGCGATCGCGCATCGCCCAGCCGTGGTCCGGGGTTGCCAGGAACGGCTCCAGCGCCGTCGCCAGGGCGCTGGGATCTCCGGGAGGGACCAGCTCGCCGGTCAGCCCGGGCTGGACCAGCTCGGGCAGACCGCCCAGGTCGCTCCCGACCACCGGGACGCCGCGGGCCAGGGCCTCCAGCACCACCATGGGCTGGTTCTCGTACCAGCGCGACGGCACGGCGACCACCGAGGCGCCGAGCATCAGCTCGTGGACGCCGCTCTTCGGCACCAGCCCGAGGAAGCGCACCCTGCCCGGCGCAGCGGTGTCGGCGAGGCGGCGGAGGCGGGCCTCCTCGGGTCCCGTGCCCGCGACCTCGAGGCGCCCCCCGGGCAGCCGGCCGATCGCCCGGATCGCGATGTCGACCCCCTTCTCGGGCGAGAGCCGCCCGGCCACCAGGGCCGGGCCGCCAGGCGTGCCCTTGACCGCCATGCCGCGGGTGTCGATGAAGTGAGGCAGATGGCGGAGCCGGGCCGGGAAGACGCGCGCCTCGGCCATCTTCTCCGCCATGAACCGGCTCGGGCAGATGAGCAGCCGCACCGGGGAGTAGGCGCGGGTGACGGTGTGCAGGAAGAGCTCGCCGGCCAGGACGGCGCTCGACCCCAAGGACCCGTCCTTGCAGCGGCGGGCCACCGCGTGGTGGAAGTGACCGCCCAGACAGGCCTCACAGATCCGGCCGTGGTCCAGGAACTGGTAGCTGGGGCAGGCCAGCTTGTAGTCGTGGAGGGTCATCACGGCGGCCATCTGCCGGCGCGCGATGGGCCGCAGCACCGAGGGGGAGAGCTGGTGGTAGATGTTGTGGAGGTGGACCACGTCCGGCCGGAAGTCGGCCAGGACCGCGTCCATCCCCCGACTGGCCGACGTCGACCACAGCATCCTGCCGACCCCGCGCAACCGGCCGGCGACGTCGGGGGGCGGTGGCTCCATCTCGATCTCAGCCGGGAAGTGAGCCGCGTACTCCAGGTGCGTGTTCCTCGGGTGGGCCATGCCGAAGAAGGCGACCCGGTGGCCGGCGGCGACCTGAAGCTCGGCGACGTCCTCCATGTAGGCCTCGGCGCCCCCGCGACGGTAGAGGAACTTGTTGACGTGCAGGATCCGCACCGCAAGCCCTCTCAGCGCACCCGCGCGAAGCCACGGCCGCGAGCGGGCGACCTCATGCCGAGAGCACCAGGGGATCCTCGTCAGGCGGAGGAGGAAGGCCGAGGAAGCGGGCGTTCTCGCGGTAGCGCGTGACCGCATAGGCGGCGGCCGCGAAGGCCACGTAATACCAGAGGACGACCACCTGGGTGATCACGTTGGAGACCAGGCTCAGCACCACGAAGGCCATCGCCGAGCAGGCGAATCCGATCGCGATGGCCCGCTCGAAGCTGAGCGGTCTTCGCTTGGTGTAGCGCATCGCCTGGCGCGCCACCACCCCCATGCTGATCAGGAGGAGGAAGTAGGCGAGCAGCCCGACGAGCCCCGTCTCCACATAGGCGCGCAGGGGGTCGTTGTGCGGCTCCTTGGCCTGGACGGTCTCGAAGGAGCTCATCCCCAGGCCGATGCCGGTGATCGGGTCCTTGCTGGCCAGCGGCAGGACCTCGTCCCAGTAGTTGAACCGCCAGATCAGGGAGTTGGTGGCGTAGCCGTTCGGACTCGACGACTGGCCGAGGTCGGCGAAGCGCTGGGCGATGGTGGGCACCGCCACCAGGCTCACGATGGCGCCCGCCACCAGGCCTCCGAGCAGCAGGCGCCGCCGGCCCAGGCCGGCGACCACCACGACCGCGACGATGCACGCCAGCCAGGCGCTGCGGGTGAAGGTCGAGTAGAGCGCGATCACGCAACCGAGGAGCAGGGCGGTCATCAGGATCTTGTTCCGCCGCCGCAGGTGAGGGAAGATCGCCACCCCCATCACGATCAGCATGGTCAGGTAGATCGCGAACGGGTTGGGCTGGGCGAAGGTCCCCTCGAAACGCGCGAAGCCGCCGCTCGTGAACTGCGAGTGGTGGGTGGCGATGAGGATCAGCGTGTAGCCCACGGGCACCGCCGCGGAGAGGTAGATGGCCGCGATCATCCGCTCGATGGCGGCGCGGTCGATCAGCATGACCTCGAGCACGGCGAGCATCGCCACCACGGCCGCCACCTTGAGCGCGGTCAGGATGCTGAAGGTGATGTCCGCCGAGTCGATGACGCTCAGGAATCCGGCGCCGCAGAAGATGACCAGGCAGATGCGATGAATGGACGCGGGCGGCGACTTCCGCCCCTCCCAATGGCGGGTCAGGAACCAGAAGAGCGCCATCACGATGAAGACGACGGCGAGCGCGCCCGCCGGGTCCAGACCGGAGGTGGAGGTCGCCGAGCTGACCCCGGCCGCACCGCTGTTGCCGCTGGACGGTTTGGTGATGTCGAGGCTGGCGCGCAGCGCGATGGTGAAGAGGACGAAGTTCTCGAAGTTGACCAGACCGAGCGCCACCAGGCCGATTCCGGCCACGCCTCCGATGGGGACGATGAGCAGCAGCTTGTTGCCGCCGAGCGCGGCCTCCACTCCGGCGTCGACCGAGACCGCGAGGATGAGCACCGCGAAGAGCAGCATCAGCAGCGTCCTGCGGCGCGATGCCGCAGGTGCCGACGGGCCGGTCGGGGCCAGGGTGTCCATCGTCGCCATCAGGCGGCCCCCCCGGTCATCGCCGGCTCCCCCTGCTCAGCCGTCGCGCCGGCCGGCTCCGGCGAGCTCGCGACCGCCTCGGTCGTTGACAGCGCTCCGCCGCTGCCTCCCGATGCCGGCCGGTCACGCCGCCGCAGCGAACGCCACGCCGAGGTCAGATCCCCGCCGGTGAGGAAGTGAAGGCTGGCCGCCAGGACGGCGCAGCCGCCCAGCCCCACCGCCAGGGTGAGGGCGATGAGGGTGAAGCGGCCGCTGACCTGGTCGAGGCGGAAGGCCACCGTGGCGGCCAGCATGGCCGCACCCGTCAGCAGTGAGGCCGCGGCAAGCTTGGCGGTGAAGCTCGCCAGTCCGTCCGGGCGCCAGCCGATCGTCCGTCGCAACCGGTACCAGGCGTGGCCGACATTGACGAACTGGGCGAGCGAGTACGCCAGGGCCACACCCAGGATGGCGTGCTGGTTGCCCAGACCGAAGGGCAGGATGAGCAGCGGCAGCAGCACGAGGTTGGCGACAACCCCGTAGATGGTGTTGCGCAGGACGGTGCGGGTGTCCAGGCGGGCCATGAAGGGGGCCAGCAGCGCCCGCTGCACCGCCGATCCCACCAGGCTGATCGAGTAGACCGCCAGCAGCACCCCGAGCAGCGCCGCGCTCGCCCGGGTCAGGCTGCCTCGGTGGAAGACCGCGATGGCGCCGGGCTGCGAGAGCACCGCCATGAACGCGGTGAGGGGCAGGCTGATCGCCAGCATGATGCGCATCCCCACCCCGGTCAGTCGCCGGACGGCCACCTGGTCGTCGTGGTTGTGGGCCTCGGTGAGGCGGGGGATCAGGGCGACGATCACCGACCGGAAGAAGACCGTGCCTCCGATCGCCGAGATCAGGCGATAGCCGTAGTTGAGGATGGTGATCGAGCCGGGCGGGAGGAAGGAGACCAGGATCTGCTCGGCGAGCCGGGCGACCGGATTGAGCCCCGCCCCGGTGGTCGGGCGCACCACCAGCTTCCCGATGCTGCGCAGGTGCGGGTCGCGAAGGTGCAGGGCGGGTCGCAGGCGGAGACCGCGGTAGGTCGCGATCACCAGCATGACCACGACCTGGAGCACCGCCCCGGAGAGGTAGGCGAAGGCGACGATGTGGATGTCGTGCCGCCAGCCGAGGATCGGGCCGACCAGCACCACCGAGGCGGCGACGGCGGTCAGGATCCCGCTCATCAGCGCGGGAACGACGAACCGGTAGCGGGAGTTGAGGTAGGCCCGCATCACCTCGGAGACCGCCACCAGCGGCACGATCCCGAAAACGACCGGTGCCATCGAGGCTGCGGTTGCCGCCTCGGAGGCGGAGATCCCCGGCGCGGTGATGCGCATCAGCGGGTCGGCGAGCAGCCAGATCCCGAGCAGCATGACCGCGCCGGTGGCCAGCACGACGGCCACGATCATCGATATGAGGCGGTGGGTCGCGGCCGCCCCCCGCTTGGTCAGCGAGGTCCGGAAGGCCGGGACCAGGGCCTGATTGGCCACCACCATCACGATCGCGGTGAGTGCGAGCGGGATGCGGGCCGCGACGAAGAAGGAGTCGGTGGCGCGGCCGGCGCCGAAACGCGCGGCGATGCTGATGTCGAGCAGCAGTCCGAAGATCACGCTGATCCCGGCGGCCACCCCGGTCAGCCCGGATTGGCGGATCACGGCCCGGTCGGAGTGGCGGCTGGAGTCCGGGGTCGCGCTCATCTAGGCGGCCCGACCCTCGCGCTGCGCGCGCAGGGTGGTGTCCATCCGCTCCTGGAGCTGATCGCAGAGCACGCGCACGCGTGGGTCGAGATCCAGAGCCGCGCGCCTCGCCGCCCGGGGGGCGATGTGGGCGACCAGCTCGGGGCGGAAGGCGAGCCCCAGGAACGAGCAGATCGCCCGCATCCCCGCCCGCGGGTCGGTCAGGAGATCGTCATAGGAGGCGAGCAGAACGTCCGACCGCCGGTCCAGACCCAGCTCGAAGTAGAGCGAGTTGCGCACCCACCAGAAGAGGGCGGCCGCGGTCTCGGGCGTCATGGTCCGGTAGTCGAAGCTGGAGATCACCTCCATGGCCGCCGCCGGCAGCCGCTGTGCTTGCCACATCCCGGCGCCGCTTCCGGCCGCGATGTCGGCGAGGACGAGCAGGTTGTTGCGTCCGAACTTGGAGAGGGCGGATCGGGCGCGCCCGTCCACGTCTCGATAGACCCAGATCGCGCGACCCGGAGTCCGGCTGGGCACCTGGTCGAGCAGATGATCGACGCGGTGCGAGTCGCAGAGCGGCTTGAAGAGGACGAAGCGATGCCGGCTGCGGGCGACGATCCGGGCGACGGTCTCGTCCGAGCGCAGCAGGAACCGGTCGAAGGCGGCGCGGTCGTTCTCGCTGTGCACCTCGAACTCCGGGGCCCGGTCGAGGCCGCGGGTCAGCATGTTGGTCCCGGAGCGCTGCAGCCCGACCACGTACACGGGCATGGCCGTGCCCGCGGGGCGGGGGTGGGCATGGCGCCAGCGCCGCTTCTCGAGCGCGACCCGGAACTTGGTCGCGGGGTTGAGCTCGTCCTCCTCGACCAGCCGGCCCACGCCCTCGCTCCGGGCCCAGTGGAGGTGCCGGCGCACCCGGCGCGCGAAGCGGGCGGCACCGCCCTGGTTGAGCGGGACCCGGTCCAGCACGGTGGACTCCAGCCCACCTGCCATACCCGTGCTGAACGGATAGCCATAGGCGACGAGCAGCGGAGCGCTGACCGCGTTGACGACCCACCGGTCGCGCGCAGGCATCGCGGACCGCCACCGGGCGTCGACCCGGAGCTGGATCGGTCCGCTCCGGAGCCGGTCCGGGTTGCCGGCGACCATGTGGTTCGGGCTCAGACTGACGCCTCCCCCGGCAGCGAAGGGCAGCCGAGCGTCGTCCATCCCGACCAGGGAGAGGATCCGTCGCACCGCCGTCGCCGGCTCGGCGACGAGGTCCTCGTAGCGCAGGCGGAGGTAGCGCCCCTCGCCGCCGAGCAGCCGGGCGGCGGCCAGGTTCCAGACATCCCAGAGCACCGCGCTCTTCAGCGGGCCCATCTGCTCCATGTGAGGTCGCTCGGCGCCATCGGCGAGGGCCTTGCGGCTCGACCAGGAGTGGGCCGCACCTCGAGGGTCACGGATGAGATGGACGACCCGGAGATCGATGCCAGGCAGCCCGGCGATGAGATGGGCGTAGGACGGCAGCTTGGAGGAGTCGACCACGACCCGGCTGGCGGTGGCCTCGGCGATGGCCGGGTAGAGCCGGCTGAGTGTCGACCGGCCCGACGCCGCCGACGAGCCGGCGCTCGGCGACAGGCCCTCGCCGGCGAGGGCGCGGGGAAGATGCCGAACCCGGCCGCCGCGGCGGAGCAGCTCGGCCATGGCCGCGGGTGGGAGGGTGGCTCCGGACGCATCGACGGAGGCGAGGACCGCGCTCCAGAGCGGGCACTCGGCGACCGGCACCCCGCAGCCGCAGAGGCGACCCTCCACCAGTCCACGCTGCCAGAGGTAGCGGACCTCTCCCGCCGCGAAGACACCCTCGACCTCGCCGAGGACGGCGGCGAGCACGGTGCTCCCGCTCCGCCCCGTCCCGGCGATGTACAGAACCGTCGTCACCGGCTCGCACCCCTCAGCTCAGGCTGACGCTGACCCCACCGGCTCACCCCTCGGACCGGCCGGCCAGCGGGGACCGCTCGTCGTCCGGGTCGAGCTCGAGCCCGTTGCCGAACGGGCGTCCACCGGTCGGCATCTCCGGCCGCCCGAAGCGGCCCTCGACCAGCGCGCCACCCGCCGCGCTCTCACGGTCGACGTCGCCGTCACCCTCGTCTGCCGGGGCCTCGGCGGGCGTGCTCTGCGCGGGCTTCCGGATCAGCTCCATCAGGAGGATGAGACCGAGGGCCAGCGCCAGGGCCACCGCGAAGGCGATCGCCGCGAACTTCAGGGTGTCGGCGAGCTTCGAGACCCGTCCGATCTTCTGCACCGTCACCGTCCCGGACGCGTGGTCCGCCGCGATCAGCGATTCGACGTCGTTCAGGGATTGGGCGGCGTGATCGCTGACGGCGATCGCCGCCTGGCGCGCGTCGTTGAGGGTCGTGTACTGGCTGAGCTGCCCGGCCAGGGTGGCCAGCTGCTGCTCGCGCTGGGAGATCAGCCCCTCCAGGGCGGTCGCGTGAGCCGTGTCCCCGGCGATGTTCGCCTGCTGCAGCTCGAGGTCGAGCGTATCCAGCTCCTGCTGCTCGGCGTCGAACTGCTGCTGGGGCAGGAGGTTGCCGGTGGTCGCGTCGAAGTTGTTGATGGCGGCGTTGGCCTGCTCGAGCTGGACCTGGGCGGCGCTGACCGCGTTCTGCGCCTGGACCAGCTGCGGCTCGGCGATGGTGTCGAGGGCGACCACCGTGGCGTCGTCGACGATCCCGGTCGTGTTCTGGCCCCGGTAACCGAGGTAGACGACGTGGATGATGTTGCTGGACGCGGTGGTGGTGCTGGCGCTCAGCCCGCTGACCAGGTCCTGGGTCGGGACGTGGTACTTGGGGGCCACCTTGTCGACCACCGGGCTGCTGACCAGCACGTCCTCGAAGGTGACCGCATACTGCGCCGCCGCGCTGGTGGAGAAGCCCTTGGCGGTCACTGCCGGGACGATGACCGTCGCGTTGGCCTGGTACTTGGACGGCTGCAGCTCGAGCAGGCCCCCGGTGATCAGCCCGGCCAGCACTGGGACCACGATGGGCAGCCAGAGCCAGCGCCGGATCGCCCGCAGGTAGTCTCTAATCTCCATCTCGACACCAGCCTCAGAGGTCGATGGGCGGCAGCCCCGCCCTGGCCGCGCGGCGGAAGCGGCCGGCGATCACGAGGACCGCGCCGATCCCCAACAGGAGCAGGCCGAGCCCGAACCCATCGCCGCCTCCGCCGGCGCCGGTGCCCGGGGTGCTGGCGGCCAGCACCCCGCCGTCGGGCGACGACGTCGGGCTGCCAGATGGGCTGGGGCTGGCCGTGGAGGTCGGCTGGACCGAGCCGGTCGGGCTCGGGGTGGTGGTGGGAGATGGCGTCGGGCTGCCCGAGCCGCCGCCGCACCCCAGCACCCGGATGAAGCCGGAGGCGAGGGTCGCCCGGTCGCGCTGACCGGAGCTGTCCGAGCCGCCGCTCACCGGCGCCCAGATGTCGAGCTGGTAGTACCCGCAGCTGTCCAGGTTGTACTGCAGCGCCAGGTTGACGACCTGGTCGCCGCTCCAGGTGGTGGTGAACGACTGGGTGCCCGGCATCGCCACCTGGGTCGTCCCCGATGGACCGGTGAAGGTGATCCCGGGCTGCCCCGGCTGGCCGTCGGCGACGTCCACGCCGTTGTAGGTCAGGATGTGATCGGCGGAGAAGTTGAGCCCGACCAACTGGGTCACCGCCGTGAGGTTGGTGACGGCGACGTCGAAGTCGACCGTGACCGGGCCGCCGGAGACGTCGTAGGCCAGCGGGCTGGACATGAACCCGGTGGGCGCGGCCGCCGACAGGATCCCCTCGAAGTTGGGGTTGCCCCCCGCCGCCGCCGAGGTGGCGAAGGCCCCGAACGCGATGCTGGCGGCGCCGATGGCGGCCGCCAGGCCCCCGGCACCGCGCAGCAGTGCTGACTTCTGGTGCGTGATGTTCATGGCTGTCGCTCGACCTCTCCTGCGATGGGTTCGCTGTGAGTGAATTTCAAGGTGGCGGGGGCGTGGCCCATCCCAGCCTGGGCATGCTCAGCACGACTGGGTTGTCTTGTCGTCGGTGAGGCAGGTCTGGAGCTGGCTCACATCGTTGCGTCCGGACGCCGCCGCCCCGTTGTCAGCGTTGGTCACGTCCGCCTTGAGGGTGTTGAGGGTTGCCTGGTTCCCGGGGTAGCCCGCGGGAGTGATCTCGAGCACCTGGGTGAACACCGAGCTCCCGGTCGCATTCATGGCCGCGATGTCCGCCTGGATGCTGCTGACGAGACCGCTCTCGGTCTGCTGGTTGGTCGCGGTGGGCGAGATCTGGTCGCTCAGGTTCTGCACCTGTCCGGACATCAGGTCGGCCTCGCTGAGCAGATCGCCGGCTCCGATCGCGATGTGGACCACGGGCTCGACCACGGCGTCCACCAACGTGGAGCTGTCCACGTTGAGCACGTCCGAACGCAGCACATCGGCCAGCGAATCCGCGGCGATCTTGGCGCTGAGGGCCTGGAGCTCATCGTCGACCGAGCGGATGACCTCCTCGATGTCGAAGCGCTGCTCCGAGGTGAGCGCGGAGTCGCTCTCGACCTGGCCGATCAGGTTGCTGAGCTCGCCCTCCAGCTTGCTCGCCTCCGTGCTGCCCAGCTGCTGGAGACCGCTGATCCGCTCCGACGCCAGCAGGCTCTGGTCGTTGAGGAGCGCGTCCACCTCTGACGTGAACTGAGCGAACTCCGGGTCGCTCCCGGTCTGGCCTGCTGCGCTGAGCTGGCTGGACAGCTGCTGCTGGAGCACGGCGAGCGTCAGGCTTGCCGAGGCGCCGGGTGCCGAGGGCGCGGCCTGTGCCGGGGCGCCGATCACCGGGCCGTTCTCGGCCCCGCCGCAACCGGCCAGCAGCAGCATCGCGGCAGCGGACAACCCCGCAAGGGTGGCCGTGCCGGGAGCGGAACGGAACATGGTTCCCCCTCGAGCGGACCAACGGTCTCCGCCGGCTGGAGTTTCGGACCACCCTTGATCTCGACGTCCCTCGGGGCGGCGGTGACTTGTCCAAGCATGCACGAGCCCCACCAAGCTGTCAAACGGTCCGGATGGCGCGATGCACCGCATTTCGAGCGCGCGAGTACCATGCCCGATCGTCTGCACGATGCGCATTGGGGATTGGACGGCATTCCAATCACCCTGCAGTGGTCGGCGGAGCACCCAATCTTCGGGGTACGGGCCTTCGACTGCGACCAAAATGGGGGCTGTCAGTGGCGAAGCCGGGCATCTAGAGTGGATTCAGCGCGAAGACGCCGATCGGACGATCCAGCAGCCCAGGACCGCCGATGCGGTTCATGGAGGGGGAACAGCGTGCAGCAGGTGACGCGCGCCGGAATGGGCCCGTCGGGTGACGGCGCCGCCGAGGTCGACACCGCCGAGGTGACGCTGATCGGTCAGCGCAGCGCCTTCCTCGCGGCCGGTGTCCTCGCCGCTCCGGTGCGGCCCTTCGAGTCGAGGGCCGGGTACCTCCGCCGCTGGGCGGTGCTCACGGCGGTGCTCGCACTGGTTGTCGACATCGCCGCCATCGGCCTCGGCTACTTCCTGGCCAAGGTGCTCCGCGACGGCGACCTCGACATCGGTCCGGCGCTGCTGCGCCAGGTGGACACGACCATCTTCGCGACCGCCCTCATCTGGCCGGTCATCTTCGCCATCTACGGACTGTACGACCTGCGCCGCCCCACGCACATCACCGCCGAGCTGCAGCGCCTCTTCCAGGCGGTGGTCACCAGCGTCCTGGTGGTGGCACTGATCGCCTTCGCGGCGCGCATCAACGTCTCGCGGAGCTTCATCGTCTCGCTGCTCGTCTTCGGCCTGGCCACCACCGCGATCGGGCGGCTCTTGGTCCGGCGCGTCTCGCACACCCTCAACTCCCACGGCGTCACCGCCCAGCCCACCCTGATCGCCGGCTGCAACGAGGAGGCGCGCACCCTGGCCAGGACCTTCCGCCGGCGCCGCTGGATGGGCTTCGACGTCCGCGGATTCGTCGACGTGGGCCACACCGGGCAGACCTCGATCGACGGGCTGCCGGTCATGGGTGGTCTCGACGACGTGCTGACCACCGTCCGGGAGCACGGCATCGCCAGCGTCGTGGTGGCGGGCAGTGCGGTGGGCGCGGGCTCCCTGCAACAGCTTGACACCGCGCTCGCCGACACCGACGTCGCGGTCCGGGTCTCCCCGGGCCTGCCGAACCTCGGAGCGTCGCGCGTCATCGTGGAGCCGGTCGACGGCATGGCCCTCTTCTCGCTGCGCCGGCAGCGCTTCTCCCGCCGCCAGCGGGCGCTCAAGCGGGCCCTCGACATCACCGTGGCCTGCGGCCTGCTGGTCGTGTCGCTGCCGGCCACGTTCGTGATCTCCATGCTGATCCGCGTGACCAGTCCCGGCCCGATCCTCTTCCGCCAGCGCAGGGTCGGGGCGGGAGGCAAGACCTTCATCATCTACAAGTTCCGGACCATGGTGGACGGAGCCGAACACCAGCAGAGCACGCTCCAGAGCCAGAACGAGGCGGACGGCGTTCTCTTCAAGATGCGTCGCGACCCGCGGGTGACCCCGCTCGGCCGGGTGCTTCGCCGCCTCGCCGCCGACGAGCTCCCGCAGCTCGTCAACGTGCTGAAGGGTGACATGAGCATGGTGGGGCCGCGTCCCGCGCTTCCCGAGGAGGCGGCTCAGTACGACGATCGCTGGCGCGACCGGCTGCGCGTGAAGCCGGGGCTGACCGGGCTCTGGCAGGTCAATGGGCGTCACGACCTCGGCTTCGACGACTACGTGCGCTACGACCTCTTCTACGTCACCAACTGGTCGCTGACCCTCGACCTCTACGTCCTGGCCAAGACGGTCCCGGCCCTGGTCAGCGCCCGCGGCTCGTACTGACTCCCGGCGGGCGCCGCGGCCAACGGCCGGCGGTGATGCTCCGACCAGGCGAATCCGGTCAGGTCATGTGCCGATAGCCGTTCAGCACTGATGAACCCCGTTCATCGGTACCCGAGACGGCCCAGCTCCGGAGCCTGCACGCCCTCGATGACCGCCACCTGGTCCGAGCTCAACCGGCTCTGCCAGGTCCGGTTGCGATCGGGAAGGCTCAGGGCGCTGACGGCGTCCAGCCAGCCAAGATCGTCGCCCAGTCCCATGAAGGCCGCGATCTGCCGCACCGTCTCGCGCGGCTCGGCGACGAACTCCTCGTAGCGCAGGTGCAGCACCCGCTCCCCGTCGATCGCGCCCAGGCCGTCGTCGATCGCCCGCACCTCCTCCACCCAGTTGCGCGCACAGAGCTCCCAGGGGTCCCCTCCCCCGTCGCGCCAGGCTCGGGGGGTATCCCCGTACCACCAGACGATGCTGCCCTCCCACCAGTCGACGCGCGAGAGGGAGAGGGCCACCGCCCTCCCGTCCCGGGTGAGATCGATGAAACGCGCCGCCGGGAAAGCCTCGGCCAGCAGGGCGACGCGGCGGTTGTTGGCCACCCGCTTGTTGACGAAGTGGGTGCCGCCGCCCCAGCGCACCGCGCCGCGGACGGCCCGCCGCAGAGCGCGGAGCTGGGCAGGTGTCGCTGCTCCGCCGCGCTCGTCGATGCCGCACCGAGCGAAGATGGGCTCACCCTCCACCGGCATCGGGTAGAGCCGCTCGGCGAGACTGCGCGGGCGCGCGTACACGTAGGCGTTGGAGTCGGTGCCGAACCAGACCCGGTTGCGCATGCGCGGGGTGTGCCGGGCCACCCGGTTGGGGAGGCTCAGCTCCGGCCGTCCTGGCATCCGGCGCATCCAGTTGTTGAAGTACGCGCTCTCCGGATGGAGGCAGATCGCCTTGTAGAGCAGGCTGGTTCCGGAGCGAGCGGCACCGAGGATGAAAGTGGTGTATGGCAGTTGGTCGCTCACCGAGCCACGATTCTCTCACGGGCGAAGTTCGCCGCGCGCGGGTTCGGCGTGACCGTTCGACCCGCGCGGCTCACCGGATCCCCTCCTCTGCTCGGCTCGGAACTGCGCCTCCACCGCACGCCCCGGCGCGCATCCCGTGAGATGTGCCTGCGCACCCCAGGTGGGCGAATGAAATCCCCCAATCTGGGGATGGCCCCACCACCGTCGAGAGGGTAACCTGATGCGCGGAGTGGCATTCCCTTCGCTGTCATGCCTGCATCGATCCTCGCGGACCGGTGAGGTGGGCCGGAGGGCCGGCGCCACCAGCCACGACATTCCGCATCGGGACCGTCCGTCCGGGGCGATCCGACCCGCGGCGGAACCATCACCAGCAACCGATCCGGCGGATGACCGCTGAGGGGGACAGGATGGCCAAGGGATTCGTGATCTGGCTCACCGGGCTGTCCGGGGCGGGGAAGTCGACGATCGCGGGACGCCTCGTCCAGGAGCTCGACCGGTTGGGACGGCACGTCGAGGTGCTGGACGGTGACGAGGTCCGGACCCATCTCTCCAAGGGCCTCGGCTTCTCAAAGGAGGACCGGGACACCAACATCCGCAGGATCGGCTACGTGGCCGGGCTGGTGGCCCGGAGCGGTGGGGTGGCGATCACGGCCGCGATCTCGCCGTACCGCGAGATCCGCGACGAGATTCGGGAGAAGACGCCCAACTTCGTGGAGGTGTACCTCCGCTGCTCCATCGAGGAGCTCACCCGGCGCGATGTCAAGGGCCTCTACGCCAAGGCCATCGCCGGCGAGATCCCCCACTTCACCGGGATCAGCGACCCCTACGAGGAGCCGCTCAACCCCGAGGTCGTGGTCGACAGCGGCCTCGAGACCGTGGAGGAGTCGACCGAGAGCATCCTGGACCACCTCGAGCGCCTCGGGCACATCGGCCGGGGAGTCCGGGAGCACCTCGCCACCGGCGCGGAGCTCGACCGGCTCCGCGAGCTGGCACGGGCTCTCCCGAGCTTCGATCTGGACCCCCGTCAGGTGTCCGATGCGGGCATGCTCGGGGTCGGTGCGCTGGCTCCGCTCCAGGGTTTCATGGGAGCCGCCGACTACGCCGCGGTGCTCGCGAGCGGCCGGCTTCAGGGAGGCCAGCCGTTCACGATCCCGGTGGTGCTGCGGGTTCACGACGATGACGTGGAGCGGCTCCGCGGAGCTTCCCAGGTGGCGCTGCGCTCCGCGGGCAAGCCGATCGCCATCCTCGAGGTGGCGGACATCTTCCGCACCGACTCCGCCGTCGAGGCGGCGAGCGTCTACGGGACCGACGACGTGGCCCACCCCGGGGTCCACCTGCTCCAGAGCGGAGGCCGGTGGGCGATCGGCGGCCCGGTGACCGCGCTCGCCCGCCCCTCGACCGGCTTCGACGAATACGACCTGACCCCACTCGAGGTCCGGAGCCTCATCGCCGAGCGCGGCTGGCGGACCACCGTGGGCTTCCAGACCCGGAACCCGGTGCACCGCGCCCACGAGTACCTCCAGAAGGTGGCCCTCGAGAACATCGACGGTCTGCTCCTCCACCCGCTGGTCGGGGAGACCAAGAGCGATGACATCCCCGCCGACGTGCGCATGGCCTGCTACGAGGCCCTGCTCGACGGTTACTACCCCAAGCAGCGCGTCCTGCTGGCCACCAACCCGGCGTGGATGCGGTACGCGGGCCCCAAGGAGGCGGTGTTCCACGCCCTGATCCGGCGCAACTACGGCTGCACCCACTTCATCGTCGGCCGCGACCACGCCGGGGTGGGCAGCTACTACGACACCTACGCGGCCCATCGCATCTTCGACGAGTACGGGGCGGATGAGCTGGGGATCGAGATCCTCCGCTTCGAGCACGCCTTCTACTGCCGCGCCTGCGGAGGGATGGCCTCGACCCGGACGTGCCCCCACCCCAGCTCCGAGCACGCGGTGCTGAGCGGCACCAGGGTGCGCGAGCTGCTCGCCCGCGGCGAGCCGCTTCCGGTGGAGTTCTCCCGCCCCGAGGTGGCGGAGCTGCTGCGCGAGGCAACCAAGGACGTGGCCTGAGCTGACCGGCGGGCTCGGACCGTCTCGAAACGGGCTCCCGTCCGGCGCGATGTCACGACGCGTTCCGGTGGGTGGTACCGTAAGCCGTCGTGGCAACCTGCACTCCGATGCCGACAGCCCCGGGAGGCGGCCTGACGCCGGGTTGCGATGGCTGAGCCCGCCCGCGAGCGCCTCCGCGTCCTGGTCGTCGACGATCACCGCGCCGTCGCCGAGGCGATCGCCATGGCCATCGACCTCCGCTCGGACATGCGCTGCGTGGGGGTCGCCTCCACCCTTGCCGAGGCGCGGGCGGTCTTCCTCACCGGCGCGCCCGACGTGCTCCTGACCGACGTCCGGCTGCCCGACGGCGATGGCGTCGAGGCCGCCCGGCGGTTCACCGAGCTCAACCCCGACCTGCGCATCCTGGTGCTCACCGCCTACGCGGACGTGGACGTCATGGCCCGGGCGGCTGCGATCGGCGCCTGCGGCATCCTCCCCAAGGAGAGCAGCATCAGCTCCGTCCTCACCGCCGTGCGCCGGGCCGGCGAGGGGGAGATGACGGTCGAGGGCAGCGTCCTCAGCGCTCTGCTCAACCGGGTGCATCCCGACCACCCAGCCATGTCACCACCGACGGTCACCCTGACCGATCGCGAGTCCGAGGTGCTCCGCTGGCTCAGCCAGGGGCTCGACCCCCAGACCATCGCCCGCCGGCTCGGGATCAGCGTCCACACCTGCAGGGGCCACGTCAAGAGCATCCTGGCCAAGCTCCAGGCCCACAGCCAGCTCGAGGCGGTGGTCAAGGCCATGCGTCTCGGTCTCGTGCGAGAAGGCCACGGCTGATGCGGCGTCCGTGGAGGCAGGGGCGGGGGGACGGAACAGATCAGGCGGGCGAGGTGCCCGGGGGCACAGCAGGGGTTGGAGGCTCGGCCGCCACCGAGGCCCCAGGCCGGGCACCGGAGATCGGCGCCACCCCCCCACTCCCCGGCCCCGCGACGGCCGAGGGACCGGCTCCCACGGGATGGGCGGGACCCGAGCCCCGGAACGGCGAGTCTGAGCATCCAGGGCTCCACCCCGGCGGCGAAGCCGCCACACCCGACCTCGCGGACGAGCAGCAGCTGGCCATCCTCCGCTCCCAGAACCAGCGGCTGGTCCGCGCCAACCTGGCCCTGGTCCGCCAGCTCCGCCCCACCGGTGTCCTGCAGTGGGTGGTCAACGACGTGCGCACCGTGGTCGACGCCCAGGGCGCGGTGATCTTCCTGCTCGACGAGCCGGGCGGCAAGGTGGGCAGCTTCGTCTACTCGGGCATCGCCCTGGGCGCCCGCAGCGGCATCGAGGGGGTGCAGTGCGAGGCCACCGGGGTGCTGGACGCGGCGATGCGCGCGGGCCGTCCGCTGCGGCTCGGAGATCTGCGCCAGCACGCGGCGCATCGCGGCTACCCGAAGGGCCATCCCCAGTACACGTCCTTCGTCTCCGCCCCGATCGTTCGCCACCGCGAGGTCATCGGGCTCGTCTATGCCGCCAACAAGAGGCGGGTGGCGGAGTTCACCAACCTCGATGAGCGCTTCGTGGCCAGGGTGGCCGCGGAGGTGGGCCGCTCCCCCGGGCTCAGCTCCGATGCGCCACCCCCCGAGCTGGTCGACCGGATCTCGGCCGCCACCGGCGCCCTCCGCCGCGAGATGGAGGCCACCCGCCATTTCCTGAGCAGCCTCTCGCACGAGCTGCGGGGATCGATCAGCGGGATCATGGTCTCGTCGGAGCTGCTCGCCGACCGGTCCCTCGGGGACCTCGACGAGAACCAGCTCCGCGCCCTGGGGGGCCGCATCCACACCGTGGCCGGCAACCTCCTCGCCCTGGTGGACAACCTTCTCGATCTCGGACGCCTGGAGGCCGGGCGTCTCGACGTCCGCCTCCAACCGGTCGACCTGCCCACCGTGCTCGACGAGGTGGCCGGGGTGATCTCGCCCCTCGCCGGACCCGCTCAGGTGACGGTCGAGTGGCCGGGCACCGCGAGATTGCCCCGGATCCTCGCCGACCCGATCCGCCTCCGCCAGGTCCTGGTCAACCTCTTCACCAACGCGGTGAAATTCACCCGGCCGGGGGGGCGGGTGTGGATGGAGATCGACACGGCCGAGGATGCCGTCCGCCTCACCGTCTGCGACACGGGGAGGGGGATCCCGGCCGCGGAGATGGAGCGGATCTTCACCCCGTTTGCCCGCGGCGGGGACTCGGAGGTGCCCGGCGTCGGGCTCGGGCTGGCCATCTGCCGCCACATCGTGGAGCTGCACGGCAGCCACATCGAGGTCAGCAGCGAGCTGGGGGTGGGGAGCCGCTTCTGGTTCAGCCTGCGCCGCTCGCGCGAGCCGCTACCCCCGCGACTGCTGCGCGCCCCGGGGGGGGCCACGGTGGTGACCGGGGCGGACGGACGTCCGGCGGCCGTGCTCCTGGTCGAGGACGACCCGGTCAACCGGCAGTCCATCGGCGACGTGCTCTCGGCGGTCGGCTACCGGATGCGCTCCGTCGGCTCCCGCGCCGACGCCCTGGCGGCGATGTCGAAGTCGCCGGCCGACATCGTGATCCTCGACGTGCAGCTCCCCGATGGCAGCGGCCTGGAGATCGTCGACGCCCTCCGGTCGGCGGTGGACCGGCCGATCGCCATCGTGGCGCTCTCCGCCGACCGCATCGGCGACACTGCGGAACGGGCGATGGACGCCGGCTGCGACCGCTTCGGCCTCAAGCCGATCCCGGCCCACGACCTCCTGGCGCTGGTGGTCGAGGCCCTGGAGGAGCGGCGCTCGGGACGGCCGCCGATCCCGGGTTACAGCTGATATAACGCCGACGGGGTCAGAATCGCACCGATCTTGACCCTAGGGCAGCGTCCCGGAAGTCGCCTCCCGCCGCCGGGGCGCCGCACTACCCGAGGGGCCAGCTCAGACTGTCGGCGGTGTCGCTGAGCGAGGTCGGCGTACCCCCCACCTGGTAGCTCAGCCAGCCGCCGACGCACTGCCCGGGCGCGACCTCGGTCAGGGGCAGCTCAGGGTCTCGGCCCACCCCGGGCCCGTTGAGGGTGTCGGCGTGGCTGCTGCCGGGCCCGATGAGCACGAAGTCGTACGGGGTCACCGAGGTCGGATTCGCGTTCCCGGCGCAGATCCTCAGCTCGACGGCGGCAAAGGCGGTGGCGGGCGGCGTGGGCGGGTCCGCGCCCGGGAGCGAGGTGAGGTCGGGGTCGAAGTAGACCACGGTGATGGTGGCGCCGTCGGAGGTGGTCCGGGTCTCGCCGAGTGGCACGCCGCTCCCCGCCGACGGGGACGGCGACGCCGGGGGTCCGGTGGCGGAGGAGGAGGCATCAGGGGTCGTTCGCGCGCCGGTGGCCGCCCCCGACGGGTGATGCCCGCCCACCATGACCAGCGCCACCACCAGGGCGCCGGCGACGACGGCCACCGCTGCCAGCCCCAGGGCCGCGACGCGTCGGCGACGCCGCCCCGGGGCACCGGCCGGCATCGCGTCCGTCGGTGGGCGCGGTGCTCCCGGAGCTCGCCCCGGTCGTGCGGCCTGAGGGCCCGGCGGCGCCGGTGACCGGGCCGGGGGCGCGGACTCAGGCGCCGTGGCCGGGGGCGGCGGGGCCTGCTCCGACGACGCCGGCTGGGACGGTGCTGACTCAGACGGTGGAGACAGTGACGCTCCTGACGGGGGCAGTGGCGATCCGGCCGCGGGCGGTTGTGGCGGCGACCATGGTCGCGGAGCGTCGGACCGCCGATCCGGGGTCGCCGCCACCAGTCCGCGCCGGGTCCGGCGGGCGGGCGGGGCCGCCGCGGGAACCCTGGCCCTGGCGGTGGCCGCCGCGCGGCGCCGGGCGAGCTCGTCCGATCGCGTGATGAGCAGATTCCGGCGCAGGTTGAAGGCGATCTCAGAGATCGACCCGTCAGCGTGCTGACGCTCGAGCTCGGCCAGCCGCGCCGCGAGCTCCTCAGGAGCAGACTCGTCCCTCATCCTTCCCCGTCAATTGTCGGACTGCGAGCCGACAGCGGCTACCACCCAAATTCGGCGTGGCGAGCGCCCCACGTGGGGCTGGCACTCTCTGCTGTCGCCACATAGCCTAAATCAGGCGGCGCGAACCGCCGGCCCTCACCGCGAGGGTTTGGAAGTGGTGCCCTGACCAGCGACGTGGTCACGGGGGAGTTCAGCCGGCCTCGGGGAGGCCATACGGAGCCACGGCGTCAGGGCGTCCCGGGGACGGGGGGGACAGACCGGGAAGCCTGCGGCTGACCACGTTCGGCCGCAGGCGCAACCCATACACGCTGCGGTGGAGGCAAGGCACGTGGAGAGCATCCGCGAATGGGGATGCCATTGATCACCGGCCGGTGGAACGGGCCGGGCCAGGCCGCAACGCCTGCGGCCCCTCCCCCACGTCCGCTCGGTGAGCTGCTGATCGATCGCGGGGCCACCACCTCGGGGACGGTGCGCTCCGCACTGCGCCGCCAGCGCCGGGATCGCCGGCCGATCGGCGAGTTGCTGGTCGACGCCGGCGTCCCCGAGGGGGATGTGGTCGGAGCCCTGGCGGAGCAGCTCGGCTTCAACCCGGTGGATCTCGACCAGGTCGTCCCCGAGGACGACGCCCTCTACCTGCTGGACGGTGAGACGGCCCGCAACCTGGGCGCTCTTCCCTTCCTCATCGACGAGCTGGGGATGGTCCATTGCGCGATCGCCAACCCCGCGGATGCCGACCAGGTCGCCGCCGTGGGGAAGGCCATCTCCCAGCCGGTGTTCCCCCGGCTCGCGGGCCGGCGCTCGCTGGAGCGCGCCCTGGATCGCCACTACACCGTGCTCCACCGGGTCGACCACGCGGTGCAGCGCGCCGTCGTCGACCGCCAGGAGGCCCCCTCCGCCACCCTGGCGATCCCGCTCCGTGCGGACGCCCCGGTGGTCCAGATCGTCGACCTGCTGCTCACCCAGGCCCTCCGCGATCGCGCCTCCGACATCCACATCGAGCCCCAGGCGGACCGCCTCCGGATCCGCTTCCGCATCGACGGCGCGCTCCACGACGTCAACTCCCTGCCCACCTCGCTGGTAGGCCCGATCGCGTCGCGGTTGAAGATCCTGGCCGAGATGGACATCGTCGACCGTCACCGCAGCCAGGACGGCCAGCTGGAGATGACCATCGATTCGCGCCCGGTGGACGTGCGGGTGTCGACCATGGAGACGATCTGGGGCGAGAAGGTGGTGCTCCGTCTCCTCGACCGGACCCGCTCGCTGGTCGCGCTGCCCGCCCTGGGGCTGCAGAACGCGGATCGCGAGCGGATGCGCCGCCTCATCGACTCACCGTACGGGATGCTGGTGGTGGCCGGCCCCACCGGCGCGGGCAAGACCACCACCCT
>Ga0181533_1000564_pt1 | contig 50139 bp, 33 predicted proteins | sample PEATcosm2014_Bin_45_FD_119772 | JGI IMG/M metagenome (GOLD analysis project Ga0181533, IMG submission 119772) | Peatland microbial communities from MTU Mesocosm Facility, Houghton, MI, USA - PEATcosm2014_Bin11_60_metaG | ecosystem: Environmental > Terrestrial > Soil > Wetlands > Peat | place... | reverse complement strand
GCTGCTGCTGATCTTCGGGAGATACCTTTACCTCAAGGGGGCGTCGCGACATGCCCCAGTATAGGCCCAAATATTCCTCAAAAACAATACATTATAGAATCTTTTCATGCGGTCAAAGACCTACGTTTATTCTTCCGGCATCCCAAATGCATTTACCAAGTACACCGTACGAGTGGATCAAAATATCAGCGAAAAAGCCCGGTTCTTCGCACGGTTTTCCCAGGCCAAGAAAATTTACAGAACTGAAGGCCCAACCGTCCTTGGGGCAAACAATCCTGCCGGACCGGGCGACCGAACATTAGATCCACGTTGGGACTTGGGCCTCGGGTACACCCGCAGCTTTAGCCCGACCTTCGTTATGAGCATTTCGGCGGGTGCGAACCGGTGGATCGAAGAAAGACAACCGCAAGGCGTTCCATTTGCTCCCTCCACGGTGGGACTCCCGTCAGTGCTGGATGGTATCGCCAACGAATTCCCTGATATCGGCATTGACGGTGTGTATGGCCTCGGCAGTAGTGGTGTGACCGCGTCTAAGGAACCAGTCACAAGCGTGGCCGCGGACTTCACAAAAATCCACGGGCAACATAGTTTCAACTTTGGCTACATACATATTCGATTCCAAACCTATGATATTTTCTATTACCCTTCAAGTTTCCATTTTCCCGTTGGCATGACGGAGGGACCGAATCCCACGGCTGGCAACCCCAATACGGGCTATGGTTTCGCCTCGTTCTTGTTAGGCACTGGGGATAGCGGTGGTGTTTCTATTGAAGCTGCGGCGGCACAGGAAAAGAATTACGATGGTTGGTACTTCGAGGATCAATGGAGGGTGTCGTCGAAGCTGACCGCGACATTGGGGCTCCGCTATGACACCCAAGGCCCCCCGACAGACCGTTTCAACCGGATGCCCTCTTTTGACTTCAACGCCGCGAACCCGTTGCAAGCGGTGTTAGCCGCGGCTAATGGTGGGACTGCTCCCTTCCCTGTCCGCGGCGAGCTGGTGTACCCAACCCCGAGCAATAGGGGGCTCTTTGACAGAACATTGACCAATTTTGCCCCACGCGCGAGCGCGGCCTACCGCGTGAGCAGCAACTTGGTGGCGCGAGCCGGCTTCGGCATCTTTTTCTCTCCCGATATCATGGGTGCCGATTACAATGGCCTGACTCTTACTGGCTACTCCCAAACTACGCCCTATGTGGGTACAGTAGATGGTATCACACCTGCGAACCTGATCAGCAATCCCTTCCCTAACGGCATCATCCTGCCGACCGGTAATTCGGCGGGAGGCCTAACCTATGTGGGCCAGCAGCCGGATGCAATGAACAGAAAACGGGCCAGCCCGTACGTCGAGCAGTGGACGTTTGGAATGCAGTACGGACTCGGTTCCGGCAACACATTCGAGGTTACATACGTGGGAAACCACGGAGTGAAGCTGCTCTTCCCATCAGGATTCCAAATGGATCAGTTGCCGGTTAACGACCTTTCGATGGGGAATAGCTTGCTCAACCCTGTCACGAATCCGTTTTTTGGAAATATCGCCAATAGTTCCTGCGGCCTTGACCAGCCAACTGTTCCAGCCGGCCAACTCCTTCGGCCTTACCCTGAGTATTGTGGCGTCGGGGGCACGCAACCCCCTGGAGCGATCTCAAGCTATAACGGGGTGACATTCTCTTATACTCACCGTTGGAATCAGGGACTGGAAGTGCTTGCATCCTACACGGTTTCCAAGTTCTTGGACAACACGGACGGCACCGGGAGTTGGGCCTCGGTAGGCCCAACTACGGGATCAATACGGAATTACTACAACACGGCGGCGGAGAAGTCGCTTGACATGGACGATATCCCGCAGAGTCTTGTGTTGAGTTATATCTATCAACTGCCTGTGGGCAAAGGAAAGCATTTCGGCGCCAGCATGGGCAGGCTCGCTGACGCGGTTGCAGGAGGGTGGCAGGTTTCTGGTGTGAGCACCTTCAAGAAAGGCTTCCCCTTGGGGATCGCGGACCAGACCAACAACACCAATTCCTTTGGAGGAGGACAGTTCCCGAATCTCATAGGTAATCCGAACGCAAGACCCGCAGGCGTAGACCGAGTGGATGAGTGGTTCAACACTGCGGCGTTTGCCCAGCCCGCTCCCTTCACTTTTGGCAATTCTCCCAGGTTCTTGCCCAACACGCGTGCACCAGGCATTAACAACTTCGACCTCGCTGCCGAAAAATGGTTCCAGTTGCAGGAGCGCTTAAAGATGGAGTTCCGAGCGGAATTCTACAACGCGTTCAACCACACGAATCTCCTAGCGCCAAATCAAGTATTCGGAAGTCCCACTTTCGGCGCCATCACACTTGCAGCTCCGCCGAGAGACATACAGTTCGGCCTGAAGTTAGTCTTTTGAAATTGGGGTGGCAATGGTAGGCTGAGAGGCTGTAGGGGCGCAAGGCCTTGCGCCCCTACAGCTCAAATGATGAGTTCCCCAGAATCGATTCGAACGAAGCCTCTCTTTGTCTGCTGCGGAAGTGGGCCCCTGCCCACTCCCGAGGGCAGGGGGTGGGGCGATCCTGATGCCTTCACCAACCGGCGCGCGAGGGGTGAGGGGTTGTTTGAACAATCAACCCTCGGGTTTGTGCGTGCGTGGTCCTGGCTCTTCCGCGTCTTCTCCGGTGTCTCTCAACTTCTCCTGGTCCTTCTTGTCGGTCTTGCTGCTGCCCGCGCCAGCCAAGTGGCGCCTGATCATCGCGCGCAGTTGGAAGAGTGTTTGCAGCGCGCTCAAGAAGCCCAAAGAAGCGGTGATTACCGTAGCGCTATGGCCAGTTACCGCGAATTTCTCACGCTCCAACCCGACGCCGCGGAGATCCGCGCCAACCTCGGCCTCATGCAGCACTTGGTGGGGGAGTACAGCGAAGCGGTCAAAACCTTCGAGGAGGTGCTACGCCAGAAGCCTCAGCTCTTCGTGCCGAACCTCTTCCTCGGCCTCGATCTGCTGCGGTTGCAGCAGGCGCCAAAAGCATTGCCTTATCTGCGGCGTGCTCAACAACTGAACCCATCTGATAAGCAAGTCACGTTGGGTTTGGGTCAAACCTATGTAGCTCTCCGCAAGTACGAAGAAGCCAATGAATGGTACTTTCGAGCGACAGAGATTAATCCGGGGAGTGTAGACGCTTGGTTCGGACTTGGTCTGACGTATTTTGACCTTGAGCAATTGGCCGTGGAAAAACTCAAAGCGATTGGACCTGACTCGGCTTATAGTCAGATGCTGCTGGCGGAATCGTTCGAGCAAGTGGGGCGGACGGCGGACGCGATCAAGCTTTACCAGGGGCTGTTTCTCTCACACCAGCCTATGCCACCCTGTACGCATGCGGCGCTAGGGTTCGCGTACGTCCAACAAAGCGAGACTGACCCTGCCGAAAAGGAATTCCAAGAAGAACTCGAACGCAAGAACGGTTGCCCATTAGCTTTGCTGGGGCTGGCGCGGGTTTCGATCGAGCGCGGGGAAACGGCAAATGCTCTAAATTACCTGGACGATGCCTGGAAAGGCGACCGTAACTCTGTGGAAGCCAATGTGGCGTACATGCTCAAGGGACTCCAAATAGAAAAAGTGAATCAATTGGAGAATGGTGCAAATCAGGAAGCAGACAGCCAAGCAGGTGACACCGGACTGGCGCGATTTCTTCTCGACGCCCTTAGGGACTGGCGCCAGAGTCAGGAGGAGATCGTCTCGGGGCCGAAACCATCCAATCTCAGCCAGCACATAGCTAGGCTACTGACTCCCCAACCCTCCCACGTTGATCAATTATTGAACGCGCGACGTGCATTTTACTCAGGAGATTATTGCACCAGCTTCAAACTGAGTGGCGAGGCGCTGAAAGGGAATCCCCAAGATCTGGAAGGATGGTATTGGCGCGCCGAGACAAGTGGAAAATTGGCAGTGGATGCGCTCCTGCAAGCAGGTTCTGCCCAACCCGATTCCCCCAGGGTCCATGTAATGCTGGGTGATGCCTATCGTGTAAGGGAGCGCTATGAAGAGGCGGAGGCGGAATACGGAATGGGAATGCAGCTCGATCCGAAGAGCTATCCGGCTCATTTGGGATTAGCCCTGACCTTCTTCAAGGAAACCAAGTTTCAACAAGCCCTCCCTGAACTACATAAAGCGCTGGAAATAAGTCCTCAGGATCCTGAAGCAAACTTCGTTACCGGGCATATCCTGGTGAACCAGCATCAATACGAGAAGGCCCTTCCGTATCTTAAGGTTGCGCTCACCAACAAGCCGGCTAATGCGCCCAATGTTCACGCTTTAATTGGCAAGATTTACGCCGTGCAAGGGCGAACCAAAGATGCGCTTGCCGAGTTCAAACAGTCACTTCAGGCCGATGAGGATGGCAGTTATCATTATCAACTTTACGAGCTTTATAGAAAGCTGGGCGATCAGAAGTCTGCCGCGGCGGCCTTAGAAAGGTCGGAAGAGCTACGAGAGGAAAATAGACTCGCCCGCCAGCGCGCCCTATTTGGCCCCTCGCCATAATCGAACCTGGTTCAGGCTTCCCGGGCGGTCGGGGAGGTCGTACGACGGCCAACTACACAGGCTTCCGAGGTGTCAATCGACAGAACCAGAATCGCGCGGGAAACTCAAGATGCAAATCCCGGCTTAGGAGAATTCGATTAAGAACGCCCTCAACCGCACCCATTCCATCAAGGATGAGGCTGTTGGCCTATCCCTCGCGACACACGGAAACGAGTTTCCTCATCTAGTCTGCCCTGTTCAATCAGGGGGGAATGATCCGCAAGCCAGGGTTACGAAGTCCCGGGGTGCGGTCTCAGGTGCGCAACACTGAGGCAGGATTCGCGCTGCTTGACAAAATCGGGAGAAAGAATGAAAAAAACGAAGAGTGGAGGAGAATGATTTCCCGACGTCAGTTTTTTCGCCGATCACTGGCGGCAAACGCACTCCTGAGCCCGGGATGGAGGCTGCTCGCCCGGACTGCTGACCTGCCTCCGGTTACGTTCCGTGAATCAACGCCGAGTGAGAGTGGGATTAAGTGGGTCCATACAAACGCCCATTCGGAGCAGCGCTATCTGCCCGAAACATTCGGTCCTGGCGTTGCCATCTTTGATTATAACGATGATGGATTGATGGACATCCTTTTTGTGAACGCAGGGGAGACGTCATTCTTCCATCCGGCTACCCCGCTCCATTCAGCCCTTTGCAGGAATAACGGCGATGGGACGTTTACGGATGTCACGATGGAGGCCGGATTGACCGCTAACTGTTTCGGCATGGGTGCTGCCGTAGGTGACTACGATGGAGACGGCCATCAGGATGTCTTCCTGACGGGTTGCGACAAGTCCATTCTCTATCACAATAACGGCAACGGAACTTTTACGGATGTCACTGCTCAAAGCGGAATCGCGGCCCCTGGTTGGTCGACCAGCGCCGTGTGGTTTGACTACAACAACGATGGGCTGCTGGATCTTTTCGTCTGCCAGTATTTGGATTATTCGAGCCTCCGGAGCTGCGGGGTTGAAAATGCATACGGGTCAATGCGCGAGGGAATCCCAAAGAACGGAGGTTCCCACCCCAACGAAATCCTGAATACATATTATTGCAATCCCAGATTATTTCCGCCGTTGGCAAGCCATTTGTATCGCAACGACGACGGCGGCCACTTTACCGACGTCAGCAAAGAAACCGGCATATTTAAATTCCTCGGAAAAGGCTTGGGCGTGGTGGCGACGGACGTCAATAACGACGGTTTCTTGGACTTGTTTGTGTCGAATGACACGATGGCAAATTTCCTCTTCATGAATCGCGGCGGGAAATCGTTCGAAGAAGTGGGCCTGGCCTCCGGCGTAGGGTACAGTGAAGAGGGTCTGGCGCGATCGGGCATGGGGGTGGATGCCGTCGACCTCGACGGGGATGGCTGGCAGGATCTCTTTCTAACCGACCTTGACCAGGAAATCTTTTCTATATATCACAACAATGGCGACGAGACATTTGACGACGTTAGCCGGCCAATGGGGATCGCTGCCGCCACCAACCTGCTCAGCGGATGGGGAGCACGCTTTTTCGATTATGACAACGATGGTTGTCCCGACCTGATTGTTGTAAACGGGCACCCCGACGATAGAGTTGGAGAGCGCACTCGAAGTCTCACCTATCAGGAGCCCTTATTGCTTTTGCATAACGCCGGCAATGGTAGAATGTTGAATGTGAGCGGAAGGAGCGGCGAAGTTTTTCAGCGTAAATTCTCCGCCCGTGGTCTGGCAGTTGGGGACCTGAACAACGATGGTTATCTCGATGTCGTCGTGGGCGTCAACGGTGGCCCTCCTCTGATTCTCTACAACAATGCCGAAAGTCGCAACAACTGGGTGGGTCTTAATCTGATGGGGACCAAGGCCAATCCGGCGGCAGCCGGCGCCATCATTTCATGGAGCGCTGGGAGCGTGGTCCGCTCCAGGCTTAAAACCGCCGGTGGGAGCTACCTGTCAAGCCACGATAACCGCGAAGTGCTTGGCCTCGGAAAAGCTGCGAAGGCGGACTGGATCGAGATTCGTTGGCCGAGGCCCAGCACCCGCGTGGACCGTTTCACTGAGATCCCTTTGGGCAAGTATTTGACAATCGTGGAAGGTAAAGGTAGGTCAGACTGGTGACGCTTCTTCACTTCATTCTGATTATGGCACTGGCCCAAGGATCGAAATCGGTCGAGGCTCTTACGCAGCAGGCAACAGAAGATTACCGGCGCGGTAACTTCTCGGCTGCTCGCGATGAGCTCCGGCAGGCCTTGGAAGAGGCCCCCCAGAATGCTGACTTATGGCGCTATCTAGGCCAGGCCAATGCCAAATTGAATGAGATGGATTCTGCAATCAATGATTTTCAAAGGTCCCTTTCACTTGACCCCCAGAACGCCCAAACTCATTTCAACCTAGGTCTGCTGTACAGGCGCAAGGGTCAAACCAACAAGGCTTTAGAGATGTACCGCCAAGGCCTGGCTTTGGATGCAAATGACCCAGGTGCAAATCAAGTTTACGCCTCGCTGCTGATGGTATCTGAGAGATATCACGAGGCCATCGCGCCTCTTCAAAGGTTGGCGCAAACGAAGGGATTGGGCCCTTCAGTTCAGATCGCTCTTAGCGATTGTTATCTGAGGTCCGGCATGAGGGGGCTGGGAGTAAAGGAAGTTCAAGATTTTCTCGAGTCTTCCAACGCTCCGGCGACCGACCACTTCAATCTGGCTAAAGTCCTTCTGGAGAATCACGAGGACGACCTGGCCCAGAGAGTCCTCAGGCATGCAGTTCTGGTGGCGCCCGATTCTGCCGCGGCCCACGCCAAGTTGGGGGTGTTTTTCGCGAATGAAAACCAACTTGAGGATGCGGCGCAAGAAATGATGAGTGCTGTGCGGCTGGCCCCCGATTCCGCCGACTACTCCATGGAATTCGCAGCCGTTCTACTTCTGAGCCAGCGCTATTCTACTGCGCTCGATTTTCTCACGTCGGTTGAAGAGCGGTTTCGAAAGCTACCCGATTATCAATATAAAGTCGCCCTGGCTTTCTATGGATTGAACCTGTATCCCGAGGCGATTACCAAACTCGATGAGTTAGCGCGGGAGCATCCGGAATTGGATCTAGTGCAGTACTTTTTGGGCAATTCTTATCTTGCCGAAGGGGAGATGACCAAACCGGAACCGTATTACAAAAGGGCTATCGAGTTAAATCCCACAAATCCCTTGTACTATAAATCCCTGGGGACATTGTTGCGTAGGCAAGGCCCGGAAAGAGTCGATGAAGCTATCCTGGCTCTGCGCAAAGCACTTTCGATCGATGCCGAAGACGTACAGGCCAAGTTGGAACTCGCACTCTGCTATGAGGAGCAGAGGAACTACCCACAATCCGAGAGTCTCCTTGAGGAGATAATTCGACGTCAGCCAGCCTCGCTCCCGGCACATGTGGCTCTCGCTCGAACCTATTACCGCCAGAAGAAAAAAGCAGAAGGCGATCGCGAGAGAGCGACTATTTCGCGGATAACATCAGAAGAGCAAAGCAAGGTTCTCAACCAGACTCAACCCCCCAGCAATAAGTGATGCCGTAGGGGCGAGGACGAAGGTGGGGCCGGTTCGGCTCTGGCTGAATGGTGTTCACGGACCGAAGTTGCAGAACCCAGGATGACGACAAATCTTTGGAACCGAGAGGTTGCTCTTGCGCTCGTAGATCGTCAGCATAAGTGTGGTTTGGAACGCTCGATAACGCTGGTAAGCCCGCGAAGTTGATTTCTCACATCGGTATGACGGGGGGGGACTCGGTTTGTGGCAGGTCAAGATCGAAAAGATATCTCCTGAACCGTTCAGGCCGGTAAATAGACCAGCCTGGGCCAGCGGTATTCTTTGGCTCGTTGCCATCTGTATACGAGTAGCTGTTTTTGTGCCGGTGGTCACAAGTTTCCCTCCCCGGCAATGGGGGCAGGTGGCACCGTCGTCTCCAAACGGACACACAGAATTGCCTGCCCAAACGCAAGTTCAGAAACTTTTCAGAGAGGCGCAGGATGATATTGCGCGCGGGGACTTCGAGGCGGCTGCTCTCAAGTATAAGAATGCTCTTGCGATTCAGCCGGGCTCTGCCGAGGCTTACAGCAACCTCGGCGTGGCCTACCACATGGCGGGGCGCTTAGCAGATGCTATCGCGGCATCACGAAAGGCCCTGCAAATCAACCGCAACCTGGGACCCGCAAACCTGATCCTGGGGATTGACCTTGTCAAGACGGGACAAGCTCAGTTGGCCTTCTCCCCCCTCGCGCAAGTGCTGAATCAGGACCCTTCGAACCGTGACGCGCTGATGGCGCTGGCAGGTGCCTATTTTGCGATACACGACTTTACCCGAGCCGCCCAAACCTATCGCCATGAGGTGCTCAGCCGGCCGGACGACGCGGACGCCTGGTTTGGACAAGGGATATGCTACGAACACCTCGCTGAAGAGACGACGAGACAGCTTGCACAGGCGGGGGCAAACTCTTCTTACAGCAGCCGCCTTCTCGGCGAGTTTCTGCTTAGCCAAGATAGAGAAATTGACGCAGAAGAAGCCTTCCGGCGATCCTTGCAGCAGGCTGACTTGGCCAAAGAGGACATAGAGGGCATTCATGCTGTCCTCGGATTTGTTCATTTGCAACTCGGGGAGCTTGACCTGGCCCGTGATGAATTTGATAACGAACTGAACCTTCATCCCGGAAACCTGGATGCGAAATTGGGTCTGGCTGCTGCCGAGATTTTGCAAGGCAGTATGCCCGAGGCAGTCGATCGATTGTGCACAGTGTTCAACCACGACGAGGGATACTTTGAAACCCATCTGGACTCATTTGTGACCCTGTTGGATGAGTCAACCCAGAGGGATCTTGGTGCGTATCTGGAGGGGTATCACGCACCTTCGAATTGCCAACAAGCAATTGATTCTCTTAGGCAACAAACTCTGTCGCCCGAAAATGCAAATCCCACAAACCACGAACTGGATCCGCTTACTGAGGCAAGGGGCTCGAATGGACAGATAGATGCTTCTGTTCTCAAAAGTGCGCGTGTTTCCTCCGAAGGGGGCCGATATACAAAATGCACCGAAGGTTTGTTGCGGATACCCAACGCGCTGGGCGACCCCGGTGATTTGCTCACAAAGTGCGCATTCATGTCTGGTCGGTACCTCATGGCGTTTGAGGCTGCTGGACGAATCTTGAGCAAAGCCCCCAACGACAGGGCCGCGGCCTACTGGAAGGCAAGAAGTGCTGGGAAGTTAGCGAAAGTTTGTTTTCAAAAGGGTGTTTCCCTTCACTCTGATTCCTGGCAGGGACACATCTTGCTCGGTGACATTTATCGCCAACGTAAGAACTGGGACCAGGCTATTTCGCATTACCAGGCGGCAGCGCGCCTTAATCCAACGACGCCAGCTTCGTTCCTAGGTTTGGCGGCCGTTTATTGGAGAAACGGGCAATTTGCCGAGGCAATCCCACAGCTCCGAAAAGTCTTCGTTCTTGATCCAGACAACGCTGAGGCAGCGTTTGTGCTTGGCGATATATACACGCGTCAGCATCGATTTGACGAGGCGATTCCGAATCTTAAGAAGACATTGAGCCTGACCCCCGAGAACCTCGCAGCTCACGCAGACTTGGGCAAAGCGTTTGCAGGACTCAATGAAGTGCAAGCCGCGATCACAGAATTGACCCTCGCTCTTCCGATAGACCAGTCTGGCGACATTCATTACCAACTCTATGAAGTCTACAAGAAAAATGGGCAAGTCGAATTGGCACAGCAGGCTCTCGCGACGTCTGAGAGGTTACGATTTGAGGACGCTGAATCACGGAAACGACGACTAGGACGAGCTGCAAGCACGCCAAAGGCCCCTCGGGCTCCAGAAATGTAAACTATTGGACCAGTTCATCGTGAGTTGGTTTCGGAAGGCTTAAACATAAGATTCCTTCACTCGTGGGAGATCTGCGCCTCGGCGATGATCCGGCGCCAAACGAATACCTGCTCTCCTAATTGTGCCCGTCCCTGGCAGGCCGCTTACTGGAGTCGGAGATTCTTCCAATACGAGTTGCCTGCGTAATGATTGGGCACCAGGACCAGATCGTAAAGCCTGACCACGACGGACTGGTTTCTAAAGACAGTGAGGTCAAGGCGGATATGCTCCCAATGACGATCCGGCGTGTTCGCTAGTGTCAACGCATCCCCTTCAACCATTTGTTCATGCACTTTATCGTTATTCACAAACACCACTAAATGCCACGTGCGGCCTGCATCCGCGCCCACGTCGAACGTGAGTAATGGACGATCGCTAAGCGCGACGGTGCGGCGCAACAACGCTCCCCGGACCTCATCCCGCGGCCATATTGAAAGTACTTCGCCCTCTAAATAAGTGTCGCCACGGATTCCCTCAATCCCTCCGCCAGCTCCTCCGAACCCCGCGCGCTCCAGAGTCCAATCAGGGTTCCACCATTTTGTAAAATCCGAAAGCTTAAACAGCTCGGGCTTCTGGGTTATGGGTTGTTCGGTAGGAATGACGAGATTGTCCCCCTGAAGTTTGGCGCCGTGATCGAGGAGGATTTTTTCGCCAATGGCGGTCGTCCGCTTAGCGAGGGCCAAAATACTTTCATCCACCGGCGGCGTCAGGTTCAGGGGACCCATCGTGGCGCCGTAAATCCTGTCGTTCAACGCTGCAACTTCACCTGCCGGCAGCGCGGACATCCCACGCATGGCGGCGACAACCGATGCGGCATTCGCGGCATTGCAGTCTGTGTCCGCAAAGTCGGCCGCCGTAAAAGCCAGGTTCTCCGTGGTCAAGAAATCACCCTTCCCAAACCACACGCTGGTGGCCACAATTCCCCCGTTCACTACGGCGTTGTTGGTGGCGGGATATTCGATTCCCCATCGCTCATTGACCGCACGAAATACTTCCTCGGGTGGCTTCCCCGCCTCCGCCATGGAAATGACCATGTCCAGACATTGACGATACGGAGATAAAGGGGATATCAGTTTTGCCGCCTTGCGGACGATGACTTTGCTATCGGTCTCGACAAAACCCAGGCTAATCATTCCGGATACAAAAACGGCGCCATCGGTGCCTTCCGCATAGCCGTTGACATGGGTCAATCGGCGAGCCATTTCCGCCGAAACATTGGGCATGCCCGGAGCAAGAGTGCCATACAGATCGCTGCTAAATTGCGGGCCGATCGTCCACCAGAGTTTGTTGTACCGTGGGTTGCCGGTATCGGGGGCCGTCATTCCCCGCTTCAGCAACAAGAGCGCCTGTTCACTGGACCCCCAGGAGCCGGCGTTGTTTTCAAGCCACTGCGCTCCTAATTGTTCAACACTGAGATGGATTCCATACTTCTCAAAAGCCCGGATGGCCACCATCTCGTAATAGTAATCGTCGTCGACCGGCGCGTATCCTTTGCTGGGATGGAACGGCGTGGGGTTGAGGATGGAAGCTACCTTATGCTCGAAAAAGCCACCGGTCCATTGTCCGATCATTTGCCCCGTCCATATCGCCTCAGCACGATCCAAGTATTTAGCCCGCGATATCACCAGTTGACCCTGCCCCGCAGCCCCCCCTTGAGGTACTGCGGAGTCCATAAATCTGCAAAAGCCGAGAATAGCAGCAAGTAGAGCCATTGACTTTGTAGCCCACGATCGGATACTCAGCCTGTTTTTGTTAATCGTTTGCATCATTACGTTTCTCCCGTATGTTTTCCAGGTAAACCAAGTTCCCACTCGGTAAATATCCCCCGGCAAAACTGGGGTCTCTACGGTTGCCGGCCCCGCAAAAGAGCCAGCAACCGATCGGAGGCAAAGACCGAAGACCTTATTAGACACCGGCCCAAAGGATTTCATCACAATCGCGAGGACGCTGACGCTCGCTGCATGATCTGTCAAACTTCTGCTGCCTCGCCGGCGTAGTTAGGGGACCTCCACACGGAAGGGGGATTGCAAGGTGCTAATCGAAATCCTAGCTACGTAAAGATCTCTCTCTTAGCGAATGCACGTCCACTTCAGGTCCACCGTGGGATCGGCTTTCTGCGCACATTTGAGGGCTTCGGCTTGGCGGCGTCTTGCCCTTGCCAGACGATCCATCGGTGTGCTTCCGGCCGGTCTTGGGTCTGGGCCCGAGGCGGCTTCGATGTTGCCGCTGACTAGCGCTATGACTTTCCAGGTGGCCATGTGGTTGTCGATGCTCCTTACATGCTATTTTAGCAGAGTCGGGAACGGTAGCGACGTGCCTCATCCAGATTGATTGCGTGCAGTTGCCCAGTTTCGACGCTTACGCGTTTGAACCCTTGGCACGCAGACAATATAAGCACTTCGGTTCAGCTGGGCCGGAGTGAGTAATCTGCAACCTGCACGGAGGTGCAAAAATATGTCGTCATCATTGGCAATAGGTATAGGGTTGCCGGTCAGCCGCAGTAATCGAATTGACACCCTTTGGGGGCGTGAGCCCGTGCAGGGGCAGAATACTACCGCTTCTTCAGGAACACCGTTGCTCCCTTGGCACTATCAGGGATCCTGATCAGCACGGTGCTGGGGTTCCATCGAGGTGCCACCCGGCGCCTGCCTGGTCAAGTTTTTCCAAAATCCAACCGGACCAAGGCGCGTTCGCCCGATTCCACTTGGGGGGCATGTACGAAACACCGTGGACATGAAATTCTGATCCTTGCCTATTGTAAGGGGAAGGGAAACTACCACCGACCTTCCCTGCTCCGATAAGGTGCGAATTGCGAAGTCGATGATCTTCTTGGCCACAGAACCAACCGAAGGTGGAGGTACTAGGAATAAAGTCGTGGGCGAACTCATCGCAATCGACATTTAGGCGGCAAAACCCCTTCAGGGAGGGGGTTTTGTTACATAAAATGTCCGTGCCAGATCATGGTTGTAACGCACCTGGGTTGAGTTGGCTGCGCTTGCCGCAGACGAACAGAAGAATCACGTACGCCTAGTTTAAAATTGGGCCGATTTGGAAAGGAAGCTCTGTGCGCTTTTCATGTCGGTTCCATGCCCGGCGGGGTTTAAGTGGACCGAGGATGGCCATTGACTGGCGGTTTTAAATCCGCATGTCAACGATAGAAATTCGGGTTTCTTCCTCTTGCCAACAAATAGAATCAGTAGGATACTAGACGTGGCGCGTGATGGATAGGAGGGGCGATCGCAAGTTTTGGGCAACAATATGACAACGGCAGTTCAGATTTTGCTTATAAGTTATTGAAAATACAGCACGGGCCCATAGGTTAGTTGGTTAGAGCGCCGGACTCATAATGTGCTTGTCATGAGGCGGGTGCGTGTGTTTTCAGCGGATTACGGCGGTAATTGGTAGGGTAAAACGGCCTCATTTGGGCGTAGTCGGCAGCATTTTGGGCAAGGAAATGGGCAAGGACTTGCCTCGGGCCCTGGGCCTGTCTGTGATGCACTGGGCACCAGTGATTTCTATCTGCAACACCGCTAACGTCCCGGCCTTTAGCCAAAGGCGCGTAGAGACATTGATGCTCTCATACGTTCCCAGCACCACGTGAGCGCAGTCAGCCTAATCCGGCTGAGTTCGGAGCGATTTGTGTAACTAACCGGCGGCCCGGGCCGCTGATTCGCACGTAGTGGTCCAAAATCCGTTGGCACTGAAAGCAAGAGGGTTAACTGAGCTCGGCAAGCGGTGCTTTCTCTTTCCATCTTGACCTCCTTCCTCACCTCTGCGACCCTCACGGCCATGTACTACTACCTCCACCTGCTCCTCCTTGCGCCCATCTACTCGCTGGTGTCCAGCATGTTCTTGCGTGACCAGGACCGCGAGATCCTGCTCCTCTGCCAGCAACTGTTGATCATGCAGCGACAACTGGGCCGGAAGCCTGCTTACGGTCGTCTGGAGAGGTTCGGCTTGTTGCTGGCGGCCTTGCGCCTTTCAAAGCGGCGTCTGGCTTCGGCTCGGTTGATCGTCCAGCCTGACACGTTGCTCCGCTGGCACCAAGAGCTCGTACGGCGACATTGGACTTTCCGGCAGATGCGCCGACCCGGAAGGCCTCCAACAACTGAAGAGATCCAAGACTTGGTCGTCCGGCTCGCTCGGGAGAATCCCCATTGGGGATGCAAAAGGATCCAAGGCGAGATGTTAAAGCTGGGACTGACGGTGAGTCGCAGCACGGTTTTCCGTCTTCTGCGGCGTCACGCGCTCGGGCCGCCACCGAACAACCGGCACTCCCTAACCTGGTCGCAGTTCCTGGGTCAATATAAAGACTTTATCTGGGCCTGCGACTTCTTCACCGTCACCACCGCGCGACTGCAGACGTTCTACGTTTTGTTCTTTATGGAGTTGCGCAGGCGACGCCTGCTGCTGGTCAATGTGACAGAGCATCCTGATGCCGAGTGGGTGGTTCAGCAGGCGCGCAATCTCTCTGTTCAGCATGACCACTTGCCCAGGTTTATCCTCCACGACCGCGATGGCAAGTTCAACGAGGCCTTCGACGCCTTTGCCGAGGCCATTGGGAGCAGGATCATTAAGTTGCCAGCGCGGTCGCCCAATCTCAACGCCTACGCGGAGCGCTGGATACGCAGCGTGCGAGAAGAATGCCTGGACCAGATCATTGTTCTGAGCGAAAGGCATCTTCGCTATGTTCTGAAGGAGTACGTGGACTATTTTATGAAACGACGCCCTCACCAGGGTTTGAAGCAGCAACCTCCCGACAGCACACAGGAGCCCCGGGCGACCGGCTGCATCCGGCCGCGTCAGGTGCTGGGTGGGCTGATCAACGACTACTACCGAGAAGCGGCGTAAGCTGGCTGGCACGCCTAGTTACTACGCCATCCATCGAGTCATGTCACTGGGGCCTCGAAGTCGCCAGAAGTCCTTCACCCAGGTTGCGTTGCGGATTGCTCTGTCCTGACAATTCGTTTGAGCCGATCCTGGCTAGACGCCCCAGTACCAAACATGCGCACCATGGATCGATTCTGGACCACTACGCGGTTTGTTGGACTCAGAGACTCTTTAGATTCGTTCTACTTCTTGGTCGACCCGCGGCGTGCATCCAGCACGTTACGTTGAGAGAAGGACGACAGCTGTCAACGCACAGAATATACCTAGACCCTGCCGAAAGTTGATCGATTCTCGCAATAGAAACGGAGCTATGAAGGCAACAACAACCGGGTATAGCGCGGTAAAGGGCGCCACCACCGACGCCTTTCCCCCGTTCTTGAGGGCGGCAAAAAGCGCCCAAGCGCCAAGCGCGTTGAACGCTCCGCTCAAAAGTGCGTAGACCAAACCTCGTACTGGCCAATTAAAAACGCCCGGGCCGGTATAAAGCAAGGGCTGCACGAGAAACATCCCGACCAACCACCAAACAACAGCCCACTCCGCAGAAAGATGATTGGTGGACAGCTTTTGGAAGAGACCGACGACACCTCATGAGATGAGCGGTACCATCGCAATCCAGAACCATGGAGGTAAATGCATACACACACCTTTACACCGAGAAGATGATGATGGCGACAGCGGCAAACACCAGGCCAACAACTTGCAACGACCTCAGCCTCTCACGCAAAACTGTTATGGCCAACAGTACAGTGACCAGGGGGTAGAGCGCCGTTACGGCGCTGATAACGGATGTGTTCCAATGGTGCGTGGGACTGAGGGCAGCGAACAGAGCAATACCGCCAATCGCTGAGAAAACGCCGTTGGCCGTGCCAAAAAATATCCCCTTGAGGTCTTTCTCAAACTTGGGGCATTTGCAAACCATTAGGCCTGCAACGACAGGCACCGCGCCAAATGTGAAGATGAACTGCATTGGACGCTCAGGAATGCCTTGATTAGTCCCGAGCTTGGAGCATAGAATCCACCCTGCCCAAAACAAAACACAAAGCACGGAGTACCAGAACCATTTAGTCGTTAAAGCGGGGAGTCTGATGATTTCCCCCTCCTGAGGCCTCCGTCTGAGTTCCCTCAAGAAACCCAGAGACTTCTTCACCCCAGTTCTTCGCCGAAAATCATTGGGAGCCGGGTAAGCAGATTAGTAGGCTTCATGGACTAAACATCCGGCCGCTAGACATTTCCATAACGCCATGAATCCGGAGGGTGGGTGCGGGCATATTTGGAGAATACGCGAACATTCTCGTGCGAGGTGTCACGTGGAACTTCGCACCCTGCCCCGACCACGAAGCGATCACGCGCCTGGCGATGGCATTCTGAAAGGTTCTTCCAGATCGTTTCGGGAGTCCCATCGCGCAGGGTTCTCACGGGATCCATATTCCCCATTAAGACTTGGTGGGGCCCCATCTTTTCTCGCGCCAATGAAACTGGCGAGAGGGAGTCCAAGTCCACGATGTCGCAGCCCAGCCGGCCGACTTTCTCCAAAATCAGCCGCGTGTTCCCGCAATTGTGCATGCGGACCCGAGCCCCCATGCGGTGGATCGCGTCAACCATTTTCTTCTCGAAGGGCCAGACCATCTCCGCGTAGGTTTGCGGGTTGACGAGCGAGGCGGCGGCATCGCCGATGCCAATCAAGTCGGCACCCGCTTCGATTTGCGCCTTCGCCCATCCCAATTCCATTTCAACCACAAAGGCAAATAGATCGGCCACAAAGCCGGGGTCGTCGTACACATCGAGCATGATGCCGTTGATGCCGCGCAGGTCCGCTGCTTCAGCTATTGGACCTTCCACCCAACCTTCGACCAGCTTTTCGCTGCCCGCTCGCTCCTTGAACAGGGCAACCGCCTGAAGGCCGTTTTGCATCCTGCCGGGAGCGTGAGGATCGGGGACGCGCAAACTGGCGAGCTTACGCTTGTCTGCTAGTAACGCATTGGATTCGTCGAGGGCGGGTGGCTGGTCCGGGAAATACATTACGGCGGCCCCGCAATCCGCAGCCTCGCTCGCCGGATCGCTACCGAAACTTACGTGGTCGAAACCGAAGTCCTCCGCCACGCGAATCTGTCCCTTGACGTGCACGCGGTAATCTGTGGCGTAGTCGAGATACTTGGCGCCGATATAGTCAGATGCAAACATCATGGTCAGCGGCATACACGGAAGCTGATCTACCGGCCGGCCAGGAATGCAAGTACTCGTTCACGCCCATTCATTGTGGCCTCCCTCTTTCCGGCGCTTAACTAGTCGCGATGACTCACTTAGGCCGCGCTCAAAAACCTCTTCGTGAGGTTGGCGGAAGCTCCATAGACAGCGCCAAGTCCTTTCCGTTGCGCCGGGCTTCCGCACATGACGTCCGCGGCTTACAGTTAAGATTCATTTCGTCATCACCCGAATAGTCCGCACCTGATGCGGCGCCATGCGGAATTTGACGCGGTGAGCATCGCTTTCGAGCGCCCCGCCGCAATCTTCGACGGCATTACACTCGACGGCTGAGGTAATCGTCGCCAAGGGCAAAGTCAGATTCCCCTCGCTCGCACGACCCGCGGTCTCAAGCACTCTCACGATCAGGCCCTGGTCATCCTCCGCGGCCTTCACGGCGCTGATGACAAGATTCTCCGGTCCGGCCTCTGCCAAACTCGCTTGGTCGGGCGGCAAGCTTCCCTTGGCGCTCGCCGTTTTGTCATACGAAACGATGGCAGAGACCTCCAGGGGAGAACGAGCCTCTCGGCCAAAACGCGCAGCTTGGGCCGGATCGAAGTGTGGCCCGCTGGTGATGGCGTAGCGGAACAGGAAATCACCCGACTGTCCCGCCGGCGTGTTAGTGAACCAATAATTGTTCAAGGCATAGGAAAAGACAGTGGGCGATGTCTTGGTAAATTTCCGCGGCCAGCGCCCACGGTTGATGTCACTGAGCGAGACCAGGGGGGCATCCACCACGGCCAGCGTCGTTGCCGACGTACCGTCCTCAACGTTGACCCAATGCTGAGGTGCAAACCACTCGCTCGCCGCGCCGTCAAGCATATCTTTTTCCGGATCTACCCAGCCGTTCGCAATATCGAAGCGGAAGGTCGGCTTTGACGCCACCCAGGGAAATGCAAAGTAAGCGGCTTCCTTGGCATAAACCAGCTCCTTCTGAATGTGGTTGCATATTTCGATGCGCTTCACGTCATCAGGCAGCAGGATTTCGGTCTCAATTTTAGGCGTCTTTTGCGCCCGGGCCATGAGCCTCACCACGTGTCCCCAGGGTGTCTTCTCGACCGAGACAATCTGGCCCTGTTCAGCCCGATGAACAGTGAGTTCAGCCAGTGGCAGTGTCACCACATCGTGCGTCAGTTGCGTGGCTTCCGCGCCCTCGCCGCGGCCCTCCTCGCTGCCACCGCCGGTTACGTAAAGATACTCGTTCAACGCATACGGGCTCGAGGTGTCCACGAGTTCTCTGTCAAGTTCTTTGTCGAAGATGCTCTTGATGGCGCCGCGCGCGGGCTCGAAGGTTATGCGGTAGAAACGGTTTTGGATGACGTTACTCTGCGGCTCCGCACGTCCCGGCGCAACCACCTGCCCGTGCCCCAGTTTGTATACTTTATAACCGAGCGAAGGGACATCTTGGGCCCAGAAGCGGATGGTCGCAAAGCCATCTGTCACTCTCACCACTTCAAACTCAACCGGCCGCTGGGTGGTCAGATCGGTCAGCGTAGTTCCTGCGTCCACGTCGACAGGGACTAGGCCGCTGCGAGGCCAGCTGAGCGGGTTATACACGACCAGATTCTCTCCTTTCGTGGGGATGAGGTCCCCCAACTGACTCATCCCCCGGCGCATTAGCTCGTCGATATCGGATGCGGCCCGGTCGCTGCGTTCCATCTTCACTCGCGTCTGGTCAGTCACATCCTCGCGTCCCGGCTGAGTTATAGATCGAAAGGAGGTGAAGGTGTGTTCGTCGTAAAGAAGCAGGTTGCGCCAGAGGTCATGGCCGAGTTCCTGTGGATAGCGCAAGGAGTTGACCAGCGTCGTCATAAGCGTCGCCAGAGTGTCCGCTGCCAAAGCACGTCCTTGACTATTCCGGTAGACGGCGGTGGAGCGGGCACTCGTCCCCACGCTGTCTTCCCAATAGGCACCTCCATCCCCCCGCACCACCTCCAGTCGTGATGAATAGTTGTCTTCGACGTAGCGAAAAAATTCCCCAAAACGGCAAGGAATGATCTGGGGATAAGCGTATCGCGCGTTCCAGCGCTCAACGAATTCAGCGTCCCGGAAATCGAACGAAAGGTCGTCACCAGCGGCACCGAATAGCAGGACCGCATCTGGAGCATAATCAGCACGTTCGTAAAGTTGCAGAAGACGCGCCAGACCGCCCCCACTGACCTCGGGATCGGGAGACCACCCAAACACGAGCCTGAGTTGACCGTAGCCATGGGCGTACCAAGCCAAAACGCGTTGGCCGTCGGGTCCTTCCCACCAGAAGGGTGATCTGGCGTCCCAATGTCCTAAGGAGAGCAAAGGCCCGCGGCCTTGATCCACCCCCCCAACAAAGTAGCGGATACCGGCCCCCTTCAGCGTCGAAGGTAATGACCAGGAATACGACGGCACGTCCGTGACCCAGCCGGTATCAAACGGCACGCCTAGTTCCCTCTCGAGTTGCTTGCTGAAGTAGAGACCACGGTAGAGTTCCTCAAGCGAGAGAGTCTCCGTCCAGAAGTTGCCATAAAAGCCATTCACACTGATGCGGTCAGCGCGACTATCTTCCCGAAACCTGCGCCTCGATCCCAGCGAACGCGTTCTCAGCCATTGGTCGACCATCCAGCCCCCATCTAGATTAAAGCGGTAGCTGGGGTGCTTGTCAAAAACGTCGAGCAGGCGGTCAATATTGCGCGCATGGACCTGCTCAACTTTGGCCTGGTAGTCCACGTAGCCAACGTCTTGATGCACGCTGGGCCCATAAAACACCTTCCACTTGCGGCGGCGGGCAAAATCCACCGAGAAGGTCTGCCGTCCCTTGCTCCCCCGCGGGCCCGAAATCGAAACAAGATCGATTTTGGCAACGCCTGACGGGGCACTGTCCGGCACGTTGACCCGGTAACGCGCCTCGCCGAACTCAAGCTTTTTGGGCACTTCGACGGTGGTTGCGAACTTGCCCAAGGTTATCGTCGTCTTGCCTCCGTCCCACGTGTCCGGGTAATGCACGGTCAGCCAGCATTCTTCTTCGAGGCCGCCCGTGCCCTGACGATAGAAGACTGTAGGTTCGAACGAGACGCGCAGCGGCTCGTTGAAGCTGCCGTCCGGCGCCTGCGACAACGATAGGGCATCGTAGTAAAAGCCGGAGTCCCCTGGATCACCAACCGTGTCCGTGGGTGTTACGGTAGTCGGATCATCCAAGCAGGTCAGCGTCAGGCGATTTTCGCCTGCCCGGAAATACCGCGCCGGCAGCGCGATACTCCGCGCGGCACTCCCATGGATGGGAGTGAACGCATCGGCTCCACCGCCTAAGGCATAACTCAGCGTGGGATCGATATAGTAGAGGCCCCGGCGGCCATTAATCTCAATTTGCATTGCCGGTGCACGCGGCTGACGGGATAGAAGACTCAGGTTGAGGTAGAAGACACCGCGAGGAGGCTCGGCTAATGAGAATACCAAAGTGTAAGAATGAGGACGGCCCCCGGAAACTCCATTCCCCGAGCCAGGATGAAATCCGGGCCACTGCTTCGCTTCGTTCCCGCTGCCCAGGCGGACGACGACGGGCTCAGGGAGTCCGTCCGGAGGAACGTAAGCAAACTCGTGAAAAGACTGATCGACTTTCCCAAGTTGCCAGATTACATTTTCCGTGGCCAAGGTTGGAATACTTGCGGCCAGAACCAAAACAAGGAACAAAGCAATACGTCGCATTAGTGATCCTCCTCCCCGGAATGTGCCGGAAGCATAGGAGTATTGTGGTCGGAATTTCCGATCATAACTTTATGTTTCGGCAAAATCATATTTCAAAGCAAAGCAGAAGGCTCTAGGACAACTTCCTCCCCCGGAATCAATTTGCTGCCAGCATCTCTGAGCTAGCCGTTCAAATTGAAGAGCCCAGCTAATCCACGCAGCCTTTGGCTGAAGGGGCGGGCATCATCCGGAATCCATCCCCCCTTTTTCGAATTGAGGGACTTTGGTCCGGGAGAGGCGCCTTCCTGGATGGGTGCGCTCAGCCTTTCCAGGTTCGAAGGCTCTCCAGTGCCTGCTGTGGGTAAGCACCGCATCGTTGATCGTCAACCCATTGTGCAGACATACAGTCTGCGCACCGCCTAGAAACTGCTCCACTTGAGCCAAGCGTCCAAAAGGTTTTTCCCGCGAAAGACCCAGGTGCGGTCGTTCAACTGTTCCACACCTTCACGTGGCCGAAAGGTGGTAGCGCCACGAGGCGTGGACTCAACTTTGACTTCGACGGGGCCGGAGATCTTATAAGGCTTGAAATCCGCCAGTCGCTCCATCGCGCGCTGAGCTTTCTCGCGAATCAGCGTGCAGGCCGCCGGGTGCGAAAGCATGAAGCCTGCCGTGCGACTGACTCCGGACTTCACTTCCGCGCATTCCGCCTGGGGAACTAAATCGTGGAGCTCTGCGCAGGCCGCAGTATCCCCTGAGAGCATGATGACGGGGATATTGAAAACGCCTGCCAGCATCACTCGCGCGCCGATTTCTCCCGTGGGTTTTCCGTTGACCCAGATATTCTGAATCCCTTTCGAGCTGTAGGAATGGCTCAGGATGGCTTTAGCAGCTCCCGCCATCGCATGCTGGCCGATGAAAACGACCGCGCTGTAGGAGGGGTCGAGTTCCAGGGTGGGTGAGATAGGCTCGCCGGTCAGCAGGCGGGCCTTGGGGTGGATGTCCAGCACGGAGAGCGTGCGGCTGGAGTCATGACCGTCCCACACAACGACGTCCGTCGCGCCCCCTGAGTTCAAGCCCTCCACCGCCGCGTTGACCTCTTCCGTGAGCAACTTGTGCGACTCCTGCCAGCGCGGACTTTCGTAAGGCATGCATTGGAGGTCGGAATCGAAGATCCCATCCACCCCTTCCATGTCCGTTATCATGAAGACCTTTTTGGAGTTCGAAGTCTGTGCGGCCAACGTCACGACCGAGGTGAAGAGCGCCAGGACTACGAGTAGGCAGGTACAGACTTTCCTGAGCATGGAAGCCTCCATTCGCACTTTACGTCAAGCTTGAGAAAGCTCCCGCCCTCGAGGAATCCTCGCTGGCAGGCAAATTCACATTACCGGGCGGCAGCTTCACAATAAGAATTGGTCTGTTTCCGCGCTCCCCCCCGGCGGGTGGCACTGGAGGCCATGCGCCCTGATACTCGCCCACATCCACTTTGGTGAGGTGCCACCAGATGCTGCACAGTCGAATACTTCTTTTGGTTGAACCGCCGCCTCACATGACTTAGTCTAAAGAAGAACTTCAGGGGAAACTGGATCTGTCCGCCGTTCATGATTACCCTCATCATGGCCGGCAGCCTGCCGTTGCCCTCCAACAGTGAACGGAAGCCTCCCGCAAGCATTGCTCCTACTCTACCAGCTTCTTCCTAAACCCACGAGTCAGGTAGGTCAAATAGACCAACCCCAGAACTGTCCACGCTACCCCAAGTCGCATGGCGACGTGAGAGATGCTCAGCCAGACGTAAAAACAAATGATCACCCCGAACCCTGGAAATGCCAAGTTTAACCAGAACTGGGCACCACTCCGCTGCCGTAATCGAAAGTAGTAATGGCTCAGTGTGGCAGCGTTGACGGCCATGAAGCCCAGACACGCCCCGAAATTCACGAGTTGCGCGGCCTCGTTTAAGTCCAGCGCCGCCGCCCCGATCGCGGCCATACCCCCCATCAAGAGGACGCTGTAGATTGGAGTCCGCAGCTTGGGATGCACGTAGCCGAAAACAGCGTAAGGCAATCTCCCATCCCGCGCCATCCCAAAGAGCAGTCGTGAAGCGCTGGCCTGGGCGGTGATGCCTCCGACCCAGGCCTGAGCGACCACGGAGAGAGCGATGACCAAGAAAAGAGTCTGTCCACCCACAAGCCTGCCGATGTCCGACAAAGCCGTCTCCACCGGCGCGAACGTCGAGTAGTCCGGCCACACCAACTGTGCCAGGTAGGTTTGCAGTACGAACAAAACGCCCGCCACAACGCAGACCAAAATGGTTGCGCGTCCGATATCCTTTTGGGGGTTTTTCGCGTCCTCTGCCAATGTCGAAATCCCGTCGAAGCCGAGAAAGCACAAGACGGCGATCGGCGAGGCGGCCATGATGGTGTGGAGCGAAAAGGTCTGGGGGTTGTAAAACGGCTGGATCGAAAAGAGGTGCCCCACGCCCGCGCCGTGGACGAGCGCGCGCACCGCAGCCACGACGAACCACGAGACGGAACCCACCAGAATCACATTGAGAACCATGGTGGCACGCGAGGTCATCTCGATGCCGCAGAGATTAATGGCCGTGAGGGTGCCGGCGCTCAAAAGCACCCAGAGGGTGTAAGGCATTGCAGGCATCAATTTTCTCGCCGTGACGCTTATGATGATCACGCAGAGCATCGGCGTCAGCACATAGTCGAGAAGCATCGCCCACCCGGATAAGTAGCCCAGCACAGGATGCAGAGCCCTCGAGGCGTAGGCGTAAGTGGAGCCTGCTTCAGGAAACGCCTTCGCCATCCGTCCGTAGCTCACCGCGGTAAAGCTGACGGCCATCACGGCGATCAGGTACACCAGCGCGAAGTGCCCGCGCGACGTCACCGAGCCGATACCGAAAAAAACGTAAGGTGCCGTGGGGCCGATAAACATTAGGCCGAAAGCCACAAGCGCCCACAGCGACAGGACCGGCTTGAACCCCCCCTGACGTCTTAGTGGGGTTCCTTCTCCGGCACCTGATACGCGCTCAGTTTCGGCTTGCGTGGGTTTGGATCTCGCCAATCAAAATCCTCTTTGCAGGGAAATCATCCCTCTGGTCTTAAAGGTTCCATGCCATTCTCAACCCGGCCGTGATCGCCGTCGCCAAGCCGCGCAAAAATGCTCTCTTGATGGCCGCCGCACTCGGTTCATCCATTGCTTGGGAGGACGACTGGTCTCCGGCCGCACACATTCGGCAAGCTCCTCGGCCGCCTGTCTGAATCAGGTCCGGCTTGGTAACCCCAGAAATGGCGACTACAGCTGATTCTTGACTGGTTCCTTCCTGCACAGCGCGGCGAGAGATTAGCTCGAACCTTGATATCGTCTGGCCACCTCAATCATCGTGTGAATGTTCTCAGTTGGCGTATCCAGAGGTAAAGTGCAACCTGGAGCCAAGATAAATCCGCCGTGCGGCGCTAGAACCCGTAAAGCCTCTCTACATCTGTATGAAACCTCCTCCTTGTTGCCTAGAGCCATCACGCTGCTCGGGTCTATCGGACCAAGTAGGCATGTCTTGCCGGTTGCGGCCGCCTTGACTTTGACCAAGTCCACTTTGTAGTCGATCTCCAGGATTGCAGCACCGGTTTCCACCATCCTAGTAACGATGGGGGTGGTATTCCCGCAAATGTGATAGGCGAGAAGTATCCCTTTCTTTCTCAGATCCTGCGCGAGGCGTTGCACACTCCGAAACGCGAACCTCTCGTAAAGATGCGGTGAAATGACATCGGGACCAGAGAGAGATTCACCAATACAAGTGGCATGCGCTCCGTGTTCTATCTGGGCAGCCGCGTAACAGGCCACGACCTCCCGGCAATAATCCAGCAGCTGTTCAATCAACTCTGTCTGCTCTGCTAACGCGATGTCTGTCAAAAAGCGATCCATTCCTTGGATTAAGGCCGCCAGACTGAAGGGTCCCTAGTCCGCTTCGCCGATCACGAAGGCCTTAGTTCCTACTTCCCGGGACACAATCCGGGTTGCCTTCAGCAATTCGGGTAGCGGATGAGTTTTATAGGGGTCTGGAATATTGAGGTCCTTCACCTGCTCGAGCCTTTCGATGGCCGGGGATTGAACAACAGGCGCGCTGTTAGCTGGGTACGCTACCCCACAACCACATGCCTGTGCCAATGCTGCAGTACCATTCTCGAGCATCAGGACGTCTTGGCCGAATTGCTTCCAAGTCTTGATCTGGCCTTCGGCCATCAGGTCCCCGTTTTGAAAGAACTCTCTTAGTGGAGTGCCCGACTCCCGGGCTGTCATGAGAAAATTAGGCAACGCAACTGGTACCCGATCTGGGATCTTTAGCTCGATAGTCGTCACCACTCTTTCAATGGAATTCATTAGTTTCCTAATGATTATGAATTCGTGTAATAGATTCTTCTGGTTGGTACGGCCAATGTGGAATGGACCATATGCTCGTGACCCTTCGTGCTCCAAAAGTAACTGGAAGCGTAACCCTGTCTGCTGAACCCCGACCCAGAACAATACCGGCGCCTACCGGGCAGGGGGCCCTTACGGACTCCATCGACCCAGAACTCGTTCTGCGTTGATCGATCGGTGACCCACCTTGAACTGAAGTTGTCCATCTGAGAAGTCAACTTTTTCCGGAAGGTCTTCCTCGATCAGGCTTGTCTGATGAGCTTGTTCGATTTGGATAGGAAACTTGAGAAAAACTTCGCTGTCCTGACCCATAATCTCGTAACCCCGTACAATTATCCCCCTCCGGTCATCCGCCACTTTGATGTCGCTCACGACGTAATTTGGCTGAGAGATTTGGCATAAGCTAAGTGAGGGGGGCAATGAGGGTTCCGCGGCCTCAGGCGTGCTGATGACTGCCGCAAGGGAACAGTTGATTTCGTTCCCGAACCGGTAATTGTGTCGCCAATCGCCCGGAAAAGAGGTGAGCGAAAAATGGTAACTGTGGTCACCTTTTTGCTGATACCAGTTACCTAGTGGGTGACAACTCTTCCGCGAAGCTAGCAGAATTGGCTGCAGCAGGGTTAGGCGCTCTTGCTTTTCTCCAGCGCCGAGGTAATCCCAGACGGCTACCGAAGACGAAAGCATCACAGTCTTGCTTCCGTTTGAGACCGCAACCCAGTCTTGAACCTCACGTGGATGGATTTGGCGGGCCGGTCGGCTGTACCACCCCTCGAATGGCACTCCATCAATTTCGTCTTTGCCAACCTCAAGGACCCCGTAAGGAACCTCATAGGCGACCTGACCATGCGGAATATTGATTGGCAGGGCCATCCGGAACTCCTTATACTTTTCGCCTGACCAATGCAGGAGTTCGATGTCCAAGTCGATGCGTTTTGATCGCTGGTAGGCGTAAACGTCCAGGCGCACGGTCACCTGGCGCATAGGCTGCTCCATCCTCCAACCTAGGCGGACGGGCCCCGATTCGGTCAAACGCCAACTCGGTGCATATTGGCTAATTTTCTCAACGCTCTTCCACGAGGGCTGTTGAGTATCTCCAAATTCACCAGCACCGTTCCCAATAGAATCGAGCATAAACACTTCGCCACCGAGGAAGCCTTCCGGGTTTAGCATTTCCATATGCAGTTCTTTGTCGTAAATGCTGCGTAGGCCGCCCGGAGCGAACTCCAGCCGGTAGAACTGGTTTTCATAAACTCTCGTTTTGAACTCTTCTTGAAGAAGGGTTTGCCTGTTGAGCGGTTTCAAATGCACGGAAAAAGTGGAGTAACCAATGGATGGAACAGTGGGCACATCAATCAAGTACCGTACCGTTCCCCCCGTCCGCCCGGAAACCTGCGGTACCCGCTGCAGGGAAAGAGGTCGCCCGCTGGAATCAACAAGCTCGGCTTCCTGATCGGGCGGCGTGGGGATTTCGACCAAAGCAGCTCCTGAACGTTTCCAGGAAAGAGGATTGAAGATTACTAGTTTAGGATTCTGGTGGTCTAATGGCGTAACATGCTCCGCAATCGATTGTAAAGAGCTGCTTAGCAGAGCGCGGCCTATAATTAACGCCTCTTCTTCTTTAGCTCGGAAAACAGCATCGGTAAGGTCACCGTTCATGCCACCGTAGCCATGGTCCGGGTAGATCTGGGCCATCCAAGCCTGATCGAACGTCTCCCTCGGATAACGCTCTGAGCCGCGAGAGGCTAGCGTCTTCAACGTCCAAAACTTCTCAGCCGATGTTAAAGCCCAAATTGCCTCTCTCCCCGCGGAAATCGTCTGATGATGCGTGGGACCATTAATGTAGGCCCAAACGTTGGGCCATTCACCGGTCACCTCAGGGAAACTCGCCCCTAGGTTTGAGGTCACTCCTTGCATGAATTCTTCGCTTGTTGCGAATCTTAGTTTGAGAGATATGTCAAATGTCTGCTTGAATTCGGAGTTCCAGTTGTGCACTAAGGGAATCAGTTGCCGGGTAGGTGGCAGAAAGTCTTCGATATCAGTTATGGGAAATTGCGTGGGAATATTGTTTTTGCCGTAGAAATCTTCCCAGTTAAGCAGCAGGGCTGGCAGATCCAGCGCCACTTGATCTGGTTGGTAAGAACTGAGGTAACGGCGGCTGAGGTGCCCATAAATGCCGAGCGAGGACATCACGACTTTCGACCCATCGGGACTGAACCAATTGAAAATCCCAGGATGGAAGCGACCCAGCATGAGGAATTTCACTCCCGACTTCTGGAGAATCTGCGGCATCTGCATTGCCACTGACGGAACGTCGGTCCCCCATGCGGTGACACTATCCACATCAGAGCCCAGGCTCTCCCTCAACCATTTCCGACCGTAATACAGCTCTCGGATTAAACTCTCACCGCTCCACAAGGAGGGGTACGACTGGTTGTACATCGCGCCGAAAGCCAGCCGACCACTCGCAATCAGTTTGTGAACGACATCCGCCTGAGAGGGTACTCGGTTCAGGTATTCCATGAGGTAGAGCGTATGTTCCATTGAATAGCGATAGTCCGGATACCTCTCGAGCAAGGCCACCGCGGGGCCGATCACCTCATGCCACCTCCAGCCGGCTGTCGCCTCAGGTGTGTCAAACCAGCCAACGTCCTGGTGACTTGCGGGAATGATGTCTATTTCGGCCTTTCGCATAACCGTGAGTTCGGGACGGAGATCGAGGGTGCTTTCAGCTATTGTTTTCCCATTCGAAGCGAGCTTCGCCTGAATCTTGGACCGGTAAGCGGGAAGTAGTATGACAGAGGTAAAATCCTTGCGCCCCTGGACGTCGTTGAGTGTGACGCTGGAGATCCGTGCGTGCTCGCTCTCGATCACAATTTCCGCTCTCGTCAATCTCTGCCGGCTGACAACGAATCCTTCCACAAGATATCGCGGAGCGCCATTGGGGGTGTCTCCCACTGGAGATGAAGCGACCGAAAGGCTGAGGTCATTACAATATGTCTCATCTGGCTGGCGAGGGCGAAGGACTATATTTCGGAGGTCGATCGTAGCGGGAATCGGTTGCGCGGGTGCACCGCTAAACAAATCCAGAGAACGTTGCAGATCGCGAATCCAGAAGGAGGCGTCCCCAACGGTTTCGGGACCGATGTTGAGGTTGGATTCCACCGCGTACGCCAAGTCAAAAACCACGTGGTGCCACACACCATCGCTCCAAGGTTCGATATTGCCCAAGGTGGAAATCCCCACCTGCCTGCCCACGATGTTCAGCGCATGGGGAACGGGCGACTCGTAACCGGGGTGATCAAGCCCCCTTTTTCCGAAATCGAGGAAGAAAGCTGCGGAGTGAGTGCCATGTACTCGAATCCAAAAGTCCAAGATGGGATTCTCGGCGAGTCTGACGCCTCCTTCGAGTAATGAACAACCTCCATTCTGCACAGACATTTCCTTCGGGTTCTTGATCGTTATGCGGCCGTAGTCTGCTTCGGTTGTATAAGTCATCGTCCCGAAGCAAGAGTGAACAGCGAGATGTAAGGGTACTCCCGAGGCGGGAGCATCCGCCAAAACAACAAGCAAAATTGGAACTAGGAATAAGGTCAGCCGCGAGGAACATTGGGTGCGCAATTTCATACCTTCGATATGCTGGCCCTGACCGGTAGCGCACGAAAAGGAGATTCCATTGGTCAGCGGCCACGAGGACTTCCAGCACTCTGGTATCAAGCCCGCCAGCGGCGTGCAGGATGAGCACATCGTGATTTCCTTTCGTAATTGCCGCTGCCGCCTCCGCCCTCTGTACCGTCACCGGGGGCATGATCTCGAGTGGGAATTTGGCCGTGCGAGGCAAAGCCGCTCGATGGGGCGGCTTGGGGCGCGAACTCCAGTCGCTCTACGAGCTCCTTTCGTTAGCGCCCCACCGAAACTTTCCACTTCACCTCGACACGGAAGTTCGACCTTAACGAGGTATTACTCTAAAACTCGAGCTTCAAGCCAAACTGTATATCCCGTGGTTGGCCAGCACTCGAGGTCACTCCCACAGTCGCGCTTCCTATAGTCATGTTCGGATTGCCGAAATGGGGCTGGTTCAGAGAATTATAGAACTCCGAACGGAATTGCAAATTGAAGCGTTCGGTTAAACGGAAGCTCTTATTTAGCGTGAAATCCAGGTTCGAACTTCCCCGCCCATCTAGAATGTTGCGGCCGGAGTTGCCAAATCTGGGGTCGCCAGCCTGCAAGGCTGCTTGCAATTGTGTGATTGGAAAGCAGGTTGTATTAAACCAGCTAGTGAGGGTCTTAGCGCCCTCGCCACTGCAGGTTCGGTCAGGGCGTGGGACAATCGAGCCGGTGTTAGAGAAATCCGTCGCGGATTCCACGGTCACAGGGAAGCCAGACCCGACAGTGACTATCCCAGAGAACGCCCAACCGCCCAGGATAGCGTCGGCAACTCCACCTCGGTTCAAGTGTTGCCTTCCCTTCCCGAAGGGCAGTTGCCAAATGTAACTGGTCACGAACCGATGGCGTTCATCATTGTAACTCCGCCCGCGGTCAGCCATGAAGTTATTGTCGTCCTGCGGGCCAAAGTTGCCGATGCCGCCGCCAAATCCTTCATCGCCTTCGGAGTCATCGAGGCCCTTCCCGTAGGTGTACGCCGTCCTGAAGGATAAACCACTCGAGACCCTCTTGGTCAACTGCACTTGGAGGGCGTTGTAGTTCGAGTTCCCGTCTGAAGTAACCTGGACGAGGTTCCCGGCGAAATCGGGGTAAGGACGCCGGTTTGCTTGGACTCCCACACCGGGTAAAGGCTGGTTGAAAGTGAGGTGGAGATTATTGAGGTGGGTTGCCTTGTTGCCGACGTACGTTACATCTAATGCCCAGTTTTGGGCTAGTTGACTGTCGATCCCGAAGCTCCACTCTTGGACACGCGGGTTTTGATAGTCCAGTGGAGGGTTCGAGGCAATCTCCTGACTACTCAAGGAAGGAGTGCCGCCCTGTAGAGCTTTCAGAACCGCATTCTTCGTGGTTACTGGTAGTCCGTTAATGGTCTCTGGCGGCAGGCCGGTAGAAGCGTTCCAAAGGCCGTCTACGAGGTACCACGGTGCGGTCTGAGGCGAGAACCCATTCATGATGGGCTGGTCGATAAATTCCCCAACCCCGGTTCGGATAACCAACTTATCGGAATTGGTGGGACGCCACGCTAGGCCCAAGCGGGGCGCAAAGTCGCGCCATTGCTTTTGCATCAGGGATGTCGTATTGGAGCCACCAAACCCCAAGGCGTTACGCTCGGCGCTAGTGGCGACCAGGCATTGGCCGCTTGGTGAGAGCAACCAGGGGTTCGTTGTGCAGAGAGCATCGTTCTGATCAGCGGGCAAGGGGCTTACCAAAATGGCATTTCCTACACCCGAGAACTTGGGTCCCAAGGGAACGAAAGTATCGGTCGTGAGGCGCTTTTCGCGGGGGCGCCCACGATATTCCCAGCGGAGACCGTAGTTCAAACTCAGGGTGCGGGTGATCCTAAAGTCGTCCTGAATATAGGGACTCAGCCAGCTCCCCCCAACGATCCATTCCCAGGAGAAGGTTTTAGTCGTTTCGGCCCTTGACGGCCACCCTTGCTCAAAGTCCGCAAGGCCGGAAATAGCAGGCACCCCTGGTATTTCCTGCCCCAGGGACGAGTACTGGCCACTGAAGCTGAATTGGCCGGCCGGCGCATAGGGTGAGCTGTTACGGAGCGCCTGCCAGAATTGTATATCTGCGCCCACTACCACCGTATGCCGACCGTGAATCCAGGTAATGTTGTCCATGTATTTTTCAACACTGTCGGGTTGATTAAGCGGGCGGTAGGTTCCGTCGGCAGGGGTCGAGAAGCCGCCAACGCTAAAAGCCGGAAAATGCGAAGTGGGGGGAAGCGCAACCAGGCCCGTGATCCCAAAACCATCAAGGAAACCGGCGGGATACGGGCAGTCGCCGCAGTCTAACACATTCCAGTTCTTCTGATACCCGATACTCGCCTCGTTCAGAAGTTGCGGCCCAAACGTATGGGTCCACGCCGCGACGGCGTTCTGACCTCTATAGTGAAGCTGATCCGTGAAAGGCTTAAAACTTCGTTGGGTAATACTGTTGGATCGCCCGAAAAAGTAATGGGAGAACAGTTGATCCTTTGGACCGAACACGTGGTCAACACGCACCCCAAATTGATCGTCCCCGCGGGTATTCGGATTTGGGTTAGTGAAGTTTGGAGCCCCAGGAAGCGCAGTTGTGCTCGTCGGCGTAGGCCAGTAAGGTATAACCTTCTGGGCCGTAGGATCAATGGAGGTGATTAGGTTTCCGGTGACGGGGGTTCCAACGATAATTGAGGAACCGGCCTTCGCACTGCCAGCCGGACAAGTGAAGAGAGACTCCGTGGCAGGGTTAAAAAGCTGGCCGGTGTCATAGTTGAGGTTTGCGGGACCACCCGCTCCGCAAAGATTAACCGTACTTCCGGTCAAGAAGGAACTGAAATTGCCTTTTAACATACTAGGCGTGGGAAGAACCGTGCTAAGGACGTTCCCTTGTATTTGCCGGAAGCCCTCGTAATACCCAAAAGCGAAGGTCTTGTTCTTGCGGATGGGCCCGCCGAAATCAAATCCAAACTGGTTGCGTTGGTATTGAGGCCGCGCCGTGCCCGGGAGCACATTCCCGGCGGCATCATGTTTATTCTGGGCAAAGAAATTGCGGGCATCTATATCCCAGTTGCGCACGAACTCCCATGCCACTCCGTGATATTGATTCGTGCCCGACTTGGTTACAAGGTTGATCGTTGACCCCGCAGTCTTGCCGAAGGCAGCGGAATAAATGTTAGTCTGAATTTTGAACTCCTGAATCGCGTCCGGCGGCGGCTGGAGAGAGAAGCCTCCATACGTTATATTCCTAGAGTCCATGCCGTCGAGCAGGGGGTTGTTGGCTCCGTCGCGATTGCCGTTAGCTTGGAAAGTCACCTCACTGAATGGCGAACCGTAGGCCCTGGAGGCAAATCCACCATTGTCAGGCAGAACACCCGGAACCAGCTCGGCCAAGGCTGAGAACCGGCGAAGGTTGAGGGGAAGATCAACCGAATCTTGGCCGGTAATGACTGTGCCGATGCTGGCGGTTTCCGTTTGCACCATGGGCGCGGCACCGCTTACTTGGACGGTGGTTGTGACCGCGCCGACCTTTAATTTGGCATCAACGCGTGCCTGCTGATTCACCTGCAGGGTGATGCCGGAAATCACCGTGGCGCTGAATCCCGGCTTTTCCACGGTGATGGTGTAATTAGCCGGACTGAGGGACGGGAAAAGGTAGAAACCGGCCGAGTCCGAGGTCGCTTTTGTAACGATGCCCGTTTGTGTATTGGTTGCGGTAACGGCGGCCCCGGGGACCACGCTTCCTGCTGGATCGGTTACGATTCCACCCAGTGAAGCCGTCACGATCTGTCCGTAGCAAGGGACCAGACAAAAGAGAAAAGCCCATGTCCACACTAGAAGGACACTGGGCCACGAAGTGAAACGATGTCGATGTGAAACTTGGCTCATTGTACTCCTCCTGGTTTGATCAAGATTACCCAAGACCCTGACACGCAATTGCAAAGCGTTTCGCCGACTGCACGTCCCGCGATCATCTGGCCAAGAGAGGATGTCTCCGGCTGGAGCAATGGAGTACCGGCCTTCACCTCAACCCTCTCGCTGAGCGAGCCGAGTTCCATCTGAAGGTCAACCTTGTAACTTTGTTGGACATGAACTACTCCGGGTGATAGGACGCGAAAGCCAGCGTCACGAATATACAAAGTAGCTTTGCGGCTTTCATCCTCTCGTCATCTCCTCCTCTAAGCACTGCACGTCGCGTTGGCTAACAGCGCCGCAGGCCCAACGCTATTTTATATCGTATGCGGTTTACACCATTTAATAATATGTTGTCAAGGAAAATCTGTGAGGAGTCTCAAGACGGACTTTTGGTGGTCGACGGAAAAGACCGAATGCGCTTGCGAGATTTCGCCGTGTCGGCCCTTGATTAGATAGGAAGCTCGGGGGCAGCAGGGCAATAGGCCCACAGGAGTTCATTCAGGTAGAGGCGATGCGGTAGGAGTTAAGGGGTTGGCCCAGGGCTCTTCCATGCAAACGAAGAGACATTCGTGGCGCCCGGCATAAGCAGATAAGATCTGACGCAGAGACTCGTCCAGTTCTGGGGTGCGACCTCGGGCCACTCGGAGGCTATTTCCGCCGTTCCGAAACAACCGAGACCGTGTAGCGATCAGCACGCAAGAGTGAAATACTGAACTCGATGGCCGTTTGCTCAATGTCAAACGTGGTTTCGTTGATATGAAGAACCGCATTCCCAGCCACAGTCTGAAGGGTCTGGGCCTCTTCACGACCCACTGTCGCAGCCCCGATAACTTCTTCGCCGCGAAGTAAGCGCCGCTTGTAAAAATGCTCGATAATGAAGTAGAGGGATTGCCCTTCCAGATCCTGCTTATCGAGGTCGGGAAACAATTGCGCAGGAAGGTAGCTGGTAACAATTGCGACTGGTTCACCATTGGCGAAGCGAAGCCGCTTCATCCGGTACACTTGTTGTCCGGTAGCGATATGTAACAACTTGGCAGTTTCGGGGTCGGCATTCTGGAGGCGCATGTCGAGTAACTTAGTAGAGGGCACGAGTCCGCGTGATCGCATCTCTTCACTAAAGCCGTGAAGTTCTCGGAAGTTCCATTGAACAGGGCCGGCGCCGATGACAGGGTTTTTCCCCCTCTTGATTACCAGGAACCCCTCTGAACGCAGCTTTTGAAAAGCGTGGCGGACAGGCATTTTGCTGATTCCGAGCATACGCGCCATTTGGCCCTCAGAGTAAAAGGATTCGCCTGATTTCAGCTTCTTCTCGACAATGAGCGAACGCACCCGTTGCGCAATCTGCTCGTAATACGGTACAAAACCCGTATCAGTGAGTACGAGGAGGGGTTCACCGGTGGCTTGGTCGCGCATCTCGTTAGTTGTCACGTTCACGAGGTATCTCTCGGCAATTCCACATCTCTAGTAATCATACAGAGTATACCATGAAGTCAGTCCCAATACCAATCGTCTCGTGGAAAGACGGTCGCCGGAACATGCCGGATCTCACAACAAACACTAAGACGGAGCCGACAAGACCCGAGGCGTTAGTGCCGAGACTCTGGCGAGCTGTGAGCCTGCTGGCGTACTGTTGTGGAAGTTTCAGGCATGGATGAAGTTAGATGGGTCGGTCGCCCTAGTGAAAAGTGATGCAACCGTGTGAATCGTGTTGACAGGCAAAATGCAATGTTATTATGCTATGTGGTGATGATATATTGAAGTTCTGGACTACTGGCACGTCTGTGAATGCCCAGGCTAACTAAAACCTGAGCACGAGGGAGAAGGATGGTTGGAGGTTTGAGCAAAGTGGTGATTGGTGCAGTGGACGTTGGCGGGACTAAGATCGCTGTTGGTGCGGTGGACGAAAATGGCCACATCGTGAGCAGGTTCGAGTCTCCGACAGATGCCAAACGCGGTTTTGGCGACGCATTGCAACGAATCGAAGAAATGTTGCGCAGATGTGCTCATCTCGTCGGCGCGCCGCTTACCGGTATCGGAGTCGGTTCCACAGGCCCGGTTGATCCCTTCGCCGGGACGATAGGGAACGTTGATTTTCTCCCGGGGTGGGAGGGGGAGGACATTGTGGGAGAATTGCAGAAGAGGTTTCAAGTGCAAGCGGCGATGGAGAATGATGCAGACGCAGCCGCGCTTGCCGAAGCACGGCAGGGTAGCGGGAAGGGGAAAAGCCCCTTCATATATGTAACGGTGGGTACAGGGATAGGGGGAGGAATTATTATTGACGGTAGGATATACCGTGGTGTTGACCGATCACATCCCGAGATCGGCCATCATGTCGTTGATCCCTCTGGCCCGCTGTGCTTTTGCGGCTCGCGCGGTTGCTGGGAGAGCCTTGCCGCTGGCCCCGCGATGGCTAGTTGGATGAGAGGCAATATGCCGGCAGGCCAGCCTTGTCCTGAAGACTTGACCGCCGGGCAGATCTGCAAACTGGCACGCGAGGGCGATCCGCTAGCTCGCCACGCTGTCGAGCGGGAGGGCCATTACCTGGGACTCGGCTTAGCCAATCTGATCACGTTATTCACGCCGGCGAAGATTGCCCTAGGGGGCGGGGTCATGAGGAGCATTGACCTCTTCCTGGACGCCATTCGTGCGACCATCGCACAGAACTGTGGCTTGGTGCCGTTCCAAAAAACCGATGTTGAGGCCGCATCCCTGGGAACGGATGCGGCGCTCATAGGTGCCGCACAAGTGTGGTGGCACCGGTTCCGTTCCGAAAGGACCTGAGGATTATGCAAAAAATATCAATTATCGAAGGCGAATATGTTCGAGATATTTTGAATCAACCGAAGGCGCTTAAAGACACATTGAAAGGGTTAAAGGAAAGCGCGGCGCTTAAGGATCTAGCCAACCGTCACCACAAAGGGGAGTTCCAGCGGATTGTGTTGACCGGAATGGGATCGTCATTTCATGCTCTATATCCACTCAACCTTCAACTCCTTGAACACGGGTTTAACACGGTAGCGGCTGAAACCTCGGAGTTAGTTCATTATATGCCCCGCCTGGTGGATCGAGGCTCACTGATTATTGTGGTTTCACAGTCGGGGTCGGGCGCTGAGGTGTTACGCCTGATGGAAGTGAACCGTCGCAGCGCGGCGATTCTCGCGGTAACGAACACACCAGATAGTCCACTGGCGCGACATGCGGATGCATCAGTCCTTACCCGCGCCGGCGAGGAATCTTCCGTTTCTACCAAAACTTACGTCACCGCGATGATGGCTTTAGAGTCGCTAGGGGCCACCCTGTGTGGATCCGACCATGATCAGATCGCCAGGGAGTTGGCGCTGGCCGGACCGGCTGTCGAGAGTTACCTGTCCAATTGGCAAGGTCATGTTGAACGCGTTTCGGCTGAGCTACACCAAATTCGTCACTTGTTCCTGGTGGGACGTGGAGCCTCAATGGCAGCCGCGGCTACCGGCGCCTTGATTATCAAAGAATCGACCCATTTCCATGCCGAAGGAATGAGCAGTGCCGCCTTTCGCCACGGTCCATTCGAGTTGACCGATGGAGGAGCGTTCGTATTAGTATTTCTCGGTGACGCCAGGACGGCGGCTCTAAACCGAAATCTGGGGCAAGATCTCTTAAATCATGGGGGGAGGACCAAGTTAGTAAGTGAAGAGGAGTCAAACTCAGCTTTTTGTTTACCCTCGGTCCCGCCCCGGGTTCGCCCCATCGTGGAAATCCTTCCCGCCCAAATTATTTCACTAGCGCTGGCAGCTCAGGCAGGCCGCGAAGCCGGACGCCTTACCCTGTCGAGTAAAGTCACAACCATCGAGTGAGACGAGCCCGAAAGCGGAAGCGGAGATTCTGGAATGATAAAGCAACACATCTTGTTCTGTTAAGGAGTTTATTCAATATGTACGGACTGACAAACACTGTGCCGAGTTCCAGTAGACCTCTGCTTAGAATCGCATTCGGCGCACCCCTTATTGGCAGTATTTCTCTTTTCCGATTGGCTTTTCATTCCGAGGGATCTAATGGGCGCAACTGGATCGGACCGTAGGGCTTCTTCCATCACGGAGAGCAGCCGGGAGGCAACATCTTCCATTCGCGCCACGTGGGGGGCCTCGTCGGTATTAATATGCCGCCAAGTACCACGACAATAGTGCTGGCAGACCTTAATTCGCGTATCAAGCCGCAGGAATCCATCTGCACAATCTCGGATCCGAAGACTGTTACTTGAGTTCTGGATTCAAGCGTTCGCGACTTGATAAGTAGATATCCAGAGGCAACCTATCGAGCAAAGGGATTGAGTGTCCCGGGACGAGTTGATCATCGATCTCAAAACTGGAGGAGAACCCTCGCGCACTCGGTGAGAATGTGATGATCAGAGGCTATGTCGGAAGATCTAGTCTCACGATGATTACGGGCCATCAAGGAGGCCGACGAGTTTGATCCTAGCGGGCCACTGACGAGCCGGCTCCCGTACTGGTCCTGGGGTACTTTAGCGGTCCTGAACCATGGGCCATTTGTTGCGGGTCATTGCGGAAGTTGAAGGAGAGTGAAGGTGCTTCTCTCGTAATCCTGGAAGCCCTTCGAAATCGATTTGCGACATGACCCAGCGCTGGGTCAGCCATCCCGGCGAAGATTGTAATTGGCGCTCGAAGGGAAGGAGTAGCAGTCAAAATGCCACGTTCAATGAACCGGCTAGGTGAGTCAGGATTGATTTTTGTTGCCATCATTTTCATCCTAGCTCCGGACAAGGAACTAGGGGGACAATCGGCTGTCTCCGCCCTGCGTCCGGTTTCACTGCTGTGTGAATACCTAGCGAACCCATTGGGGATTGACGCCGTGAAGCCTCGTTTCCGTTGGGTATTCGAATCGAAGCCGGGTGAGCGTGGGCGAAAGCAAACAGCCTACCAGATCCTTGTCGCCACGAGTGAGGCCAAACTGCGCGCTGGTCAAGGCGACCTCTGGGATAGCGACAGGACCGAATCGAATCAATCGGCCCAGGTTCCCTATGGAGGGAAACCGCTCCGCTCGCGCCTGCGCTGCTGGTGGAAGGTGCGGGTCTGGGACGAGCAGGGGCGGTCGGGGGCTTGGAGCGAACCTGCACATTGGTCGATGGGATTGCTGGGCCCCGGCGATTGGCAAGGGGAATGGATCGGAAGTGACATCGGCCAGGACGATCCCCATGCGGTCTACTTGCGGCGCGTGATTAGGCTTTCCAAACGCCCTGCCCGCGCCACAGCCTACATCTCCGGTCTGGGATATTGCGAGCTTTACCTGAATGGCAAGCGCGTGGGCGACCACGTACTCGATCCGGGGTTCACCGACTATGACCAACGGGTGCTGTACGTTACCTACGATGTGACCGGCCAACTCCTGCGCGGCCCTAATGCTGTGGGGGTGGTTCTAGGTAACGGCTGGTACCACCCGGTGACGCCCGACCTGTTCGGGTTTGAGAAAGCGCCCTGGAGGCAACCTCCCAAGCTGCTGATCAACATTGATATTGATTACGCCGACGGCACCCGCGAGACCATCGCCTCCGACACTTCCTGGAAATGGTCTACTGGGCCACTGGTTTTTAACTGCATCCGCGCCGGCGAAACTTACGATGCAGGGCTTGAGATGCCGCACTGGAACGAGCCAAGCTTCCACGATTCCCACTGGAAGCCCGCGGTGGCAGTGGCGGCGCCGAAAGGGATCCTGCGCGCCCAGATGGAACCCCCCATCCGCATCACGGAAACACCAAAGCCTGTCAAGCTGAGCGAACCGAAACCCGGAGTCTACCTGTTTGACCTGGGGGTAAACCTTACCGGTTGGGCACGCTTTGAGGGCACAGGAGAACCCGGACAGAAGGTCACACTCGAGTACAACGAGCTGCTCAAGCCGGACGGCACGCTGGATATGAGGAATTCTCATAGCCATACCTATGGCCGCTACCAGACGGACGAACTCATCCTTAACCGGCAAGGCAAGGGCACATTTGAACCGCGCTTCGCTTATCACGGCTTCCGCTATGTACAAGTGACGGGGCTGAAGAGCAAACCGCCGCTCTCGAGTCTGGAGGCGCGGGGCGTGCACACCGATTGGGAATCGGCGGGGGAGTTTGCCTGTTCCAATTCCAAGATCAACAATCTTCAGAAAGCCGTGCGGCGCACACTGAGCAACTCTGCGCACAGCATGCCCGGCGAGGAGCCCACGCGCGAGAAGATGGGTTGGACCCAGGACGGCTTAAACACCATGGAAACGGCCGTCTATAACTACCGCGCCGCCCCGGTTTACACCAACTACCTCTTCGACATGATCGACGCGCAGGAAGCTAATGGGCATGTGCCGCCGATCGTTCCTACGGATGGCTGGGGACGCAGCAAACCGGACGGCACGCCCCCTAACTTCTCCGACCCCTGGTGGGGAGGCACTCTCCCTTACGTGGCGTGGAAGCTGTACGACTACTACGGCGACCGCCGCGCGCTGCAAGAAGCTTATGAACCCATGAAGCGCTGGGTGGATTACCTGAGCCGCAACTCGAAGGACTATCTGGTTGGCTGGGGGCTGGGCGATTGGTTAGAAATCGGCGCGCTTGGCCGGCCGAAGCGCACGCCGATCATTCAGACCTCCACCACGGGCTATTATTTCTGCGCCATTGCGGTTGTCCGTGCAGCCGAACTGCTGGGGAAGGCTGATGACGCCCGGAGATATCGGCAATTGGCCGAACAAATCAAAACCAGTTTCAATCAACACTTCTTCGACCCGCAGACCGGACTCTACGCTCCGGAGTCGCAAACCAGCCAAGTGCTGCCGCTGTATCTCGACATGGTTCCGGAAGGCAAGCGCGACTTGGTACTCGAGCGTTTGATTGAGAACCTCCACCAGCATAAGGACCACATGACCACGGGCTTCGTTGGCGTTATGCCCATGCTTCACGGCCTGCCGGACTGGGGTTATGAAGATCTGGGTTACGCCGTCGCCATGCAGGAGGACGTGCCGGGTTTTCTCCAGATGATTGCGGATGGGTGGAGCACCATGGGGGAATCACTCGACAACATCGCGGGTTCACGCCATCATCCCTTCGGCTCGTGCATCGGTTCCTTCCTCTTTCGCGAGATTGCGGGGGTCCGCACTGACCCGTCGGGGCCAGGGTTCGAGAAGATCATCATCCATCCGGTGCTTGGGAATTTGGCCTGGGCCCGGGCGAAATATGATTCAATTCGCGGGCCCATCGTCAGCGAGTGGAAGCGCGAAGCGAATCGGTTCGCACTTCGCGTGAAAATCCCGGCGAACACGACGGCCACGGTCTATCTGCCGGCAAAGAGCCCCGACGTCATCACCGAGAGTGGGAGGCCTCTCGCCGAGGCGCGGGGCGTGAAGTTTCTGCAGATCGGGGGCAACCACGCAGTCGTGGTCATTGTCTCGGGCGAATATTCGTTCGTCGTGCAATTGTGAATAAGCGGGCGAAAGGACGTTTCTAGTGTCCGCGCTCCCGGCAGCAATCCTGCACCATGCGCAGATCACGCTCCTCCTGGGACGGCACCCAGATGCGCAGGAAACCGTCCCGTGCGCAGCAGATCCAATAAATGTTCAGCGTCATGCGTGTCCGTCTTCTGCTGACGCACTTCGCTGGCTCGAATGCGCGCCGCGTCCCCTACTCACAGCTCGTGCCCCAACTCCCCCAGCAGCCGCTCGAACCACAGCGCGGGAAACGTCGCCTCCAACCCCACCTCCGTCCCCCGCGGCCACTGCCGGTAGAAACTGCGCACTTCCTCGCTCGCGTGTTCCAGCCGGCGCACCTTGATCTCCCCCGTCTCTCTATCGATCCACGCTACAACCAGGTAGCGCGCATGCAAATCACATCAGATAATGTTCATGGCTCGGCTCCTTTCCCGGCTATCCTTGGTCGGGACAAACCAAGTTTGCCGGCCCTAAGGAGCCGATGCCGTTATCTAATGAGGGGTATGATTTTGCCGAGACGCAGAGTTGAAATTGTGAATTCCGGTTATCATGCGCGACGAGAGGCTTGGCTCGCCTCCGGTGTCCGGATTGCGGTCCGCGCGCGGGAAGTTGCTGCTGAAAACTTCCAGACACAGCCTGTGTCCGGAAAAGAACAAATTCAAAACGTTTCAGAAATCAAGGTAGACCTGATACACTGCGCCCGGGTTCAAAGGCTCCCAAGCCGCTCTGAGGTTGCGCTCATAAATTGGAAAGGAGAGAAATGAAACGGCGAACATTCATACAGAATCTTCCCGTGCTCGGTGCACTGGTCAGAATGGGAATCGGGGAACCCCAGGCTCAGGCGGGTAGCGCTGTGGCTGCCAAGGCCTTGCCGACGTTGGAGAGGCCGGCGGAGGTGTCCACCGCCCAACCCTGCGCGCCAATGACCCTGGATCAGCTTCCGCTCCTGCCCCACGGCGTCAGCGTCCACCAGTTCTCCAGCCACAACAAGAAGGGGATGAACGGCGACGCCGACTGGTTCCTCTACAAGGATGCTCAAGGCGACCCGGTTATCTTCGATGCGATGGGCCCCGGCTGCCTCCGAAGCATCTGGCAGACCCTTGTGGTTGAGGGGCAGATCCTCAAGTTCTACTTTGACGGTGAGACGCAGCCTCGCTACGTGATCCCTACCCTCGATCTTTACCGAGGCAGGCACCCGCTCTTTCCGGCACCGTTGACGTCATTCGAGGCGGTCGGACGCTACAAAGGCGACCACAGCGCTGGCAACTGCTTCGTGCCTGTCCCTTTTGCCCAATCCCTGAGGATCAGTATCCAGGGAGGCATCGGTGTCTATCATTTCCTCTATGAACGCTATCCGTACGGCACCCCGGTCGCCACTTTTACCGGCAAGGAAGATCGCTACTACCTCCTCCGGGCCTTCGAGCACAAAGGAGAGGAGCTTCAACCCGTAGCAGACGAGGGCGTGATCCGCACATCGACCCCGGGAGTGGACCCGATGGGAAGGCTGGACCTCCTAAACGTCCAGTCGGCCGGCACCATCACCCGCGTCGTAGTCGAGGGAGACGCCTCGGACGAGTTCCTGCACCAAGTCGAGATCGATATGCAGTGGGACGAGTCGCCGCGTCCCGATGTCCTGGCCCCCCTCGGCATGTTCTTCGGTGCGGGGGTGCGGGTGGAGAACGTGCGCTCCCTGCCGACCAAGGTCGAAATGCTGCCGAACCGGAGAGTGCGCCTTTCCAGCTACTTCCGGATGCCGTTCTGGCGCAAGGGTCGCGTCTCCTTGGTGAACCGACAGCCGAAGCCAACTGGTCCCATCACCGCCGCCGTGCACCTAGCCCCGGCGCGCTACCACGAGGGCGAAGCCGCTTACTTCTGTGCCCTTTACCGGGACGGGCGAACCGAGATGGGACGCGACTGGCTCTTCTGCGATGCCAGCGGAACGGGGTGGTTCGTCGGCGTTGTGCAGACCATGTACGGGGATCACTACTGCGAGGGCAATGAGCACTTCGTTGTCGATGGTGCTGGTATGCCCCAGGTCAACGGCACGGGCAGCGAGGACTACTACTTGGCCTGCTTTTGGCCCAACCGCAACTTCAACTTGCCCTTCGCCGGTTGCGTCGGCGACATCTTTCTGCAGCCCGGCCCCGCCTGCTACTACCGGTTTCACCTGGACGCTCCCATCCCCTTCTACCAATCTCTCGACGCCCGCATCCAGCACGGTGGGAACAGCGACATTGTCTCGCAGTACCGCAGCCTCGGCTTCTACTACGTGCGCAAGCGGCCCGCCATGCACCTCACCGACTTCGTCGATATAGCCGGGGAGGCGAGTGAGCGTACCCACGCCTACCGGGCACCGCATTCCACGCTTACGGGCGAGTTGGACGCGGCTTATGAAGGCAACAATGTCGGGATACTCGTCCGCGACAGAGGGCGCACCCACAACGGCGGCGAGATCAGGTTCGTCGCTGCAACCCTTCCGGACAACGGCGGCGTGCGCCTGCGCCGCCGCATTGACCAGAACAGCCCCCGGCAAGCCGCCGATGTTTACGTGGACGGGAAGCCCGCCGGTACTTGGTACCATCCTGACCAAAACCCCTACCTGCGCTGGTTCGATTCCGAGTTCGACTTGCCGGCCAACCTCACGCGCGGCAAGCGGGCTCTCAAAATCAGCCTACTGGTGCGGAAGGGCCAGGGTTATGGCCCATTTACCGACTTCCGCTACGAGGTGCTCAGCTTCGACGAGCGGTAGGGTGAAGACGCTCGGTTTCGCGAGGACGGTTCTGGGGAGAGCTAAAAGTGCGGTCAGGTTTCAGACAATCGCGTCGATGAGAGCATGCAACTGGCGCGGGAGAAACTTGGCCCACGCAGTTTCGGCCTCGGTACCTCCTGCTGTTCTGATTAACCTACCTCGTTTGTCTCTGCGGGCACGCATCCTTTCTGTGGCCCAGGCAGGGGGAAAGACATGCCTTTAGGCGATGGCGGAGATATCGGCTTCGCGCTTAAAGGAGAGCCGCCCTTCCTGCGGCACTCCGCGACCCCCAATCTCACCGCCAAATCCAGCACCGGCGGCGCTTCCCGCCGAACCGCAAGAGGGCTTGGCTGCCGACCAGCATCCGGACCACGACACGATCGCGACGTTTCGGCAGGAGCACTTGGCGAATCTGGCGCAGCTCTTCGTGCAGGTCTTGCAGTTATGCCAGCGAGCGGGGCTGGTGAAGCTGGGACACGTGGTGCTGGACGGGACGAAGGTTAAGGCGAACGCCTCGAAGCACAAGGCGATGAGCTACGAGCGGATGGGGGAGGTGGAGAAGAGGTTAGAAGCGGAAGTGCAGGCACTGCTGCAGGAGGCGGCGCGAGTGGACGCGGAGGAAGATGGAAGATATGGGAAGGGTAGGCGCGGGGACGAACTCCCGAAGGAACTGGCGCGTCGGGAAAGCCGACTAGAAGAGATTCGGGAGGGGAAGGCGGCGCTGGAGCAAGAGGCGAGAGAGGCGGCGGAAAAGAAACAGACGGAGGTCGAGGCGCAAATAAAAGAGCGCGAGAAGCAGGAACGTGAGCGGGGACAGAAGTTCGGCGGGCGGCCACCGCAGGCGCCGGACCCGGGGCAAGCGCAGCCGGATCCCCAGGCGCAACGGAATTTTACCGACCCGGGTTCGCGCATCATGAAGGACGGAGCAACGAAAGAGTTTGTGCAAGCTTATAACGCGCAGGCGGTGGTGGACAGCCACGCGCAAGTGATCTTGGTTGCGGCGGTGACGCAGGAAGCCAACGACAAGAAACAACTGGTTCCGCGGCTGAAGGAAGTGAGCGTGCAGATGGGGATCCCGCCGCGGCAAGCGACGGCGGATAATGGGTATTTCAGTGAGTCCAACGTGACGGATGCGCAGTTGCAGGGGATCGACCTGTTGGTGGTACCGGACCGGCAGAAGCACGGGGAGATACGGCCCGCCACGACTGGGCCTCCGCAACCCGACGCCAGCGTGGCCGAGCGGATGCGGCACAAGCTGCGCACGGCGGAAGGGCAAGCGGTTTATAAACTGCGAAAGGCGGTGGTGGAACCGGTTTTTGGACAGATCAAAGAGGGGCGGGGGTTTCGGAGATTCCTACTGCGAGGGCTGGGGAAAGTGCAGGCGGAATGGCAGGTGATCTGCGCCACACACAATCTGCTGAAACTCTTCCGCTTCGGATGGAGCCCCCAAAACGCCTGAAAGAGCTGACTCAACCTGCAAAACTCCTCTTGCCGGCAGCGGGGCCAGTGTTAAAGGCACAATATCCGACTCGAGGAGACCGAGAGTCGGAAAAAGGTAAGATCGAGCAGCCTTATCTCCGACAGGCTCTTAGATTGTTTCAGTGTCCGATGTGGACGGTGGGCCAAAGGCCGGAGTCTTGGCCAAATCAGGAGGCGAACAACAATGCGGTCAAATCTGGGCATGTCACTTGCGTCCGTCTGCTTGCTGTTTCTGTTCCCCAGTCTGGCTTCCTTCGGCGCCGGGCAGGCACTGGAGCGTATCACACCGAGGACGGCCGTCTATCACGACGTGGTCAATGTCGGCATTATTCAAAGAAATGGGAAGGCGCTGCTGATCGACTCAGGCGAAGGCTCGATTTTGCGGGCAGCGAAGGAATTGGGCATCGGCTCCATCGATTGGGTGCTTTACACTCATCATCATCGCGACCAGTGTTCTGGGGCTCCCCTCGTGAAAAAGGCCGGGGTGAAAATTGCCGTACCAGCGGCGGAAGCCCGCTTTTTCCGAGACGCCACGCAGTTCTGGCTGGAGGCGGATAACTTGATTGACCACCGCTACTGTTTCCGACCGGATCTCTTCGTGCTGCGCAGTTCGGTGGCGCCTGACCGCGAACTGGCGCCCGGCGAGATTTTCGAATGGGAGGGCATTGCCATCCGCGTCCTGCCCACTCCGGGGCACACGGATGGAAGCGTGTCGTACGTCGCCACCGTCGACGGGCAGACTATCGCCTTCACGGGAGACTTGATTTACGGCCCAGGACAACTATGGGAGTTTTACAGCCTTCAAAAAGGCTTCCCCGGGATGAACACGGACTATCACGGCTTCGGTGGCGCCGTGGCCGACGTTGAGAAGAGCCTCGATTCGGTACTGGCACTGAAGCCCTCTGTCCTGGTTCCATCCCACGGCAAGATCATAAGGAACCCGCCGGAAGCGGTCCGCCTGCTGCGCAAGAACCTCGACGCTATGATGGACAACTTTCTGACCTTGGCCGGCTGGCGGATCGATTACCCCCGCGTACGGCTCGAGCGCGAAGTGCCAATGTTCCCCCGGCTGCCGGCAGTGAAGAGCCCGGCGTGGATCCATAGAACGATCCAGACTTCTGCCTACCTCCAGGCCGAAGACAAATCCATCTTCCTGCTCGATGCGGGCTACGCCCCAATCGTCGACGAAATCGACCGCCTGGCGAAGTCGGAAACCATTTCCGGCGTAGACGCAATCTGGGTGAGCCACTACCACGACGACCACGTGGAATCAGTTAACGCCATCCGGCGCAAGTACGCAGCGAAACTGTACGCGCAGGCCGAACTGCGCGACATCCTCGAGCATCCCCGCGCCTACCTGATGCCTTGCGTTTTTCCCGAGAGCATTCACGTGGACTACGTGATCCAGGAAGGGGAGGTCATCAACTGGAAGGGATTCAAGCTTACTGGCTACTACTTTCCCGGGCAGACGATCTACCACGATGCGCTGCTGATCGAAAAGGACGGCACCCGCCTTTTCGTTACCGGCGACTCCATGACCAATTTTGCCATCGACGACTACTGCATCTACAACCGCAATGTTATCGGGAAAGGCGTCGGATATGAGCGCTGCCTGAGGCTGCTGTTGCAGGTGAAACCAGATCTGATGTGGGCAGCCCACTACGGCCCCCTCCCCGTCACGCAGCAATATTTGCAGAAAGCTCTCCGATTGGTGGAGGAGCGCGAAAAGCTTGACGCAGCGTTGTTCCCCTGGGATAACCCCAACTTCAGCCTGGATCCCGGCTGGGTTCGGGCTTATCCGTATCGGCAAAACGTGTTCCGGGGCCAGCCCGTATCATTTGAAGCGCGCATTTACAACTATTCCGAATCGCCTAAGACAGCTTCTGTCGAGCTGCGCGCCCCGTCGGGCTGGAACCTGCCAAAACCTGAAACAATCATAATTCCGGCAAAGAGCGAGGGCACAATCCGCTTCACCGCGGTCAGTGCGGCCCATCCGCCACTGCGCCGCGAGGTGCTTGGTCTCGCTGTCCACTTTGACCAGCGCGACCTCGGCGAGATCGCGGAAGCGATCGTGGATTATCTGGAATGACCATATCGAGACCAGATGAAGAAGTTTGGTCTGTTTCTGATTCAAGCCGACACCTGGAAATCACAGGTTGCAAGTTTCGACTGCGGCAGCATCAAGCCTTCCAAGCTTCTTCGATCGCTGGTGATGGCCCAGACGGAGGCGTGTAACAAGTTAAAAAACCGCATGAGCTCGGACGCTTGAATGCTCGTGCAGCGATAAACGCGCCGGTTTCGGTTTTGCCCTTTTGGAAGGACGAAGGCTGCCAAGATTTTCCCGTACACCTGCCATAGGATAAGCTGCCGAGGCACAGTGCCTGCAAAGTCAGTTAGGAACCTTCACCGGGAAGCACCAGGGTTGCGCTAACTCTCAGGTCAGTATCCTTAGATTTAAGCCGACATTTCCGTTTTCATTTTGCCGCGGACCGCAGTATACATCTGACCGCCTGCACAGAACAGCGCAGAGCGCCGAGGCAGAAACCAAAGGCTCTCGCTCACCATACGGTGCCTTGCCATCGAGGAGAGAGGGACCGCAGAGCAGCAGACCAAATAAGTCACCGGAAACGGCCAAAGCGATCCGCGCTGGCTTCAAGAGAAGCCCCTGCGAATTATGCTTGACTGGATCAGGCAGCCGCCGTAGGATTTCGCGGGAAGGTAAAGGTGAAATTGGAAATTCCCGTTAAATACTGTTTTCTCGAGGTCGATAATCTCGGCGGTCGGAACAGTTTGTTCCGCAAGTCAAAAGCATGCCTTTACGTGCCTACGAAAACACCTGCCAGGCTCAAGACCTTGTGCATGGAGTCCCCGAAGGTCTCCCACCAAATCGATGGCTAGAGTCCAACTCTTAAACCGGAGGGGAATACTTCCGGCCGATCTCAGCCTGACCAAGAAAGCGCGAAGCTGTTTTTGATCAAATTCGGTTGGAAATTGCGACCAAGATCAATAGGAGCGTTCCTCATGCCAGAACAAGTCTCGCGCACGTTACGCGCGGTAACGGTTTTTCTTCTCGCATTTCTGTGCCTGATGATGCGGTCGGCGTTCCCGCAGGGTGACGACGAGCACACCAAGGAACTGGCCACGTGGATCAAAGCCAATTACACCAAGTATGAGTACCGCATCGCCATGCGGGACGGTGTGCATCTGTTTACCGCAGTATACATGCCGAAGGACGGCTCGTCCAGCCTGACCTATCCCATCCTGATGCAGCGCACGCCTTACGGCATTGCCCCTTACGGCGTCGACAATTACCTCAAGGCACTGGGCCCGTCGGAACAGATGGCGCGGGCAAAGTACATCTTCGCGTACCAGGACGTGAGAGGCAGATATCTCTCCGAAGGCCAGTTCGTGAATATGCGGCCGCACAACCCAGCGAAGAACTCCCCGGCCGACGTCGATGAAAGCTCCGACACCTACGACACCATTGAGTGGCTCGTCCACAACATTCCCAACAACAACGGCAGGGTCGGGATGTGGGGAATCTCCTACCCGGGCTTCTACGTGGCCGGAGGCATGATTGACGCGCATCCCGCACTTAAGGCCGTCTCGCCACAGGCGCCGATAGCCGACTGGTTTATCGGCGATGACTTCCATCATCACGGCGCCCTTTATCTGCCGCACTTTTTCAACTTCGTCGTGACCTACGGACAACCGAGGCCGGAGCCCACCACCAAAGGTCCGCCAAATTTTGAGCACGGCACAAAGGACGGTTACGACTTCTTCAAGGGCATCGAACCGCTGCCGCTAGCCAACCAGAAATATCTGGATGTTAACGTGCCGCTCTGGAACGAAGTGATACAGCATCCCAACTACGACGCATTTTGGCAAGCGCGCAACCTGCGGCCACACATCAAGAACATCAAGCCTGCGGTGCTCACGGTGGGTGGATGGTTTGACGCGGAAAACCTCTTCGGGGCACTGCACGTCTACGAGGCCGCGCAGAAGAATAACCCTGCAGCCCCTGTGCGGCTCGTGATGGGACCGTGGTACCACGGGGGTTGGCGGGGCTCGGACGGCGATCACCTCGGCCCGGTCAGCTTCAATGCCAAGACTTCGCTGTTCTACCGCGAGAGCATCGAGGCGCCCTTCTTCGACTACTACCTGAAGGGCCGTGGAGAAATGAATTTGCCCGTCGCATGGGTTTTCGAGACAGGCACCAATGCTTGGCGCAACTACGATGCCTGGCCGCCGAAATTCGTGGCGCGCAAGACACTGTACTTTTCTGCAAACGGCAAGCTCTTATTCGAGCCACCCACAGAAGCGGGGGACGTGTTCGACGAGTACGTCAGCGATCCGGCGAAGCCTGTTCCCTTCATTGATCAGACAGCGATTGGGATGACGCGTGAGTACATGACCGCTGATCAACGCCTGCAGGGGCGCCGTACAGATGTCCTGGTGTATCAGACCGACCCGTTGGAGCAAGACACCACGCTGGCAGGGCCGGTAGCCCCAAGTCTCGATGTGTCTACCACCGGGAGCGACTCCGATTGGGTAGTAAAGCTGATTGACGTATATCCGGCGGACGCTCCTGATCCCGTGCCCGATTCGGCCGATGTTCACATGAGCGGGTACGAGGAACTGATTCGTGGTGAGCCGATGCGCGGCCGATTCCGCAACAGCTACGAAAAGCCTCAACCCTTCCAACCCGGCAAGGTAAGCAAAGTGGAGTTCGAGATGCCCGACGTGAACCACTGCTTTCGCCGCGGCCATCGCATCATGATCCAGGTGCAAAGCTCGTGGTTTCCCTTGGTGGACATCAACCCACAGAAATTCGTGGATATCTATACCGCGAAGCCAGGTGACTTTCAGAAAGCCGTGGAACGAGTGTACCGCTCGCGTGGCGCTGCCTCACACGTCGATATATGGGTGCTTCCAAAGCAAGCGGCCGCACCGGCCCAATAGGCCAGGGCAAGCCGGGAGCAGACCGGACGCAGTTGTTCACGGTAATCGCATAGACCTTCCGCTAGGTGCATATGGCGTTTCGCTCGTGGCGGTGCGTGCCGACGGTACGCCCGATGCTCTCGAAGGACAGGGCACATTCCGAGCGGACGGCACCACCCTGCTTCACGCGCAGCGACACGTCATGGCCATGGCATTGGATGATGCACCACTCCAAAAATCCCGCGCCGTAGCTCTCTTCTCGCTCGGGGCTGGAAAAGTCTCGATCTCCGCGCCCGCAATGGTGGACGAGGTGGAGGTCGGTGACATCGAGGG
>Ga0181533_1000561_pt1 | contig 50280 bp, 53 predicted proteins | sample PEATcosm2014_Bin_45_FD_119772 | JGI IMG/M metagenome (GOLD analysis project Ga0181533, IMG submission 119772) | Peatland microbial communities from MTU Mesocosm Facility, Houghton, MI, USA - PEATcosm2014_Bin11_60_metaG | ecosystem: Environmental > Terrestrial > Soil > Wetlands > Peat | place... | reverse complement strand
GGCGGCAAAACCCGCTCGGCAAGATTCCCTCGCTGATTCGCGAGGACGGCGAAGCGATTTTCGATAGCCGCGTCATTCTCGAATATCTCGATTGGGTCGCGGGCGCATGCGCGCTCTTCCCGAGCGATCCGGCGGCGCGCTTCAAGGCTCTGACGCTTCAGGCCTTGGGCGACGGAATCATGGACGCCGCGATTTTGCAGATCTACGAACAGCGCTTTCGCGACGCGGCGATGCGATCGGCCAAGTGGCTCGATCATCAGGCCGGCAAGGTGGCGCGGGCGCTCGCGGCGCTGGAAGCGCGCCCGCCCGAGGCTTCGGCGCGCCACGCCGGCGCGATCGCCTTGGCTTGCGCCCTCGGCTATCTCGATCTGCGCTTCGAGGGGCTCTGGCGCTCCGATCATCCCCGCCTCGTGGCCTGGCTCGAGGCCTTTTCAGCCGGGGTTCCCGCCTTCGAGGCGACGCGCTTGCGCGGTTGACGGGCGACGCCGGAAACAAAAAAAAGCCCGGCGAGTTTCCCCGCCGGGCTCGAAAACCGAGAGCGATCGGCTCAGAACTTGTAGTTCAGGCCGGCGCGGACCAGCGACAAGTCCGTATTGCTCTTTACCCCGTCGTAGGTTTTGCTTTCGAGCGGCGCATAGAGATATTCGGCCTTGGCCGAGATGTTGTTGGTGAAGGCGTATTCGAGGCCGGCGCCGATGACGCCGCCGTTGCGCCAATCGGACTGCGAACCGAAGCCGGCAATATTGACGTTCGTCTCCGCTCCGGCATAGCCGCCCGTCACGTAGAGCAGGGCGCGGTCCACCGCGAAGCCGGCGCGCGCGCGCGCGGTCGCCAACGTGTTGATGTCCGTTTTGTACGCGCCGACGATCGGATTCGTGCCGCTCTTGGTCATGTCGGCCCAGTCGACGTCGCCTTCCACGCCGGCGACGAACTGGCCGATCTGATAATTGTACCCGGCTGTGCCGCCGATGAGGCCGCCGGACGGATTGCCGAAATTCGAACCCGACCCGCTGCCGATGCCATAGCCGCCGTTCACGCCGACATAAAAGCCCGTCCAGGTGAAGGTCGGGGGCGCATAGACCGGCGTGGGCGCCGGGGGCGCCTTGCGGGTGGGAAGGTCGGAGGCCAAAGCGCTCGTCGCGACGCTCGCAAGGAGCGCGGCCAACAGAAATTTCTTCATCGTAATCTCCTCGTTACAAACCATAACGGAGGGAAATCCAACCACCCCGCCGGCATGGAAGTCATATAGAGGAAATTTCTCTGTAAGTCTGTTGCCTCGATATCACAATTCAGCGATCCAATGTGGCGGGAATCTGGCAATAATAGGTGAGTAATTTGATTACAAATTGAGCGACTCTACGATCGAAGTGCAACGCAATAACGTTCGTATATTCGGGTATGAAAGCGCGAATAGCCAAGAAAAGGCGAAGTGGAAACTGGTAAATGAATTATTTACATCGAATTCTATCCTGAAAGTCGCCACATTTCCGCGACCGATTTGGCGCGGAATCCGTCGTGGCGCCACATTGGCGACCGCAATGGCGGGGAATGCGGAAGGACGAATCCGCGCGCCGCGCGCGAAATCCGCCGTCGCGACCGGCGCCCGCGGGCCCATCGGTCGTCGCCGCCTCGCGGAGCGCGCCGGACAAAAGCCGGACAAAAAGGAAGGATCGCCCCGCTCAGTCCGCCGTCGGCAATCTCCGCATGACGAATTCGATCTGGCCGTCCGCGCGTTCGCGCCAGAACTCGATTTCCGTCATGTAGGCGGCCTTGGGATAGCGCTCGAACAACTCGCGCGCTTTGGCGCGCGCTTCCAGACGCGGAAGGCAGAAGGATTCGCGCCGCCACATATCCGCGTCCAGACTGCGGTTCTGGCGCAGGGCGCGCCGCTTGGCGACGCGCTCGACAAGGTCGCTGGGTCTGTTGCGATCGATCGCCATTCCCGCCTCCTTGCCTCGATCCTAGCGCGCTATCGCGCGGTTGGGGAGTCGCAAAGGCTTATGTCGCAAAGGACTGGCGGCGCGGAGATTTTCGATCGAGGGCGTTAACGCCGGGCGCGTCGCCAAAGCGCGCTCGGCAGGCGTCCGTCGATGAAGGCGAGGCCGAGGGCGACGAGCGCGAGGCCGACGAAATGGCGCGCCGCGAGCCGCTCCCCCAGAATCGCCGCGCCGAGCAGGATCGAGCTCGCCGGCGCCAGCAGGGTCACCAAAACGACATTGGTCGCGCCGGCGCCGGCGAGAATGCGAAAATAGACGATATAGGCCAATGCCGTCGAAAGCGACGCGATGGCGATCACCGCGCCGATCACGGCGAGGCTTGGCGCGGGCAGATCCCAAGGGCGATCGACGACGAAGGCCAGGGGGATCAGCATGAGGCTCGAAGCGGCGACTTGTCCTGCCGCGACCTCGATCGGCGCAAGGCCGAGGCGGCGAAACCGCTGCGCGAAAATGCTCGCCAGCGCGTAAGACAGCGCGGCCCCAAGCACAGCGAGCTCGGCGGCGAAATTGTCCGCGACGCCGCGCGTGAGATCGGGCCCGATCATCCACGCCACGCCGACGAACCCGCACAGGGCGCCGGCGAGCTTGCGCGCGTTCAGGCGTTCGCTGGCGGTGAAAAAATGCGCCGCGACCACCGTGATGACCGGCGTCGTCGCGTTGAGGATCGAGGCGAGGCCGCTCGCCAGATGCGTCTGCCCCCAGACGATGAGCGTGAAGGGAATGGCGTTGTTGACGAGGCCGAGGACCGCGAGGTCCGGGGCGTTGGCGCGAATCCGTCCCGGCGACAGGCCGGTGAGCGGCGCCGTCAGCCAGAGCAGCGCGGCGGCGAGAGAAACGCGCGCCATCACGATGGTCAGCGGCGGCAGCTCTTTCACCGCGACGCCGACGAAAAAAAACGAGCCGCCCCAGAGAAGCGAAAGCAGCAGCAGCAACCCCCATTCGCCTGTTGTCATCGCGCGTTGGGGAACGGCGGCCATCGCGTTGTCCTTTTTTCGGTCCGGCGCGGGACATAGACCCCGGCGCGCGCGATGTCCGCCCGATTCCGACGATCGCGGCGAAGGCGGAGGATTCGACGGGTCCTTCAGCCCGCCGAGCGGCTTCCCTCCGTTTCCGATCCGCGCGGCGCGACGCGCGGAAAACGCGCCATCGCCTCGATGTCGTCGAGCGGCATGGTGTTGCGGATATAGAGTTTGGCTGCGTCGCGTCGGGGCTGGAAATCCCAGGAATGGGCCTCGCCTTTGCTCAGCGCGGCGTCGACGAGGCGCCGGCGCCGTTGGCTCTCCCGCACGCGCGCTTCGAGCGCCGGCAGGTCCCAGCGGCGCGCCGCCTCCTGGCGAAAATCGGCGACCCGTTCGGCTTGCTCCGGGCGCGCGGCCAGATTGTCACGCTCCAGCGGATCGACGGCGAGGTCGTAGAGCTGGTCCGGATCGGGCGGCGAATGGATGAATTTATGGTCGCGGCGGCGGATCATCGCCATCGGCGCGATCGCGCCTTCGGCGAGATATTCGCCGATCGCTTCGTCATGGCCTTTGCGCCCTTCCAGATGCGGGACGAGGCTGCGCCCGTCGATCGTCGCGCCGAGCGCCGCCGAATCGCCGCCGGCGATGTCGACGAGCGTCGGCAGGAGATCGATCAGCGAGACGCTCGCCGCCACGCGGCGCGGCGCATAGCGCGCGGGGGCGCTGACGACGAGCGGCACGCGCGCGGCGCCCTCGAAGAAGTTCATCTTGAACCAAAGTCCGCGCTCGCCGAGCATCTCGCCGTGGTCGCCGGTGAAGATGACCACCGTGTCGCGATCGAGCTCGCTGGCGCGCAGGGCGGCGAGGAGCTTGCCGAGATTGTCGTCGACATAGGAAATCGCGCCGTAATAGGCGCGCCGCGCGTCGCGAATGTTCTGCTCCGTCACCGGCTCGGCGTCCATCGCGCAGACGTAGCGCAGGCGAAGGGAATGCGGATCGAGGTTCTCATGGGAGATCGGCGGGCCGGGCATGTCGATGTCGGCGTCGCGATAAAGGTCCCAATAGCGCTCAGGAATCGCAAAGGGATCGTGGGGATGGGTCAGCGAGGCCACGAGGAGGAGCGGCCGCGCCTCTTTCGCTCGGGCGAAATCGTATATCGCGCGCTCGGCCGTGAAGACGACTTCGTCGTCGAAATCGAGCTGATTGGTGCGCACGCAAAGCCCGGCCTCGGTGACCGAACTCATGTTGTGATACCAGCTCGGGCGCTCCAACGGATGGTCCCAGTCGGGGGTCCAGCCGTAGTCGGAGGGGTAGATGTCGGTGGTCAGGCGCTGTTCGAAACCGTGCAGCTGATCCGGCCCGCAAAAGTGCATCTTGCCGGAAAGAATCGTGCGATAGCCGATCAGGCGCAGATGATGCGCGAAGGTCGGAATGTCGGCGGAAAATTCCGCCGCGTTGTCGTAAACGCCCGTTCGCGAGGGCAGCAGCCCGGACATGAACGAGGCGCGCGAGGGCGAACAAAGCGGGCTGGCGCAATAGGCGCGCTCGAAGACGACCCCGTTGCCGGCTAGGGCTTCGAGATGGGGCGCCTTAACGATCTTGTGTCCGTGAACGGGGAGAAACGCGGGCGCGAGCTGGTCGACCATGACCAGCAGGATGTTGGGCGGTTTGATGGTCATGTTTGCGATGCTCCTCGCGCAAAGACGGCTGCGCTGATTTGTCCGCGCGCAGGCCCGCCCATTCGGTTTGCACAGCGCTCGCAAGAGGCGCCGCATAGGCGCCTTCGGGCCATAGGCGTTTCAAGCTCTCGTTCTGGCTCGCGTCGAGCGCGCTGACCAGGCGAGCGGCGCTCGCGTCGCGCGCCGCGATGTCGGGCCGCAGCAGGAAATCGAGCAGCGCATAAGCCTCATCCGCATGGGGCGCGTCGCGCGGAATCGCGAGAGCGTCCATCGACAGCGCGCCGCCCTCTCTGGGCAAAGCGAAGCGGATGCTCAAGGGGGCGCCGCCTTCGCGGCTGCGCGCGCTCGCGGCTTCCGCTTCGCCGGCGTCGCCGACGGCCAGGCACGCCGCGCCGCTCGCCAGCGCGCCGACGACGTCGGGCGCCGGAAACGCGCGCGCGGCGAGTCGCAGGCGGCCGATCAGCGCGCCCGCGCTCTTGACGTCGGCCGCCGTCGCTCGCGCCGGATCGACGCCGAGCGTCCGCCAGGCCGCGATGAACAGCGCGTCGCGCGCGTCGGGCAGGACGATGCCGCAATCGGCCATTTTGCGCGCCTCGGCGGGGGCGAACAGGCTCGCCCACGAGGCCGGCGGCCCGCCGAGCCGTTTGGCGGCCTTCTCCGAATCATAGAGCAGGCCGGTGGCGAACCAACCGACGGGGACCGCGTAAGCGCCGCCGGGATCATAGGCGGCGAGCTTGGCGGCGACGAGCGGTTGGATCGCACGGGCGTTGGGAATCCGCGCCTTGTCGAGCTTGCTCAAGGCGCTCAGGCCGATCTCGCGCGCCAGCGTCGGCCCGGAGAGGACGACGAGATCGTACGGCCCCTCGCGCCATTTGTCGGCGACATCAGCCGGGTCGTCATAGGCGTCGTAGGCGACCTGGTAGCCGCTCGCGCGTTCGAATTCCTCCAGCGCCTGCGTGTCGAAATAATCGGGGAGCGCGAGCAGCCGCACGATTTTCGGCTTGGGTGCCGCGGGAGGGATGAACGGAGAGGCGCTCTGGGCGAACGCGCCTTGAGCGAACGCCATCGCCGCCGCCAGAACGAGCCGCCGGATCATGAAACGCGCGCGGGAACGGCGAGGGCGCTCAGGCGATCGAGCGCGGCATCGAGCGTCGCGTCGCGCTTGGCGAAACAAAAGCGCACCACCGTTCGAATGGGATTCTCCGCGTAAAACGCCGACACCGGGATCGCCGCGACGCCGTGCTCTTCCACCAGCCAGCGGCAGAACGCCACATCGTCGTCGCGCCCCAGCGCGGCGATGTCGATGTTGAGGAAATAGGTTCCCGCGCTCGGCAGCACATGGAAGCCGCGCGCCTTCAGGCCGTCGCTGAAGCGGTCGCGACTGCGCTGGAACGCGGCGCGCATCTCGATGAAATAAGCGTCGTCCTTCATCAGGCCGTAGGCGACGGCCGCCTGCAGGTTCGGCGGAGTCGTGAAGGTGATGAATTGATGGGCCTTGGCGAGGACGCGCAGGATCGGCGCGGCGGCGCAGACGAGGCCGACTTTCCAGCCCGTGAGCGAAAAAATCTTGCCCGCTGAACCGATCTTGACGGTGCGCTCGCGCATGCCCTCCATCGCCATCAGCGGAATGTGCCGGCGCGAATCGAAAATCACATGCTCCCAGACTTCGTCGCATAGCGCGATGACGTCGTGTTTGACGCAGGCCCTGGCCAGGATTTCCAACGATTCGCGGCCATAGACGACGCCCGTGGGGTTGAGCGGATTGTTGAACAGGACGACGCGCGTGCGCGGCGAGAACGCCGCTTCGAGATCGGCCTCGTCGAAGGTCCAGAACGGCGGCTTCAGCGTCACGAATTTGGCGACGCCGCCGGCGCGCCGCACCAGCGGCAGATAGGCGTCGTACATCGGCTGGAACAGCACGACTTCATCGCCCGGCTCGATCAAAGCGAGCAGGGCGCCCGCGAGCGCCTCCGTCGCGCCGGAGGTCACCATGATCTCGCTTTCGGGGTCGAGCGCGAGCCCCTGAAAGCGCTGGTAGTGATGGGCGGTCGCCGCACGCAGCTCCGGCAGGCCGAGCATCGGCGGATATTGGTTCCAGCCGTCGAGCGCCGCCTCGGCCGCCTTGGCGCGCACGTCCCGCGGGCCCGGGTCGTCCGGGAAGCCCTGGCCGAGATTGACCGCCTCGCGCTCGCGCGCCAGACGCGACATCGTCTCGAAAACGCTCGTGCCGAGTTCAGAGAAAATCGAATTCATCGGGCCTCGCTCGTAACCTACGCCGCCAGGTTCTAACGGAAAAAACCGGCGCTTGATATCCGCCCCCGAATGACTCTTCGGGCCCGGGCCGGAAGTTCGCCGTCCGCCTTGCCGAGCGGTGGCGCGTCATTCCAGCTCGAGGCGCGGCCTTCGGCGGATGAACGGCGAATGGACCGGGGCCCCTGGCGCGATGCGGCCGTCCGCGTCCCACTCCGCCATGCGGTTGAAGGAGATCGTCGCGCGCTCGCCGGCGCGCGGCAAGGCGGCGCACAGGTCGACGACGACCGCCCTGAGTCTTTCCTCGACCGCGGCCGGGTCGGAGTAGCGCAGACCGGCCTCCACGCCATAGGCGACGAAGGGCGCGAGCACTTCGTAGCCGACATAGGCGAGCGAGAAATTCACCGGCCACAGCAACAGATCGATATCGCCGCTGCGCCCGTCGTGCGCATAGGTCTGGCGGCTGGTGCCGACGGTCACGGACAGCATCGCGCGCTTGCCCACGAAGCGGCCGTTCTCGAAGCGGCGCTTGCTCGTGTAAACCGCGCCATAGGCGAACACCCGGTCGAACCACCCCTTCAGCATGGCGGGCGGCAGGTGCCACCACATCGGATATTGCAGGACCAGCAGGTCCGCCCGGTCCATCAGCGCCAATTCATCGCTCACCGCCTTCGGCAGAGCGCCGATTTCGCTCGCATGCCGCTGCTCGGCCTGCGCGTCGAAGCGAGCGGGATCGGCGCGATCGGCGAAATGCTCGGGCCCTTCGCAGGGGTCGAAGCCCATCGCGTAGAGGTCGGACGTCGAGACGGTCCAGCCTTCCCTTTCGAGCGCGGCCGCTCCCGAGCGGACGAGATGCGCGTTGAAGGACTGCGGTTCGGGGTGCGCGAGAACGAAGTGAGCGTGCATCATGCGGCCTTGGCGTTCGGCGAATCGACATCGCCGAAGCTATGCCGGGCCGCGATATCCGCCCATCGAAATCGGCCGTGCGGGCTGACCGCCAGCGTGTCGCCGTCGCGTGGCGGTCTAGGGTTGGGCGTCCGGCTCGGACGGCGAGGACGGACCGACCGGCGCATGGACCGAGATCCAGACCATCATGTCCCAGGCGTTGCGCAGGCCTGCGGCCAACAGGACCATAATGGCGGCGGCGATCAGCGCGTTGGCGCTGGCCGGCTGTCGCCACAACTCCATCGTCGCCGCGGCGAGAAACAGGAGATAGCCGAAGCCGGGAATCACGGCGTAAAACGCCCGATCCTGCCAATCGAGGCTGGCTCTGAACTTTTTCAAGATGAGCGACAAGACTCGGCCGCAATAGATCAGGCCGGCGAGCGCGCCGAGGCCGAGCAGGCCGCCGAGGCTCAGCCAGCTGTGACCCGGCATGGTCAGGAGGATGCAGGCGAAAAGGACGGAGGCGAAATGCACGACGGTCGGCGTGATGAACGCGCGCATGGGGCCGAGATATTTGTCGTTGAACAGGCTCGCGCCGATCGACGCCGCTACGAACATAAGGCCGACCAGCGCCGCCGCCGCCGCGCCGACGAGCATGTAGAAATCGCGCCAGTCGTGAAGGGCTTCCGTGAGAGAGGAGGGCATGGCGAGTCGCCGACTTCTGGAATGAGCGCGCCGGCCGCGAGCCTAACGTCGCGAAGAGATGAGCAAAATGCGCGTGTTAAGTAAAGCCCGGCGATAGCCTCGGCATTGCCTCGCCGGCCGCCACGTGACACCAAGGCGCATGGATTCCTTCGTCGCCCCCGGCTTCGAATGTCGCGCCGCGCTCGTCCTCGGCGGCGCGCGTTCGGGAAAAAGCCGCTATGCGCAGGCCCTCGCCGAGGCGGCGGCGCCGGAGCGGCTCTATCTCGCGACGGCGTCGGCGGGGGACGCGGAAATGGCCGCGCGGATCGTCCGCCATCGCGCCGAGCGCGGGGCGGGCTGGCGGACGCTGGAGGAGCCCTTGGAACTCGCCGCCGCGCTGCGGGCCGAGGCCCATGAAGGCCGCGTGATTCTTGTAGATTGCGTGACGCTCTGGCTCAGCAACGTCCTTCTGGCCGACCTCGATCCAGCCGAGAAGATCGCTGATCTGGTTGAGACAATCGCCACGCTCGGCGGGCCGGCGGTGTTCGTCTCCAACGAGGTCGGGGCGGGAATCGTGCCCGCGACGGCGCTCGGCCGGGCGTTCCGGGATTGGCAGGGCCGGGCCAACCAGGAGCTGGCGCGCGGCTGCGACGCGGTGGCCCTGGTCGCCGCCGGCCTGCCGGTGCTGCTCAAGCCGGCTCCGCGCCCAAATTTGCGGCTGCGCTGAATCACGAAAGCTTGCGAAATCGCTGGCGACTCAACGCGGGGCTGGGCTAGCATTCGCCGCATGCTGCGCCTGTTTGAACGCCGAACGCCAGCCGCTCCCGTCGCGCATATCGAAGTTGCGCACGCCGGGGCGGTGTTTCGCGTCGCCTTGAAGCGTCTTTCGACTTCGCAGCGATTCACCTTGCGCGTGCGGGCGGCCACCCGCGACGTCCTGCTGACCATGCCCGCGCGCAGCTCGCTCAAGTCGGCGCGCGAATTCGCCGAGCGCCATGCCGCCTGGATCGGCGCGCGTCTGGCGCGGCTGCCGCAGCCCGTCGCGTTCGCGCCCTCCGCCGTGACGCCGTTGCGTGGCCTCAATCACACCATCGTCCATCGTCCCGGCGAGCGCGGCGTCGTGTGGACGGAAACGGGCGCGCTTGGGTCGCTGATCTGCGTGAGCGGCGAGAAGCCGCATATCGCGCGCCGCGTCGCCGATTTTCTCAAGCGCGAGGCGCGCAGGGACATCGAGGCCGCGGTCGCGCGTCACGCCAAGCGGCTCGGCGTCGCCCCGCGCCGCATCGCGTTGCGCGATACGGCGAGCCGGTGGGGCTCTTGTTCCTCGACGGGCGGGCTGAATTTCTCCTGGCGGTTGATTCTGGCGCCGCCGGAAATTCTCGACTATCTCGCCGCGCACGAAGTCGCGCATATCGTCCACATGAACCATTCGCCGATGTTCTGGAAATTGACGCGGCGTCTCTTTCCCGAGACCGAACGCGCCGAGGCGTGGCTGAAAATCCACGGCGCCGATCTGCACCGCTTTGGCGCGAGCGAGAATTGAGGCCCCCTTACGCGAGGCCGTCAATTGCTTGGAACAGCAGGGCCAGGTCCTGCGGTCGCGACAGCCGATGATCGCCGTCCTTGATCAAGGTGAGCGTCACGGGATCGCCGGCCATGTGCTCGACCAGGGTCAGCGCGTGGCGGTACGGCACGTCCTCGTCGCGCATGCCCTGCAGAATCCGCGTCGGACAGAAGCTGCGCACGGTCTGGCCGAGCAGCAAGTGGCGGCGCCCGTCCTCGATGAGATCGCGGGTGATCGGGTAAGGCTCGTCGGAATAGGCCGAAGAGCGCTCCCAGACGCCCTTTTCGACGATCGCGCGGCGCGCCGCTTCGCTCGCGTTCGCCCACATCAACGCCTCAGTGAAATCGACCGCCGGCGCGATGAGGACCATGCCGGCGAGACGCGCCGTCTCTCCGACGGCCGCGAGCGCGCGCGCGACGAGAAGCGCGAGATAGCCGCCCATCGACGACCCCACGAGGATTTGCCGACCGCTCGTCGCGGCGCGGATCGCGGCGAGGCTTTCCTCGAGCCAGCGCGAGACGGTCCCGTCCTCGAACCGGCCGCCCGACGCGCCGTGGCCGGAATAGTCGAAACGCAGAAGCGCCTGGCCGCGCAGAGCGCAATGTTCGTCGAGCGCGGACGCCTTCGTCGAGGCCATGTCGGACTTGAACCCGCAGAGCCAGACGATTCCGGGCAGGTCGTCGCGCACTGGCGCGCGCCGGCGAAAAGCGATAGGGCGACGCAGCGGCCCCGCGCCGACGTCGAGGAATTGCGGTTCGTCTTGGTTCACGCTCAAATCGTCCCCATGATTCGTTCGCGCCCCGCCGCCGCAGCGCTGCGCTCGGCCTCGCCCTCCGGCGCCGAGGACTTGGCCGAGAGCGCTGCGCGCGTCAATGCCTGCGCGTCGGCGCGCGCCGCGGCGCGCCGATCCTCGCGACGGCGGACGACGGCGTGAGCGCCGACGCCCTCGCCCCCTTCGGTCGCGCCGAGCGCGCCACGCTGACCGGCCGCACGATCCTCCAAATCATTCCCCGGCTCGACGCGGGCGGCGCCGAACGGACGGCCATCGACGTCGCCGCCGCTCTCGTGCGGGCCGGCGCGCGCGCGCTGGTGGCCTCCGAAGGCGGCCGCCTGGCGAGCGAGTTGCAGGCGGTCGGCGGTCTGCTGACGCCGTTTCCGGCCGCGACGAAGAATCCGCTGGCGATGGCGCTGAACATGCGACGGTTGGCCCGGCTCGTCGTCGAGGAGCGCGTCGATCTCGTTCACGCCCGTTCGCGCGCGCCTGCCTGGGTCGCGCTCGGCGCTTGCCGCATGACCGGCCGACCGTTCGTCACGACCTATCACGGCGCCTATAGCGGACGCTCCGCGCTCAAGCTGCGCTATAATTCGATAATGGCGCGCGGCGACATCGTGATCGCCAATTCCCAGTTCACCGCCGATCAGATCGCGCGGCTCTATCCGATCGCGCGCGACCGCCTGCGCGTCATTCCGCGCGGCACGGATTTGACGCGTTTCGCGCCGAACGCGGTCGAGCGGGCGCGGGTGGCGCGTTTGCGCGAAGTCTGGGGCGTCGCGCCGCACGAGCGCGTCGTGCTGGTCGCCGCGCGACTGACGGAATGGAAGGGCCAGAAGGTGCTCATCGAGGCGGCGCGCTTGCTCCGGGAGCGCGGGCTCGACGAGGTTCGCTATATCTTGGCGGGCGACGCGCAAGGGCGAGAGGCCTATGCGCGCGAACTCGACGCGCTGATCGAAGCCGCTGGGCTGACGGGCGTCGTGTCCAGGGTCGGCCATTGCGTCGACATGCCCGCGGCGCTCGTCGCCGCGAGCGTGGTCGCCGTGCCCTCGACGGCGCCGGAGGCTTTCGGACGCAGCGCGGTCGAAGCGCAGGCGATGGGCGCGCTGGTCGTCGTTTCCGATTCGGGCGCGGCGGCGGAAACCGTCCTGGCGCCGCCGCAGACGCCGGCGCAGGCGCGCACTGGCTGGCGCACGCCTCCGGGCGACGCGCGGGCGCTCGCCGACGCGCTCGAAAGCGCGCTCAACCTCGGCGCCACCGCGCGCGAAGCCGTCGCCCAGCGCGCGCGCGCGCATGTCGAGCGCCATTTCTCGCTGGAGCAAATGACCGCCGACACGCTGGCGGTCTATTTGTCGGCGCTCGGGGGCTAGAACGCCTTCAATCGCCGGCTCTGCGCTCTGCTCTATTTGATGAACGAGCCGTCGCGCAAATCCGTCAGCGCCTGGCGAATTTCGGCTTGCGTGTTCATGACGATCGGGCCGTGCCAGGCGATCGGTTCGCGCAAGGGGCGGCCGGAGACGAGCAGGAAACGGATTCCTTGCTCGCCCGCCTGAACGCTCACTTCGTCGCCCGAATCGAACACCACGAGCGAGCGATTTCCGACGGGATCGCGCACGACGACTTCTTCGCCGCCGACCAAGGTCTCGCGCAACGCGCCGAAGGGCGCAGAGGCGCCTGCGAACGAGCCTGAGCCCTCGAATATATAGGCGAAAGCCTGGCGGTAGGTCTCCACCGGCAAGGTCTTGCGCTTGCCCGCGGGCACGAAGACGTCGAGATAGCGCGGGTCCGCGGCGACGCCGTCGACCGGGCCCGCCTTGCCCCAGAAGTCGCCGCAGATCACGCGCACGCGCGTGCCGTCGTCGTCGACGATTTCGGGGATGGCGAGGCTCGGCACGTCCTGATAGCGCGGCGCCGTCATTTTCAGGTTCGCGGGCAGGTTGGCCCAAAGCTGAAAACCGTGCATGCGGCCCAATTTGTCGCCTTTGGGCATTTCCTGATGCAGGATTCCTCGGCCCGCGGTCATCCATTGCACGTCGCCGGCGCCGAGCACGCCGTGATTGCCCAGGCTGTCGCCGTGCGCGACGGCGCCCGCGAGCACATAGGTGATCGTTTCGATGCCGCGATGGGGATGCCAGGGAAAGCCGGCCATGTAGTCGCTCGGCGCGTCGCCGCGGAAATCGTCCATCATCAGGAACGGGTCGAAATCGGACGTGTCGCCGAAGCCGAAAGCGCGACGGAGCCTGACGCCGGCGCCCTCCAGGGTCGGGCGGGACTGCGTGACGCGTTTGACGGCTCGGATCGACATGAGAAGCGCCTTTCGGGCATTGCGGAGCGCCCGATTTGGGGATCGCGCGCGCCTAATTCCAGCACGATCCATTGCATTTTTGCAAATGCTAACCGCGCGCTTCGCTCGCCTCGGGGCGCCCGCCGAGGACTTCCGTCGCCGCGGCGCCCGCCGCCGCGGCGCGCGCGAGGCCGTCCTCGATCGACAGGCCTTGCAGCCGCGCGGCGAGAAAGCACGCGACGAAGGCGTCGCCGGCGCCGGTGCTGTCGAGCGTCGTCGCCGCGGGCGCGGCGACGCGCCATCGCCGTTCGCCTTGAATCGCTTCGCAGCCCGCCGCGCCGCGCTTGATCACGACGAGCGGATAGAGCGCCGCAAGGCGCGCGCCTTGCTCTTGCCGGTCCTCGGTTCCCGCGAGCACGGCGGCTTCCTCGCTATTGGGAAACAGCATCGTCGCGCCGCGCGTCCAGGCGAGGAAATTCGTCGCCCCGACTTCACGCAGGAATTCGGCCGAGGCGGGGTCGACGCCGACGGGCTTGCCTTGCGCGCGGCGCATCACGTCGAGCGCCGCCGCGCGCGGGCCCGGCCCGAAGAAGGAATAGCCGGAGAGGTGGATCAGCGTCGCGCTCGCGATCAGCGCGTCGGCGACGTCGCCCGCTTCGAGCGCCTCGTTGGCGCCGCGATCGGTGAGGAAGCTGCGCTCGCCCGAGGGATCGACGAGGGCGATCAGCCGGCCCGTCTCAAGGGCCGAATCCCCAGCCAGATGCGCTTCGACGCCGGCGCGGGCGAAACGGCGCGTCTCCGCTTGCCGGTCGGCCGCGCCGACGCGAGCGACGAAATCGACCTTCGCGCCGAAACGGGCGAGCCAGACCGCCTGATTGGCCGCCGATCCGCCGGGCCGGAGCGCGATTCTCGCGCGCCGATCCGAGCCGACGGCGATCGGTCCTTCGAGACGCACGATCGTGTCGATCATGACGTCGCCGATGACGAGGGCTCGCGGCGCGCGGCCGATGACGAGGGCTCGCGGCGCGCGCGCCGCCGGCGCGGTCATCCTACAAGCGCGTCAGTTCGACCGCGACTTGCGCCGCCAGAACCGCGTTGTTTTCGACCAGCGCCATATTGGCCTCGAGGCTGCGCCCCTCCGTCAATTCGACGATCCGGCCGAGCAGGAACGGGGTGACGTCCTTCTTGGCGATTCCTCGTTCCCTGGCTTCGGTCACCGCCTCGACGATGCGCGCCTCGATGGCGTGCGCGTCGAGCGCCTTGTCCTCGGGGATCGGGTTGGCGATCAACAGGCCGCCGGGGCCGATTTCCCGCTGCAGGCGGACCATGCGCGCGAGATCGTGCAGGCCGTCGCAACGGTGATCGAGACGCACGCCGCTCGAGCGCGCGTAGAAGGCGGGGAATTCGTCGCAGCGAAAGCCGCAGATCGCCACGCCCTGGGATTCGAGATATTCGAGGGTCTTGTCGATGTCGAGGATCGATTTCGCGCCGGCGCAGACGACGGCGACCTTGGTGCGCCCGAGCTCGACGAGATCGGCGGAAATGTCGAAGGTCTCCTCGGCGCCGCGATGCACGCCGCCGATTCCGCCGGTGGCGAAAATCTCGATGCCGGCGAGTTCGGCGATGTACATCGTCGCCGCCACGGTGGTTCCCGCTGCGCCGTGGCGCGCGACGACCGCCGCCAGATCGCGCCGGGACGCCTTGACGACGCCTCCGGAGAGGCGGCTGAGAGCCTCCAATTCGGTGCGGTCGAGTCCGACCTTGAAGCGGCCGTCGATGACGGCGATCGTCGCCGGCGTCGCGCCTTGGGCGCGCACCGCATCCTCCAGCATCACGGCCGTCTCGAAATTCTGGGGATAGGGCATTCCGTGGGTGATGATCGTCGATTCCAGGGCGACGATCGGAAGCCGGCCCGCGAGCGCTTTGGCCGCGTCCCCCGACAAATCCAGCAACGCCTTCGCGGCCATGCCTCTCGCCTTCGTTTTTGGCGCGCCCAAGCGCGTGGGAAAGTCCGTCTTGATTACCAGCATTCGTAGGCCGCGATCAAACGCGCCGGGTTCAAACGCGCGCGCATGGCGGCCGGGCGTTCGCGCGCCCGCCTCCTCCCGAGGCCCTTTACGCGCGGCGCCGTTGCGTTAACGTGGGGCCACAGACGCCAGAGGCGGACCATGGACGAGCGAAAATCCGATCACCTCAAACCGGTGCCGCCGAGCTTACGGTCGGCGATCAGGCGCGCGCGCGTCGAGAGCGCGGAGCAAAGCGAGGCGGTCGCCGACCTCAGGGAGGCGGAGGTCGTGCGGCTCGAATTGCTGCTCGAGGCCATTCGCCCGGTCCTCGATCAGGCGCCCGAGGGACTCGAGTTGTTCGATCCCGGCATCGCCCACGGCGAGCGGCCGAGGCTGTTCCTCGACATGATCAGCTTTGTCGATCTGGGCCACGACCGTCGCACCTATCGCTTTTTTCAGGACACGCGGCATGGCCGCGTGCTGATCGCGGAAAGCCCCTTGATCGAGCGGATCGTCGCCGCGATGACCAATTACATCGCGCGCCGGCTGGTCGAGCGCGAGCAGGCGCTGGCGTCGGACTGGCGCAGCCGGGAGGCGCCCTCGAATGGAGCCAAGGCGAGCGCCCGCGTGTTGCAATCGGCCGGCGCGGCGCGCGCCAGGGACGGGTCGAGGCCGCCCGCCGACGGCTCCGCGCGGCCTGCCGCCGCGACGGGCCTTCCGCTCAAGCGCCGGGGATGGCTGGTCGTGGCCGGCGATCTCTTCAGTTTCCTGCTGCTGACGCTAGGCTCGGTCACATTCATCGCGCTGGTTTGCTTCGGCGCCTATGCCGCCTGGAACGCCTGGGGGCGCGCGCTGTGGACGGCGCGGTTCGGCCCGCCCCCGATCTAAATCGCCGGCGCCTCGCGCTCGCCGATTTCGTCGCGCCCCGGCAGCATGCCGCGCGCGCGAACGCCGACGCGCCAGAATTGGCCGGCGCGCTCCAGGCGGATCAGGTGATAGGCGGCGCGCTGGCGCAGGTCCGCCGACGCGGCGACGGCGGACGGGACGCCGAGAATGGGGATGCGTCCGCCTTCGATGCGCGAGGCGGGGGACTCGAGATGATGAACCATGCGCTTATGCGCGTGGCCGTGCAGGATCGCTTCGGCGCCGAAACGGCCGACGATCGTCTCGAGCGCGCGCGCGTCGGTCAGGCTGCGCAGCGACGCCCCGCCGCGCGAGAGCGGGGGATGATGGATCAGGATGACGCGCGCCAACCCGCGCGCGCCTGTCTCTTGTAGAAGCTCGCCGAGTTCGGCGATCTGCCGCGCGCCCAGCCGGCCGGTCGCCATCAGCGGTCCGGTCGGCACGCCCGAGCTGAGTCCGATCAGCGCGACGTCGCCGCGCACGCGCAAGAAGGGAAACCGATCGCGCCCCTCGGCGCCCGTGTCGCCTGACGTCCACGGCGCGAAAATCTCGGCGAGGCCCTTCATCGCGTCGCGCACATAGGCGTCGTGGTTGCCCGGCGTGAAACTGACGTCGGCCGGTTCGCCCAGGGTGCGCATCCACGCGGCGGCCCGGCGGAATTCCGCCGCGAGCCCGATGTTGACGACGTCGCCGGTCATCGCGACATGGTCGGGCGACTGCGCGCGGAGGTCCGCGACGAGGCGCTCCAGCATCCGCATGTCGTTGAGGCGCTCGCGCCCGCGCTTCCAGTTGACGTAGCCCATGATGCGCTTGAGACGCAGCTCGCGAAGTCCCGGCCAAGGCGCCGGCCCGAGATGGGCGTCGGAGAGATGCGCGATCGTGAAGCTCATGGACAAATCGACTCCGGGTTGGACCTTCCGCTCGCCTCGGACTGGCGGCCGCGCTCGAGCCGACCAAGCGGGATTTGGCAAGAGCGGGCGCAGGCCTTTCCAACAGAAATCCCGCTCGATCGAACAATCCCGCGCGAGGATTCGTTGGCGAGGCGATGAATCCTTATTTAGGGTCGGACGCGGCCAAACCTATGGAGATGGCCGAGATGAAGAGACCCTTAGGGAGACGAATCCGCTGATGCAAGGACAAAGCCGACGCTCCTTTCGCGAACGCCTGACGACGCGGCTCGCGCATGTGAGCTTTCTCCTGACGCGGCCGATGACCCTGGGGGTTCGGGTGGCGGTCATCGATCGCGACAGCCAAGTGCTGCTGGTCAAGCACAGCTATGTCGCCGGCTGGCACCTGCCGGGCGGCGGCGTCGAGATCGGCGAGACTTGCCAGAGCGCGCTGACGCGCGAACTTGCCGAGGAGGCCAATGTCGTCCTCGAAGCGCCGCCGCGGCTGCACGGGCTGTTCTTCAACGCCCATGTCTCGCGGCGCGATCACGTCGCGGTCTATGTCGCCAGGCGGTTTCGCGTCACGGGCGAGCGCGCGCCGGACCGCGAGATCGTCGCGGCGCGCTTCTTCGCCCGCGACGCCCTGCCGCCCGACGTCACCCGCGCGACGCGCGCCCGGCTCGACGAGATTCTCGGCGCCGAGCCGATCTCGGCGCTGTGGTGAGCGCGCGCGGCGCTCTTCCGCGCGCGACGGCCTCCATGCTAAAGCCCCCTCCCGCCTTTCCTCCATCCCGCGAAGCTCTCATGACCGAATTGTCGCTTGTGCTCGAACCGGAGACGCCCGCCGACGGCGAATCGATCCTGCGGCTCAACGAGCGCGTCTTCGGGCCGGGCCGTTTCGCGCGCACCGCCTATCGCCTTCGCGAGACGACGCCGGCGGACTTGTCGCTGAGCTTCGTGGCGCGCGTCGGCACGCTGCTGGTCGGCGCCAACGCGATGACGCCGATCGTCATCGGCGCGACGCCCGCCCTGCTGCTGGGGCCGCTGATCGTCGAGCCGGTGTTCCGCAGCCAGGGCATCGGCGAGGCGCTGGTGACGCGTTCGCTCGAAGCGGCAAGGGAAGCCGGCGCGAAATTGGCGATTCTGGTCGGCGACGAGCCTTATTACGCGCGCATGGGCTTCAAGCGCGCGCCTCCCGACCGAATCGTGCTGCCCGGCCCGGTCGATCCGGCGCGCGTGCTTTATTGCGAATTGCAGCCCGGCGCCTTCGAGGGGGTCAGCGGGAGGGTGCGCGGGGCGTGAGCCGCTAGCCGACCACGCCCGCCGTGCGCAGAGCCGCGATCTCGCGTCCTGACAGCCCCAATTCACTCAGAACGGCGTCGGTGTGCTCGCCCAGGCGCGGCGCGGCGGTCTCGGCGGCGGCGGGTTCGCCGTCGATGACGAGCGGCGAGCGCACCGAGGGCGCTTTTCCCCCGCGCGCGCCGGTCGCGGGCAGATCGAGCCGCAAGCCGCGCGCGTGCACTTGCGGGTCGGCGAAGACTTGGGCGACGGTGTTGATCGGCCCGGCCGGCACGCCCGCGTCTTCGAGCGCGGCGAGCAGCGTCGCGCGGGGCATGGCGCCCGCCGCCTCGGCGAGGGCGGCGACGAAGCCCACGCGATTGCGCACGCGGTCGGCGTTGGTCGCGTAAGCGGGATCGGCGGCGAGCGCGTCGAGGCCGAGGATGCGGCAGAAATCGCGCGTCTGGCGATCGTTGCCGGCGGCGACGATCAGCGGTCCGTCCGCCGCCTCGAACACCTGATAGGGCACGATGTTGGGATGGGCGTTGCCGAGCCGGCGCGGCGCTTTGCCCGAGACGAGGAAGTTCAGCGCCTGGTTGGCGAGCACGCTCACCTGCGTGTCGAGCAGCGCCATGTCGACTTCGCCGCCGAGCCCGGTGATTGAGCGCCGGATCAGAGCCGCCTGGATCGCGACGACCGCGTAGACGCCGGTGAAAATGTCGGCGAAGGCGACGCCGATCTTCTGCGGCTCGCCGTCGGGGTCGCCGGTCAGATCCATCACCCCGCCCATGCCTTGGATAATGAAATCGTAGCCGGCGCGCGCCGCATAGGGGCCGTCGTGGCCGAAGCCGGTGATCGAGCAATAGACGAGGCGCGGATTAATCGCCTTCAGGCTGGAATAGTCGAGCCCGTATTTGGCGAGCCCGCCCGTCTTGAAATTCTCGATCAGCACGTCGGCGCGCGCGGCGAGCCGGCGCACGATGTCCTGGCCCTCGGGACGCTCGAAGTCGACGGCGAGCGAGCGTTTGCCGCGATTGCAGGAATGAAAATAGGCGGCGTCGAGCCGCTCGCCGTCTTCGCCCTCGACGAAAGGCGGGCCCCAGCCGCGCGTGTCATCGCCCGCGCCGGGCCGCTCGACCTTGATGACTTCGGCGCCGAGGTCGGCGAGCGTCTGGCCTGCCCAGGGGCCCGCGAGAATGCGCGCCAGCTCCAAGACTTTCAAACCTGCGAGAGGCTTCACGCGCTGGCTCCGTAAAAAGGCGTCGCCGCCGGGATGCGTGGCGCGCCGGCGAGCGCTAGCCGATCGGCGCCGTCGCGCGCAAGCCTCATCGACGGCGTCGGCTCGGATATCCCATGCTGGCGCGAGGGCGGCCTCGCGCCAGTCTTGGCGCGGCGTCGGAGGAATTCCCGTCGCCGGGGAATCGGCGTAACCTGTTGGCCGTTCCTCCCGCTCGCGGCTCAAACCCGACGCTCCCATGCCCGAACTCATCGATCTCTTTCCCGGATTTGAGAGCCGCTGGCTCCAAACCGACGCCGGCAGGCTTTTCGCGCGCGTCGGCGGGGCCGGGCCGCCGGTCGTGCTGGTTCACGGCTATCCGCAAACCCATGTCGAGTGGCGCCTCGTCGCGCCGCGGCTCGCCGAGCGCCATACCGTCGTCGCGCTCGATCTGCGCGGCTACGGCCGCTCGGACGCGCCGCCGAGCGCCGAGGGCGCGCTTTACACGAAACGCATCATGGCGGCGGATGTCGTCGCGGCGATGGGCCGGCTCGGCTGCGAGCGGTTCGCCTATGTCGGACACGACCGCGGCGCGCGCGTCGGCTATCGCCTGGCGCTCGATCATCCCGAACGGCTGAGCCGACTCGCCGTACTCGACATCGTGCCGACGGCGGAGATGTGGCGCGACATGGGCGCGGCGCGCGCGATGGCCGTTTATCACTGGCTGTTTCTCGCCCAGCCCGAACCGCTGCCAGAGACGCTCATCGGCCGCGCCTCGCGCGAATATATCGATCATACGCTCGCCAGCTGGACCAAGGCGAAGAGCCTCGACGCCTTCGATCCGCGCGCGCTGGCCCATTATCGCGCCTTCTTCGCCGAGCCCGCGCGCATCCACGCCTGCTGCGAGGACTACCGCGCCGGGGCGACGCTCGATTGGGCGCACGACGAAGCAGACCTCGCGGCCGGCCGCACGATCGACATTCCCATGCTGGCGCTGTGGGGCGCCGCCGGGTTGCCCGCGCAAGGAGAAAATCCGCTCGATGTCTGGCGCCGCTGGGCGCCCCAGGCGCAGGGGCGCGCCATCGACGCCGGCCATTTCCTGCCCGAGGAGGCGCCCGAGGCGACCGCCGAGGCGTTGGCGGAATTTCTCGGCTGATCGGCGCCGCGAAAGGCGCCCAGCGGGGTTGACGACGCGGCGGCGTTCGTCGTTGATGGCGCCCGGAGAATCGCGGCGCGGGGAGGGATCGAACGATGGATTTGCGCTTCACCGAGGAGGAGGTCGCGTTCCGCGACGAGGTGCGCGCCTTTGTGCGCGCCAATCTTCCGGCCTCCATTCGCGACAAGATCGCGGGAGGGCGCCATCCCAGCAAGGACGACATGGTGCGCTGGACGCGCATCCTCGCCGCGAAGGGCTGGTCGGTTCCCCATTGGCCGGTCGAGTGGGGCGGCACGGGCTGGAGCCCCATCAAGCGTCTGATCTTCAACGACGAATTGCAAAGGGCCAATGCGCCGGAATCGCTCGCCTTCGGCACCAGCATGGTCGGGCCGGTGATCTACACCTTCGGTTCGCAGGCGCAGAAAGAGCGCTTCCTGCCGCACATCGTCGATTTGAGCGAATGGTGGTGCCAGGGCTTTTCCGAGCCGGGAGCCGGATCGGATCTGGCGGGGCTGCGCACGACGGCCAAGCGCGACGGCGCGGAATGGGTGATCGAGGGCCAGAAGACCTGGACGACGCTCGCCCAGTACGCCGATTGGATCTTCGTGCTCGCGCGCACCGACGCGAACGTGAAGAAGCAGGAGGGCATTTCCTTCATCCTCGTCGACATGAAGTCGCCGGGGGTGACGGTCCGCCCGATCCAGACGATCGACGGCGGCTACGAGGTCAACGAAGTGTTCTTCGACGGCGTGCGCGCGCCCCTCGACAATCTCGTCGGGCAGGAGAACAAGGGCTGGGACTACGCCAAATTCTTGCTCGGCAACGAGCGCAACGGCATTGCGCGGGTCGGGCTCTCCAAGGCTCGGCTCGCGCGCATCCGCCAACTCGCGGCGCTGCCGACCTATGGCGACCAGCCGAAGATGGCGGATCCCATTTTCCGCATGAAGCTCGCCGCCGTCGAGGTCGAGCTGAAGGCTCTGGAAATGACCCAGATGCGCGTGATCGCGGGGGAAAGGCGAGGCGAGAAGGGCAAACCCGATCCGGCCTCCTCCGTGCTCAAGATCAAGGGCTCCGAATTGCAGCAGGCGACGACCGAGCTGCTGATGGACGTCGTCGGCCCCTACGCGCTGGCCTTCGAGCCGGAGCGCGAGGACGGCGAGCGGTGGAACGAGCCGCCGGTCGGGCCGGACTGGGCCGCGACCATCGCGCCCACCTATTTCAATACGCGCAAGGTTTCGATTTATGGCGGGTCGAACGAAATTCAGCGCTCGATCATCGCCAAGGCGATCCTGGGGCTTTGAGACATGGACTTCGATCTCAACGAGGAGCAGCGGCTGCTCGCCGACAATGTCGCGCGGCTGATGAAGGATCGCTACGGCTTTGAAAGCCGCAAGGCGTATCGGGCGGCGCCGTTGGCGTTCAGCGAGGAACTCTGGAGTCAGTATGCGGAGCTCGGCCTGCTCGGCGTGCCCTTCGCCGAGGAGGACGGCGGCTTCGGCGGCGGCGCCGTCGAGACGATGCTGATCATGGAGGCGTTCGGCCGCGCGCTCGCCGTGGAGCCTTACCTCGCCACCGTCGTGCTCGCGGGCGGCCTCGTCAGGCGCGCCGCCAGCGCCGAGCAGCGCGCCGCGCTGATCCCGCAAATCGCCGCGGGCGAACTGCGCCTCGCTTTCGCGCATAGCGAACGCCAGTCCGGCTGGGATCTCTTCGATGTCGGGTCAAGCGCGCGCAAGGACGGCGCCGGTTATACGCTCAACGGCGAGAAGGGGCTCGTGCTGCATGGCGACAGCGCGCACAAGCTGATCGTCTCGGCGCGGAGCGCCGGCGAACGGCGCGAGCGCGGCGGCCTCGGCCTGTTCCTCGTCGACGCGTCCGCTCCCGGCCTCGCGCGGCGCGGTTACGCCACGCAGGACGGGCAGCGCGCGGCGGAAATCACGCTGACCGACGTGCGCGTCGAGGCGCACGACGTCATCGGCGATCCCGAAGGCGCGGCGCCGGCGATCGAGCGCGTCGTCGACGAGGCGATCGCCGCGCTTTGCGCAGAGGCGGTCGGCGCGATGAGCGAAGCGCTGGAGATTACGGTCGACTACCTCAAGACGCGCAAGCAATTCGGCGTCGCCATCGGCTCGTTCCAGGCGTTGCAGCATCGCGCCGCCGACATGGTGGTGGCGCTCGAGCAGGCGCGCAGCATGATGATGCTGGCGACGATGACGGCGGGAGACGACGACGCCGCGCAGCGGGCCAAGGCGATCTCGGCGGCCAAGGCGCAGATCGGCCGCTCCGCCCGGTTCATCGGCCAGCAGGCGACGCAATTGCACGGCGGCATCGCGATGACCTACGAATACAAACTCGGCCATCTCTTCAAACGCATGACGATGATCGACATGACCTTCGGCGATATGGACGCCCATTTGCGGCGCCTGAGCGAAGGGGATAGCCTGTTCGGGTGATGGGACGGGAGTTTCGCGGCGTTTCGGCCGAGAAAGGCCTCGCCGTTTCGAAGAAGGCGCTGGGGGAGTCGCTTGCAAGCCGGTCCGCGTTTGTTTCTCGGCGTTGACGACGGCGCTTCGCGCTGCCGGGCGCGCATTCGCGACGCGGCGGGCGCGCTTGTCGCCGAGGTCGAGGGGCCGGGCGGCAATATGTACGTCGATTTTGAAGGGGCGATCGCCACCGCGCGCGCGCAGATCGAAGCGGTTTGCGCCAAGGCGGGGCTCGCCGCGGCGGATCGCGCGCGCCTCGCCCTCGGTCTCGGCCTCGCCGGGCTTTCAAGCGCCGACGACGCCAAGCGCGTCGAGGCGCGCTTCGAGGGAATGGCCGGCGTGCGCGCCGCCAACGACGCGGTGACGGCGTGCCTGGGCGCCCATGGCGGCGGCGACGGCGCATTGGTCATCTCCGGCACCGGCTCGGCGGCGATCGCGCGGGTGCGCGGGCGCGATATCGTGATCGGCGGACGCGGGTTCCTGCTCGGCGACGATGGCTCGGCGGCGCGCGTCGGCGCCGACGCCGTTCGCGCCGCTTTGCGCGCGCACGACGGCCTCGGCCCTGCGTCGCCGCTGACGCAGGAAGTCATGCGACGCTTTCGCGACGATCCTCTGGTGGCGATCCAATGGGCGGTCAGCGCCAAACCGGCGGGCTACGGCGCTTTCGCGCCGCTGGCGTTCGAGCGCGCGGGGGCGGGCGATGAAATCGCGCTCGCGATCGTGCGCGCCGCCGCGCGGGCGGTCGACGCCCTGATCCGGGCCGTACAGGCCCTCGGCGCCGAACGGGTCGCCCTGGTCGGCGGCTTGAGCCGGGCGCTCAGGCCCTATCTCGAAGCGCCGCTGCAAGCGGCGCTGCGCCGGCCGTCGTTCGACGCCGCCGACGGCGCGATCCTTTTGGCGGGCGGGGTTCTGCCCGCGAGCGAAAGCGGCGAGGCTTGAGCGGGGCGAGCGGGCTGCAAGTCTTCTACGGCGCGCGCCTGTTCGACGGCGTCGCGCTACGCGAGGATTGCGCGCTCGTCGTCGAGGACGGCGCGGTTCGAGGGATCGCCGCCGTCGCCGAGCGTCCGCGCGGCGGCGCGCAGCACGATCTCGGCGGCGGCGTTCTCGCGCCCGGCTTCGTCGATTGGCACGTCAATGGCGGCGGCGGCGTGCTGTTCAATGCGACGCCGACGCCCGAGGCGATCGGCGCGATCGCCGCCGCTCATCGGCGCGAGGGAACGACCGCGATCCTGCCGACCGTGATCACCGACGCGCCGGAAGTTCTCGCGGCGGCGCTGGATGCGGCGCGCGAGGCGGCGAGGAGCGCGCCCGGCGCATTCGGGGTGCATGTCGAGGGCCCCTATATCGATGCGCGGCGCAAGGGCGTGCATCTCCCCGAATTCATCCGCGCGATGCGCGAGCAGGACGCGCAGCGACTCATCGCGGCGCGGGCGGGGGCGATGGTCGTGACCTTGGCGCCGGCCGCCGTCGGCGTCGATTTGATCGCCAGGCTCGCGGCGGCGGGGGTGATCGTCAGCCTCGGCCATGCCGAGGCGAGCGCCGAGGAGGCGGGGGCGGCCTTTGCGGCCGGCGCGAGCGCGGTGACGCATCTCTTTAACGCGATGAGCCAGCTTTCACCGCGAGCGCCCGGTCTTGTCGGCGCCGCGCTCGCCGATCCCCGCGTCGTCTGCGGCCTCATCGCCGACGGCCATCACGTGCACGACGCGGCGATGCGCGCCGCTTTCAACGCCAAGGGCGCGCGGGGAATCGCGCTCGTCTCCGACGCCATGCCTCCCGCCGCCGGCGGCCCGCCGGTCTTCGCGTTGCAGGGGCGGCGCGTGACGCGGACGGGAACGCGCCTGATCGCCGAAGACGGCGCGCTTGCCGGCGCGGCGATCACGATGCTCGATTCCGTGCGCTACGTCGTTGAGACGCTCGGCCTGCCGCTCGCCGACGCGCTGCGCATGGCGACGTCGACTCCGGCGCGGCTGTTGCGGCTCGATGGCCGCATCGGGCGCCTCGCGCCGGGGCTTCGCGCCGACCTCGTGCATCTCCGGGACGATCTCGGCCTCGCCGGCGTGTGGATCGGCGGTCGGGCGGAGCGCGAGACCGAGCGGTAAGATCGCCCCTGCGGGAAGCGATCGGCGGGCGCGTCGCGAGATCCGTCGGCGCGGCGCGACGGAATGAGATCGGCTCCAAAATCTCCCTGACGCGCCCGTCCCGCCGCTTGCGTTTGCGCGGGGATAATGCGCAATATCAGGCAACGCGAGGCGTCGCCGCGTCGACGTCGAAACATCGGCGGCGGCCCCGGACAATCGCGAACAACGAGTTTGGGGAGGAGTTCCATGGCGACGCCGTTTCAGTCTCGTCGATTTGACCGCCGTTCGGTCCTCAAGGGCGCGGCCGCGCTGGGCGGCCTCAGCGTCGCATCGCCTTTCGTCATCGCGGCGCGCGCCGAAACGCCGATCCGGATCGGCATGATCGATCCCTTGACCGGCGTCTATGCGGCGGTGGCGCAAAACGAAGTGATGGGCGCCAGGCTCGCGGTCGATCAGATCAACGCCGCCGGCGGCGTTCTCGGGCGCCCGATCGAACTGCTCGTCGAGGATTCGGCCAACGACGTCGGCACCGGCGTGCAAAAAGCTCGCAAGCTGATCGAGCGCGATCAGGTGTCTTTCCTGATCGGCGACGTGAACTCGGGGGTCGCTCAAGCGATCGCCCAGGTCAGCAACGAAAAGAGAATTCTCCACATCGTCTCGGGCGGCCATACCGACTCGATCACCGGCGCCGATTGCAAATGGAACGTCTACCGGGTTTGCAACACCACCAGCATGGAGGCGAATTCGGTCTCCAGCCTGCTGTTCAGCCAATACGGCAAGAAATGGCATTTCATCACGCCCGACTACGCCTTCGGCCATACGCTGCAGAAGGCTGCGGCCACCGATTTGGCCAAACTCGGGGGCACGGTGACCGGCAACGAGCTCACGCCTCTCGGCACCACCGATTTCTCCGCTTATCTCATCAAGGCGCAGGCCGCGAGCCCGGACGTTATCCTGGTGCTGCCGCAAGGCTCCGACATGGTGAACTGTCTCAAGCAGATCGTGCAGTTCGGCCTCAACCAGCAGGCTCACGTGGCGGGCCTTCAGCAGGAGCTCGAGGCGCTCGAGGCGATGCCCCCGGAGGCGCGGATCGGGATTTGGATGTTCGAATGGTATTGGAACCAGCCGGGCGTTCCCGGGGTCGACAAATTCGTCGCCGACATCCGCAAGGTGAACGGCGGCAAGGTTCCGACCGCGCGCCATTGGTTCGGTTACACCTCGGTGCACACGCTCGCCGGAGTCGCCAACCAGCAAAAGACGCTCGACTCGGTCGCGCTCGCCAAGGCGCTGGGCAATTTCGAATTGCCTCCTGAAATCAAACTGCAACCCAACAAGTGCTATTATCGCGCCGGCGATCATCAGTTGATGACTTCGGCCTTCGTCGGCGAGGCGCAATCCCACGGCGCGAGCGATCCCGAGGATTTGTTTCGCGTCGACCACGTGATCGCCGGCGACGCCACGGCGCCGGCCGAAGGCGAGACGGGCTGCAAGATCCAATGGCCGGCTTAGGCCGCGATGACGCAGCTGCTGCTTTTCAACGTCACCAACGGCCTGATCATCGGCGCCTTTTACGCGCTGATGGCGCTCGGCCTGTCGCTGATCCTCAATTTGAGCAACGTGATCAATTTCGCCCACGGCGGGTTTCTCGTCATCGGCGGCTACATCGCCTATACGATCACGCCCTATGTCGGCTTCTGGGGCGCGCTGCTGATCGCGCCCGTGCTCACCGCGGTGATCGGCTTCGCCGTCGAGGCGGTTCTGATCCGTCCGCTCTATGGCCGCGATCCGCTCTACAGCCTGCTCATGACCTTCGGCCTGGCGTTCATCATTGAAGACGGCACGCGCTTCATCTGGGGCGCCCAGGGCAAGCCGGTGACGATCCCGCCGTTCCTCGCGCGGCCGCTGAGCCACGAATTTTTCTTCATCACGGGTTATCGCCTGTTCATGGTGGCGACGGTGACGATCGCGGTGGGTCTGATTTTCACCCTGCTGCGCTACACCCGTCTGGGCATTCGCATTCGCGCCGCCACGCTCGACCTCGAAACGGTCGCGGCGATGGGCGTCAACGTGCGGATGCTGCGATCGCTCAACTTCGCCGGCGGAATCTACCTTGCCGGGCTGGCCGGCGCGTTGGCGGCGGGGCAGCTCGGCCTCGAGCCGACGATGGGAACCGGCCTGCTGATGCCGAGCTTCATCGCCATCATCATCGGCGGCGTCGGCAGCCTGACGGGAACCTTGATCGGCGGGCTGCTGATCGGCGTGGCGTCCGGCGTGACGGCGGTGTTCGCGCCCGCCGCCAGCGAGGCCGTCATGTATGTGCTGATGGCGGTCATCCTGCTGGCGCGTCCGCGCGGCTTGTTGGGCGAAGAAGGCATGATGACGTGAGCGGCGCCGTTTCGACGCGAAAACTGGCCGTGCAATTGGCCATCTGGGCGCTGCTGGCGCTTGCGCCGTATTGGATGCCCTCGCTCGGCGGCTACACGGCGCTCGGCACGCGCGTGCTCGTGCTGGCGCTCGCCGCCATGTCGGTGAATTTCCTTCTCGGCTTCACCGGGGTGCTATCCTTCGGCCATGCCGCCTATTTCGGCCTGGGCGCCTACGGCGCCGGCCTCGCCCTGAAATTTCTGGCTCCGAGCACGCCGCTCGCGCTTGTCTGCGGGATGCTGCTCGGCGGCCTCGTCGGCGCCGCGCTAGGATGGGTCATTGCGCGCCGGCGCGGCGTCTATTTCGCGATGGTGACCATCGCGATCGGGCAAGTCTTTTACTATATCGCCTTCCAGTGGAGCTCGCTGACCGGCGGCGACGACGGCTTGCGCGGCTTTTCGCGCCAGCCGCTCGACTTCGGCCTGTTTTCGATCGACATCCTGTCGAACGCCAACGCCTTCTATTATTTCGTGCTCGTCTGCTTCGCCCTGATCGTGGCGATCATGGGCTTTATCCTGCGCTCGCCGTTCGGGCGCACCTTGATCGCCATCCGCGAAAACGAGCGTCGGGCGCGATTTCTCGGCATACCCGTCGATCGCCACATCTGGATCGCGTTCACGCTATCCTGCTTCTTCATGGGCTTCGCCGGCGCGCTCTACGCGCTGGTGAATAATTTCGCCGATCCGCGCGGCCTGCATTACAGCCAATCCGGCGACTTCGTCATGATGGCGGTGATGGGGGGCATGCGCAACTTCTGGGGGCCGCTGCTCGGCGCCGCCGTGTTCGTCGTGCTCCAGGACTATCTCTCCAGCGTCACCGTCAACTGGATGTCGGGCGTCGGGGTCCTGTTCGTTCTCATCGTGCTCTTCTTTCCGCGCGGCCTTCTCGGCTTCGTCAAACGCAAGAGCGAAGCATGAGTTCGGCGCCAGATGCTAAGATCCCGGGCGGCGCGGCGTTCCAACCGCGCGCCAAGGTCTTGGAAGTCGCCAACGTCGGAAAACGCTTCGGCAGTCTGGTGGCGGTCAACGACGTTTCGCTCACCGTCGAGCGCGGCGAATTGCGCGCGATCATCGGGCCGAACGGCGCGGGAAAGACGACCTTCTTCAATTTAATCAGCGGCTTCTTCCCGCCCAGCGCGGGCAAGATCGTCTTCGACGGGATCGACATCACGTCGATGCCCGCGCATCGGCGCGTCGGCATCGGCATGGCGCGAACCTTTCAGATCACTGAAATATTTCCCGAACTCTCAGTCTACGAGAATTTGCAGATCGGCGCCGAGAGCGCCGCCGGCTATCGCCTGCGGCCATGGATCAGCCGCGCGGAGAAATCGGCGATCCGCCGCCAGATCGATGAGATCCTCGATCTCTCGGGATTGGTCGACAAGGCCGACCGTCTGGTCGGCGAACTCGCCCATGGCGATCAGCGGGTGGCCGAAATCGCCATGGCCCTGACGTTGCGACCGCATCTCCTGCTGCTCGACGAGCCGGCGGCCGGCATGGGCGATCAGGAAACCTACGCCGTGACCAAACTCATTCGCGATCTGCACCGCGGCGGCAAGATGGCCATCGTGCTGATCGAGCACGACATGCGCGTGGTGTTCGGCCTTGCCGACCGCATCACGGTTCTCGATCAAGGCAGTCTCCTCGCCGAAGGCTCTCCCCAGGAGATCGCGGCCAACGCGGCGGTGCAACAAGCCTATTTGGGGAAGGCGGCATGACGCCGGCGCTCGCGGCCGAAGGCCTTCACACCTACTATGGCAAGAGCCACATCCTCAACGGCGTCGACATCGAGGTCGCCGAGGGGAAGATCACCGCGTTGCTCGGCCGCAACGGCGCCGGCAAGACGACGACCCTGCGCAGCCTCATGGGGCTGACGCCCGCGCGAAGCGGCAAGATCACGATTTTCGGCGCGGAAACGACGCGCTGGCCGACCTATCGCATCGCCGGCTGGGGCGTCGGCTATGTGCCGGAAGGGCGACGGGTCTTTCCCAATCTCAGCGTCGAGGAAAACCTCAAGACGCCGATCGAGCGCGAGGGGCCATGGACGATCGCGCGCGTCTTTCAGCTTTTTCCCAGGCTCGCCGAGCGGCGCCAGAACCGCGGGCGCCAGCTTTCGGGCGGCGAACAGGAAATGCTGGCGATCGCGCGGGCTCTCATGCTCAATCCGCGTCTGCTCATTCTCGATGAGCCCTCGCAGGGGCTCGCCCCGCTCATCGTCGGCGAAGTCTTTCGCATCGTGGCGACGATGCGCGATCAGGGCATATCGATTCTGCTCGTCGAACAGAACGCCCGTATGAGCCTGGAAATCGCCGACCACGCCTATGTGCTCGACAATGGCGCGGTCGTGCATTCCGGTCCGGCGCGAGAACTCGCCCGCGACGAAGCCCGCGTTCAGGCGCTGGCCGGCGTCGGCGGCGACTGGACGCAGATTTAGCGCCACCCTGGCGCTCGTCGTCGGTCGCGGCGCGGGTTCGGCGAGGTTTCGCGGCCGCGCGAAAATGTGCGAGCTTGCCGGCGCCGTCATGCCGTCGTCGCGTTATTCGCCGACGAAGGGGGCGCAAAAGCCTAATCGATGGGGGGATCGCTTGCGAGTTCTGGCCTTGGCGTTTACGCCGCGATTTATCGTTTTGACGCTGTCGATCCTCATCGCCCTGGCGTTCATGGCGGCGATCGGCGCGTCGATAGCGCCCCGCTGGAACATGGCGCTCGTCATCGGCGCGGTTCTGTTCGGCGGTCTCTCGCTGCTCGGCTTTCGCGACCTCGCGCAGACGCGCCACGCGGTGTTGCGCAACTATCCGATCTCCGCGCATTTGCGCTTCCTGCTCGAGGAAATGCGCCCGGAGATGCGGCAATATTTCTTCGAGAGCGAGACTGACGGGCTGCCGTTCTCGCGCAATCAGCGCGCCATCGTCTATCAGCGCGCCAAAATGGCGCTGGACAAGCGCCCGTTCGGCACGCAGCTCGACGTCTACGCCCAGGGCTACGAGTGGCTGCGGCATTCTATCGCGCCGAAACCCGTCGCGACCGAGCCCTTCCGCATCACAGTCGGCGGGCCCGATTGCGCGCGGCCCTATTCGATTTCGGTGTTCAATGTTTCCGCGATGAGTTTCGGCGCCCTCAGCGCCAACGCCATTCGCGCGCTGAACAAGGGCGCGGCGCTCGGCGGGTTCGCCCACGACACCGGGGAGGGCGGCTACAGCCCCTATCACCGCGAGGGGGGCGGCGACGTCATCTGGGAAATCGGCTCCGGCTATTTCGGCTGTCGTCGGCCCGACGGCGGCTTCGACGCGGACAAATTCGCCGCCGCCGCCGCCAACGATCAGATCAAGATGATCGAAATCAAGCTCAGTCAGGGCGCCAAGCCGGGCCATGGCGGCGTGCTGCCGGGCGCCAAGGTCACGGCGGAAATCGCCGCGATCCGCGGCGTCGAAGCCGGCAAGGATTGCCTATCGCCGGCGCGTCATGACGCATTCTCGACGCCGATCGAGATGATGGATTTCATTGCGCGATTGCGCGCCCTGTCGAGCGGCAAGCCCGTCGGCTTCAAGCTCTGCGTCGGCCATCCCTGGGAATTCCTGGCGATTTGCAAGGCGATGCTCGAGACCAAAATTCGCCCCGATTTCATCGTCGTCGACGGCAAGGAAGGCGGCACCGGCGCGGCGCCGCTGGAATTCTCCGATCACCTGGGGATGCCGATGCGCGATGGACTCGTCTTCGTCCGCAACGCGCTCGTCGGCGCCGGACTGCACGATTCCATCCGCGTCGGCGTCTCCGGCAAGATCGCCAACGGCTTCGACATGGCCTGCGCGATGGCGCTCGGAGCCGATTGGTGCAATTCCGCGCGCGGCTTCATGTTCTCGCTCGGCTGCATTCAGTCCTTGAGCTGCCACACCGACCGGTGCCCGACTGGCGTTGCGACGCAGGACAAGACGCGCTCTCGCGCGCTCGTCGTCGAGGACAAGACCGAACGCGTCCACAACTTTCACCGCTCGATGCTGCATGCGCTCGCCGAACTGACCGCCGCGGCGGGGCTCGGTCATCCCCAGGATTTTCGTCCGATACATTTCTCTCGCCGCGTGAACGCCCGCGAGGTCATGACCTTCGCCGAGCTCTATCCGACGGTCGAACCGGGCGAACTGATCGCCGGCGCGCGCGACGAATCGTTGCGCAAGCTCTGGGACGTGGCGCGCGCCGACAGCTTCGCCGCAGCGACCTAAGCGGGTCGGCCGCCTCGTCGCGCCCTGCCTGTCGATTTCCGCCGCGCCGGCGAACGGCGCGCGCGGCTCACTTCTTCGAGCCGGGGGAACCCGCCTGCGGTCCTTGCTTGGCGAAAGCGCCGGGAACGGAGGCGCCGGCCGCAGCGGACTTCGCCTTGTCTTTCTTTGGCTTCTTGGCTTCCTTGTTGCTTCGTAGCTGTCCCTTGGCCATCACGCCTCTCCCACGGTCGCCCGACGGCCGATTCGCCGTCGATCATCGATCGCAGAAATTCTATAGCGCTTTTGCAACTTGGGCGCCATCGACGGACGACGCGACGATCCCGACCGGCGCGGCCCGGCGCTCAGGGCGTTCCAAAGGAGGGGGACGCCATTAGGCTGTTATCATAACGCCACTATCGCGCCATTTTATGGTCTAAGGTGCAGATGTCGAGCGTGACGCTCAAAATGGTCAATTGATCTCATCCCGTGCGCATAATTCTTACGCTTATCGCGGTCGCGCTGATCGTGGCGCTGTCTGCGGCGCTTTTCGCGCCGTTTTTTGTCGATTGGTCGCTTCATCGCGCGCAGATCGAGGCCGAGCTCGGCGACATTCTGGGCGCGCGCGTCGTCGTTTCCGGCCCCATCGACATCCGGTTTCTGCCTACGCCCTATCTGCAACTGAAGAATGTGACGATCGCCGACGCCAGCGGCGATGGCGCGCCGGTCTTCGCTTGCGAAAACGTGCAATTGGAGGCCGCGCTCGCGAGTCTGCCGAGCGGGCGAGCGCGCTTCACGCTGGCGCGACTCGAGCATCCGGTGTTGACGCTGTCGCGCGGGTCCGGCGGATCCCTTCGTCTCCCGCAATGGCGCGTCAAGGCGCAAGCCGACCGCGTCGCGCTGGACCGTATCGTCGTGACCGGAGGCCGGCTTCGCGTCGTCGACGGCGGCGCGCCGCTCGACGTCGCCGGGCTCGACCTCGACGCCATGGCCGCTTCCTTGATCGGGCCTTACCGCGGCTCGGGCCGCGTCTCGACGCCGGGAGGCCTTCAGGCCGAATTCCATTTCGCCACCGCGGCGCTCACCAACTCCGCGCTGCCCCTCAAGCTTGAAATTGATCCGGCCGAGGGCCTGCCGAGCGGCGTTTTCGACGGCGCCCTCACTCTCGGGCGGCGCGCGGCCGATGCCGGCCTCGACCTGGCTTATTCCGGCGCCGCCGCCATTTCCGGCTTCTCGGCGCTGACGGACTCGGGGCCGCCGTCGCCTTGGCGCGTTTCGGGCGCGCTTCACGCCGACCTCGGCGGCGCGACGATGGAAGACCTCATTCTGCGGTTCGGCCCGGACGAGCGCGCGCTCGAGGCGAGCGGAGCGGCGAGGCTCGAAATGGGCCCGCTCACGCATTTGTCCGCGGATATCAAGGCCAAACAACTCAATATCGACGCGTTGCTGCGCGAGAAGGACGAGGATTCGGTTTCGCCGGCGCGCTCTCTGGCGGCGTTGGCGAGGGTTTTGTCGCCGCTCAACGCTCGAGGCGGATCGCCCCTGGCCTTGCGGATCGCATTCGCGACCCCGACGGTGATCGTGGGCGCGCAAACGCTGGCCGACGTCGCTTTCGACGCGACGGCGGCGGCCGGGGCGCCGATCGAAGGCGATCTCGCATTGGGCTTGCCCGGGCAATCGACGCTGCGTCTGTCCGGGTCGTTGGAATTGGGCTCCGCGGCGGGATTCAAAGGCCGGCTCGAGGCGAGCCTGGGCGATTTCGCGCAGCTGCGCGACTGGGCGACGAAGGACGAACCGGAACTCGCGCAGCGGCTCTCGGCTCTCGGCGAGGCGTTGCCCTATCGCAAGGCGTCGGCGGTCGGCGATGTCGAGGCCTCGACGGTCGCGTTCTCCGCGCGCAATCTCCAGCTCGTCGTCGATCGCACGGCGTTGAGCGGCGCGGTGGCGTTCACACGCTCGCTCGGCGACGAGCGCGGCCGCTTGTTCATGGACCTACGCAGCGACGCGCTCGACGTCGACGCGCTGCCCAATTTGGGCGCGAGCGCCGACTTTCTCGGCGATGTCGATCTTTCGCTTGCGCTGGATGCGGCGAAGTTGCGCGTCGCCCGCGTCGGCGAGGCCGCGATCGACAGCGGTTCGCTGTCGTTAAAGGTGACGAAGACCGGCGCCGATCTTTCGCTCGACCGCCTGTCTGTCGCTGGCCTTGGCGGCGCGACGGTCGAGGTGCGCGGGGCGTCGGGGCCGCAGGGACGATGGCTCACGCTGCAACTCAATGCCGAGAAATTGCGCGATTTCGCCGCTTTGATCGGACGCGTCGCGCCGGGACGTCTGAGTCGGCTGCTCGTCCAGCGCGCCGATATGCTGTCGCCGGCGAAGGCGACCCTCGAAGCGCGGGCGACGGGCCCCGGCGCCGTCGGCGGTTTCGCGCTCGATTCCGTGAAGGCGCAGGGCTCGGCCGGCCAAAGCCAATTCACGCTCAAGGCGGAGCGTTCGGGCGAGGCGGCGGCCGGCGTCGCCGTGAGCTTCGCGCTCGACGCGCCGGAGGGCGCGGCGCTGCTGCGGCAAATCGGCCTAAGGCCGCCGTCCGTATCGAGCGGACGAGCGCAGATCGAGGCTTCGGCGAATGGGCGATGGGATGGCGGTTTTGACGCGCGCGTCGCCGCATCGATCGCGGGCGCGAATTTCACCTGGCGCGGACGCGTCAGGCCCGATGCGAAAGCCGACGACGACGCGGTCCTGTTCGGCGCCGCGACGATGAAGGCGGACAATGTCATGCCGCTGTTGGCGACGCTCGGCCTCGGCGCGTCCGTCGCGAGCCCCGTCGTTCCCGTGGATCTCTCCGGCGATCTGGTCCTGCGCGGCGCGGAGGTCGGCTTCCCGCGTCTGGCGGGAACCGCGGCGGGCGCAAAAATCACGGGGCGCCTGGCCTGGCGCCCCGCGGTCGAGCCGATCGCGGCCTCCTCCATCGATCCCGACGTCGCGCTTGCGCAATCCATCGCGGGCGAACCGCAAGCCGCGCCGATGGCGCAGATCGATGGCGAACTCTCGCTCGATCATGCGAGCCTCGCGGCGCTGCTCAGCCTGCCGCTGGGCGCTCCGCAACCGGCCAAGCCAGGCGCGAAATGGTCGGAGGCGACATTCGCTTCGCCCCTTGTCGATCCTCCGCCGCTCGACGTTCGGCTGAAGATCGGCGCGCTCGATGTCGTCGACGCGTTGCAAGCGCGCGGCGCGACGGCGCGCGTGAAGATCGATCGGGGAAGGTTCGATATCGACGAATTCGCGATGGACGTCGCGGGAGGGCGCGCCTCAGGCCGCTTCACCCTGCGCCGCGACGGCGCGGTCGCGACCCTGACGGGGCAAGCTTCGCTCGACTCGGCCGCGGCGGACCGCGCCGGTCTGCGCGGTCGTATCGGCGCCTCGCTCGCCTTTGCGAGCACCGGGCAAAGCCCGAGCGCGCTCGTCGCGGGATTGGTCGGGGAGGGACAGGTCGAGACCGCTGGCGTCGCGATCCCGCGCCTCGATCCCGGCGCGCTGGGCCGCGTCCTCGCCAAGGCGCAGGCGCCGGACGCCAGCATCGACGAGACCAATATCGCGCATGCGCTCGGCGTCGAATTCGATAGGCAGCCGATGAGCCTTCCCGACGGGACGGCGCCGGCGGTGATGAGCGCCGGCATCATCCACGTCGGCCCGGTCGATATTGCGGGGCAGGGAGGCCATGCTTCGACCAGCGCCGATTTCGATCTGCGGTCGCAGAATCTGACGATCCGCGCGAGCTTCGCCGAGGCGGGCGGTGGGAAATTTTGGAGCGGACCGCCGCCGAGCGTCGCCGTTGCGGTGACCGGATCGGTCGACGCCCCGGCCCGCCAAATCAACGCGGCTGCCTTCGCCGCCGGGCTGGCGGCGCAGACGATCGCCCGCGAGAGCGATCGAATCGCCGCGCTCGAGGCGGATATACGCGAGCGCGCCTTTTTCAATCGGCGCCTGAAGGCCGAGCAATTCATGCGCCTGCGCGAGGCGGAATTGGCCGCCTACGAGGCCGATCAGGCGCGAATTAAGTCCGAACAGGACCGCAAACGCGTCGAAGACGAACTCCTCAAGGCGAGCGAGGCGCAAGAAAAGACCGGTGCGCCCGTGACGGCGGCGCCCGTCGTTCCCTCAGGCGCGCCGCAAGCGTCGACCGCCGCCACGTCGATTGGCGCGACGGTTTCGGCGCCCCCGCTCGCGGCGCCCAAACCCAAGGTCGATCAACCCGATCCGACCGCCGGCGGGCTCTATTGAAGCGCACTTTCCAGGACGAAGACGCGAATTGCCGATGAGAGATTGGCGCCTCCGCGCGAAGCGTCGATCTCGGCGATAAGGGCGCTGAGCGAGAGCGCGCGCTCGGCCGCGAGCGCCTTCAGCCTTCGCCAAAACGCGTCTTCGAGGGAAACGCTGGTGCGATGACCCGAAATCGTCAGGGAACGCTTGAGAATTCCCGCGCTCGCGCCGGAAATCATTCGCCGTCGCCCGAATCGACGAGGCGATGGTCATCGAGGCGGCGCTCGACGAGTTCGCGCTCCGCCCGCGCTTCTCGCTTGGCCGCCTTGGGCACGCCGAAAGCCGCCCGATTGGCCGCCGCCGCCGCCTCCTCGCGCAGGCGCTCCTTGCGTTTGCGGGCGCGGCGGAGGTTGACGATTTCGCTCATCGGGGTCGCTCGACCGCGGCTATTTCTTGCGGAACGCGTCGATGGAGACGACCTTCGCGGCCTCGCCGTCCTTCGGCTTTTCCGGCTTCTTGGTCGGAGTTTCCAAGGATTTCGGCACGCTCGCGGGTTGGCTCGGCTTTGGCGTCGGCGCCGCGCCAGCGGACAGGGCCTCGCCTTTTTTTCCCGCCTCGCGCCCGATCGGCGTCGGCCGCGCCGGCGCGGGTTCGGCGGCGAACCGCGGCTCCAGCTTGAAACCGAACGGCACGGAGGGATCGCTGAAACCGGTAATGGCGTCGAAGGGAATGGTGAGCCGCTCCGGCTTGCGCGAGAAGTTCAGGCTGACCTCGAACGCGTCGGCGGTCACCGCCAGGTCCCAGAATTCGTGCTGCAGAATGATCGCCATTTCGTCGGGATAACGCTGGCGCATCGCCGGCGGAATGACGACGCCGGGCGCCTGCGTCTTGAAAGCGATGTTGAAATGGTGATCGCCGGGAAGCCCGCTCCGCGCGGCCTCGGTCATCACCTTGCGCACCACGGAGCGCAGCGCGTCCTGTACGAGCAAATCATAGCGGATGTAATCAGTCGGCATGGGATTCTGCGCTCGAAAGCCTTGTGCGAAAGCTAGCCGAGAGAGGTCGCCATTGCAATTGCGGGAGGTGGGAGAAAAGTGGAGGCTTCTGTTGCCAGGCGCCTCCGGACCCCGCCTAAAGGAGCAAACCCTTAGGACTTGAATCCCAGTACCAGCGCTGCATTACGCAGCGAGGGCCACCGGAGCATAGTTGTCATTCGCAACTATAGGTTTGACCCGATAACGGCGGTATCATGCCGAGCAAAAGAGCACCCTTTACGTCCCCCGTCGAACCTATTTCGCCCCCGCCGAAACCCGCTATTCCCGCGGGCTTGGGTGGAGGCGCCGGGTACCGCCCCCGGGTCCGAAAGACTTATTCCGATGTCCGTTTATCGCCATATCCGCCTCGCGGCGGCGACTCCAATATAGGGGCTGCGCGCGGATCTGCAAAGGGCCCGGCCGCCCCTCTGGATGAGCCGGGCGCTATTGCCCCGAGGGCGAGGCTCGCGGCCGCGCTCAAGCGCCGGTCGCCTTCACCAGTTTGTAGTCGATCGCGTCCACCAGCGCCTGAAACGAGGCGTCGATGATGTTTCCGGAAACCCCGACGGTCGACCATCGTGCGCCGCTGGAATCGCCGAATTCGATCAGCACGCGCGTCACCGCGTCGGTGCCGCCCTGAAAGACGCGCACGCGATAATCCAGCAGTTCGAGATCCTGGATATGCTTTTGATAGACGCCGAGATCCTTGCGCAGCGCGAGATCGAGGGCGTTGACGGGGCCGTTGCCTTCGGCCGCCGAAATCAGCGTCTCTTCGCCGATGCGGATTTTGACGACCGCCTGCGAGGCCGAATAGAGCGCGCCGGCGGAATTGAATTTGCGCTCGACGCTGACGTTGAAGCTCTCGACGTCGAAAAACTCGGGCACGCCGCCCAAAATTCGGCGCGCCAGCAGTTCGAAGGACGCGTCGGCCGCCTCATAGGCGTAGCCTTGCGCCTCGCGCTCCTTGACCTCGTCGAGCAGCCGCGTGAGCCGGGAATCGTCGCTGCGCGCCTCGATTCCCATTCGCGTGAGCTGCGCGATCAGATTCGACCGCCCCGCCTGATCGGAGATCAGGATAGCGCGCGCGTTGCCGACGCTTTCCGGCGGCACGTGCTCGTAGGTGCGGGGGTCCTTGGCCAGCGCGGAGGCGTGAATGCCGGCCTTGGTCGCGAAGGCCGAGGCGCCGACATAGGGAGCGTGCCGATCGGGGGCCCGATTCAGCAATTCGTCGAACGCGTGCGAGATCTTGGAGATCTCGCGCAACGACTCCTCGGAGACGCCGATCTCGAACCGCTGGGCGAGATCGGACTTGAGCGCCAGGGTCGGGATCAGCGAGACGAGATTGGCGTTGCCGCAGCGTTCGCCAAGTCCGTTCAACGTTCCCTGGATCTGCCGGACGCCGGCCCGCGCCGCCGCCAGGGAATTGGCGACCGCGTTGCCGGTGTCATTGTGCGCGTGAATGCCGAGATGGTCGCCAGGGATGACGCGCGCGACTTCGGCGACGATGCGTTCGACCTCGTCGGGAAGCGAGCCGCCATTGGTGTCGCAAAGCACGACCCATCGGGCGCCCGAACGATAGGCGGCGCGCGCGCAGTCGAGCGCGTAGGCGGGATTGGCCTTGTAGCCGTCAAAGAAATGCTCGCAGTCGACCATCGCCTCGCGCCCCGCGGCGACGGCCGCCTTCACGCTGTCCTCGATGCAGGCGATGTTTTCCTCCAGCGTGCAGCCGAGCGCGACATGAACGTGATAGTCCCAGGTCTTGGCGACGAACACGATCGCGTCCGCGTCAGCGGCGAGCAGGGCGGCGAGGCCGGGATCGTTTGCGGCCGAGCGGCCGGCGCGCTTGGTCATGCCGAAGGCGCAGAACCGCGCGCGCTTCGTCGGCTTGCGTTCGAAAAATCGCGTATCGATCGGATTGGCGCCGGGATAGCCGCCCTCGACATAATCGACGCCGAGCCGATCGAGCAACGTCGCGATCTGGCGCTTGTCTTCGAGCGAGAAGTCGACGCCGGTGGTGAGCGCGCCGTCGCGCAGCGTCGTGTCGAAGAGGTAAAGGCGTTCGCGGGTCATGTGTTCGTCCCTTTAGTGGCGCGTCGGCGGCGGCGCATCGGCGCTGGGCGGCGCGAGGCGCTTGGTCATGGTCGTATTCGCCAGCCACTGGTCGTCGAGCTGAACGAGATTGCGCCGCTGGGCCTCGAATCCATGGCGCTCGAAGAGGGCGCGCGCGGTGTCGCTGACTTCGCTCGCCAGGCGCTTGGCGCCACGCGCCTCGGCGAGCCGCGCCAGCGCGTCGATCAGCGCCGCGCCGACGCCGCGTCGGGCGTAGCGCGGATCGACATGAAGCAAGTCGATAACGTCGGCGCCGAGCAGGCTGGCGAAACCCGCGACTTCGCCATCGATCAGGGCGATAAGCGTCAAAGCTTTGCCCAGGCGCGCGGCGAAGGCCGCCCGGTCGTTGGCCTTGGCGGCCCAGGCGTCGCACTGATCGGCGCTATAGTCCTCGCTCGCCGTCTCCTCGATGCTGGCGCGAAAGATTTCGGCGCAGCGGTCGGCGTCGGCGGGCAGGTAGGGGCGAAGCGAAATCGCGCTCATCGCTTGAACTCCCATGTCGTGCCGTCCTTGGAGTCCTTGAGGACGACGCCGAGAGCGGCGAGCTCATCGCGCAGCCTGTCCGATTCTTTCCAGTTCTTGCCGGCTCGCGCGGCCGCGCGGTCGGCGATGATTTTCTCCACCCATTCGGGATTGACCGCGGCCTCGTTCAGGGCCGACGCCAGGCGCTGCGATCGGGTCAGTCGCAGCAGACCCAGCAGGTTGGCGCTCGCCTTCAACAGCGCTGGGGCGGGTTGTTGGCCCGCCCGGGTGAGGCCAGCCGCCATGAGTCCGGCCACGGCCGGGTGCGCGAGCCGGTGAAGTTCGGCGAGCGCGGCCGGCGTATTGAGATCGTCGCACAGGGCCTCTTCCACGCCCGGCGCAATTTCGCTGCCGGGCTCGACGTCGCCGACCGCGTCGTACCAGCGGTCGAGCGTGCTTTCGGCTTCCTCGAGCGCCTTGACCGTCCAGTCGATCGGTTGCCGGTAATGGGTTCGCAGCATCGCCAGCCGTAAGACCTCGCCCGACCATTTACGCCCGCCGAATCGGGTTGTGCGCAGCAACTCGTGGATGGTGATGAAGTTGCCGAGGCTCTTCGACATTTTCTCGCCTTCGACTTGCAGAAAGCCGTTGTGCATCCAGACATTCGCCATGCGTGGGGCGCCGAAGGCGCAGCAGGATTGCGCGATTTCGTTCTCGTGATGGGGGAAAACGAGATCGACGCCCCCGCCGTGAATATCGAAAACGTTCTTGCGGGGATCGTCGCAGGCGAGGCCGCCGCCGAACGGCTGCAGCAGCTTGGCCATCGACATGGCCGAGCATTCGATATGCCAGCCCGGACGGCCGGGCGCCGCGATCCCGCAGGGGCTGGGCCAACCCGGTTCGCTCGCCTTGGAAGGTTTCCACAGGACGAAGTCCATCGGATCGCGCTTGTAAGGCGCGACGTCGACGCGGGCGCCGGCCAACATCTCGTCGAGCGAGCGCCGCGCCAGCGATCCGTAACGCGGCGCGCCGGGAAGAGCGTCCATCGCGCTGGGGGAGAACAGCACATGATCTTCGGCGACATAGGCGACGCCGCGCGCCGCCAGCCTCTCGATCAGGGCGATCATCTCCGCGATATGTGCGGTCGCGCGAGGCTCAAAGGTCGGCGTCAGGCAGCCCAGCGCGTCGACGTCGTTGTGAAATTGCCGCTCGGTCCCCTCCGTCACGCGCGCGATCGCCTGATTGAGCGGGAGGGAGGGGAAATCGCGCAAGGCGCGCGCATTGATCTTGTCGTCGACGTCGGTGACGTTGCGGGCGTAGACGACGCAGCGGTCGCCGAAACGGAGCCGCAGCAGGCGGAACAGCACGTCGAAGACGATGACCGGGCGGGCGTTGCCGATATGGGCGAAATCATAGACCGTCGGACCGCAGACATACATGCGCACCGCGGCCGGATCGAGCGGCTCGAAAACCTCCTTCGCTCGTGTCAGCGTATTGTACAATCGAATGGGAATCGTCATCGGCGTTCCAAAGCTGATCTTTTTAACGAGGGCGCGCGCAGGCGCCCGAACCGGCCGGTTGATCGCTTCTCGGGAATTGACAAATGGAGACACGAACCAGCCAGCCCAGAAGCTAGCGGCTAATGATAAGGATCCGGCAAATGCAGGACACACGCGTCATGGCGGCATCCATCTCGCAGGACCATGCCGATGTCAAGATCGCGATTGCGCGCTCGCGTTAACCCGGAATTTATCGATTTGCCACAGAAGTTGTTTACCGAACCGCTTCGTCGCCCTCGCGACCGCTGTTTCTCGAGCTGCTCAATGCGCCATTTCCCATCTAGGCTCGCCGTCCTCTCGATTCTCGTCGCAGTCGTCGTTTATGCGGCGCCGATCGACGGCGGTCGGGCGGGCGAAGCGCATTCCTTCATCATTGCGGCCAATGACGGCTATGGGATCGAGGATTGCCTCGGCGAGGGCGGCGAATGCGGCCGCGTGGTCGCCGACGCCTGGTGCGAGGCGCACGGCCATGGCGCGGCGCTCGCTTTCGGGCGCGCGGATGACGGCGCCGGCGCCATCAGCGTCGCCGCGACGCCCGCCACGGGCGCCGAGCCCTATGTCGTCAGCTGCGGCGATTAATCCCGCCAGACGCTTTCAATGCACGAAATCGGCGCATTTCGGCATCTCGCCGCTTGCCGTCCCCCATGGCTCGATCGGCACCGTCGAGGTCGAGTTCTTCGGCGAGCCGTCGATCAGCTTATCCGTATAGGTCATGTATATCAGAATGTTGCGCTTGACGTCGCAGCCGCGCACGATCTGCATCTTCTTGAAAAAGATCGACCGGCGCTCGGTGAACACGACCTCGCCCTGTTCGAACTTGGCCTTGAACTTGATCGGGCCGTACTGGCGGCAGGCCAGCGAAATGTCGGATGTCTGTTCGGCCAGACCGAAGGCGCCGGCAAGGCCGCCTCTCTCGGGCGTCGTATAATGGCAGGCGACACCCTCGACCAAGGGATCGTCGATGCCGTAGACAGCGAGCTTGTCGTTGGGCGTCAGCAACTTGAACGTCGTCGACTTGCGGAAGATGAGATCGGGGTCGGCCGATTCGGCGAGCGCCGGCGCGGCCGTGGCCAGGGCGAACACGACTCCTGCAACGCCCCAAAAAATATTCGCTTTCATGTCCTTGGCTCCAATCGGTCGGCGCGCTCGATGCAAACGCCGCCAGCGCGCGCGCCGGCCGAGGCCAACATAAGGGCGGCCCGCCGTCCGGCAAGAGCCGGGAATGCCGCAGAGCGAATGCGCTGGGGATGCCGAGGTTGTGGCGTCGTTGATCCCGCTCGGCGGCGACGGCCGCGATCCGGCCTCTGGCGATGATGTTCGAATTCGAATATTATGCGCAAAAAAAGGGGAGTTGTGAGGCCTTGTTGAGCGAGGGGATGACGATGGCCGAAACCGGCGCGCAAGCGGAAATCGACGACCTGCTGCGGCGAGCGGCGGCGACGCAGCGTCTGGCGATGGAGCGCGCGCTCGCCGGCGTCAAAGTCACGCCGGCCCAATACGCCGTCTTGAGCATCATCGTAGAGACTCCGGGTCTGAGCAACGCGGATATCGCGAGGATCGAGCGCCTGACGCCGCAGACGACGAGCGTCATCATCGCCAATCTCGAACGCAAGCGCGCCGTCGTGCGGCGCGCGCATGAAACGCACGGGCGCATTCGGCGGGCGCAGGCGACCGAGGCCGGGCTGCGGCTGCTACGCGATTGTCGCGAGCGCCTTCGCGGTCCTTATCGCCGGCTGGGCGCGGCGATGCCGCAAGGCGGCGAGACGTGGGTCGAGACCTGGCTGACCCGGCTCGCGGACGCCGAGGTTTGACCTTGGCGCGCGGAATTGCTCAAACCGCGCCGAGCTGACGTCTTTCACGCGTCGGGCGCTACTCGGTAAGGTCTCGAAATGAACGTCCTGATTCTCGGCGCCGGCGCTCGCGAACACGCTCTGGCGCTGGCCGTGGCGAAGTCGCCGTTGCTGGCGAAGCTCTACGTCGCGCCGGGAAACCCGGGTTGCGCCGCCGTCGCCGAAAACGTCGAACTGGACATACGGGATCGCCGCGCGGTCGTCGAATTCTGTCGATCGCGCGCGATCGGTCTTGTCGTCGTCGGCCCCGAGGGGCCGCTGGTCGCGGGCGTCGCCGACGATCTGGAAGTGGCGGGAATCCTCTGTTTCGGTCCGAGCAAGGCGGCGGCGCAGCTCGAAGGATCGAAAGGCTTCACCAAGGACTTTTGCCGGGAGTTCGGCGTGCCCACCGGCGATTATCGTCGATTCCGCGACGCGAGCGCCGCGCTTGCCCATGTTCGCGCCAAAGGCGCGCCGATCGTCGTCAAGGCGGATGGCCTGGCCGCGGGAAAGGGCGTCGTCGTCGCGATGTCGCTCGGCGAGGCGGAGAGCGCGATCGAATCGATGTTCGCCGGCGCTTTCGGCGCCGCCGGCGCGGAAGTCGTCGTCGAGGACTATTTGTCGGGCGAGGAGATTTCGTTTTTCGCGCTGTGCGACGGAACGCGCGCGACGCCCTTCGCCAGCGCGCAGGACCATAAGCGCGTCGGCGACGGCGACACCGGGCCGAATACCGGCGGCATGGGCGCCTATTCGCCGCCGCCGATCATGACGCCGGCGCTGAGCGAGCGCGTGATGCGGCAAATCGTGGCGCCCACCGTCGCCGGCATGGCCAAGCGCGGCGCGCCGTTTCGCGGCGTTCTTTTCGCAGGCTTGATGATCGGCGAGGACGGCCCCAAGCTCATCGAATTCAATGTGCGTTTCGGCGATCCCGAAGCGGAGGCGATTCTGGCCAGGCTGGAAGACGATTTGCTCGAATTCATGCTCGGCTGCGCCAAGGGCGCATTGCCGGATCGCGCGCCGAAATTCTCCGACCAGACCGCGCTGACCGTCGTCATGGCCGCGCGCGGTTATCCCGGAGCGGTCGTGAAGGGAACGCCGATCAAGGGTCTCGACGCGGCGGGACGCCTGCCGGGCGTGTCGATCCTGCATGCGGCGACGCGCCGCGAAGGCGAGACGATCGTTTCCGACGGCGGGCGCGTCCTGGCGGTCACCGCGCTAGGCCGCGACGTGATCGAAGCGCAGTCGCGGGCTTACGCCGCGGTGGATCGCCTGGACTGGCCGGGCGGCTTCTGCCGACGCGACATCGGCTGGCGAGCGATCGAACGACGACGCAGGAGTTGAACCAGCGTGAAAGCGGCGCGAAAGCACGGCAAGGCCCAATCGCAGCCCTCGGTCGCCATCGCGCTCGGCGGCGGCGGCGCGCGCGGCCTTGGGCATATTCTGGCGCTCGAAGCGCTCGATGAAATGGGGATCGCGCCGGTCGCGATTTCCGGCACCTCGATCGGCGCGATCATCGGGGCCGCCTACGCCGCCCGCATGGAGGCGAAGCAGATTCGCGCCTATGCGCAAGGCGTTCTGCGCAATCGCACGGAGGTCATGGGCAAGCTGCTGCGCGCGCGCGTCGGGCGCTTCGCCGATCTCGTGTTGCGGGGCCGCGGCAATCCCGTCCTTCTTGACGGCGAGATCTGTCTCGACCTTTTCTGGCCGGAAGCCGTGCCCGACTTCTTCGATGAATTATCGATCCCGCTCCATGTCGTCGCGACCGACTTCCATAACCGTCGCGAAGTCGTTCTCGCGAACGGCGCTCTGGGGCCGGCAGTTGCGGGATCGATGGCGATTCCAGGTTTGATGAAACCGGTGGAGTTCGACGGCTGCGTCCTCATCGATGGCGGCGCCGTCAATCCCTTGCCTTACGATGTCTTGTTCGATCACGCCGACATCGTCGTCGCGGTCGACGTGACGTTTGGCGGTCGCTCGCGCGAACGTCGGATTCCGACGCCATTCGAGTCGATGTTCGGCGCCGCGCAAATCATGCAGGGCGCGATCACCGCGCAGAAGCTCAAGATGCGCCCACCGGACATCCTGGTGCGGCCTCCCATCGAGCAATTCGCCGTGCTCGACTTTTTGCGCGTCGGCCAAATCCTGCGCGCGGCGGAAGGGGCCAAGGACGAGTTGAAGCGCAAGCTCAGCGCGCGGATGGAGACGTCGCTGAGGGATTGAACCGCGTTCCGATCGCGATTTTTCCGCCGCGCATGAGTTCCGCGCCGGACATCGCGGATTTGCCGGCGCGCTGGGCTTCGATGATCCGGATCGCGCCCACGCCGCAGGCGACGGTCATTTCGGCGTCGAGAACGGCGCCGGGCGGCCCGGAGAGTTTGACGACGGCGGCCCGCAGAATCTTGATGCGTTCCGTCCGTCCGCCGCAATCGATCTCGCCATAGGCGCCGGGCGAGGGAGAAAGGCCGTGGATATGGTTGCGCACGCGGATCGTGTCGGCTGTCCAATCGATCGGAGCTTCGCTCTTTTCGATCTTGCGCGCGTACGTCACGCCCTGCGAACTTTGTGGCCGAAAATTCAGTCGTCCGGCCGCGAGGTCCGGCAAGCCCTCCGCGATCAGCTTGGCGCCGAGCGCCGCGAGGATTTCCGTGAGGTCTCCGGCGGTGTCGCTCGCGCGGATCGGCGCGCGCGCCTCGCGGGCCACAGGGCCGGTGTCGAGGCCTTCCTCCATGCGCATGAGGTCGACGCCGGTCTCGGCGTCTCCGGCCATGATCGCGCGCTGCACCGGCGCCGCGCCGCGCCAGCGTGGCAGGAGCGAAGCGTGAATGTTGAGGCAGCCGAACTTCGGCGCGGCGAGCACGGGAGGCGGAAGGATGAGCCCATAGGCGGCGACGACCGCGACGTCCGCATCGAAGGCCCTGAACTCGGCTTGCGCTTCGACAGTGCGCAGCGTGGCGGTCGTCAAGACGGGCAGAGCGTGCGCTTCGGCGAGCTGATGAACGGGCGTCTTGGTGACTTCGAGCCCGCGCCGGCCCGCCGGCCTCGGCGCGCGCGTGTAAACGGCGACGACGTCGTGGCCCTGCTCGACGATGGCGCTTAAGGTCGGCGTCGCGAATTCGGGGGCGCCCATGAAGATGACACGCATGGCGCGGCGCATATCATCGCGCGCTTCGAGCGTCAAAGGACGCGCCGCCTCTTTGCGCGACGCCGCGCGCGGTCTATCTTCGCCCGATCCGTCGACGCGACGCTCCCGCCGACGCAGCGAAACCGCGAGCCCGATGACGACGACTGAAGCGCCAGGTCAAGACCTGGATCTGCGCGTGTATTACGAGGACACGGATTTTTCCGGGCGCGTCTATCACGCTTCCTATTTGCGTTTCATGGAGCGGGGGCGCACCGAATGGCTGCGCGCGCTGGGCTTCGAGCACGGCGCGCTCTCGGGCGAGCAAGGGTTGGTCTTCGCCGTGCGCGGTCTGCAAATCGAATATCTCGTTTCCGCGGTGATGGACGACCTTCTGCGCGTCGAAACGCGCCTCGCGGGAATTCGCGGCGCGGTGATCGAGTTCGCTCAGCTCATTCTTCGGCGTAGCGAGAGAATCGCGGAAGCGAAGGTTCGCGTCGTCGCGCTGAAGAACGGCCGCGCCACGCGCATCCCCCGGGAATTGCGCGCGCGATTGGATGCGGCGCGTTAGGGCGTCGGCGAGCGCCGTCAGGATTCGAGGACGCGGTCGAGCCTTGCCGCGAGCGCGTCGAGCCGTTCGCCGATATGCTCGTCGAGGTCGCGCAGGTCGGATCGGGTCGGCAAAGCGCCGATGGTTTCGCGCAGGCGATAATGGTCGTCGTGCAGTTGCGCGAGCCGGTCGGCGAGGCGAAGCAGCGCCGCCTCGCCGGACTGCCTCGTCGCATCGATGTCCTGGCGTTGACGCGCGAGCGAGACCTCGATTGTTTCGAGGCGCAACATCAATCGCCAGACGAAGGCGCCCACGCTCGCCAGGAGGGTCGAAAGGCCCGTGATGGCCCATTCGACGAAACCCCATGGCGCGTTGTCGGGTGGCGGCGATACCGGCATTGTCATGGCCTTGTTGCGAAGCGTCTAACGCATGGCGCGCCGTGCGACGACGCTGTCGCCGGCGGCCGGCTTGCTCAAGGCGGCGCCGACTTTGGCGGCGGCCGTTTTCATCGCGACGATCGCCGCGATGACGAGACGCGCTTGATTGGGCGGCGTGTTGGGTCGATTGGCCGCGGCGCAAACGGCGTCGGCGACGGAGACGACGCGCAGCAATTCGATCGAATTCGGATCGGCGTCGCCGAGCGCGTCGATCAGCGGATCGGTCGCCGAACAGATCGTCGGCAGATCGGCGTAGACGCCAGCGACGACCTGCTCGCCGTGAACCAGGGTCATCGCCCATGGCGCCGCCGCGGCGCCGCCGCCGGCTCCGGTCAGGAACGCCACGACGGCGGCGACGGCGGGGGCGGCCATCAGTTCGACGCCGCGGCCGACGTCGAAGTCGCGGTCGGCCCGAGGCCGGCCGCCGTGCAGATTTCGGAGGCAAGCGCGCCGCTCGTGCCGGCCTTCTTGAGCGCCGCCTGGACGTTCTTGGCGACGCTCTTGTCGGCGGCGATCGCCGCGCCGAGGCTGACGCTGGCGTTGACGATCGGGCAGTTGACGCTGGCGAGCGCGCTCGCGAGCTGTGTCGTGTTGTTGATGACGGTGGTGTCGAGCTGGATCAGGGCGGTGTTGACCGTGCCGATCGCCGCCGCGGTCGTGGTGGCGTTGGTCGCGAAGGACTGAACCTGCGCAGTCGAGCACGCGCCGAGGCCAAGCGCGAGCGCGCCCAAGAGAGCGAATTTCTTCATATCAAGGCTTCCTTATATGGGAGGATGTCCCTTTTTCCCTCATCATCTGAGGCGAAAAAAAGGGACATGGAGCGTCGGAGCCGCCGGCGCGCGCCGCCGCTTCGGTTGCAACCACCGGGAAGCGGAATGACATCGCTTAGAGGCTGAGGCTCGTGCCGAGCATCGACTCGATCGCCTGGACGATCTGGACCACCTGCGTCGGGGTCGTCGCGGCCGAAAGGGCCGGCAGGAGATTGAGCACCGAGGCGGGAGCGTTCGGAATCTCGGCGATCTTCTTCACTTCGTCCGCGATGACGGACGCATTGCCGCTGTTGGCGAGGATCACCGTGAGCGCGCTCTGAATGGCGGCGTTGGGCGAGGCGGACGCGAGCGCCGCCACCGCGGAGGTGAGCGTCGTGCCGGTGAGGCCGGCGGCGCTGAGCGTGCTGACGAGACTGCTGAGGCTGAAGGACATGAATGTTTCCTTTGTCTAGGGGGTTGTTTCGGGGAGCATCCGGCCGGCTTGAGCCGAGGCCGTCGCGCGCGCGACAGACCGAGACCGCAACCGGCCGAAACTGGGCGGACGAACGCGGGGCGTTCGCGCTGGGACGCGCCATCGCGCGGGCTAAAGCGGGATTGAGACCGGGCTATAAGCCCAGCGCGGCAAGGTCCGCCGCGTAGCGGGCGATCGAATGATTGGCGATCGGGTCGGGCAGCGCCGTTCCGATGACGCGCCGCTTCGTCGGGTGAAAGAACAGCCCCTTCGCGGGCACGTCGGGGACAGGGTCGCCCGCGCGCTGATATTCGACCGCGACGGCCGCCTGGCGCACGAGCCGGCCGAAGATCGGGTTGAGCATGAACGGCACGCGCGGCGCGCCGAAGGTGACGATGCGGCAAGGCGGGCGGCCATCGGCGGCGTGACAAGCCGCCAGGACTTGTGCGAGCGCGCCGCCGAGCGAATGGCCGGCGTAGACGATGCGCTTGTCGACCGGCAGCTCGCGCCTGACCTTGGCCCACAGCGCCGCGCCGCCCGAGCCGAAGCCGCCATGCAGGAGCCCGATCTTCGCGAACCAACGCGGGAAGGCGTCGAGGTCGCGAATCCAGTCGAGCGGATCGTCGGGATGCGTGCCGGGGCAGACGACGACGAGCTCGTGGCCGCGCGGCAGGAAATCCGCGCGCGCGTCGCCGTCGACGTCGAGGCTCTGCGGCCCGGAATAGGCGCGGCCGGCGAGGACCGCGAGGTCGGCGTGGCTGAGCATGGGCGCGTCCTATTGCGGGAGCGTGAAGCCGAAAGCCGCCGCCAGAGCGCCCGTGAGCAAAAGCGTGAGCGCGGCGACGATCAGAGCCTCGATGGCGGATGGCTTCACGACTTAGCCGACGCGAGCGCCTGGTTGACGCCTTCGGCGAGCATCTGCACGCCGAGCTGAATCAGGCCGGCATAGGGGCCGAAGCTCGACCAATCGACATGGCTGAGATAGCCGATGAGACCGGTCGCGGCGGCGCCGGCCGCTCCGATGGCGAGATGACGCCAGAAGTCCGCGGTGAGTTTCATGGTGACGTCCTCGATTTGCGCGGGAGCCGCCGCGCGGCGGATTCAGTTAAGCGGCGAGCGCCTTCTGGATCGCAGCGACGGTCTCAGTCCCGACGTCGCCGTCGACGCCGATCTTCGCCCTGGCCTGGAACGCCTCGATCGCAGCGCGCGTCTTGTCGCCCTCGATGCCGTCGACGGTGAGCGGATCGGTCGGGATGTCGAGCGCGTTGAGCGCGGCCTGGACCCATTCGAGCGAGCCGGCGGAAAAATCATGGCGGATCGCGCCGCTCGGCTTCCATCCCGCAGGCGCGGCCGGCGCGGCGATCGCCCCGCCGGCCACCCACGAGGCGGGCATGGGCTGCGCATAGGCGTCCTGCACGCGCTCGACGAACGCCGCCCAGACCTGCGCGTCCGTCGTCGGATCATCGTGGCCGCCGCCCGCCTGGCCGAGATCATGATGCGAGCAGAAGCCGGCGCCCTGGCCGCCCTTCGCCCAGACCGGCGGCAGGCTGTTGGCCTTGAGCCGGAAGGCGAGGATCGCCGCCGCCGCGGCCCATTCCGGCGCGTCGAAGCCTTTGGCGGCGTATCCCGCCATTTCGATTCCCTCTGCGACGGAGTTGAAGTCGCAGACGTGCCACGCCTTGTTCGCCCAAGCGACCATCTGCACCGCGCGCGCGCCATCGCTGCTCATGACGATGTGCGCCGAGACCTGCGACCTGGCCATTGCGAACCACGAGACCGAGCCGTCGAAGCTTCCCTCGCAATCGTGCGCGACGATGAGGCGCACGCGCGCGCCGCCGCGCGAGGAATAGTTGGGCGACTTGGTCCACGACAGGGTCGGAAGCTGAAGCGTCATCTCACATCCTCTTCATGACTTGAAAAATGAGCCAGCCGACGGCGAGCGCCAGCGCGACGTCGGGCCAGTGCGCGCTCACGCGAGGCCCCAGGCGGCGAGCCAGAGGGCCCAGACGG
>Ga0181533_1000560_pt1 | contig 50294 bp, 36 predicted proteins | sample PEATcosm2014_Bin_45_FD_119772 | JGI IMG/M metagenome (GOLD analysis project Ga0181533, IMG submission 119772) | Peatland microbial communities from MTU Mesocosm Facility, Houghton, MI, USA - PEATcosm2014_Bin11_60_metaG | ecosystem: Environmental > Terrestrial > Soil > Wetlands > Peat | place... | reverse complement strand
CTGCTCTCAGTGCTGGCCGCGGCCACGGCGCGCCTCGCCATCGATTCCAGCGTGCGCTTCTACTGGCAGTGCACGCTCATCTTCGCGGTGCTTGCCATCTCGTCCGCGCTCTTCGTGAGGTTCTGGTTATGAACATTCTCACCATGTTGTGGAAGAATCTGCGGCGCGGCTATCAGACCCTGCTTTTCCCCGCGCGGCCCAAAGTCACGGCGCGCTTCCGCGGCCTGGTCCAGTTCGACCCAGCGCTGTGCACCGGTTGCGCCGTTTGCCGCATGCGCTGCACCTCGCGCGCCATCGAGTTCAAGGCCGGCAAGGGCGAATTCACCTGGAGCTACAACCCCGGCCAGTGCACCTTCTGCGGCCGTTGCGTGGAAGGCTGCACGGAACACGCGCTCAAGGAAGGCCACGCCGAACACGCGCTGTCGCAACAACAGGACACGCCGCCCATTTACGTCACACAGGGCGAGTTGAAGAAGTCCTACACCGTAGCGCGCAAACCGCCCGCGCCGAAACCGGCTGCCGTACCAGTTGCAACGCCCACGCCCAATCCCGCCGTTGGAGGCACACAATGATCGCTCTCGAAACCATCCCGGAAAAGTTGGGCGTTGCTGAACAGTGGACCGAGAGCCGCGGCACGCACTGGCTCAACCCCGGTTCCCTCAACGTCCGCCAGGTCGCTACGGTGATGAACGAAGTGCACGCGCGCTTCATCACCATCACCGCATACCAATTGCCCGGCACGGAAGGCTTCCGTCTGGAGTACCACTGGGACCTCGACGGGCGCCTGCTCGGCATGCCCTTCGTGATCGCCGGCAATTCAATGGAAAGCATCTTCGACCTGTGCGAAGCGGCGGACTGGATCGAGCGCGAAATTCACGAGGAGTATTCCATCGATTTCACGGGCCGCGAGTACGAGCCGCTGCTGCTGCGCCAGGGCGACAAGACGGGCGTGAACCTGCGCGAAGACCCCAATGCGCAGCCCAAGCCGGCCGCGGCAGCGCCAGGACAGGAGGAGGTCGCAAAATGAGCTACAAAATCCCCATGGGGCCGTATCACCCCGGCCTTGAAGAACCCTACAAACTCGACATGATCTGCGAAGGCGAAACGGTGCAGGATGCCGAGCTGAATATCGGTTTCAACTTCCGCGGCATCGAGCATCTGGCCGAAACGCGCAACTACTTCCAGGTGATTGCCCTCATGGAGCGCGTGTGCGGCATCTGCTCGTTCATTCACACTCTAACTTTGTGCCAAGCCATGGAGAAGCTGGCGGGCTTCGAAGCCCCGCCGCGCGCCAAGTACATTCGCGTGGTGATGGCGGAGCTCGAACGTCTGCACTCGCACGTGCTGTGGGCGGGCATCGCCGCCAAGCTCATGGGCTTCAAAACCATGTTCATGACCTGCTTTGCGCTGCGCGAGAAGGTGATGGACGTGCTGCAGGCCATCTCCGGCAACCGCGTGAACTATTCCATGAACCGCGTGGGCGGCGTCAACCGCGACGTCGAAGATCCGCTCGCCCTGATCCCGCTGCTCGACGATCTGGAGCGCGAGATGATGCGCACCGTGATTCCCATCTTCACCACCAGTTCCACGGCGCGTTCGCGCTGCGCGGGCATCGGCGTTCTCACCAATGAAAAAGCCATCTCCTGCGCCGTGGTCGGACCCACGGCCCGCGCCTCGGGCATCAACCAGGACCTGCGCCGCGATGCGCCTTACGCGGCCTACGCCGAGATGAAGTTCGAGGTTCCGGTAGAGCAGGCCGGCGACGTGCGCGCCCGCCTCTTCGTGCGCGCTCTGGAAATCATGGAGAGCTGCCGCATCCTGCGCCAGGCGCTCACCGATATGCCGCCGGGCGAGATCGCCGTGGGCGGCGACAAATTCGCCTTCGTCACCGGCACGGCCACCAGCCGCGTGGAAGCGCCGCGTGGCGAGGTCATGTATTCGGTGAGTTGGAAGGAGGGCTCGCGCAATCCGGCCCGCGTGCACGTGCGCACACCCACCTACGCCAACATGCCGGCGGTGCGCTGGATGGTGCGTGGCGCGCGCCTCGCCGATACGCCACTGATCCAGGCCTCCATCGATCCCTGCTACTCCTGCACCGACCGGTAGAGACAGCGGTATTAGTTGTAGCGCCGGTCTCCAGACCGGCTGTACTGGCGGCGTCCACGCCGCCAGAGACGACTTGCCGACTCGCTGACTCGCTCCCTCGCTCCCTGCTTTTCTACTCCCTACTCCCTACTCCCTATTCCCTGTTCTTCCCAAATGCACTAATCTTGCCTTGTCGCATATGTCGCGCTATTTTGCCAAGATACGGGAAGCGCTTTTTCACGCCTATGCCCACGACGTTATCAATACGGCGAAGGCCGCGGCCTATTCCGGCATGCTCATGTTTTTTCCCGCCCTCCTGGTCATCACCACGCTGGTGGCCCAGGTGGAGGAGGGGCCTTCGCTCATGGGCGAAACGCGAACCGTCCTGGAGCAGTTCGTTCCCCCTGACACCCTCGATCTCGTGCAGTCCTCCATCCTCACGCACCAATTCCACTCCGGCCGGGTGATTCTCTCCGCCACCCTCCTGAGCCTTTTTGCGGGCCTCGGCGTCATGCTCTCGCTCATGGAGGGATTTCGCCGCGCCTACCGGCTTCCGCCCGAAAGCTGGACCTTCTGGGGCCGCCGCGCCCGCGGCCTCTTGCTGGTGTTCATCGTGCTGGTTCCGCTGTCGCTGGCCTCGCTGGCCATCGTCTTCGGCCACCAAATCGAGTTGTGGATGGTCGACAACGCCGGCCACGACCTGAAACATTTCGTCATCTTCTTCTGGCGCATGGTGCGCTGGACGGTCAGCTTTGTCGCCATCGTCGCCGTGCTCACCGCGCTCTATCACTTCGGCACGCGGCGCACCGAGCACTGGCTCTGGGTGTTGCCCGGCGCCATCGCCGGCACCATCATTTGGTTCCCGGCCACGCTGGCCTACGGCTGGTACGTCACCGGCGTGGGCGTGGCCAATTACTCGCGCATCTACGGCTCCTTCGCCGCCGGTATCGCCACCCTGGTCTGGCTCTACATCACCTCGTTCAGCGTCTTGTTAGGCGCGGAGCTGAACGGCGTTCTCTACTGGGAGCGCCAGATCCAACTGGCAGGGGAAAGAACCGAGCCCGAGCTGGTCCGGGCCTCTCAATAGCGCAGTCGCGTCGAGAATTTGTAGCGCCGGTCTCCTGACCGGCTGTACTGGCGGCGTCCACGCCGCCAGCGTAAATGTGCGGGTCAGGAGACCCGCACGACAGCCGGCCTGGAGGCCGGCGCTACTTCCGCTTCCTGTCCCTCCTTCCATTTACAATGGGATCGGTAGCACTCCTTTGCCCCCTTTCACCCGCTCAAAAACTTTTTGGCCCAAATTGAATCGCCTCTGGAGCTTTTCTCATGACATTTGCTGATCTCAACCTGACCAATTCCCCTTCGCAGCGCCGCGCCAAGATTGTCGCCACGCTCGGGCCCGCTTCCAATACGGATCCCGTGATTCGCGACCTGATCCACGCCGGCGTTGACGTGGTCCGGCTCAACTTTTCCCACGGCACCCACGAACGCAAAGCCGCCGTCATTCAGAAAATCCGCAAGGTGAGCAAGGAAGAGCGCAAGCCGCTGTGCATCCTGGGCGACCTGCAGGGGCCGAAGATTCGCACCGGCCTCTTGAAGGATCATCAATCCGTGCTGCTCAAGGCCGGCCACCGGCTCATCATCACGCCACGCGAGGTCGTGGGTACGCCATCTCTGGTCGGCACCACCTTCAAGACCCTTGCCGAGAACGTCGAGCAGGGCTCGCGCATTCTGCTTTCCGACGGCCTCATCGAGCTGCGCGTCCACGAAGTCAACGGCGAGGATGTGGCCTGCGATATCGTCAACGGCGGCCTGCTGGGCGAACACAAGGGCATCAATCTTCCCGGCGTCCTGGTGCGCACGCCGTCGTTGACGGAGAAAGACGCAGAAGACCTCGAGTTCGCGCTCAAGCACGGCGTTGACGCCGTCGCCGTCTCCTTTGTGCGCACGGCTGAGGACGTGAGCCTGGTGCGCAACCGCGTGGCCGCGCTCGGCGGCCACACCTGGATCATCGCCAAGCTGGAAAAACCGCAGGCGGTCGAGCATCTCGAAGCCATCCTGCAGGTTTCCGACGGCATCATGGTGGCCCGCGGCGACCTGGGCGTGGAAGTTCCGCCGGAAAAAGTGCCTGCCATTCAGAAGTACATCATCCGCCGCGCCGCCGAGTACTCCAAGCCCGTGATCACGGCCACGCAAATGCTCGAATCCATGATCGAGAATCCGCGTCCCACGCGCGCCGAAGTCTCCGACGTGGCCAACGCCATCTACGACGGCACCGACGCCGTCATGCTCTCCGGCGAGTCGGCCGTGGGCAAGTATCCCGTGGAATCCGTGGCCATGATGGCGCGCATCGTGAGCGAAACCGAGCTCCACATCAAAGAGAACCTCGGAACCGGAGCCCGCGAGCGCCACAGCCATCTCTCCATCGCCGAAACCATCTGCGAAGCCACGGCCCACGCCGCCGACGATCTCGACCTGCGCGGCATCGCGCTCTTCACCGAGTCCGGCTCCACGGCGCGCCTGCTCTCCAAGTACCACCCCTCGGCGCCCATCTTCGCGCTCAGCCCCGTCGAGGTCACCATCAACCGCCTCAATCTTCTCTGGGGCACAACGCCCATCCGCTGCGCCAAGGCCAACACCACTGAAGCCATGGTCGACCTGGCCGAGAAGATGCTGGAAAAAGGCGGCTACGTGCGCCCGCGCGAGGTCATCGCCATTGTGGCCGGCACGCGCACCAAATCCGGTTCCACCAACTTCCTGCGCCTGCACGTCATGGGCGAAAATGCCGGAGCGCAGACCCATACCTCCACGGCCGCGAGTAGCGCTCCCGCAGGCAGGAAGCGTGCGCCGCGCTCCGCGCGTGCGGCAGCAGAAGCGCAGAAGCCGGAATTCTCCGAGGCCGCACGATCCCTGGCCGCAAAATACTGACTGCTTTCGAGCGCCAGATTGCCACCGCGGCCCAACCTCATTTTGGCGATCACGGTATTTTGAGTTTTCGCAGGAACGCTTCGATACGGGCGCGGCTCACGCCGAGGGTTCGTTCCAGCAGTTGAGTGATCTCTATCCCCTGCTGAGCCCCTTTTTCCAGGACGAACCCGAGGCCGACACCATCACTTCCCCACCGAACAGTTCTTGCATGGACGGTGATGCTTCGGAAACGGTTTGGTTGATTCCGGTCTGTCAAGGTGACTCGGATCACCGTGCCGGGGTACCAGCGCTCATTGGTAATGATGTAGAGCCCCGTCGCACTGATATCACGTACCTTATGCGCCACCGGAAGGCCGCCGGTAAAGAAATAGGCAACCAACCCCGGCAGCACCTCCCGCTGCGCTTTGCGCGGGTCGGCAGGATCTCTCAGCAGCAGATTCGTGAACCAACTCCTCGATTCCAGCCTTTTCTTCCAGGGGTTGGTTTCGATAGGTGGTGAGGCCGCAAGCTCTTCCGTGCCAGCCACTTCTCCACCAGCAATCTCTGCCTTTACGGGCGCAGCCTCGGTGGACGTGGCCGGCGAACAATCTACTACGATTTGCGCCGGTTCCTCTGTCGCTCGGCCAGTTTGTTCTTCGGAGGAAGTGATGGCGAATTGCTCCAAAAAAACCTCGAGAGAGCTGGGCGCTTTAGCCCTTCCTTCCTTCATTCTCTGCAAATACTGCTTCATCTCTTCGGGTTCTGAGATGATCAGCTGATCGCCGACGCACATGTCTCCCGTGGCCAGGGTGTGTGCCGGAAAGACCAGCACGCTCAGGGCTCTTGCACTCGAAATGGGCAGGCTGGCAAGGGGAAACGACTCAACGGTGGCAAGAACGACACAATCGTTGGTGAGGAAGACCAAATCCACTGGAAAGCGGAAGTTGGTTGGAGAGATTTCCAGGTAGGGAAGAATCCAGAGCCCGGTTCCGGCTTCCAGTTTCAGGTCTCGCAGGCGCGCTTCAGCGCCATCAGTTGTAGCGTGGGCAGCTCTTACATCGGTGGCCACGAAACGTCCACAGGTTTGGCTGTAAACGCAATATTTCTCTGGACTTGCAGCGATGTCTAGCGTCGGCGCAACCTTGGGCACTGCGTTTTGCCGAGCAGGACCGTATCCTGCTGGTCTAAAATGCCCGATCTCCGCCATGGGTATCTCGCGTTCTTTTATCGGCAGGTTACGCCTTTCGTCTACGTCCGAAAAGATGATTTCTTTCGTCCGTACCTCGCGCGTCACCCTGCGGCTCTTCGGTTTCCAGGACCATGATTCTTAGCCGTCATCGGAGGGCCGCTGCACGATCCAAGCACCCGCCTTTCTCGTTCCCTCGCCCCCGGCTTTCTTGGTCCCTCGTTCCCTGCGTCCCTCGCTCCCTTGCTCCCTGCCTTGGGAGTATCCTTAGACGTCCCCGAAAATGTGGACCGAATGGGGTCCTGTCCCGGACACGGGAGGAAGTATGTTCGACGGTTTGATGTCCCCCGCCACTTTTCTGCAAGGAGTGGTTTTTCTCTGTCTCTTCATCCTTATCGTTCTTATCGCCAAGTCGATCTACAGCATTGGTCCCACGCAAATCGGCCTGGTGCGCAAACGTTTTGGCGCAAAGTTGCCGGGCGACAACCCGGTCGCTTTCAAAGGCGAGGCCGGCTACCAGGCGGAACTGCTCATGCCCGGCCTGCGCTTCAAGTTTGTCCTCATTTACGCGGTTGCCAAGCATCCGTGGGTGCAGGTCCCTGCCGGCCAAATCGGCGTGGTCATCGCGCAAGTGGGCGCAGCCACACCGATCGGCGCAAAGTCGGGCGTGTACAAAAACGAGTTCGGCAACTTCACAGACGTTGCAAGCTTCGTCGCCAACGGCGGCCAAAAGGGCGTGCAGCGGCCGGTGCTTTCGCCCGGCATGCTCGCTCCAATTCATCCCGTAGCCTTCCTCATCATCACCAAGCCGCAGGTCTTCGGCGTTCCCATTACCGATACCTACCGCAAGCTGGCCGACGAGACGGGCCGGCTCACGTTCACGGCGTTCGGCCTGGAAGAGCGGCAGCTTGAAGTCACGCGCATTGCGCCCCGGCCCACCGAAAGCGGCAAGGTCGCGGACATGATCGGCATTGTCACCTCGCTCGAAGGCCAGCCGCTGCCGGCAGGCGCCATCGCCAGCCGTCTGGGCGTCTTCGACGATGTCGCGGAGCTCGAAAAGAAGCCCGACACCACCGACTTTCAGCTTATCGCCGCCATCCTGGACAGCAAAAACACGCTGCACAACAACTACCAGGACTTCCAGCAATTCCTCGATGCAGGCGGCAAGATCGGCCTGCAACACGATCCGCTTCTCTACGGCGCCTACAACCTGAACCCGTTCCTGGTGCGCGTGGAGCAGGTCCCAATGTTGGTCGTCGAACAAGGGCAGGTGGCCGTCATCAAGGCCTACGTCGGCCTGCCGACCCAGGACACTTCCGGCGTCGGATTCAAATTCGGCAGCCTGGTGCGCCCCGGCCATCAAGGCATCTGGCAGGAGGCGTTGCGCACCGGCAAGTATCCCATCAACCCACGGATTTACGACGCCAAGGTAGTGCTCACCGCAATCCTCAAGCTCGACTGGGCCAAGGACGTCACGGGCGCCCATGGCCTGGACGCGCGCCTCGAACCTATCATTGCGAAAAGTAACGAGGGCTTTGTCTTCGCCATCGACCTCCAGGTCCTCATCCACGTTCCCGACACCAAGGCGCCGCGCGTGATCTCCATGGTCGGCTCCATGGAAAATCTGGTGAACGAGGTTCTGCAGGCCGCCGTCGGCAACCTGTTCCGTGACAAGATCGGCGGCATGGAAGCCATCAAGTTCATCCAGACGCGCCAGGTCGTGCAGGAAGAGGCGTTCGTCTACATCCAAAGAAAGCTCGCCGAGTACGAGATCGAAACCCGCGGCGTCTACATCCAGGATGTAATCTACCCCGCCGCTCTGGTCACGGTGCTCACCGAGCGCGAGGTGGCGCACCAGCAGGTAGAAACCTTCAAGATGCAGCGCCAGGCGCAGGACCAGCGCATTGAGACGGAGAAGGCGCGAGGAACCGCAGACATGCAAGCCCAACTGGCGCAAGCCGCGGTCGGCGTCGACATCAAGAAAAACAACGCCGAGGCGCGTAAGGCCGAAGCCGACGGCGAATCGACTTACATTGAACGCACCGGCACAGCCCAGGGCGCGCAAGTGCGAGCAGTTGGATTAGCCCGCGCTGAGGCCTATCAAAAGCAGGTTGCAGCATTGGGCCAGGGAGCCACAGCTCTCGTGAATGCCATCGAAGCCCTTTCCAGGAGCAACGTCCCGTTCATGCCCAACACTTTGGTCGCGGGAGGCGGCGGCTCCATCGGCGGCGTAATCGAAGGGCTCGGTTCGCTCCTCATGCAGAAGGTCGCCCCCGGCGCGCCAGCCAGTCCCAGCGCGTCTCTCGCTTCATCCACGCCGGCAGACCCGGCCAAACCAGCTGCACCGCCGCAGCCACCACCCAGCCCCGGCAAGGCGTAGAGACCGCAAACGGCCGCATACCTTTCGATGGAATCACCGTGCGGTGATTCCATCGAAATCAATTGGCCACGCATCGGGACCGGCCGGCTCGCCTAAAACCCCGCATGGGCCACTATCGCCAGCCCTTTCCCAACAATCTGTGCACCCGGTGTAAGATGGTTGCCAACTTCACAAATCAATCCAGGCTGGGGGATGCGCGTATGTCCCGGAATCGCAGCTATGCCCGCCGTTTCAGGCTTGCTTGTGCCATCATCGTTCTGGCATGTGGATGGGCAGCTCAACCATGCCGCGCAAGCCAGGCCCCTTCGCCGAAGCCCGGCGAACCCGCCGACCCGAAAGCACACAAGACCTTTCAATCGGCGCAGGAATGGGAGCGGAGCGGCAACCAAGCCCTCGCCATCGAAGCCTACCGCAAGGCGAACGCGCAGGATGGCGGCCATTGCGGCCTATGCCTCAAGCGCGCACACGCGATGGCACTCGCAATCGGCGACTTCAAAACCGCGGAAGCCGTCCTCAGGGACTGGCTCCCGGCCGTAACCAGCGATGCCGCGCGCGCCACGCTGCACTTTCAGATCGGCATTGCGCTCCAGCGCGAAGGAATCGGCGCCAAAGGCGACAAGCAGCGGGACTGCTTCGAGAAGAGTCTCGATGAGTTCCGCACCGCGCTCTCCCTGGATCCTACCGTCGTCGGATCTCACTTTGGCATGGGGATTGACCTCGCTTATCTGCATCAGGACGACGCGGCGCGCGAGGAGTTCCGCGCCTTTCTCGATAAAGACAAGAGCGATGAGGCGACGGACGCCAGGGCCGCGCGCTTTCTGGATCGAGTCGAGCTGGCGCGCTCGCGGATGGCCCCGGCCTTCACGTTGACGACCCTGGACGGCCAGCACATCAGCATGGACAACCTGGCCGGCAAAGTGGTGCTCATCGACTTCTGGGCCACGTGGTGCGGTCCCTGCCGTGATGCACTGCCGCATATTCGCAGAATCGCGCAGAAATTCCAGGGGCAGCCCTTCGTGATGCTCAGCGTGAGCCTGGATAGCGACGCGGCAAAGTGGAAGGACTTTGTAGCCAAAAACGAAATGACCTGGCTGCAATACCGCGACGGCGGATTCGAAGGGTCCATGGCGAAAATGTTCTCCGTCGAAGCCATTCCGGCCACGTTTTCCATCGATGCCGACGGCGTGCTGGAAGACCAGCATGTGGGAGACGAGAACATCGAAGGCAAATTGAAGAAGATGATTGCCCACGCGGTGGAAATGGAGAACGCGAAACCCGCGCCGCCAGCGGCCAGTCAAACGCCGGGCAGCGGCAACTGAGCCCGAAAAACGGTCCTGCCACTTCGGCTGAACGGCTCCCAAAACGGCGGCCGGCCCGGACCTTCAGGAAGCAAACCCCACCACAACAGGGGTGCCCCGGGTCTCGCTTTTGAGACCCGGGAACCACAAACGTCCGCACCTCACGTCTCCGCAAAACCGGCGTATGCTGTGGTCAAATGCTGCCAGTGCTGCGGTCGCTGCACGAAGCCATCAACTCTTCAGGAGACCCGACTTGATTGCCCTGCGACAACCGGCGTTGTTGATTGCCCTATTGCTCCCCGCCATGGTCGCGGTTTGCGCGCAGGACAACCCAATCGATCTATTGAAGCCGATGGCGCGCAATGCCGATCCGGCGTTCGAGGTAGCTGCCATCAAGCCCGCGGACCCGAACGACCGCAACCAGGGGTTCCACCTGAATGGTCACCGGATCTCCATTGAAAATGTCACAATGACAAGCCTCATCTGCTTTGCCTACTCGATCCAGAAGAGCCAGATCGTCGACGCGCCGCGCTGGTTTGATGAGCAGCCCTGGGACATCGATGGCGTCCCCGACACGGAGGGCGCGCCGGACTGGCATCAGTATCGGCGCATGCTGCAAAAGCTGCTCTCCGCCCGGTTCTCGCTCCAGATGCATCACGACAAGCGCGAACTCCTGGTTTACACGCTCACCATCGCCAAGGGCGGCCCAAAGCTGGAGAAGAGCAAGAGCGATCCGGATGCACTGAGCGACCAGTCGGGCCACGGCATCGGCTCACAACAGTACATGAAGTTCACCAACGACAGCATGACCGACTTCGCCCAGACCCTCCAGTTGATGGGGGACAGGCCGGTCATCGACCAAACCAATCTCTCCGGCCGCTACGACTTCACCCTGCTTTGGACTCCGGACCAAATGCGCGCCGCGGAGCCGGACGCCGCACCGGGACTCTTCACCGCTGTCCGGGAGCAATTGGGTTTGAAGCTGGAGGCCGCGCGCATACCGGCAGATGTGTTCGTCATCGATTCCGCAACAAGGCCGACTCAAAACTAACCGGTGTAGTGCCGGTCTCCAGACCGGCTGTCGCGGGGGTCTCCAGACCCCCGCACCTGTACGCTCACTGCAACGCGGGTGCCCCCGGTCCCTCGTCCGCCGCGGCGGAGGGACCGGGGAAAGCACGAGCCCAACCCGTCTGCCTTCACTTTGCAAACAAACCTAGCGGCACCGCTTCCCCCATCGCCTTGTACCCCGCTGGCCCCGGATGCAAATGGTCGCCGCAATCGAACGCGGGCAACAAGCGATCCGGATGCTCCGGGTCGCGCACCGCCGCGTCGAAGTCGATCACCGCATCGAAGTGGCCCTCGGCGCGAATCCACTGGTTCACTGCTTCACGGTCCCGCTCGCTCAGCGGCCCCGGATGATAGTAGTCTGATCCCACATACGGCGTGATCGTGGCCCCGTAGACGCGCAGCCCATTCTCATGCGCGCGCTCGATGATCTGCTCGTAAGCCGCAATCACATGCTCCACCAGCGCCGCATGCTGCTCTGTGGGGACCTCGCCGGTCCGCGCCAGGCCGCCCAAATCGTTCACGCCCTCAAACACAATCACCCAGCGCGCCCCCGCCGGCGCCAGCACATCGCGATCGAACCGCGCCAAAACATTCGGCCCCAGCCCGTCGGTCAAAAGATGATTGCCGCCAATCCCCTGGTTCGACACGCCGACGTTGCGCGTCTTTTTTTCAGCCTGTAGCCGCGCCGCCAGCACATCCGTCCAGCGGTCATTGCCATTCGTCGTAGACCCGTGGCCATCTGTAATCGAGTCGCCCAAAGCCACCACCACAGCCGCCTTTGCCGCCGCCTTCCCGTCCGCCCGAACATCGATCTCCGTCAGGTTGTACCAGTGATCCACCTTCTTCGCATCCGGCAGGTCCGCCGCGCCCACCCATTCGCCATGCGCGTAGTACGTCGTCGACCGCGACCCCGGATGCCCCGTCTCCTGCGCAGGCGGAGCCTCCAGATGAAACGTCACGGCCAAATCCGAAAGCGCCGTCACCGGCATCTCCACCGCATCGGAGACAAATTCCGCTCCCGGCGGAATCGTTACCTCCGGCTTGCCCGCAAACGTCACCGCGCGATCGCTCGCGGGATCGATGGCCGCAGCCGCCGGTGACAGCGGATGCGCGATGTGCACCGATGTAAAGTGCAACGCCGCCGTGCCGAACGCATTCGACAGATGCACACGCAACGCCGCTCCGCCCAGCGACAGGTGAACAATCTGCCGCACGGTCGCATCGCGCAAATCATCCAGAGGCAGCGCGTTGGCAGGCTCGGGAATCTGCTGCGAAGCCCCCCAACTCGCCACCCACGCATCTGCCTTCGCTGCGCCCCGCTGGGCCAGCGCGCAGCTCGCCATCAACACCAGGCCCATCAACACCAAGCCAAAAATGGCCCCCAATTTCCGTGTCTGTCTCATCGCCAATGCTCCCCACTTTTTTCTGCACTGAATTGAGTACCTGAGTAAGCGCTGCCAGCATATCGCCCCGGAGCATGCCCGTGCATCCCTGCGTTTACTCCCACGGTCTCATGTTCCTTGTCCGGCCGCCCAGACCGCGAGTGCCCCCGCTCCCTCTTCCGCCGCGGCGGAGGGACCGGGGAAGGAGGTCTGAGCGGGCGAACCATCATCCGCGCACAAACCCCAACCTACCCTCTTCTCCACTCAGCACAACAAACGAGTGCCCCACATCTCGATTTTGAGATGTGGGAAAGCACGAACCTCCATCCACTTGTCCTCGCTCACCAAAGATCTCGCGTCTCCTGAGCAGCAAAAATCGCCTGTCATCTTGAGCGACCGGAGCGCAGCGGAGGGAGTCGAAGGACCTGCGGTTGTTCTTGCGTTTGCCTTTCGCAAGTCCCAACCAATCACGACCGGGGTGCCAAGGATCCCGATTCTGGGACCCGGGAACCACTGCCGCCGGCATCTACCGGTCTCCGACCGCAAACTCACCACGACAGGGGCGTGGGCGGGATGCGACGCTGACAAAACGTCCGGGGAACACGTACAATATTGTCGTCTCAGAGTTCAAAACCAATTCCAGGTAACGCCGCCGTAGGAGGGATTCACATCATGCGTTTACTGTCCTCCCGGGCCCCGTTACTTTCTCGTTGCTGCTTAGCCTTTTTCCTTGCCCCGATTCTCAGTCCTTCGCATCCAGCCTTCTATGGGCCAATGAATGGGCAGCAAGAGGCGCCCAAGACAAATGCACCAAACGCTGAGGTTGAGAAACAACTTGCGATTTTATCTTCCTATTCAATCGGGGTCACGACGCTGAAAGACTTTTACTCTGACAAGTGGAGCGCTGGTGACGCCCTTCGCATGAAGCTGGGAATTGTGAAGGCCTTGTTCGGCAAGGATCTAAAAGTGGAATTCGACATCGGCTGGACAGGGCACAACAAGCCGGAGGTGAGCGAAGTTGTGCAGGAACAGTTTGAGAGCGCCCGCCTGCTTGGAGAAGACGGCGGCAAACAAAGCTTTTCGCCAAGCACCTTCCAGCGGGGCGGAAGCGCCAGTGTGATCAAGATCTACGCACACCTGAAATTCGTTGGCGGCACGCTCACAAGCATTGAGAAGACCTTCTAAATAGGGCGGCGGCGGGCGACCCGGATCTTCAGGAAGCAAACTCACCCCGAAAGGTTTCGTGAGCCGGTTCGGAAAGCAAAAGGGCTACAAGCGGTCCACGGTTCACGGATTCCTAGTCCCTCAGTCCCTGGTCCCTTAGTCCCTGCCTCAATCGTCGTCCGGCGGGCCGCTGTACTTCTCGCGGACCAGGCGGTCCGCGCTGACGTGCGTGGGAATGGTGGTGAAGGCGGAGGGCTTCTGCTTGTAGTCAAGGCAATCCGCGAAGGCGTCGGTGCCGGCGTCGCGCGCTCCCAGCGTGCCCAGATCGAAGTTGTGCTCGATAAAGGCGATGAAGCCGCTGGCCTCGTGGGTCACGTGCGTGATGTAGCCGTGCCGCGCGTAGGGCGAGACAACGAGCACCGGCACGCGGAAGCCGGGCCCCATGGCATCCACCTTGGGCGGATCCACATGGTCGTACCAGCCGCCCCAGTCGTCCCAGGAGATGAAGATGGCAGTGGAATTCCAGAAGGGGCTGTTGCCGATGGCGTTGACAATCGACGCTACCCAGTCCGGTCCTTCTTTGCTGCCCGATCCCGGATGGTCGGAGTGCGCGAGATCGGGAACGATCCACGTCACCTGCGCCAGTTCGCCGTTGGCAATGTCGGTCAGCACCTCGTTCTGCGGCGAGATCACGTTGTCCTGCCAGTCCTGGCCGAAACGGATGTGCCGGATGGCCTGGTAGGCCGAAAGCGTAAAGTTATCGTCTCCGTCGGCCGGAGCATAGTAGCGCCAGGTCACGCCTTTTTCATCGAGCAGATCAGCGGCGGTCAGGTAGTCGAAGCAGGGATACACCCCCGGAAGGTCGGTGCCGTTGGGGCCGACCATCGCGGCGGTCTCGCTGGGATCGGCATCGCAGCCCCATACCGAGCCGTTGGGGTTTTCCGATACATTCGCCGACTGCCCCGCGATCATGTACTGGTGCGCGACGAAGCTGGGACCCGTGTTCGACTGGAACATCCGGTCGCCCAGCACGTACTGCTTCGCCAGCGTCCAGTACTCCTCTACGTCTTGCTCGGGAACGTAGGAATAGGCCAGGGTGGAGGGATTGTTGCCGCTGCGCGCAAATCCATCCATCGCGCCGTAGTCCCAATCCCGCCACCAGTCCGGGTGGGAATGGCCGAGGTCGCGGGGATCGTCGAGAGCGATGGGCGTGAGCTGAACCGATTGGCCGCCGCTCATGCCGCTTTGCGCGGTGTCGGCGCCGGGAAACCCGTTGAAGAGATTGTCGAAGCTGCGGTTCTCCTGCATGATGACCACGATGTGCTGGATGGGAGAACCGTCGACAGGAGAAACCGTGCTCCCGGACACTTGCGGCGAAGGAATGAGCGCAATGTTTGCGTTGCAACCGGTGACGGCGGCGATGAGGCACCCGCTGCCCGCCAGCCATACGAATGGCAGCAGCCCGCGCATCGGGTCCGTACGCTTGGCGCCCTGCGGCTTACAGGTGGTTTGTAACATGACTGGGGATCAGTACCTCAAAAGTGCAGTGATGGGCAAAGAATGGGTCCAACATTCGTGATTTCAAGTGACTTAAAGCAGAGATTAACATTCTCTAAGAAGACGGCCAGTAGAATTCGCAATTTCCCGCGGGATGAACCATAACGACTGGCGGTTGAACAGGTTACGTCCGATTCGAGGCTTTGGTAACGAGCGGAATGCGGCCGCTCGGCGTTTGCAGAGGATTTGTCCTGCGGAGCACAGAATGTCTCAATGTGCGACACTCTGCGGCTCGAATCGAGTCGCTGCGCGACCTTCGGAGCCCTGGCTCCCGCGTGCGCCATCGCGGAAATTCGCCGGCGTTGCCTTGATGGAATGCAACGGTTTCAGTGTGGTGCCGATTCGGGTGAACGCTTCCCGAAACGCGGCCTCGGAAAGCTACCACAACCTGCCACCTTCGCACAAGACTTGCAATTCTCCGCGCGTGCCCCTACTATCCGCAGTAGAAACCGGCCTGCAAAGCAGGTGGGTGGTCAACGCTGGTTGAACCAACATTCAATGAACAGGGGCTCAACTCGACAATCGGTTCTGTGTGCCGTGTCCGCCAGTCCGGAATGCCTAATGAACCGCGGAGAGCTCCACCGTCTTAGGACGGGTTCACCAGCGCATTGCTCACGGCCCAGTGGGCCGGGTTCTACTTTCTATTCTCACGAGTCCCGTCGATTGACACACCCTCTGATTTGCCCTTTGCCGTCGGGCCGCCACTGCTAACACCGCCAACTCCGCTAACACCGCTAGCTCCGCTGTCTTATCCTGTCTAGAAGTGCATCCAGTCCTCTTTCACATCGGGGCCGTCCTCATTCCGTCCTACGGCGCGGTCACCGCGCTGGGCGTGCTGCTGGCGCTGGGCCTCGCGCAACGTACGGCGCGCGTGGCCGGCCGCAACACAGATCTCGACGCGGGCAAGGTATGGAATCTCTGCATTCTGAGCCTGTTTGCGGCGCTGGCCGCGGCGCGGCTGCTGCTCGTCATCGTGAACTGGAGCGCGCTGCGTCTACATCCCGCATGGCTGCTGGGACTGGCGATGGTGCATCATCCGCTGCTGGCCGCGACAGGCGCGCTCGCGGGCGCGAGATGCGCTCTCTGGTACGCGCGGCACAGCAAACTACCGCTCGGCGCCACGGCCGACGCGCTCGCCCCGCCACTGGCTCTGGGCCTGGCTTTCGAGCAACTGGGCGCCCTGGCTTCGGGATCGGGTTACGGCGTCGAGGCAGGGCCCGGTGTGCACTGGGCTGTCACCTACACCCATCCGCTGGCTGACCTCTGGAGCGGCGCGCCACTGGGGGTTCCGCTACATCCCGTGCAGGCCTATGCCGCCCTCGCGTTTCTCACGCTCGCCCTGCTGCTTTATGTTTGGCTGCCGGTCGAGCGCCGCAAAGGCGACGTGGCCGGACTGGGCCTGATGGGCTCGGGGCTAGCCATCTACATTACCGAACTCTGGCGCGATCCCGAGGGCCGCGGCTCAATGTTGCATGGAGCGCTCGACGGGCCGCAGATTGCCGCCATACTGCTGGTGATTGCCGGGGCCCTGGTGCTGCGCGAGAGACTGAGTCCATCAGCAGTGAGCGGATCGGCTTTCCACCCTTTTCACGATCAAACCGTGAAAAAGATGGAGCAACGCGCTTCTCAACCCGGCGCCGATGCTGGCGTCGACATTGGAGCTGCGCATGATTGAGCCGCAAACATTTGTAGTACCCGCGGAAGCAAGCGGCCAGCGCCTCGATCACTTTGCAGCTACGCAACTGGAAGGCGTAAGCCGCTCGCGCGTGCAACTGCTCATTGACCAGGGCGACGTGCTGGTGGACGGCCTGCCGCACAAGGCTTCGTTGAAGCTGCGCGGCGGCGAGCGCATTACCATCACCGGCGAGCCGCATCCCGCGCCGCTCAAGGCGGTGCCGGAGGCGATTCCGCTCGATGTGGTCTACGAAGACGCCGACCTGGCAGTGGTCAACAAGCCCACCGGGATGATGGTCCACGCAGGATCGGGCGCGAGCGACGACGCGCGCTGCCGCGGAACGCTGGTGAATGCTTTGCTGCATCGCTTCCAGGCTCTTTCTTCGACCGGCGGCGAGCTGCGGCCGGGCATTGTGCACCGTCTCGATAAGGAAACCAGCGGGTTGATCGTCGTAGCAAAAAACGATCGCGCCCACGCAGCCCTGGGTGCGATGTTTGCCGGGCGGCGCGTAGAAAAGACTTACATTGCGCTAGTGCATGGCGCGGTGGAGCGCGAAAAAGGCACCATCAGCGCCGCGGTGAGCCGCGATCAGGTGCGGCGCACGCGCATGACCACGCGCCCCAATGAAAATGCCCGCTCCGCGATCTCTCACTACCAGGTGCTGCGGCGTTTGGAGACGCGCTTCGGCAAATTCACCCTGGTCAGTGTGCGCATTGAAACCGGCCGCACCCACCAGATCCGCGTGCACATGGCGTCCATCGGCCATCCTGTGGTGGGCGACACGCTCTACGGCGGCGCGGCGCAGTTGCGCGACCAGCGGGCGCTCGAGGCAGCGCCTTCGCGCGCGGCACGGCGTAAATCCGAGCCGGAAACCCTCCGCCTGGGCCGTAATTTCCTGCACGCGGCCAGGCTCGAACTCACGCATCCGCTCACCGGCATGCCGCTCCGGCTGGAGGCGCCACTGCCTCCGGAATTGAACGCCTTCCTCGACCGCCTGGAATCCGCCTGACCGGGAAAACGCACACATTGACCGAGAGAGAGCCCGCCGCCGGACGACTTCCCCACGGGCACCTGCGGGATTGTTAGAATAGGGAAGTCATGACCGAGCAACATTTCACCCCAACGGCAAAGCTCCGCCAGCGGGGCTCACGCATTCTCCTGATCGCGCTTGCGGCTCTGTTTCTTGCCGCGGCTTCCGTCGCCAGCCTTTCCGCGCAAAACCCCAGCGGATCACCCGCTCCCGGGGCGGCCACGCCACCCCCACCCGCGCAGACCGACCAGAATGGCGCGCCGTCCGATGTGGGCACGCCGACCATCCGCACCGCCGTGAACGAAGTCAGCCTCATCTTTACGGTCAACGACCGGCACGGCCACTACATTCCCGACCTGAAACTGACTGACTTTGCGCTTCTCGACGACCAGAAGGCGCCGGCCAAGGTCAACTCGTTCCATCAGCAGATCAATCTTCCGCTGCGCGTGGGCATCCTCATCGACACCAGCAGCTCGATCCGTTCCCGTTTCAAGTTTGAGCAGCAATCGGCCACCGAGTTCCTGCTGCAGGTGCTGCGAGCCAGGAACGACCGCGCCTTCGTCATGGGATTCGATGTGACGCCCACGGTGACCGCGGACTGGACGAACAATCAGGATGCTCTGGAGACGGGCGTCGACAAGTTGCGCCCCGAGGGTGGCACGGCGCTCTTCGATGCCGTTTATGTTGCCTGCCGCGACAAGCTGCTGACCGAGCGCGGCCCTGAGCCGGTGCGCAAGGCCATCATCCTCGTCTCTGACGGCGAGGACAACCAGAGCCGTGTGTACATGCCAGAGGCCATCAAGGAGTGCGAGCGCGCCGAGACCATCATCTACGCCATCAGCACCAACTGGACGCCCAGCCGCGGCGAGGGCGACAAGGTGCTGCAGAAGCTGGCAGAGGATACCGGCGGCGATGTTTTCTTCCCTCCCTCGGTGGAAGATATGGCAGTGAGTTTCAAAAGCATCGAAGAGGAGCTGCGCAGCCAGTACGCGCTGGTCTACACGCCAGCGGACTTCAAGACCGACGGTGCGTTCCGAACCATTTATTTGTACTGCAACGATCGCAGCTATCAAGTGCGCGCCAAGAAGGGCTACTTTGCGCCGCGCCAGTGAGACAGACGCCGGCAGAACGCGGCAGGATTCAGCTTTAGTTTGAGAAGAGCGCGGTGAAGACCGCGCTCTTTCTGTCTTCCCCCCGAAACTTCCCGCCTACAGCCCGCGCGACGTGTCCCAATTCAGGACGATCTCCCGCTCTTATGTTCTGTTTTGACCCACATCTGGATTCGTTGACGGACAATCTCATTCATTTTCAATTCCACACGATGAAATAAAAGTGGAGCTTCTCCGGAAAGCCGGGGTGCCTTCCGGCGCGCCCGTGGGAACTTGCATTTGCGCTCGTAGCGGAGGGCGAACCATACGGTGGGCATCGGCGATGCGGTAGGAAGCCCTTACGGAGTGAGGGAATTGCGATGATCCGGCAGGCCATCTCGTGCGACATTTGCGCCGCGGAGAAGCGGCAGACCAATCATTGGTTTGTCGCCTACGAGCAAGGTGGAGAATTGCGCGTGAGCGGATGGACCTCGCGCCACCGGCTGCGGCCGGACTCAAAGCATCTCTGCGGGCAGACTTGTCTGCACAAGCTGGTTGACGAGTTCATGGCCAAATCCATTGCCGTGCGCGCGCAGCGCCGCGGCGAAGCCGTCGAAGCTGAAGTGGAGCCGGCCGTGCTGGACGACACCAGCCTGACGACTCCTGCGGCACAGGTTGCGGCGGCAAAACGGGTTGCTGCGGCGGTCGAGACTGCGGCGGCGGCAGAAGCGGTTGAAGAGGTAGAATCGTCGGCGCGCTTGATCACAGCGCCCGCACCGGTGCCGCCCAAACCGGTTTATCGTCCCCTGCCGGAGCTCGTGACCATGCCGTCGCGGCCGGCGCCTCATGAATTCCCACCGCTCCCTGCCGATACCTTGCGCTATGCCTCGCGTCGCTGGCACGCCGAAGCCTGGGAGCGGGAGCGGGAACGCGAACTGCGCGCCACAGAGAATCATCCAGATATTGCGGCGCGCCGCCGCACGAGTGCGTGAACTGATTCATCCAAGGAAACTTTTATGTGGTTTGATCTGATTTTGATCCTTGTTGCCACGACTCCTCTGATGTTCACAAGGCCAACCGCATGCGGAACCTGCCGCCGGCAATAATTTCCGGCAGTGAACTGAGGGACGAAGGGATGCACTAATTCGACGGCGTATGCCCTGCGAGCAGCGCCAACAGCTCCGCTTCGTCAATCACGCGTATGTTGAGTTCGCGCGCCTTGTCGAGCTTCGAGCCGGCCTCTTCGCCGGCCACCACGTAGCTGGTCTTCTTGCTCACCGAGCCCGCGGTTTTGCCGCCCGCAGCTTCGATCTTCTGCTTGGCCTCGTCGCGCGTCAGAGTCGGCAGTGTGCCTGTCAATACGAAGGTCAGGCCAGCAAGCTGATCGGTGCGCTGCCTCTTCTCCGCCGTCATATCGACGCCTGCGCCTTTCAGGCTTTTGACGAGAGTTTGATTCGCGGCTGTCGAAAAGAACTCCAGAATCGCCTGCGAGATGCGCGGACCAACCTCTTCCACGCGTTCCAGCTCCTCGGCCGTTGCGGCCATCAGCGCGTCCATGGAGCCGAACTCCTGCGCCAACAGTTCGGCGGTGCGCTCGCCCACAAACCGAATGCCGAGGCCCATGAGCACGCGCGCCAGTCCCGCACGCTTGGAATCCTCAATCTCGCTAAGCAGCGTATTGGAAGCTTTGGGGCCAAGCAATGCCTCGATCCTGGTTTCGTCGAGACCAGTGGCCTTGTTCTTGCGGGTTACCTGCTTCTCAAGCGAGAGCAGATTTTTCTCATCCAACCGGTAGAGATCCGCGACACTCTTGACCAGTTGCTTTTCCGTCAACTGCTCCACCACTGCCTCGCCCAGTCCCTCGATGTTCATCACCTCGCGGCGGCCGAAATGCAGCAGAGTCTCGCGCAGCTTGGCGGGGCAATCGGCATTCACGCAGCGATAGTCGACCTCGCCTTCTTCGCGGACCACTTTGCTCTGACATTCGGGGCAAACCAAAGGAAAGACGAAACGAAGTTTCCCGCGCGAGTGATCGGCGTCTTCAATCACCTCGACGACTTTGGGAATCACGTCGCCGCCGCGCTCGACTTTTACGTAGTCCCCGATCTTCAGCCCCAGCCGCTCGATAAAATCCGCATTGTGCAGCGTGGCGCGGCTCACCGTGGTGCCGCCGATAAAGACCGGCGCGAGCTCCGCCACCGGAGTGAGCTTGCCGGTGCGGCCCACCTGCACGGTAATGTCTTTCACCTGTGTGATGCCGGCCTTGGCCGTGAACTTGTATGCGATGGCCCAGCGCGGCGCGCGGCCGGTGTAGCCCAGGCGATCGCGAGCTTGGTAGGCGTTCACTTTAAAGACGACGCCGTCGATTTCGTACTCCAAAGATGGGCGCTTGGCCTCCGCGTCGTCGATAAACTCGGACATTTCCTTGATCGATCTCACCAACCGACAATGTTTATTTACGTGGAAGCCCAAGGTCGAAAGCGCCTCGAGCGTTTTCGACTGGCTGAGACGAAGGTATTGACCATCCATAAGCAGAAAATATGCAAAGAACACCAGTTCGCGCTGTGCCACGATACCGGGCTCAAGCGTGCGCAGGGTTCCAGCGGCCGCGTTCCGGGGATTCACGGCCAGTGGCAGCCCCTGTGCCTCACGTTCCTCGTTTAGCTTGTGAAACGTTTCATAGGGCATCACCACTTCGCCGCGCACCTCGAACGAGCTCAGAGACCACCTGTAAGGAATCTCCGCTGGGATGCTGAGGGGAACGCTATGAATGGTCTTGATGTTCGAAGTGACGTCTTCGCCGATTTGGCCATCGCCGCGTGTGACCGCTCTTACTAAGTGCGCCCGAGTGCCGGTGCGGGGCATTTCGTAGCTCAGCGCCACACTCAAGCCGTCGAGTTTGAGCTCGGCGGTGTACTCGACGGGCAGCCCACCCGCCAGCTCGTGCACGCGGCGATCCCAGTCGGCCAGCTCTTCGGCGTTGTACGCGTTATCGAGCGAGAGCATGGGCCGCGAGTGTTGCGCCTTCTTGAAGCCCTCGGCGGGTTTGCCGCCCACGCGTTGCGTCGGGGAGTCGGCCGTGATCAGCTCGGGATGCGCCGACTCCAGGCGCTTCAACTCGTTCATCAGTACGTCGTACTCGGCGTCGCTGATCTCGGGCTTGTCGAGAACGTAATAGAGATGCTCGTGGCGGCGAATTTCTTCGCGCAGCTTCTCGATCTTGCGCAAGACGGCCGTATCGCTCATAGCTATGGATTATAGTGAGCGGCGCTAGCGGAATTGGCGGAGTTAGCGGAGCTAACCGCGCTTATTCCCCCTTCAATCCGCGGTCCTTTAGCATCGGCTCGATGCTCGGCTCCCCGCCCAGCCAAGCCGCATACATCCTCTGCAAGTCCTCGGTGTTGCCCCGCGAGAGCACCATCTGCCGAAAACGGTCGCCGTTCGAGCGCGTCATGCCGCCGTGATCCAGAAACCACTGGAAGGCATCGTCGTCGAGCATCTCGCTCCACGAATACGCGTAGTAGCCGGCCGCGTAGCCGTTCGCCCAAATGTGCAGAAAGTAGCTGGAACGGTAGCGCGGCGGCACATAGCTGAGGTCGAGATGCGTCCGCTGGAGCGCTTCGGCTTCAAATTTGTCGGGGTCCTGGAGGGGCGCGCTCGATGGCAAAAGGTGCCACTGCAAGTCGAGCTCGGACGCGGCGAGAATCTCCGTAAACAAATAGCCCTGGTTGAAGGTCTTCGACTTTACGATTTTTGCGGCCAGCGCGGCGGGCATGGGCTCTCCGGTCTTGTAGTGGCGCGCGTAGTGCGCAAAAACCGCCGGATAACTGGCCCAGTGCTCGTTGAATTGCGATGGAAATTCGACAAAGTCGCGCGGCACCTGCGTGCCCGACAGGCTGGGATACACCGTATTGGCGAACATGCCGTGCAGCGCGTGGCCGAACTCGTGGAACATGGTGGTCACGTCGTCGAAGCTGAGCAGCGCGGGCTGGCCCGGCGCGGGCTTCTCGAAGTTGGCCACGTTGAAGACTACCGGCAACTGGCCCAGCAGTTTCGACTCGCCGATGAGCGAATCCATCCACGCTCCGCCGTTCTTGTTGTCGCGCTTGAAGTAATCGCAGTACCACAAGGCCAGCGGCTTCGCGTCCGCGTCGAAGACCTCAAAAACACGCACGTCCTGCTGGTACACAGGAATGTCCTTGCGCTCTTTGAAGGTAAGGCCGTAGAGCTCGTGCGCGGCGTAGAAGACGCCGTTCTTGAGCACGTTATTCAGCTCAAAATAGGGCTTGATTTCGGATTGATCGAGATCGAATTTTGCCTTGCGCACCTGCTCGGAGTAGAACTCCCAATCCCAGGGCTCGACCGCGAACCCGCCGTGCTGCGCATCAATCAGGGCCTGGATGTCTTTGGCTTCCCCCGCCGCTCGGGCCGTCGAGGCCGGCACCAGCGCATCGAGAAAATGTTTCGCCGCCTCGGGCGTTTTGGCCATCTGATCGGTAAGGTTCCATGCCGCGTAGTTGGGATAGCCGAGCAGAGACGCTTTTTCGGCGCGCAACTGCGCCAGGCGGGCAATCGTGGCCCGCGTGTCGTTGGCATCGCCGCGCTCGGCACGGTTCCAGGAGTTCAAAAAGATCGCTTTGCGCGTGGCGCGATCGCTGAGATCCGCGAGAACGGGCTGCTGCGTGGTGTTCTGCAGCGGAATCCGCCAGCCATGCGCCTGTGCGGATTGTGCGGCGGCGGCGATTTGCGCCTCGCTCAGCCCGGCAAGCGTCTTTTCGTCGGTGGTGGAAAACGCGCCCGCCTTGGCGGCCGCGAGCAACTGATTCTGAAACGTGTTTTCGAGTGTCGACTCTTCTTCGTTGAGCTTTTTAAGCTTGGCTTTGTCGGCGTCGGAAAGGTTGGCTCCGGCCTTCACAAATTGCTGGTAGTCGTATTCGACGAGCCGCAGCGATTCGGGATTGAGATGGAGCGAGGCGCGCTGGTCGTAAACGGCCTTCACGCGCGCAAAGAGCTTCGAGTTCAGATAGATCGCGTCCTGGTGCGCGGCCAGGCGCGGAGCCTCATAGGCCTGCACCTTCTGCAACGCGGGATTCGTATTCGCGCCGGTCACACAGTTGAACACCGCCATCACCCGCGTGAGCAACTGGCCGCTGCGCTCCAGTGCGACGATGGTGTTTTCAAAGGTGGGCGGCGCGGAATTGTTGGCGATGGCCTCCACCTCGTTGATCTGCATCGCCATGCCCGCGTCAATGGCGGGCTGGTAATCGCTGTCCTTGATCTTGTCGAAGGGCGGCGCCTGAAACGGCAGAGTGCTGGGCGCGTAAAACGGGTTATTCGGCCCGTAATCGGCGACTGCAGTTTGCGCGGAAGCGGAAGCAGCCCCCAGGGCCATGGAAATTCCAGTCGTCAAAATGCTCCTCTTCATCCATTGGATATGATGCTTCATCATGGCGATATGGGCCCCTCGTAAAGCCTATTCATCCATTCTCGATTGTAGGCGAAGGCGTCGCTGCGATCGAACCCGCCCCCGCAGCACATCATGCCCCGGAGCGATAGCCTTGTGCCGTGACAGACAGCACGCACGACCGCCTACAATAGCAACATCCAGCCAGGGGCCCCGAAGCTCTCGGCTGCGGTTGATTCATAATTGATAGGCGGATTCCGAGGGAATCGAGAAGCAATGACACAAACTGCAACTGCTCCTGAAGCTCGCACGCAAGCCGAAAATCTGGATCTGCTGGCCGACGTGGCCGTGAACGTAGGGCTGGGCCTCAAGCCGGGCCAGGAGCTGGTGATGACCGCGTCGCTCGATTCCGTGGCTCTGGCGCGCCGCATCACCGAGCACGCCTATCGCGCCGGCGGCTCGCTCGTGACCACGCTTTTGAATGATGAGGATTCCGCCCTTCTGCGTTACCGGCACGCGCCCGATGCCAGCTTCGATCACGCGGCCAAGTGGCTCTACGATGGCATGGCGGCGGCGTTCAAGAGCGGCGCCGCGCGTCTCGCCATTGCCGGAGCCAATCCCGCGCTGCTTTCCAACGAGGATCCCGGCAAGGTGAGCCGCGCCAATCGCGCCGTCTCGCAAGCTTACCGTCCCGCCCTCGAACTCATCACGCGCCACGAGATCAACTGGACCATCGTACCCGGCGCCACGCCTGCCTGGGCTGCGGCCGTATTTCCCAACGACAACCCCGAGGATGCCCTGCGCAAGCTGTGGGATACCATTTTCGCTACTACGCGCATCAACACCGTGGATCCCGTGAGCGCGTGGAGAGCGCACGACGCCGAATTGCAGAAGCGCGCGGCCTTTATGAATGCCAAGCGCTACTTTGCCCTGCAGTATCGCCGCCCGGGCACCGATTTCTGCCTCGGCCTTGCCGACGATCATGAGTGGCTGGGCGGCGGCACCACCGCGGGCAACGGCGTCTATTGCATCGCCAACATGCCCACGGAGGAAATCTTCAGCGCCCCGCACAAGGACCGCGCCGACGGCATCGTGACCGCGACCAAGCCGCTCTCGCACCAGGGCACAATGATTGAAGGCATCCAGGTTCGCTTTGAAAAGGGGCGCATTGCGGAGGCTCACGCCACGCGCGGACAGGAAGTGCTCGAGAAACTCATCGACACCGACGAAGGCGCGCGGCGGCTGGGCGAAGTGGCGTTGGTTCCCCACTCCTCGCCCATCGCGCAAAGCGGACTCGTCTTCCTCAATACGCTTTTTGACGAGAACGCGGCATCGCATATCGCGCTCGGCCAGTCGTATTCGTCGTGCCTGCGCGACGGAGACAAGCTTTCGGCCGAACAACTGGCCGCCAAGGGCGCCAACGACAGCTTGATCCACGTGGATTGGATGATCGGGTCCGGCGAATTGGATATCGACGGCATCACCGCATCCGGCGCCAAAGAGCCGCTGATGCGCGGGGGCGAGTGGGCAACCGCTGTCTGAAACCTGAGATCGGATCGCAAGACGCATGGAACCTGTCACGCATTTCCTTACCGGCGCCTGCATCGGCCGCGCCGGATTCAACCGCAAGACGGCGTACGCCACTCTGGCTGCGGTGCTGGCTGCAGAGGCCGCCGATCTGGACGTGCTCTGGAGCTTCGCGGGCCCGGTGGAGGTTCTGAAGCACCATCGCGGCATCACGCATACCTTCTGGGCGGTTCCTGTGGTGGCAGGTGTGGTGGTGGGCGCAGTGTGGCTCCTCGATCGCGGGCTCAAGGCACGGCGGCGCAATGCCGACGGTGCCCCATCCTTGTCGTCCGCTGCAGCGGACGGCAAGGGTGGGAACGGACGTCAACCAATCCACTGGGGCTGGCTCTATCTCACGGCGTGCGTTGCGGCGCTCAGCCACTTGCTGCTCGACTGGACCAACAACTACGGCGTGCGGCCGTTCTTCCCTTTCAATCCGCGCTGGTATGCGGGCAGCTTCATGTTCATCGCCGAGCCGGTGGTGTGGCTGCTGCTCTTGCTGGCTTTATTCATGCCATGGGTGCTGGGGCTTGCCGATCGCGAGATCGGGGCGCGGAGACTGAGGTTTCATGGCCGCGGCTGGGCCATCTTTGCGCTCAGCGGGATGCTGGTGTTGGGCTGCTGGCGCTGGGCTGAGCATGCCCAGGCGCTGGCGATGGTCAGCAACACGCAAATCACCGCCGAGCCGGCTCTGCGCATGGCGGCCGAGCCGTACATGGTGAATCCCTTCCGCTGGCACGCGATCGTCGAGACGCCGGATTTCTATCAGACCGCGGAAATCAACAACTGGACCGGATCGATCGACAGCGATCCGCGCCGCGACGTGCTCTACAAGCCGGCCGACACTGTCGCGGTCGAAGCCGCCAGGCAAACCCTGCTGGGCCGCGTGTATCTCGATTGGGGAAGCTGGGCCGTGGTGCGCGACGTGGGACCGGAACCAGTGCCGGAACTGGAACCTCCGAATCTGCCACCAGGTCGCACGTGGACCACTGTCGACTTTACCGACCTGCGCTTCGATTATTCGTTTCTGGCGACGCGTGGCGGCGCGGGTCATGCCCCGCTCTCCGCCTGGGTCTACATCGTGGACGGGCACGAGGACGCGGGCGAGGTCCTGAACGGACGGGAACAGCGATAGGGCGTCGCACTATCTCCCACCATTTCCGCAAAACACGCGGAAAGGATGGGGCAACCCCGACTACGTGAGCGGAACAAACCTTCGACAGTTTGCTAGGGCGGAAAAATTTGTTGCTTTCGTGGAAGGGTTTGGGTTGACCGCACGGCGCGCGCACCGCAGAATGGAAGAAGTCCTTTGATTTCGTAATTGGGTTGTCTGGGCCCGGAATCTCCGGAAGACCCTGCATCATGAGGTGGACATGGCCGCTTATTTGCTCTTGTTGGTTGCCGTTTTATCGCGCGTAATTCCTCACGCTCCGTGGTGGGACTTTACGGCAGTCACCGGTTGCCTGCTTTACTTTGGCGCCAAGCGTCCGTGGCGTGAGATGCTCGCGCCCCTGGCGGCTCTGATCACGACCGATTGCTTTCTGACGGTCTTCAAGTATCCCGGCTTCACCTTTCGCTTCGCGGATTACGCGTTTACCTGGGGCTGGTACCTGGCCGCGATCGTGCTGGGCTCGATTCTGCTGCACAAACGCGTAACGTTGGCGCGCGGGGCCGCGGGCGCTCTGCTGGGACCGACATCGTTCTTCCTGGTCTCCAACTTCGGCGTCTGGGCCAGCGGCATGAATATGTATCCGCACACGCTCGCCGGGCTGGCGGCCTGCTACTGGGCTGGCGTGCCCTTCTATCGCAACGACCTCGTCTCGACCTCTCTTGTGCTGGCCGTGGCGATGGGCGTTCCCGCGCTGGTGCACAAGTTCCGTCAGCATCAAACCAGCGTGGAGGCGGGCGCAGCCTGATCCAAGGTCCACCAATCAATTGTCGGCGGCAAAACCGGCCAGGCAATCGAGCACGGGCACGAACGGACCACGTGTATCGGCGCAAGCAACCGCGAAGGACCTAGTCCTCAAGCAGCTTGCCCTGGCGCTTCTTGCGCATCCACCACCACGCGAATCCGAGCACGGCCAGCGCGCCCACAATTAACACCGCGACCAGCGCGTGCCGCGCCACCAGATCGACGGCGCCAGGGCCGAGCTTGAGCACCAGCAGGGAGAGCGCCAGCCAGCGCACCATTCTTCCCGCGAACACCGCCAGCAGAAAATCAGGCACGCGCATCTCAAATACGCCGGAAGCGAAGATGAACATCTTCCACGGCGTCGGCGGCGGCATCATCGATGGAATCATGACAGCCAGGAACTCCTGGCGCTCGAAGCGGTCGCGCAGCTTCTCGAATTTTGCGCGGTCTACGCGCTTGAGCAGGAACAGTTCCCCGCCGACGCGGCCCAACCCGTAGGGCAGCAACCCGCCGATGGCCGAACCCGCGGCCGCCATCAGGCAGTAGAGCCAGAAGTGGCGCTTGTCATTCCACACGTAGAGGGCAAGGATCGCGTCCATGGGCACGGGAATGCTCGACGAATCGAGCACTGCGACCGCGGCCACGCCCCAAATCCCCCACTTGACCAGCGCCGGCAGAATCACCAGCTTCCATTCCGCCAAAATGTGCGCAATAAATCGCTTCAATCGCGGTCCCTTTCCGGCCTATCGTACGTCAATTCAATAAGAACCATTGTACGAGGCGCGGTCTTGCGCAAGGTTTCGCCCAAAATGAGAGAATAGACAGAAAGGATTCGAGAACGGAGCCTGCAAGAGAGTATGTGTGTTTTGAACGGCTCCATCGCACTGAATGCCCACCAGCGAAGCGCCAGCCGAAGTAAACGAACCCAAGGGACCCGCCGAGGCCAGCCCGCAACCGGGCAGCTCTGCGCAGGAAACCTCTATCACGGGATCGATCCTGGGCTTGGATACTTTCTCCGCGAGCGACCTCGAACCGCGTGAAGAGGTCTCGCCCTTGGAGCCCGGTGAAGAAGCCGCGGACGAAGCGGGCTTTTCCAAAGCGCGCGGCTCGCGCTGGCTGGACTACGACACCCACGAACTGCTGGAGATGATCAGCGAGCTCGAAGACGAGCGGCGCTGGGCGCGGCTGCGCGAAGGCGTTCTGTGGGCGGTGCTGGTACATATCGTTCTGCTCTTTTGCCTCTATTTGATTCCCAGGTACATCCTCAAGACGCCGATAGTCGATGACTTTGACGCCATCAAGCAACGCCAGGATCTGACCTATCTGGATTTGCCGCCGGATGCGCTGCGCGAATTGAACAAGCCCAAGGTTCGGCCCAAGCTGCCGCCCAACAAGCCGCTCATCGACAAGCAGACAATGGACGAGATGAAGAAGCAGGCGGAGCAGGCGCCGCCTCCGCCCGCGCAGCAGCCAGCGCCCGAGCAGCCCAAACCCCAGGCCACGCAGCCGCTGCCGACCAATCTGCAGTCGCAGGCGCCCGAGGCGCCGCGCCCACAGGCCGTCCCCGCAAAGCCCAACTTCGCCATGGGCTCGCAGAATCCTGCCGATCAGCTCCGCCAGGATATGCAACACGCCCTGCCCGGCCAGGGGCAACCGAGCTACAGCAGTCCGGGATCGGGCGGGGGCGGGCTGTCGCGGCATCCCGGCGCCGGCAGTGGCTACGAGATCCTTTCTGACACGCAGGGCGTCGACTTCAGCGCCTGGATTGCCCGTTGGCACTACATTACGCAGCGCACCTGGGATCCGCTCATCCCCGACGAAGTCAACCCGCCCATCCTCAAATCGGGTATAGTCGCAGTTCGCTTCAAGGTGTTGCCAAACGGCCAGGTCACCGACATGCAACTGGATGGCCGCTCCGGCGACACCGGTCTCGACCGCGCGGCCTGGGGTGCGATTACGGGATCGAGTTATCCGCCGCTGCCGCGGGATTTCCACGGTCCCTATCTCGAGTTGCGCGCCTACTTCCTCTACAACGAGCAGCCGCAGTAAGAGCGGCGGTCGCCCGGCGATGCTTTTCAATGCTGCCCCAAGTTTCGCGATTGTTTGATTCGGAGACCCCGCTCGCGACTGCTTCACTTTTCATCCGGATTTGCGCTAGAATTTTCTTGTAGCGAATGTCGAGCCTCTTCCCGTCCGGTTTACCCCGCTTCAAGCGCTTCCGCCGCGGCCGCCACGACCGTGGACGCTAGCCCTTCCCGCTGAGTAATCTAATTCCAACAAGAGTTTCATCCGCGCAGGCCGTTTCCCTTGCCCAATAGCCTGCGGGATTTTTGCGGCCCCGAGTCCGCACATCGCTTTTTGAGAAACCATCCGCCACGCGCGCGGATAGAAAGGTCCTTCCCTGATGAACAGCTTTTCGAGCAAGGCCGTGCTCACTTCCGGCAACCGCTCCTACACCTTCTATCGCTTGCCGGCGCTCGCTGACCGCGGATTCAATCTTGCGCGCCTGCCTTTCAGCCTGAAGATTCTGCTGGAAAACCTGCTGCGCCGCGAAGACGCCAAAAACGTGACGGCCGCCGACATCGAATTCCTGGCCAACTGGGACGCGAAGGCCGAGCCCAGCCGCGAGATTGCCTACATGCCCGCGCGCGTCCTGATGCAGGACTTCACCGGCGTGCCCGCGGTGGTCGATCTGGCGGCCATGCGCGACGCCATCAAGACCCTGGGCGGCGATCCCGAGCGCGTGAATCCCCTCGCGCCCGCCGAGCTCGTCATCGACCACTCCGTCCAAGTGGACGAATACGGCACGCCCATGGCCTACGAGGCCAATTCCCTGCTCGAATTCCAGCGCAACCGCGAGCGCTACGCGTTTTTGAAGTGGGGGCAATCGGCTTTCCGGAACTTCTCCGCCGTCCCGCCCGGCATGGGCATCTGCCACCAGGTAAATCTCGAATATCTGGCGCGTGTGGTCTTCACGGCGCAGATCGATGGCGAGACGGTGGCTTACCCCGACACGCTGGTCGGCACCGACTCGCACACCACCATGATCAACGGGCTCGGTGTGTTGGGCTGGGGCGTGGGCGGCATCGAAGCCGAGGCTGCCATGCTCGGCCAGCCCGTTTCCATGCTGATCCCACAGGTGGTCGGCTACAAACTCACCGGCAAGCTGCGCGAGGGCGCCACGGCCACCGATCTCGTGCTCACCGTAACCCAGGCGCTGCGCAAGCTGGGTGTCGTGGGCAAATTTGTCGAGTTCTACGGCCCCGGCATCGCAGAGCTTCCGCTGGCCGATCGCGCCACCATCGGCAATATGGCGCCGGAGTACGGCGCCACCTGCGGCATCTTCCCCGTCGACGCCGAGACGCTCCGCTACCTCCGCCTCACCGGCCGCAGCGAGGAACAGATCGCGCTCGTCGAGGCCTATTACAAGGAGCAGGGGCTCTTCCACACCGCCGGCGCGCCCGAGGCCGAGTACACGCAGACGCTTTCACTCGATCTGAGCGACGTGGAACCGAGTGTGGCCGGACCAAAGCGCCCGCAGGATCGCGTGTTGCTCAAGGACGCGGCCTCGAGCTTTGCACAGCAATTGCCCACCCTGCTTGCGCCCACGGCCAAGCCGCTAGGCTCGCGCACGGCCGCCGCGTGGCAGCGCCAAACGGTCACCGATACGGCCATCGCGGAAAATGCGCCCGTACACGTGACGACCACGGTGAAGGAGCGTTTCGGCGTCGATCCCGATCCCTATCTCGATCACGGCTCGGTCGTCATCGCCGCCATCACAAGCTGCACCAACACCTCGAACCCCTCGGTAATGATTGCCGCGGGATTGCTCGCGAAGAAGGCCGTCGAACGCGGGCTCACCGTTCCGCCGTGGGTAAAGACTTCGCTCGCGCCGGGCTCACGCGTGGTCACCGACTACTATCAGAAGGCCGGCCTGCTGCCCTACCTTGAAAAGCTGCGCTTCAACGTCGTCGGCTACGGCTGCACCACGTGCATCGGCAACAGCGGGCCGCTGCCCACCGACGTTTCAAAATCCATTGACGAACACGGCCTGGTCGCGGTCAGCGTGCTCAGCGGCAATCGCAACTTCGAGGGCCGCGTAAATGTGGATGTGCGCGCGAATTACTTGATGAGTCCGCCGCTGGTTGTGGCCTACGCGCTCGCCGGACAGATCGGCCACAACTTCGATGCCGAGCCGCTCGGCCACGACAAGGACGGCAAGCCCGTTTATCTGCGTGACATCTGGCCGACGCAAGCCGAGGTGGCAAGCACCATCGAACGCGCCGTCACCAGCGAAGGCTACCGCAGGGAGTACGCCACGGTGTCACAGGGCGACGCCAGTTGGCAGGGCTTGAGCTTTCCCACCGGCGATGTCTACCAGTGGGAAACGAATTCCACCTACATCCGCAAAGCGCCGTACTTCGACGGCATGAATGCAAGGCCTGCGCCCGTCGAAAACATTGCCGCAGCGCGCGTGCTGGCGGTGCTGGGCGACTCGGTGACCACAGACCACATCTCGCCCGCCGGATCGATCAAGGCCAATGGCCCGGCTGGAAAATATCTCGCCGAGCACGGCGTGAAGCCGGCGGACTTCAACAGCTATGGCTCGCGCCGCGGCAATCACGAGGTGATGGTGCGCGGCACCTTCGCCAACGTGCGCCTGCGCAACAAGCTCGCGCCGGGAACGGAAGGCGGCGTCACGCGCCTGTTGCCCGAAGGCGAGCAGATGTCGATCTTCGACGCCAGTGTGAAGTATGCCGAGCGTGGCGTCCCGCTTATCATCCTTGCCGGCAAGGAATACGGCTCCGGCTCCTCGCGCGACTGGGCTGCCAAGGGCCCCAAGCTGCTGGGCGTGCGCGCCGTCATCGCCGAAAGCTTTGAGCGCATCCATCGCTCGAACCTCGTGGGCATGGGCATTCTGCCGCTGCAGTTCGCTCCGGGCGAGAATGTGGAATCGCTCAGCCTTACCGGAGAAGAGGTCTACGACTTCCCCGGCCTGACCGCGCTTCTCAAGGCTCGCCTTGCGGGCGGCCGCACCCTCACCGTAACGGCGAACTCGTCCAAAGGCAATAAAACATTTGAAACCGTCGTGCGCATCGACACGCCGCAGGAGATCGAGTACTACGAGCACGGCGGCATTCTGCAGTACGTATTGCGGCAGTTAGCGGCGAAATAGGCGGGATCCAAAGGACGGGCTACGAGCCGGTCTTGCGCTCGTCTTCCAGCACCTCATCGAGCAGCACGCGCAGGCTGACGGCGCGCGCATGGCCCTCGCGCGGATCGGCCGACTTGGCCTGCGACAATTCGTCGGCCAGGTTCAACGCGGCCAGCACGGCCACTCGCAACGAGTCCGCCGTCTTTCCCTGCGCGGCCACGGCGCGCATCTTGGCGTCAACATAAGCAGCCAGCTCGCGAATGTGCTGCGGGTCATCCCCCGACAGATGATAGAGCTGGTCGTAGATCTCCACCGTCACGTATTCGCCCGGATTGCTGCGCGGTTCTTCGGCCATCTCTGTCTCACAGTTCCAGCGTGTCGAGTTGCTTGAGCAGTCGTTCCACGCGCTGCCGCACCTGTTCGCGCTCCGCGTGCAACGCATTCAACTCGTTTTGCAGTTGTTCCATCATGGGCGACTGTGCCTGCACCTGGGCTTCGGCCTGGGTCACGCGAGCTTCCAATTCTGCGCTGCGCGCCTCGGCCCCCGCGCGCGCCTGCCGCTCCCGCTTCACCAGCTCCACGGCGCGGCGGATGCGCTCTTCGAGTGCGGCAAAATCGTCGGCGCTCACGGCCAATGCCGCCGGCTCCTCATGTGAGTGCTGCGGCTGGTCTTCACCCGCCGTTTGGCTCGCCGTTTCCACGGCCGCATCCGATTCCCAGAATGTCTCTGACATGGTTTCAACCTCCGCCGTTCGGGCCCCGTTTCGGTTTGAGTATAACCCCGACCGCGTTCAATGTTTTGCTCAAACGCGCAGCCGCGCCCCTGCTTTGCCAACCGCTTCCACTACCTGCGCCTGGAACTTCTGCAACTCCTCTTCGCGTAGGGTGCGATCCGTCGCCTGGAAAGTGGCGCCCAGCAAGAGCGCATACTCCCGTGCGCCGAGCCGCGCATCGCGGAACACCTCGCGCACCCGCCACTCCACCAGCTCGGGGATTTCGAGTCCGGCCATGGCGCGGTCAATCGTTTCCCAGTCGATGCTCTCATCCAAAACCAGAGAAAAATCGCGCCGTACAGGCTGATAGCGTGATATCTCGCGCGCGATGTGCCGGCGCAATCCTAATTTATAGAGCCGGTCGAGATAAATCTCGCCCAAAAGCACCGCGTCCTTGATCTTGCGCGCCGCAGCCTCGTGCGGGTGCAGCTGGCCGAACCAGCCGGCGGTCACGCCGTCCGCGACAACGCGCGCCGAGCGGTAGGGATGCAGCCATCCAGGCGTGAGGCCGGCGTCCGCGGGAAAACAATCGAAGTACATGCCGCGCATCTCGAACCGCGACACCACCTGCTCCACCACGCCCTTCACATCAAAAAAATCAAAGGCGCGGCCGGCATGCAACGCGCTTTCCTCTGGCAGCGCGCCGACGGCTCCGAAAGCCAGCGCCGGGCGCTCGTCCACCTTGTCCCCCACGCCGTTCGAAGTTGCCCCGTTGAAGACCGTGCCCATCTCAAACAGACGCACATCGTTGACGTCGCGATTCAGATTGCCCGCAATCATGGTTAGCATGCCGGGCACAAGCGACGGGCGCAGCACGCCGGCCTCTTCACTGAGCGGATTGCCGAGCGGCACCACGAGCGCCGGTTGCGGCGCGGTCAGCGCGCCCTCCGCCGCGGAGCAGAAGGTGCTGGAGATCGCTTCATGGAATCCGGCGGCCAGCAACGCGCGACGCACGGTCGCTTCTTTTTCGGCCCACGGCAGCGCCCGCACGCCCTCGCCGAATTCGGGCAGCGTGTTGGCAAAGCGGTTGTAGCCGTAGACGCGCGCGATTTCTTCGATAAGATCGATTTCGCGCTCGAGATCGAGCCGCCAGCTGGGCAGGCTGACTTCCCACGAATCTTGTCCAACGGTCTGTCGCGCCGTAGGCGCCCGACTTGCTGGCTCGCTGACTCGCTGACTCGCTAATTCGCACCCCAGCGCCGTCAGCACGTTTTCAACCGTCGCAGCAGTGATTCCCTCTTCATCGATCGTCGCGCCCAGGATGCGCTGCACTTCACTTAAAGCGAGTGCGATAGGCTTGCGGCGCGCGGTGCGTGCCTCGGCCGCCGGCACGCGCGCATCCACCAGTTCACCCTCGATCGATCCGCCGTTTGCCAGCAGAATTGCGCTTACGATGGCCGACGCGACCGGCGCGGCGTTAAAATCCGCACCGCGCTCGAAGCGATGGCTGGCGTCGGTATGCAGGCCGTGACGCCGCGCGGTCTGCCGCACCGCCATGGGATCGAACCACGCCGCCTCGACGAGCACGTTCTTCGTATCGGGGGTGATCATGGTGTCCCAGCCGCCCATTACGCCGGCCAGGCCTAGCGCCTTCTTGTGATCGGCGATCACCAGATCGTCCGCGTCGAGCACGCGATCGACGCCGTCCAGCGTCTTCAGCCGCTCGCCTTTACGCGCGCGGCGCACGATAATGCCGCCCTCGAGCTTGTCGAGATCGAAGGCATGCGTGGGCTGGCCCATTGCCAGCCATGCAAAGTTCGTGGCATCGACGGCGTTCGAGATTTTCTTCTGCTCCAGAAGCGCGAAGTATGTGGACACTTCAGCGCCCGCGAACCAGTCGCGCGATTCGCCGATGGTGATGCCGCGCAAGACACGCGCCGTGAAACGGCCGCAGCCGTCTTCAGCCTCGATCTTCACGGAGAAGGGCTGGCCGCCCGGGCGGGGCTTGGGAAGAGCGAACGCCAGTTCGGGCAGCGTGAGTCCATAGATCGCCGCCGCCTCGCGCGCGATGCCGTAGTGGTTCATCGCGTCAACGCGGTTGGTGGTGATGTCCATCTCGTAGAGCGAACCGTTGCCCTCGCCGAGCGAATAAATGCCCTCGACGGCAATGCCGCGCAGAGTCAGGTCTTCGGCGAGCTGCGTGTCGTCGACGGAAAGCCCGGGCAGATAGCTGCGCAACCATTTGGTGATGATCTTCATTGCTTTTCTGTACTCTCTGCCATTTTACTTTCCGGGTCGGCCTCTTCTGCGGAACCGGTTGCGGACTCGTCGTGGTCTGTCATTTGAGTGGGCTGCAGACTCGCTCTTATTATGGGTGCAACAGAATATCCTGCAGCCATTAAAAAGGCCGATATTAGCTGAATTCGGATTGTGCAATGAAATAGAAAATTGTCGCTCCACAAATCGAGCCGAACGTCGGAAACATTCCTGCAGTTCGTCGAAAAAAATCCTTCGAAAATCGTTGAGATTGGCACCGACGGAGCCTCCGCCAGAACAGTCGCGCGCTTAGAGTGCATCGCGTGCCAATCGACGAGCCAACTGAGCAGGGCCAAGATCATGATCGGGCTATAAAGTGCGGCAACCCAAATCTTTATCCGTTCCAAATCCAGCTTTTTCAAAAATTCCGGGATATCCGCGCTGAAGAAGCCGGAAACGGACAGCCAAACTTCAAGAGGAATGAGCCCAGCCAAAAGTCCAGTAAAAATTGCTCTTCCAAAAGGATGCTGGTGAAGAACTTCCCACAACTCCGGCGAACCGGCCTTTGACAAAAGATACGCGAGAGCGGAGGCCGTCCTGCCCAGGACCCAGACAGAGGTGGTGTAGACGAATACGCATAAAACAACCCTCAGGAATAGTCGCTTCATAGAATGACCATCAAAAGGTTCTACACAAACTGCCCCAAAAACCGCATGTCCCCCGCGAAGAAGCTGCCGATTTCGCTGATGCCGTACTTCATCATGGCGATGCGCTCCACGCCCATGCCAAAGGCGAAGCCGGAGATTTTCTTCGGGTCGTAGGCCGGCTGTTTCTCCGCGGCGAAAGCGAAGACCGCGGGATCGACCATGCCGCAGCCCAGCAGCTCAATCCATCCCGACTGCTTGCACTTGCGGCAGCCCTTGCCGCCACAGAAGATGCAACTGATCTGCACGTCGGCGCTCGGCTCAGTGAACGGGAAGAACGAGGGGAAGAAGCGCGTTTTGACCGCCGAGCCGAACAGCGCCTTCATGGCGTGGTCCAGCGTGCCCTTTAAATCGCTGAAGGTGATATTGCGGTCCACGCAGAGCCCTTCCACTTGATGGAAGATCGGCGAGTGCGTGGCGTCGGCGGCGTCGTTGCGGTGCACCTTGCCGGGAATCACGATGCGCACCGGCGGCGGCTGCTGTTCCATAGTCCGCATCTGCACCGGCGAGGTGTGGGTGCGCAGCAGCAAACGGTCGCGCAGCGGCTTGCGCTCCTGCGCGGCGATCACCAGAGTGTCCTGCGTGTCGCGCGCCGGATGGCCGGGCGGAAAATTCATGCACTCGAAGTTGTAGAAGTCGGTCTCGACCTCGGGCCCCACGCCCACCGAATAGCCTAGCGCTGCGAAGACCGAAACAATTTCGTTGAGCGTGCGCGTGATGGGGTGCTCAGCGCCGGTGAGGCGGCGCGTGCCAGGCAGCGTGATGTCGATGGCCTCGGCCCTGAGTGCAGCATCGGCCGCGGCATCGGCCGCGGCATCGGTCGGACCGGCGCCTTCGAGCAGCGCTTCCACAAGTTCCTTGAGGACTTTGAACCGCTGGCCCACGGCCTTTTTCGCTGGCCCGGGCGCGGCTTTCAGCCAACGGTCCGAGACCTCGTTGAGCAGGCCCTGCTTGCGCCCCAGCCACTTGAGCCGGAACGCCTCCACCCCGGACGCGTCTGAATTGCCCGCCGCGGCGTCCGCGCGGGCCTGCGCCTCCAGCGAGGCAAACGCTTTGTCGAGCGCGGCCTCGTCAAATGCCGTCAGATTGGGTATCGCTTCGTTCGTCATGCCGAAGGTTCAGGATAAACCACCGCATGCGGCCATTTCCGCGTATTTGCCGCACACGTCTCAAGGGCAATACTGCCCCAAAATCTTTGGGAAGATCCAGCGTTCCTCCGATAGCAGGGTGACCATGAAACGCTTCGCCGCCGTCTGCCTCGCCCTCTGCGCCCTGATCCTGGGCGCCGCTCCGCTATCCGCCCAACCCGCCTCCACCCCGGCCGCCTCCGCCGTCTACCCGCTGCAAGACGGCTTTGTCGACGCCCATGGCGTGCTCATCTACTACGTGGAATTCGGCAAAGGCCCGCCGCTGGTGGTCCTGCACGGCGGTCCCGGCGCCGACCACACCTATTTCCTGCCCTGGCTTCTGCCCCTGGCGCGCACCCACCGCCTTATCTTTATCGACGAGCGCGGCTCCGGCCGCTCCGAGCGCCTGCAGGACCCGAGCAAGTACACCGTCGAGGGCGACGTCGAGGACATCGAAGCGGTACGCGTTGCCCTCGGCCTGGGCAAAATCTCGCTGCTCGGACACAGTTGTGGCGGCGTGCTCGCGCAGGCGTATGCTCTCAAGTATCAGGAGCACCTGAGCCACCTGATCCTGAACAGCACCTTCGCCTCCACGCGCGAGATGAATGCGGTGCTGGCCCGGGAAAAGGCGCAGATGCCGGCCGACAAACTGGCCCGCCTGAATGAGTTGGAGGCCGCCGGACTCTTCGGCAAGGGCGCGATCTGGGAGCACGGACGCTACCCGGCCGAGTACGAAACCCTCGCCTGGGGCGACGGATATTTCCCGTTTCTCTACGGCGCGCGGCCTGATCCCGCCTATGATCCAGCCACCGGCAATGCGCCCACCAATTGGGATCTCTACCGCGAAATGTGGGGCTCGCATGGCGAGTTCGTCATCGACGGCAATCTGAAATCCGTGGAGTATGTGGACCGGCTGCACACCATCAAAGTGCCCACGCTGATCGTAGTGGGCGACCACGACGAGTGCGACCCCAGCCTGAGCAAAGAAATGCACGAGAAGATTGCCGGCTCGAAGCTGACGATTCTGCCCAATGCAGGCCACATGAACTTTGTGGATCAGCCGGAGATGTGGCAGAAGGCGGTGCAGGGTTTTTTGAACGAATAGCAAATCGTTCAGACGCACAACGGCCCGGAGCTCCTTCGAACTCCGGGCCGTTTTTCCGCCAGTCATATCTTGAGTTACGCGGCCTTAGCCTCATCTGCCTTGGCTTTGTCCGCCTTGGCCTTCGCCGCCTTGGCCAATTCCACGAGCTTGGTAAAGCCCTCCGCATCCTTCACGGCGATATCGGCCAGAACCTTGCGGTCCAGCTCGATGCCGGCCTTCTTCAATCCGTTGATGAACTGCGAATAGCTTGTGCCGTTCAGCTTGCAGGCGGCAGCAATGCGCACGATCCACAGTGAGCGGTACTCCCGCTTCTTCAGGCGCCGGCCCATGTACGCGAACTTGAGACCGCGCTCCACGGCCTCCTGGGCCGCTTGGTACAGCTTGGATTTCGTCAGGAAATAACCGCTGGCGCGTTTGAGGATCTTCTTGCGGCGGTCACTCCGCTTGGTGCCACGTTTTACGCGGGGCATGGTGGGCTTCTCCTTTTTGCGTTTCTGTTATGCGGCTGGAGGTAGGAAGCCGTCACGTAAACGTGGGGCCGATGAACCTCTTCACTCGCTATTTCAAGCCTGATCTCTCGCCGTTACGAACGCATTCCGCAATCGGCGGAGGCCAGTTTTTCTCCGGCCCTTTCTTGAGTGGCACAGCCCTAATCCAAAAGGCTGCTCCATGCAATGGTCAGGCGTAGGGAATCATGCGCGCTACCTTCTTGTAGTCGCCATCTGAAACCAGCAGGGTCCGGCCCAGCTTGCGCTTCACTTTTGGCGATTTCGAAGTAAGGATGTGCCGCGTCTTCGTCTGGCCCCGCTTGATTTTGCCGGTGCCAGTCTTGCTGAAGCGCTTGGCCGCGCCCGTATGGGTCTTCAACTTGGGCATTTTTTCTTCTTTTCCTGGTTTTGGAGGACTTTTCCTGGTTTCGGAGAAGTGAATCACTCCAGCTAGCCTGCGATAGACAGGGACTTCCCTGCCCTTTTGGGCCTCATCCAGTATACCGTAAGCGCGGCTTCAGGGCGACCCTCACTTCGACGGCGCTACTCTGATGGGTCGTCGGCCGTGAACGGCGAGCAGCAGGGCTTCTCGGTAGCGTGGAAGTTCATCACTTCAGTCCGGATGCCGTCGGGATCGTACATGTTGAACTGATATTTGCCGTCGAGGCCGATCTTCGGCGCGGCGTCGTGATGGCCCCCTGGACCGGTATCGAGCCGGTTGGCCGCCACGAGCGCCTGATACGCATCGGGCACCGAGACAACCCCGATGGAGAAGTGATCCATCACGCCCAATTCGCGCTGCGTCATGTCGTCAGGCACGCCTGTGGTTCCGCGTGTGATCATGTACTCCATCCAATCGTGGCCATCGGGACATTGCTGGGCGACCCACTCCACCTTGCCGCCGCGCCCGCCCCACCAATAGGGCCTGAAGCCAAGCAGATCGCGGTAGAACGTGTCCTCAAGGGCGCGGTCGTGCACCATGTAGCCCGCGTGGATGATGTGGTGGCCCATGGCTTGGGGCGCGAACGTGCCGAGGACGAACCCTAATTTTCTTACTGGCGCCTCAACGAACTGCACCTTGTTGCCCTCAGGGTCGCGCACCTCGAACCAAATGCTGCCGCCGGCGCCGTGTTGCACATGCGCCGGCACCTTCCAGCCTTTGGCCGCGAGATATTTGCGCATGCCCTCCGCACTCTCCGTCACCCAGGCAACGTGGTCGAGGCGATTCACGCCTGTGCCTGCCGGAAGCGGCAGCACTTCAATGAACTGCGTTGTGCTGAGGGCGTAGCGCACGCCCTGGGGATTCTCCGGATCCGACAGTTTCACCGCGCCCACGACCTCCGTGTAATAGTGCTCGGTGGCCGCGGGATCGGAGGTATACACGGCGATGTGCGAGAGGCCGGTGATCTTGGGACGTGGCGGCACGGTTTGCGCCGCGGCAGCGGACAATGCTGCAACAGCAACGAGAGCGGGAAGAAGCAGCCTGGTTTTCATCACAAGTTCCTCGCGATTTCCTGAGCCAGACCACGATAAATCGATTTTGAGCCGCTTGCAATCGCCTCGCTATCCCGCTCGTCTTGCCGCATCCGGATGCGATCCCAGTGCCGACAGCCGACCGGTTGAGTCACAAGTCAATCTGCGACCAGATTAGTCCAAGTTCAAGACTCCGTCTCATAACCCGGAACTGAGATTTCAATGCTGAAATCTGTTCTTGACGACTACCGCATCGTGGTCCGACCTCTGCCAGATTTTCTCTTTATCAATCGATTGTGAACTTTCCCCACTTTGCTATTGCGCCTGAAAAGTATCTATTGACAGAAGACATGCCGGCCTGACATCATTGCGCCGGCGGCTAGAGAGGTCGGACCACTGATCGTATAACCGCAGACAGGTCCTCCTCAGAAACGCTGACGGAGGCTTGCTCACCAAGGGAACCAATAACAACTCTGGAGGATGCGATGCAAAATACCTGTAGTGAGTCGGCGTTGCACCATGTGCAGCGCGCGGTGAGATGGCGGACGCTCTTCGTCCCCCTCTCCTTTGTTGCAGTTCTTCTTTTCGTGCCCGCCCTGCTGCACGCGCAAATCGCGGGCACGGCCAACCTGCAAGGCACAGTCACAGATGCAACGGGCGCAGTGGTCGCCAAAGCCAGCGTTACGCTCACCGATGAAGCCACGCAAATCAAGCGCACTACCGCAACGGATGCCAGCGGCATCTATGTCTTCACGGCCCTTCCCATCAGCACATACAACCTGAGTGTCAAGGCGGCCGGATTCAAGGGTTGGGAGCAAAAGGGCATCGTGCTCGAGGTCGGCAGCAGCATCAGCGTGAATGCAAGCCTCACAGTGGGAAGCACGGGAGAGACGGTTGAGGTCCAGGCGGAGGCTCTCGCCTTGCAGACCGAGGATGCGACATTCAAACAAACCATCGACAACAAAGAAGTGAATGAAATGCCGCTCAACGGCCGGCAGATGACCCAGTTGATCACGTTGTCCGGCGGCTCCAATCTCGCACCGGCCGGTGATTTCACCGGCACCAAGTACTCCTACGCAACCATTTCCGTCTCGATCGCGGGCGGCGGCGGCAATACCACCCTCTGGCGCCTCGACGGCGGCGACAACCAGGACTACATGGCCAACGGCAACCTGCCCTATCCGATTCCCGACGCGGTGAGCGAATTCAGCGTGGAGTCGACCGATCTGGGCGCGCAGGATGGCGGCCACGTGGGCGGCATGGTCAATGTCGTCACCAAGTCGGGTACGAACCAGTACCACGGCGAGGGATTCGAATTCATCCGCAACAACTATATCGACGCCACGAACTTCTTCTCCAGCTGCACACCCATTGCCCCTAAGACTACCTGTAACCCCGCAGACAGTTTGCACCAGAATCAGTTCGGCGGCACGTTTGGCGGACCCATCAAGCGCAATAAGATGTTCGCCTTTGCTTCTTACCAGCGCTGGAAGGCCGATCAGTCGCAAGCGAGTACGCAGGCTACGGTGCCGACGGCCAATAACCTGGCTGGCAACTGGTCCGTCACGGATGGTGTTCCCGGCGTCTCGGGCAGCAACCCGTGCAGCTCGAGCCATGCGCCCATCCCGTTGGTTGACCCTCTCACCGGCACGACACTGGCCGGAAATCAGTATGCGACCACGCCCACGTACAACGCGCCGGCCCTTGCTCTGCAAAAGTATCTGCCCGCAATCAATCCCTTGTACGACACCAGCAACTGCGGGTTCGTGTCTTACGCAATTCCGTACGCTATCACCAGCAATCAATTCACAACCAGGGTCGATTACACGGTCAGCTCCAAGCAGAATATCTACGGCCGGTACTTTGTCGACGGCTACCAGTTCCCGGCGTACTTCTCGCCGACCAACATCCTCATCACCACCCAGTCCGGAAACATTCAACGCGTGCAGACCTTCACGCTCGGCGATGCGTACACGATTACGCCCAATATCGTGAATGCCGCGCATATCTCCATCCTTCGCCGCGTGAATAACCGCGGATACGCGCCCAACGACATCAACGCCGCAAAGCTGGGCGTCACTGTTTACCAGGTGGAGCCGAACGGACTGCAGATGTCCGAAGGCAAATTCTCGATCGGTGGCGGCACCAACTCCGTAGCTCACTTCAACGACAATACGGCGGCCCTCGACGACGACGTGACTTGGGTCAAAGGAAGACACCAGATCGCGTTCGGCGGCGAATGGGTGCAGAACCAACTCAACATCGCCAACGCCTACGAGGGCAACGGCATCTTCACGTTTAACGGCGAATACAGCGGCAGCGGACCCAAGGGTGGCGCCGTCATCGGCGATCAAAATCTCGATTTCCTGATGGGCACGCTCGGGTCTTCGAGCCCGTTCCAGCAGAGCAAACAGCAGCAGAATGCGCTGCGCGGACCGATTCCCAGCCTCTACGTGCAGGATACTTATCACGCCACCCCTCGCTTTACGCTCGTCGGCGGCCTGCGCTACGGCCCCAACATCATGCCTCACGATTACTTCAACCGCGGCGTCGAGTTCAGCCAGGCCGCTTTCCTTTCCAATACGGTCAGCAGCGTTTACCCCAATGCTCCGGCTGGCGCGCTTTACTATGGCGACAAGGGCGTGACCAAACAGTTCACCAAGAACTCCTGGTGGCAACTCTCGCCCAATGTCGGCATTTCGTTCGATCCGGTCGGCAACGGCAAAACTGTGGTCCGCGCCGGCGGCGCGATGATGTTTGACAATCCCAACTTCTTTACCTCGCAGCGCAACCAGCAAAATCCGCCATTTGCCACGGCTGTAACCAACACACAGACGTCTTCGACAGGGCCGGTTCTTTTCAGTGCACCGTGGTCTCAGGGCCAGTTCACGACCAGCCCCTTTCCGCAACCCCAGATTCCTTCGCCGTCGCAGGCTCTGTACTTTGCGCAGTCGCAGTACATCGTGATGCCTGCGCAGTTCAAGGCGGCCTACACCATCCAGTGGACCTTGAGTGTGCAGCGTCAATTCGGGCACGGCTGGCAGGCGATGGTCGACTACATCGGCAACACAACCCGGCACGATCCCGTGGGCTATCCGATTAGCCCGGCTGTCTTCATCCCCGGGGTTTGGGGAGCGGGCGGAACAGGCTGCACGGGCATCGTGACGACCGGCCCGGCAAAGGTCACACCCGGCGCCGCAGGCACCAACTGCTCCACGACCTCGAACCAGACGTCGCGGTTCCTTCTGACGACTGAAAACCCCGCCGGCACCAATTCATCCGGTGGCGCCATCGGCGGCAATCAGTATCTTGGCGGCGGCGCCGGTTCCGTCATCGTAGGCGACGAAGCCACTGCCAATTACAACGGGCTCATTACCTCAATCCAGCACCGCATGTCGAGCACCTTCAGCCTGATGGCCAACTGGACCTGGTCGAAGTGCCTGGATATCGAGGATGCTCAGGGCGATCTGGCCGGCACAACCGTCGAGAATCCCAACAACCTGAGGATGGACTACGGCCCGTGCGGCTCGGATTTTCGCCACATCGAGAACGTCTCCCTCATCGCCAAGAGCGCCTTTAACAATCACCTGAATCGTCTTGAGAAACTCCTCGTCAATGACTGGGAGCTGGCGCCGCTGATTCACATTCAGAGCGGAGCGCCCTTCACCGTCACTGCGGGCCAGGACAACTCGCTGACCGACGTGGGCAACGACCGTCCCAACCTGGTGGCCGGCGTGAATCCGTACGCCGAGGTAAAGTTCCAGAGGCTTCCGGGCGCAGCGAACCGCCAATACCTGAATCCGGCGGCTTTTGTGCAGATCACCAATCCGATCTGCAATACGGGAACGAACGGAGCCTATGTTGCCAACGGGTGCCCCGTTTTAGGCACCTACGGAAACATCGGCAGGAACTCCTTCCGCGGGCCGAGCGCGCTGCAGTTCGACGCCCAGATCTCGCGTATCTTCCCGATCCACGAGAACTGGACGACAACGCTCCGGCTGGAGGCGTTCAACGTGCCGAATCATCCTGACTTCCAACCTCCATCCAGCGCAACAACCGGCTCGCTTCCAGCTAATACCGGAAGCGCCGCTGTTCTTACGTCGTCGACCTTTGGTCAGGTCTCGGCAACATTCAACCAGGCCCGTGTCTTCCAGGGCAGTATCAAGATCAACTTCTAACCCGATTCGATCTGGATCGGCAGAAAAATGGGGCGCTTCGGTTCCTGATCAGGAAATGCGAGGCGCCCCAAATCATATGGCTCGAATTCTTCACCCGAACCTTCTTCCTATTCGCACGATGCGCGAGTAAAATTCATCCGAACGTCAAAACTAAAAAGGTGTGCACATGGAATCGAATCAAAACAATCGCAGGGAGTTCTTGAAAGCCGGCGGCGCGGCACTGGCCGCAACCGCCGTCGCCTTGAACGCCAAAAGCTATGCGCAGGTAATGGGCGCCAACGACCGCGTCCGCGTGGGAATTGTGGGCTGCGGCGACCGCATGAAGGGCGGCGATTTGCCCGCCTTCCAGCAGCACGCCAAGGACATGAACTTCCAGATCGTGGCCGTTTCTGATATCTGGAAGATGCGCCGCGAACAGGGCGTCGATTACATCGAGAAGCTCACTGGCAATCGTCCCGATCAAGTGCGCAATAACGACGAACTGTATGCGCGCAAGGACGTGGACGCCGTCATCATTGCCACCGCAGATTTCCAGCACGCCTACCACGGCGCTGAAGCCGTGGAAGCGGGCCGCGACGCCTACGTGGAAAAGCCCACCGCGCACACCATGGCCGACGCGCGCCGCATTCTGGCGGCAGTGAAGAAGAGCGGGAAGATTGTGCAGGTAGGCACACAGCGCCGCTCCACGCCCGCGTATCAAAAGGCCGCCGAGTACATTAAATCGGGCCAGTTCGGCGACATTGTGATGGTGGAGATGACATGGAACGTGAACCAGCCAGGCCGCTGGCGCCGTCCCGACGTGGTGCCGCTGCTCAAGGAAGAGGACACGGATTGGAAGCGCTATTCGCTCGGCAGGAATTTGGGGTCGTTCGATGCGCGCAAGTATCTTGAGTTCCGCCTGTTCTGGCCGTTCTCTTCGGGCATTCCCGATCAGTGGCTGGTGCACCAGATCGACACCGTGCATTGGTTCACCGGCCTGCCGCATCCGCGCTCGTGCGTGGCCAACGGCGGAATCTATCTGTGGAAGGACGGCCGCACAAATTGGGACACCATGACGGCCGTTTTCGACTACGGTCCGCTCGACGACCTCACCAAGGGTTTCCAGGTGCAGTACTCCTCGCGCTTCACAAACTCCGCGGGCGGCGTCAAGGAGCTCTATTACTCGAATGGCGGCATGATCGACATGGACAAGCAGACCGTGACACCAACAGGCGGACTGACGGCCCGCTCTGCCGCCGAGATGAACATGCAGCCGAACCTGCTGCCAAGCCTTTCGCTCGGGGAGAAAGCCGCAGCGGTGAACACCGATGCCGATACGCACGGCGATCCGCAGACTGCAGCCAACATGCGCAACTGGATGGAGTGCGTGCGCTCGCGCAAGACGCCCAATGCGCCGATCGAAGCAGGCTACAGCCATTCCATCGCATTGTGCATGAACGTCGCCGCCATCCAGACCGGCATGAAGGTGACCTTCGACGAAAAGACGCAGCAAGTGCTGGCCGGAGGAAAGGTGTATGCGTAGACGCACGATGCCTTTCCTTCTGGCCGCAGGATTGCTTTGTGCGGCGAGCGCGTTTGCGGCGTCGAAGGGCGTCGCAGTTGTGCCCGATGCGGCCAATCGGCGCGTCGATATCACCATTGACGGCAAGCCGTTCACTTCATATATCTGGCCGGAGACGCTGAAGAAGCCTGTGCTCTACCCGATTGTGGATGGCGACGGAGTGACCGTGACGCGCGGCTGGCCGCTCGCGCCACGCGCCGGCGAGCGCACCGACCATCCCCATCACGACGGCCTCTGGTTCAACTACAGCAACGTGAACGGCTTCGATTTCTGGAACAACTCGACGGCCATTCCTGCGGCTCGCGCGGCGAAGATGGGCACGATCGTCTTCGATAAGATCGTGTCCACGAAGAGCGGCGCGAATCGCGGCGAGCTGGTGAGCAATTCCACGTGGATCGACGGGCAGAATCACGCGATTCTCGCCGAGACCACGCATTACGTGTTCGCGCGCCAGGGAGCGACGCGCACGATCGACCTGACGGTGACACTCACCGCGCTCGATCACGTGGTCTTCAACGACGACAAGGATGGATTGCTGGGCTTGCGTGTGGCTCGCTGGCTGGAATCGCCGGAGGAAAAGGGTGGAACCTTCACCGACGCCAACGGAGTTGCGACGACAGTCGCGGCTGTGGGCAATGTTCCTGGCGTTGCGCCGCCGACGGGCGAATATATGACCAGCGAAGGCGTGAAAGGCGAAGCTGTGTGGTCAACGCGCGGCCGCTGGTGCTCGCTCACCGGACACGACGGCAACGGACACGTTGCGGCGATTGCGATCTTCGATCATCCGGGAAATATTGGTTACCCGACTTACTGGCACGCGCGCGGCTACGGGCTTTTTGCCGTCAATCCGTTAGGCAGACACGCGTTCGATGCGAAGCAGCCGCCGCTCAACTACACGCTCGAAAAGGGCCAGTCGACGACCTTCCGGTATCGCATCGTGTTCCTGACGCATGCGGCGACAGCGGAAGAGTTGAACCGCGAAGCCGACACTTTTGCGGCGACAGTGCGCTAGAGCGCTGTCGGTTTGCGCATCGTGACTCGTGGATCGTGGATCGTGATTCGTGGTTCGTGGTTCGTGGTTCGCAGCAAAACGTCTGGCCGAAAGACCGATGCGAATCGGCGTCGCAGTCTCACAGAAACGCAGAGGCTGTGAGACTGCGAGATTTTTTCGTGTAAGCGGTTGATTTTAATCGGCAAAATCGACTTCACAGTTTCACAGATCGTCCTGGCGGCGGGGTCGCCGGGGTGGGTTGGAGTGTGATTTGAGTGTGATTGTAGGGGGGTAGGAGGGGGAGGGGGGGGGAGTTAGCGAATAGTAAACAGCCTCCCGGGAGCAGAAGAGCCTGGCGCGCGGACGAATCGCATTGCCTTGGGGGCAGCTCATAGAACGATTGTGCGCCCGAAGCAGGAAATTATCTGCAAATTGCCGGCATAAAAAATGCGGCCGTTCCACCTTGTGCGCAAGTGATACGCAACAAGGAAGAAACGGCCGTTTTTTATTGGCGCTGCTCCCACCCTTTCCGCAAAAAGCGCGGAAAGGATAGGGCAACGGTTTGTGGTGAAGTGGGGATGGTGGCATCCCGGGTCCCAAAATCGGGACCCGGGGCACCCACCGGTTAGAAGTTGAGGTGTCCGGCAAACTGCCAGTCGCGATTGCCGCTCGCGCTGGTGATGGTGCCGAAGGAGGTTGATCCCGCAGCCCAGGTGCCACCCGGAGTGCCGAACGTTACATGGTTAAAGGTGTTCAGCGCATCGGCTTCGAATACAAATTGCAGGCTTTCGTGGATAGGGAATGTCCGGCGCACGCCGCTGTCGAGATTCCAGGTATAGGGATTGCGCAGGGCGTAGGGTGCTGTCCGAGGCGCGTTCCCGAGCAGATACTGGGCCGTACTGTTCGAGGAGACGTTCGTCGGAGTGGTGAATGCGTTGGGATTCAAGTACTGAATTGCAGTGCAGCCGGAGCCAGTGCCCAAATTGCAGGTGTTGTATCCGTTCGGCCCGCTTCCGTACTTTCCGTTCTGGCGAGCGCTGGGACTCAAATAGGCAGCGTTGATGTCCGGCATGCAAGTGCCTTGCCCCGGATGGTTCGTCGAGCTGCATCCGCTCCAGATGACTTGAACGGGCGTCCCCGATTGCGCACTGTAGATGCCGTTAATCGACCAACCGCCGGCCAGCGCCCGCACCAGCATATTGTTGCCGCCGAGTCCTCCCTTCCCGAAAGGCAGCTCATAGACGCCGAAGGCCTTCAGGTAACTGGGAATCGAGATTGCCGTCCAGGAGCGCTCGATACGGTCCATGTGCCAGTTCTGGGTTCCGTGGGAAATCGCGCCCATGGGAATATCAAAGCCGCTGCGGAAGCTGGTGTCGTCGCCGATGTTCTTCGAGAAGGTGTAATTGACGTTGAACGTCAACCCATGACTCAAGCGCTGGCTCAGGGTGACTTGCAGCGATTCGTAGCTGAAGTTGTCGGAGTTGCCCCAGGTATCGCTCACTCCGCTGTATTGCGGAAACGCGACCAGCATCTGCGCGATAGTGACCGAGCTTTTCACCGCGCCCGCGGCTGTATAGAACGCGGGGGTTGGAGCGTTGGGAATGTAAGTCAAGAGTTGAGCGACATTGGCTGCGTTGGCTTGCGCATTCAGGAGCGGCCCGCCGGTGGTCGCCGTAACCGGGCCGAGGATGGCAAGATACTTCGGGTCCAGTTGGTTTTGCCAGTATCCGCGGTTGGTCACGGAGTCGGCGTTGCTGGCGCCGGAGTAGTCGAGAAGGAAATGGCTTTCGTTGGCCATATAGTTGATGCTCAGCGTCAGGTCTTTGGTAAGCCCCCGCTCGACGCCGGCATTCCACATCACCAGTTGCGGAGCGCGCCCGGCAAGATAGAAGTCTGCGTAGGAAACGGTGCTTGCGCCCGTTACAGCGCCTGGTGTGCATGCGGCCCCACCCGCCCCGATCCCACTCGAGGGACACACGAAGTTGCCCGTGGACAAGGTCTGAAACGTGACGCTCGGGGTTGCGGCCGCAGGATAGGTGAAGCCGGGCCCGAACAGCCCCGTGTTGGCTTTGGCGCCCAAGTAGGCGCTGGTGCCGTTCAGCCAGTAGGACGGCCCTGCTGCGGCGCCCGTCAGGGTTTCGGGGGGCCCGACGGCGGTTACGTTAAAGCCGCCCTGTCCGGTGCCCCCGGATGCGCCGCCGCGGCCGCCGACTCCGCCGCCCTGCGAATAGACCGTCGCAAAGCCGGCCCGGAACACGGTTTTGTTGTTCCACTCATAGGCCAACCCCACACGCGGTCCCCAGTTCTTGTAATAGGTTTGCACGGGCGTTTTGCACATGCAGCTTACCCCAGCTCCGCCATAGTTGCCGGCGTACTGGAGCATGCCGGGGGAGTTCGTGAGCGGGTTGGTGAGGTTCGGATTCAGGAATGTCCAGTGATTCTGTACCTCGTGGAACGGGGGCAGGTAGTCCCACCGAAGTCCGATCACGGCGGTCAGTTTCGGCGTCAGTTTGTAGACGTCTTCCACATAGGGTGAAGCGGTTTTGTACCGTCCGCCTTCTTCGGCGACGGCCTGCTGCAGAGTGAGGGATGGCGTCGCCAGGTTCGAAGGACTTGTCGCGGCTCCAACTGCGCCCAGCAGGAAGCTGGCGTAGGCATACCCGGAGGGGCCGGTGGACGAGCCCGCGTAGCCCGAGCCGCCAGTGCTGAGCGTACTCGAACTTGCCCCGAAGTTAGCCGTCTGATAGTTGTCGTAGCTCATGCCCAGAACGCCGCTGGCGGTGGTGGGGTTGGCGTTATTGATGTTCTCCCACTGAAACGTAAAGCCGATGGTGAGCGAAT
>Ga0181533_1000559_pt1 | contig 50306 bp, 41 predicted proteins | sample PEATcosm2014_Bin_45_FD_119772 | JGI IMG/M metagenome (GOLD analysis project Ga0181533, IMG submission 119772) | Peatland microbial communities from MTU Mesocosm Facility, Houghton, MI, USA - PEATcosm2014_Bin11_60_metaG | ecosystem: Environmental > Terrestrial > Soil > Wetlands > Peat | place... | reverse complement strand
GTCGTGACGCGGCCTCGTTCAAACGGCTTTATCGAAAGCGCGCCGTTGTCACCCTCCCGCCGACCGACCGATTTCTCGTCGGCGCGCTTCCGATAAAGCACTAGCGTTTTTCGGGCACAATCCCGTTTGGGTGGTGTGGAAGGTTGATTCCGCTGTCGGCAGAAACAAAATTTGCCTCTTGCCCTTGGTTTTCCGTGGCACGCGAGAAGTGGCAATCACAACCACGGCTGAATGGCCTTCGGGCTGGCGCTCAACCGATTCTACGCTCAGTTTAGTGAAGGGGGGCCACTCCCCGAATCACGCCCGCCCCCAGCTTAAGTGCCGATGTATATTGTCCCTCATGGACTCCGCACAAACCGACCCCGAACTCCGCCAGTGGGCCGTCGATCAGCCAAGTCGTCCACCATTCCTGCTTCCAAACAAACCCATCATCGTGGCGAACGATCTTCTCATCCACTAGCGGTCCAATCCCACGAGTGATGTGCAGCCGCTCCCCAATCGTCCGGCAGAGCAGGCCCAATCCGCTCTAAAGAGTCACCTTCTCCCCCGTGACATATTCAATCAGGGGAATATGGTGCATCAAATTAAACACGGGAACCCGGTCGGGCAGTTCACCCCGCAAAGTACATTCGATCCGTTGCCGCGCCGTCATTCGATCCCTTGGAAGTTTGCGAATGCTTTTTCCCTTATGCGTAAATAAAGGCAGATTTTCGTAAACCTGTTCCTATCCTGGAGGTGTCGTGTTGGCAGGGTCAGGGCCTATCGGATCATCCCCGCCGGTGGACACTGCTATCGAGGGACTGGTGAGCCCATCTCGCGGTTATTGGTGGACATTAACCTCACGGGCCCCAGCAGTCCTGACTCCACGAGGGGCTCGCCTTTCTTGTAGGTTATGTTGGTGTGCGTGTAGCGCTTTTCCGGCGGCAAACTTGCGTCGCCAAGAATCCGATTCACCCAGAGATTGACGACCTCCACCTCCAAAACATTGCCCGTGGGCTTTACCGCCTCAGTGATGTCGACTCGGAACGGCTTGGTCCAGACGGGCCCGAGGTCTTTCCCGTTCAATCTTACCTGCGCGACGTCCCGCACATCGCCCAGGTCCAGAGCTATACGCTCCTGGCCCCCACGCAGTGCCTCGCCGAGGTCGAAGCTTTTTCGATAGGTGGCGGTTCCGGAATAGTACTTAATGCCTTCCTCCGGTCGCTCGGTCCAACTGACCAATTTTGTAAACGCGGCTTGAGCCGGGCCACCCCATTTTTCGTCGAAGCTGACCGTCCAAGGGCCGCTGAGCTCCTGCGCATTCGCGTAAACCGGGAAGTTACTGCTTGCCGTGCCGTTTACCTCCTTGCCGATCGGTTGCCGGAACACCACAAACCAGGAACCGTAGGGTGCAAACTCCAAGGGCACGCTGGTGCGGCCACCAGACTGCCGGAATGCCGTTACGGGTCGCGTCGCGCCGCTGACCGGGTCCCACAACTCCGGACGTTTGCCACTCACCCTGAAGATGCACTCTGCTGATTCGTCTTGCTCGTGGCGATTGCTGAGGAAGTAGATTTCCGTATTGCTCACGGTGTAGTGGATGAAGCCCAGGGAAGCGTCCTCTCCCTTGCCCCGATACTCGAAGTCGGGGGCTACACCCTCCTCGGCCAGAACCTCCCCCAGCGGTTTGCCCCACACGATGCGCCCTCTGCCGAGCTGCCGCTCCTTCACCTCGCGACCATCACAGTCACCCCAGACCTCGTCGGCGAGCTTCTTAAGCTCATCCTGGGAAGCCGGGTAGCCCTTCAGGCCAGGAGCGCGGGCCGGTTTCGGGCCGGAGACCACCGCACCGGCCACCACCAGGTCACGGATCTTGCGGAGAACTTCCGCAGACACCACGCCGTCCTCAGGCATTACCAACACCCGGTAACTCATCCCGCTCGGCAACACCAGCCGTCCGTCGTCAACGGACAAACCCCGCATCAGCACCTCGGCATTGATGGCATCAAAGTCATAACCCTGCGGAAGCGCCGGATGCAAATACTGCTTGGAGGGCACAAACTTCGTCACCCCCTCACCGTAGAAGTAGAGCGTGTCCGCGACAAACGTCCCCTGCTGCAACAGATACTGACAACGCGCCAGGTATTGAAAGAATGCCCTGGCCTGCTCCCACCAAGTGATGTTGCGGTCGAAGTGTGTCCCCGCATAGAACTGCAACCCGGGTTTCATATCCAGTAAAGGCTGATGCGTGTATTGGGAGAGGACCATGCGGTTCAGCCCATCCAGGAACGCTTGATCGCCAACCGGCTTAAGCGCTTGCGGGTATTCCTTAAAGTGTGTCCAGGCTGTGAAGGACTCTGCCTGCACAAGGGGGCGGCCGTAGATGTGGGCCGCATTCGCCATGGTTTTGATGGCGTTCCCCCAGGGATCGAATTGCGACATGATATCCGAGCCAAACCAGAACTCGCCCATGGGTATATCATCATTCCCCGCACACCGTAAGCCATCGATATGCGGAAAAGGCCAGGTGCCATAACCATTCTCGCTGTGGATGCTGACGCCGTGTCCGTGCGCAAGCTCGCCAAACCGGGCCCAGAATCGCTCGTCCATGAGGTCGCCAATCGTCCACCGGAAATCTGCAAGGAAGCGGTCTGTAATTTCGCGACTATCCACGATCCGCATTGCCAAAGCGGGCAGGTAAGGGAGCAGATCGTATCCACGCCGTTGTTTGAACTCCTCGCGAAAAGTCCTCGACCACGTAGGTAGCTGGCTCCCCCCGCTCACCTCAAAACTGTCGATATGCAGATACTTAAGTGCCTTGGTTCCTGTCGATAATGCGTCCGCCAGCATCGGCTCCGCCGTGTTCTTAAAATGGCATTCGATGGGAGCGCTGTCGAGCATACCTGCCTCGTAACCGCCGCGGCCGCCGCCGGTTTTCGGGCCGGTTCGCTGCCCCCCCAAGGTATATCCAAATCGGAAAATCGTCCATCTGCCCTGCGGTACGTCCCACTGGATGCGACCGTCGGCAGCCATGGATTGCGTGAGGTCCTCCGCCTCGCTGGACTTACAGTCGAACGTGCCGTCATCACTGTACTCTTCGCCCAAAGCCACGGGCCCTTCGCGTGGATAGTTCCAGATACCGCGGTTTCCTGATTTTATCCGCCACCACTTAATCCCGGGGTGAACATTCGGTTCGTCGCCTTTTCGCAGCACCACTGCTTCCGCCACCTTCACCGGCACTCCGTACGCCGACACGATGAGGAGCCGAAAATTCCCAGCCCGCACCTCGGGGAATTCCACCCTCCGACCTTTCCCATTCTCCATGCTGAACCGGGAAACCGTTGAAAATGCTTTGCCGTCATCTGACGCCTGCAATTCGCAGTTACGCGGCCCGTTCTGGGGTCCCGGCAACACGTAGATTCCGGTGGCGGCAATTGGTTCCCGATACTCAAAAGCGAGCCAATTGGGCTGACTCGGGCTGGGCGCCGTATTCGCCGAAGTCCAGAAGGTTTGCGGGTCACCGTCCGCGGCGTCCGGAGGGGTGGAGTTCCATTCCCCCAGGTAATCCCGCAGCGTGGAACTCGCGGTCACCGCAATGGGGGTGAGGGGGCGGTTGAGCCTCTCCCGCACCGCCACCACGGCCACCTCCCGATAGAAGTCGCCCACAACGGGTGGCAAAGGCAGAATTTGGGACAGCTTTTGCTGCCCTTCCACTTGCACTTCGGAATACACCAGTTTCTTGTGAGCCAGTTCGGGCGTAATCCATGGCCCGCCGCTGCACCAGCCGTCACACAGGTTGATGCTGACCCCCATGCCCAGGCGGCTCGCCTCGCGAAGTGCGTATTGAAATAATTCGTGCCACTGCGGGCTCAGGAACTGGACCCCGGGAGGAGTCGTACCTCCCCCCGCCTGGAAGATCAGCACCCCGTTGATCCCTTGCCGCTTCATTTCCTCCAGGTCCCGGGTTATGCCCTCTTTACTAACGTTGCCGTTAAGCCACCACCAATAAGCCCAGGGCTTGGCAGAATCCGGCGGAGCGTAAAAGCTCTCCGCCAACGCATCGGTATTCTCGCCGGCACGCGCCGACCAAAAGCTTCCCGTCAGAGCGAGGAAAAGCGCCAAGACATACCAAAACCTTTTCATGCTGCCTCCCAAAAGCAGTACGATAGTGCCTCGCCTTGAGGCGAGGTCACCAAATCTTGCCTCCTGCTGGCCGCCTTCTACTCCAGATAGAAAACTTCTTTCATCATCGCGAGGCAATCTCCCGGTTGCTGATCCGGCACCGGTTCAAACAGCCTTCCTATTTCCTTCTGCCAGCGCTGGTTGACGGGGGCCTCCGCCAGCTCATCCCAGGCGCGGTCAAAGTCCTCAGCGTGCATCAACAGGAAGAGTTCCTGGCGGCGGCGAAAGGTCGAGTGCTTCGAGATCCCGACCTCTTTGATCCTGGCCAGGAGCTCCGGCCACACGTGCTGGTGAGACCGTTCGTATTAATCAATCGCGTCAGCTTTGATTCTCTATTTGAATGCAAATTGCGCCATCTGTTAGGCCCCTCGGAATCCAAGTTCAAATTACCAAAGCTACCAGCGGGGCGGGAGAGCGCTCAGTGTGCCCTGCCGCTTCGCTTCAACGAAATCACATCGCTGGTGACAAATACCAGTTCATTTGTTCAACCTTCAACAACCTCCAAAAAGCGCAGGTCGTGCATCTGGGGAGCCAGCCGCTCGAAATGACAGCCTGGGACTCCCGGTATTTTTCTAACCCTCATCTGCCGAGAGGCCATGGCATGGGCCGCTCGTTTTGCCGACATCAACAGGAGCACTTAAAGAGTCGCCTTTCAACACCTGACCAAACGGACACCCGCTCCCTGCGGCGAGGAACGGCTAAGATAGCCAGCTTCCGCCGAATGCAGCGGCCCGTCACTTGGAAAACGTCACCACGGCCACAGACAGTCCTTGCAAGGCAAGGTTTTGGCCACTCAAATGCGCCCTGGCGCGCGGTTGGAAGCCTGTCGTCTCGTCGATGTACGCGACCTCGGCTCAGGTCAGGTGCCAGCCTTGCTAGTGCCACCCAATTTTCAAATGACACCATAACTTCGCAAAGGGCCGAGTTGGAATTTCCCAAAACGAGCGAGAGCGACCGGACCTTATTATGGAGGTCCGCGGCTTCTTCCGGCAAGGGCGTGTGCTCCCGTAGGCGGGCAGACGGCCACGATCAATCGTAATCTTCCTTTCCCCAAATCCTTGCACCCGACGCGTCGCAGCCAAGAAAACGCAAGCGCTCTGAAACACCTTCCCGCTGTGGCCACGGCCCAGCCATTATCCAATCGTTGACAACGGTCGTTGTCATCTTGCCCTCAGGGATGGACCAATTCCATCGTATCCCCTGGGGCCAATTTAATGACACGCTCTGCAAAAGGCTGTCCGGGCGCGACATATCCCAGAGGCCAGACGACCTTTGCCACTCCTCCTTTTTCCGATTCGATCGTCGCGCTCATGATCTGCCCGTGACGCCTTTCGGCAGAAACCAGGAAACCGCCTTCGGCTCGCAGGTTTCGAAACGACACATCCTCCCACTCGGCCGGAACGGAAGGGAATATCCGCACTCGTCCACCCCAACTCTGCAGCAACATTTCATTGACGGCGGCGGTAAATCCGCATTCGGCTTCCATGGTAAAGGCCTCAGAGTCGTAAAAAGAAAATCCAAACCGCCGGTAATCACCATTTACGTGAAAGCCGTTCGGCCAAATATAGGCCCGTGTATAGATCTGGAGCAGGCTCAGCGCCTGATTGGCTCGCCGCACGCGCGACGCGATCAAACTTCCGTAAGGGAAGGACCAGCCCATCCACTCTCCCGTTCCCTGATAAATCCAGTTTTTCATCGAACGATCGATCAGCGCGCGGTCCGCTACGCTTCCTTCGACGTTCAAGTCCCCGCCCGGAAAGATGGGAAACAAATGCATCGGGTGACGGTGGGTGTGGTTGTAGGTGGTATCGGGCTGAACTTTCAGACCCGAGTGTACATCCGTTGGGTACGGGGCCAGATCGGCCAGAAAGGCTTGCCAGCGTGCGAGTTCGGCCTCATCTGTGTGCAGCACCTCGGCTGCGGTAAGGGAGTAGCGCGCGAGGTTCCGGACGATCGATAAATCGCAAGTAGGGTCGGGCGTCCAGGCTTTCAAGTCGTTGCTGAAATACTCAGGAGATTGGGAAAACGCGATGTGCCAGCGCCCGTCGTCGGCCTTGGTCAAAATCCGCTCGTAAAATTGCAGGCATTTTTTCATGAACGGATAAGCACTCTGGCGCAGGAAGGCTTCGTCCCCACTGTACCGGTAGTACCACCAGAGGTGCTGCGCCATCCAACCGCCGCCGCCGATCCAATACTGGGCGGTCAACCAGTTGTTGGGGCCGCCGAGCATGCGGCCCTGCGGGTCATACATCGTTCCCATCCAAAGGCCGTCGACTCCAAAGAATTGTTGGGTAAGGCTCTCCGCCTGCGGGGCTACCTTCTCCAGGAGCCAGCGATTCAGGGGTTCGGCCAGATCAAGCTGGTTGCTGCTGTAAGCTGGCCAGTAGGTCTCCTGAACATCCATGTCGCAGTGGTAATCGCCCCGCCAGGGAGGGAACTCTCCATCCGGAGGCCAGAGACCCTGTAGGTTCGCCGGCACCGACAGATGGGAACTACTGGCCAGCTTGTAGATCCCGTTGCGCCACAAGCGTTGCAATTCCTGGTCGGGCAACTCGACGGCCGAACGCCCCCAGCGTTCTTGCCACCAGGAACGGTGCTGTGCAGAAAGTCTGGCGACCCCGAGGCGGGAGGCTGCTTCCAGCGTGCGACGTGCGGTGGCGAGCGGGTCAGACGCATCCTGCGGCGCAATCGAGAGCAAGAGTTGCCAATGGTCAGCTTGCGCGTCGGTCCTCCAAATCGTGGCGATGCGGCCGCTCTCAGGAACCGGTTGGATGACCCACGCGTAGACTCCGTCCTCGCCGCGGGTTGGCTTTTCGTAGCTGAGCTTGCGAGCCAAATCCTGCTGGATTTCCGTCAAGGCTTGTAAGCCCACGTGAGGTCGATAGTCGCCGAGTCCGTCGAGTGTGGCAACGATAACATCTTGCGTGGCGCTCGCCCACACGCGGAAAGTAACCGGCTTGCCGTGAACCCGAAGGCCCCAGCGCACTTCGGCACGGTACATATCCAACTCGGCCCCGTCCACGGTAGTGTCAGCGGGGAGCTCGATCCCCAGCCGGCCGATGCCCAGGTGGTAGGGGGTCCTGTCCGCCGTGGGACCGACGTCCGGCGACAACTCCTGCTGGATAAGGTCGTGACGCTGTTCCCGCACGAACTCCCGCAAGCGTGCGTAATTGAAATTCGCGCTATGGTTCGCTGCGTAGCGAAGGTCCCACACGTCGCTGCGGTCCAAAGTCAGAAACAACGCCGGTCCGGTTCCCCAAGATTGGGCGCCAATCCGCCCGTTCCCAATGGGAAGTCCGTTCTTCCATTGCGGCAAGGGCGCGTTGAATCTGAACAACCAAGCCGAGGATGGATCAGCAGCGAGGCCGATACGAAGGGTAAGTGAGCAAACCCCCACCAGCACCACGAGTCGAACAATGCGGGTCATTATGTTCACGGTTATCTCTCCGGCCTGAAACCTTGGGCGCAAGAGGTCCCCGGCTCAAATCCGGGTGCCCCGACCAAGATTTACCTTTTGTTTTCAATGAATTAGCATTTCCTTCTTCGAGTCACTTTCGCTCAAACTGGGAACACTTGGAAACAAAACCCTTGAGACCCTCTCAAGAGCCGCCTGCTTTGCGTCGTCCTGGGCTTGCGTGTAAACGCATCGTGCCGGATGCACTCGTGTGGCCCAAAAGCGATTGCACGATAGAGATCGGGACCCCATGATTCTCCGCAATCGTAGAAAACGTGTGGCGGAGAGTATGCCAACTGAAACGTGGAATGCCCAGGCGGTCACAGAGAGGCTCGACCTCGTGGCGAATCAGGTTTCGATCATCGAAGATCGTTCCCGCGCTGTTTGGAAAGAGCAAGTCTGACTGGCTATTTCGATTCTCCAGATACTGCCTGAGCACGTTGAGCAAGAGGAGAGGTAGCTTGAACCGCCGTTCGCTTCTCGCCGTCTTGGGCGTTTGAACGTGGCCCCGATAGTAATCCCCGCGCACGCAGAGCAACCTCGCGCTGAGATCCAGATCCTCGATTCGCAAAGGCAGCAATTCGCCGAAGCGGAGGCCCAGACCCAGCATGAGGAAAAACATCGTGCGCACAGGTTCCCTTAGAGATTCCAACAGCTTCGCAATTCCAGCAACGGTCACGACTCGCGCCTTCCGGACGCGCTCCATGGGAGGCAGCTTGACTGCGCGGCGAATGATCTGCGAAGGCCCCCAAGGTATTGACCGGAATCGCCTTTTCATTTTCCCGCCGCCCTGCAATATTCTCCTGACCGCCTGCACGAACTATACTGCAACGAGTAGCCACGCGGCGGTGGTTGTGCCGTAGGCATTTCCCAACCATGGCAAACCAACGGGACAAAAATCATGCCATGGCTACCCATCGAATCAACCTGAACAAATTCAGATCTTTGCTATTTCCTCGATGAAAACCGAACGCTGCTGTTCGATGCTCCGACGCGCGGCGATCGGCAACAAGCACTCGAAGGCGGCTTCGCGCACCGTGATCCTCTGGTGAAGCGGGTCAGGCACGGGTCCGCGGAAAATCGACTGGTGCAACCTCTCGTCGGCGCCCCAGTGGCCTCCGCCGCCACCCTTACCCACGGACTGGGTCCTCGATTCCTTGAACAGCGGGGTGATGCGAAGTTCCGCCATTCCTTCCACTTCCCAGGGCTGCGCGTGGTAAACCCGCGCATCCAGCCGGCCCTTGGTTCCGTTGAAGGCAATTCGGTATCCCTCGTAAGGCATGAAGGCGTTGAGCGAAAAACTCATCAAGACGCCGCTGTGGTAACGTACGTTCAAGGTCATGGTATCCCAGACGTTGATATCCCGCCGGTAGACGCAGCCGTCCCGCAAATAGCCGTCTTCCGACTCGGCGTTCACGTAGAAGTCCATGGCGAACTTGTCCTTGGTGACGTCCCAGAAAAACTCACACTTCCCCTGGTAAGGACAGTGCATGCAGCGCTCGCTGCGATACTCGCCGTTGTAGCCGTAGCGCCGGAGCGCCCCGAAAGCCTGGACCTCCGCGGGTTCTGCTCCCAGCCACCATTGGACCAGGTCAAGGAAATGGCAGCCCTCGGAATTCAGTATTGAGCCGTTGTATTGCTTGAATCCGTGCCAGCGCCGGAAGTAGGAAGCGCCGTGATCGGTGTTCAGATAAACATTGTAATCGACGGAAGTAATGATGCCGATCTCCTCGGAGTCGATGATTTTCTTGATGGTTTCCGCGTCCGGGCTGTACCGGTAGTTCTCCGCGATGATGAGCTTGCGGCCGGTGTGCCTCTCGGTGTCGAGGACTTCCTGGACCATCTTTTCGTCGGTCGCCATGGGCTTCTCGCTGATGACGTCGACACCCAGTTCCATTGCCCGGCAAATGTATTTGGCATGGAAGGAATCAATGGTTGTGACGATCACGTGATCGGGAGAGGTCTTCCGAATCATCTCGTCAAATTCCGTATCCATGAACATGGGGCAATCAACGCCAATGTAGTCCCTGGCCACCGCCATGCGCTTCCGGTTGATGTCGCACAGCCCGACAAACTCCAACACATCGCCGTAGTCACTTTTCAGACTTTTGCCCCAGCTAGTGCTCCCGCGCCCCCCGGTCCCCACCAGTACCATCCGAAGTCGGCCGCTGTCGCCTTTCGGTTTGGCGGCAGCCTCCTGACACGCAGCCGGCTCAAGCGTCAGGCCGACGCCGCTGGTAGCCGCAGCCGCTAGGAACTCACGCCTTCCTAAATGGGATGCTTGCTTGTCCATTGGTCTACCCTCCCTTAGTGCGTTATGAATAGAGCCTCGCTAGTAGTTCTTGCATATGTCTAATGACTTGCCCAACCTGCGTGCGCACACGAGAAACTATGTCGCGCTTGTTGGCATATGCTACAACTTGGAATTTCCATTTGGGCTTTCCAGCGGCCCCCCGTACCCACCCATTTGTCTCCCAGCGAACCCTTCCATTCGAGCTCGGTCAAGGTGCGGATTTCGTTGTTCGCCCCGAGCAAGGGAGGGGAGCTCAGTTCCTCCCCCAATGCCGTGAAACCTGACCCGGTCAGAGCAGCGTGCTTCCTAAACTCCCGAAGCGTGAGATCAGATCTCTTCTACATGGATGAGGCTCCTGACTCGAGTTGGTAATTGGGGAGGAATAGGCACTTTCAGGATGTCGGCATCGAAATCATGGTGGATGGGCCGCAGTTCGCATCTACCACTCGGCGACCCGCGGTCTGCCATAAGCAGGCATAGCTTTAGGGGTGGGGATGAAGGGCCGGCCATCTTCTGATAACCAATGGCAGGACTCCCTCACCCCCTCCCAACCTATGGTGCCCGCCCAGGACGGTTAGATTCCCACCCTCACCTGTCCGGGAAGCAACGCGGCGCCGATTTGACGATCACGTGCCTCTACTTCTTCGTTAACCACACTCTGCCAGCCACGCTAGAAGATAAGCTTTAGCCCCAACTGACCAATCCGTGGATCGGCCGCTGACCCGATGGCTCCGAAGCCGCTGCCCGAAATGCTGGTGCCCGGGTTGGAGAAGTTTGCCCGGTTGAAGACGTTAAAGAACTCCGCACGAAACTGGAGTTTCCAACGCTCCGTAATGGGGAAACCCTTGAAAAGTCCCATGTTCCAAGTGATGGAGTTGGGCCCCCGCAGCATTCCTTTGCCGGTATCGCCGTATGTGCCGATCGCAGGAAGCTGAAAGGAGCCGGGGATCAGCCAGTTTACACAGGGAGCACTCTTACACGCTCCGGCCCCGTATGCTGGCCCTGTCTGAACGGCGCGATCATTGTTCAATGCTGTCTGAGACCTGTCCTGTCCGGCTACGATTGTGAGAGGGAAACCAGACTGTGCCGTGAAAATACCACTGAACTCCCAATTGCCGAGGAAGCCTCGTGCCCACGGGTTTGCGCCCGCCAACTTGGGGAGGTTGTACACGTAGGAAATCGCAATGTGGTGCGTACTGTCATAGAGGTAAGGTCCGTAATCCATCTGGTGCCGGTTCGGTAAGTTCCAGGGTACTGTAGAGAAGGACCCCACGCCAGTGGCACCCTCGCTGCCTGCGGGTTCGTCGTCCAGGTTCTTTGAGTAGGTGTAATTGGTCACAAAAGTCAGTTTGGACGAAAAGCGCTTGTCTACCGTTAACTGAAGAGAGTTATAGTTTCCATTAGTATCCAAAGCGTACAATTCGATGTCCGAGAAATTCTGGAATGGGCGGCGCGCAGTGGCCGAGAGGGAGCTGCCTGGAATATAGACTGCTGGGTTTAGATCCTCGGTTTCCAGCAAATAGCTAGTATGTGACGCGACATAGGCCGCTCGCACGAACCAGCCGGCGGGAAATTGGTGCTCAAGGGCCAGATTCCAGTCGTACATTAGTGGTGCGTTCAACTTAGGCTGGAACGTGTAGACAACGACCGGAAGAGGGAAAGCAGCACCACTGGTTGGGACCAGGGGAAGCGGAAATGGGTCGGTGGTGCCCTGGTAGGGATTGCTAAAAGGACCTACGGGGTTAGTAAAAGCGACGCGGTCAGAATACGGGGTTGCAAAAGCCAACCCATTGAGTATGGACGCGCTCAAAAGGGTGGCATAAAACATCCCCCCACCGCCTCTGAGGCTAGTTTTCCCATCCCCGAAAACGTCGTAAGCAAAACCCACGCGTGGCATGAACTCCTTGTAATCCCCCGTCGTAAACTTCCTCGGGACACCGGGGTCACCCCAGAAGAATAGTCCTGGCGGAGCATTGGTATATACCTTGGATGTCGTTCCAGCGTAGTAAGCGCTAGGTGAGAACACCTCGCCCCGCGCTTTTGTTTCGTACCAAGGAGTGAAGGGTTCATATCGAACGCCGTAATTGATGCTCAGGCGTTTCGAAGCACGGAAGCTGTCTTGAGCGTAAACTCCCGGGAAGGTATCACGTTGGTCTTGTGCATCCTGGGCACCCTGCGAGAAGGCACTCATAACCCCCAACAGGAAGCTGGCAGGCGCGTAGTTGGTATAGTACCCGGCGTTAGAACCCCCGAAGCTGAATGACCCCGCTCCTAAATACCGGACACTAAGGTCATTGCGGCTCTGGTAAACTGTTCCGCCAAAGGCGAAGTTATGGCGTCCGTGAACCCAGTTCAGGTCATCGGCGAAATCGAAAGTTGTTCGCGCGAAGAACCCATACCCGGAGCCGCAACAGCTAAAGAAACCCGAAACACTAATTGACGCCATTTCCTTCGGAGGCGGCGGCTGGTAGATCTGCGCCCCAAGGTCGACAACATTAGGGACGCCGTCCATGGGGCCGCGCTGAGACTTTATCCGGGCAATGGTGAAATAGGCATTGTTGAGCAGGTTGGGGCGGAAGACGTGAGTCTCGCGGAGGAGATAGTTCTGGGAAGCGATGTGGGCGCCCATAGCGTACGTCAGTATATTCGTTGGAGAGTAGGTTGGGTCTTGAAAGAATTTATTATAGGTATACCGGCCCATGAGCTGGTCATGGGTTCCGAAAGAGTGGTCGATCCGGCTGAAATATTCATTGTAGCCCTGCACAACTGGCAGGGTATAAAACGCCGTGCCAATTGCGCTGGTTGCTGCCGGGAGGTATTTCATCAGGGCTTTTGAAGCTGGATCAAAGGTCGTTGGATCGACGATGTTTCCGGAATAGGGGACTCCGGTAACAGGATTAACAATCTGCACGACCTTGCCCAGCGGATTGGCCGGATTGCTTGCATTGAGCATAGCCGAGAAGTCTCCGTTCAGGTTGGCCTGGGTGAGAACGTTCGCGCTCAGCCCTCCCTGGAGGTCCCTGAGCCTTGTACCTTGATACCCAAAAAAGAAGAACGTGCGGTCACGGCCAGTGTAAAGGCCCGGGATCGTCACCGGCCCCCCGATGGTCCCGCCAAATTGGTTGCGGTTGAGTTGGTCGCGGTTGGCCGCAAAAAAGTTCCGAGCGTTAAATACGGCATTGCGCTCGAACTCAAACATGTCGCCGTGCAGGGAATTGGTGCCGGACTTGGAAACCACATTCACCACACCGGCTGCGTTCTGGCCAAATTCGGCGGCATAATTGCTCGTTTGCATGCTGAACTCCTGAAGCGAATCAGGAAAGGGGAAGGGCTGGTTGATGTCTGTGTACTGATCCATGTAAACGGCGCCGTCAAGCAGATAGAGGATTTGGTTGCCATTGTGTGAACCATTGCTTGTAATCGTTTCAGAAGTTAGGAAGCTCTTTTGGTAACCCTGGTTGGCGCCCGTGGGGGCAGTCGAAACACCCGCCACCAGCATGGTCAGATCTCCCGCGTTTCGCCCATTCAACGGGAGCTCGACCATTTGCGATTCACCTACCACTTGTTTTATGGTCGCGGTAGTCGTGTCCACCTGCGTGGCGGCCGCTTGAACCGTCATCTGTTGTGCTGTGGCGCCCACTTCTAGCCTCACGTCAACCGTGGCGGCTTGGTCTGCAAGCAATGTAATTCCAGTTCGCATGAACTGGCGGAAGCCTGGGACGCTGACGTTCAGGCTGTATTGGGCCGGGCGCAGGGCAGGAATGAGGTAGTTGCCTTGCGCGCTACTCGTCGCCGTACGAGACAATCCGGTGCCCACTTCCGTGGCGATTACGTTGGCGGAAGGGACGACGGCACCTGAAGGGTCAGTGATCGTTCCTCCGATACTTCCCAGTCCCTGAGCAGTTGCCACACGGGGCATGATCAATAAAACGATAAAAGTAATTGCTACAATTCCTTTGGCGCACTTCAGCAACATCGCACACCTCCTCTCTAGCAGCAGAGTGGAATTCGCCCAAAACAGCAAATACCTAAAAAGCATGACGACCTCCATTTGCAAAGGGCCTTGAGAGCGCAGCCCTTAGCGACGGCCGTTTCCAATATGGAAGCGCTCTCGGAGCTGAATCGTATTCCGAGGTTTTGACCATGTCAAGGTTTTTCTTAAAGTTGTTCCTCCAACGACTTGACCCACCGTATGGCACTTCGACCATTTAGGCTGCCATGGTCCCCGCCATTCTGTAACCTATTGAAAAAAAGATGTCAACGTTCAAACGCGAGTATTGAAGCCTGGATCGCAAACTGGCATGTAGAGCCCCAGTCAGTCCCAAAACTGACTTGACGGGAATTGGGAGGAGTAGTATGGTTGCGCTTTCACATATCGAGGCCAGACATGACATCCCGAGATCGCGCCCTTACCGCACTTAACCATTAAGAGCTAGACCGGATTCCCATTGATCTCGGCTCTTCCATCGTCACTTCAATGACTCGGAATGCCGATGTCGATCTCAAGCGGTTTCTTGGAATGCCCATGGAAGAAATCAAGATGCTTGACGACGTGCAGCAATTACTATACGTGGACGAAGAACTTCTGAAGAGATTCGAAGTGGACTTTCGCATCGTTCAGTTGCCGCCCGCGCCCGCACCGGCATTGCACTACAAGGACGAGGGCGAGTATTGGGCCTTCGTGGATCGGTGGGGCGCGAAACTTCATATGCCAAATGAAGATGGCTACTACTATGATTGTGTCGAATTCCCCATGAAAGAGGCCTCGCGCGCGGCCTTGGAGAAGTTCCAGCGGCCTCCGCCCGACCCCCCTGAGTATCTGGAGGATCTGCCCCGCCAAGCTGAGTATTTGTAACACCAGACGGACTATACTCTGGTTGGCAGCGGGATCATCGGAGGCGGCGTTTTTGAACAGCGTGCCCGGACCATGGGGATGGGAAACTTTCTGATCGCCTTAAGAGTCACCCCACTCCTTGCTGATCGATTCATGGAGCAGTTGACCAACCTCTACCTTGAGTGCGCTAATCGTTACTTGGACCAAGTCAGCCCATTTCTCCCCGTGTTTACCTACTGGGATGATGTGGCGGGGCAGAACTCCCTGTTGATCTCGCGCGAGCACTGCCGGCAGCAGATCAAACCCAAGCAGCGTCGCCTGGTCGAGGCAACCCGGAAAAAGACTAGGGCGAAACTGTTCTACCATGGCTGTGGTGCCATGTATAACCTGATTCCAGACCTCATCGAAGTAGGATTTGACATCCTCAATCCCGTACGATCTGGAATTGCCATGCTTTCATTGAAAGGAGTGCGATGAAATTAGCGGATGTAGCGAAGAAGACCGGAGTCTCCCTGACAACCGTTTCGCGCGTGTTGAATCGAGAAAAATATGTAAAGGCCTCCACTCGCGCCAGAGTCCTGCGTGCCATCAAAGAAATGCGGTATTATCCGAACCTCCACGCGCGCTCGCTGGCAGGCGGCGGCAGTCGCACGATCGGGGTGATCGTTTCGAACCTTGACAATCCTTTCTTTATGGAGATTTTCCGGAAAATTGAAACCCTGGCGCATGAACAGGACTACGACGTCCTGCTATCAGCCACGCACTACGATGCCAGTCGACTGCTGGCGAATATCAAGTCGATGATCGGCCGTCGCGTGGCGGGCATCGCAGCTATTGTCTCCGAAATGGAGCCGGCCATCGTCGAAGAGTTGTCGCACGCCGGCCCCCCCGTCGTCTTCTACGACGTTGGGCAAGCCGGGAAAAGGGTAACAAACATCAAGTGCAACTATCGTGTGGCCACCCAACACCTTGTCGAATACCTATATTCGCTTGGGCATCGCCGGATGGCTTTCGTCGCCTACCCTGCACGGCTTCAGCCGACAGAGGACCGCCGAAACGCATTCCTTCAGACGATGGCGCGCCTCTCGGCGCCCGCACAGGTTGTTCTCCCCATGTCCGACGGGTTCCTCGGCGGGCGTGACGCGGTTCGCGATTCACAGGGTTCCGGCTTCGCGCCAACCGCGATCCTGTGTGTGAATGACATAACCGCGGTGGGCGTACTGAAGGAGCTCAAGGATCAGAACATCTCGGTTCCCGAGCAGATGTCCGTAACCGGGTTCGACAATATAAGCCTGGCGCAGTTCACCATCCCGGCACTAACCACCATTCACATCCCGCGCGACCGGATTGGCCAACTGGCGTTTGAATCACTCGTTTCCGCCTTCTCCGGCGGATCCACGCAGGGCCGGGAAATACAGATAGACCCCGAACTCATCGTGCGGCAGTCAACTGGCCCACCCCCTGGATCTTGAACGTGGACAGCATATGGGGTTGGCCGAGGAGGCCACCAGATACGTTGTTGACCTCCTTATTGTTAATAATGAACAGAACGAAGAGAAAAGTTGATACTGAACGCAAAGTGGTTGATTGAACAGCATGTAGATTTTGTCATCGAGTTTCAAATCCATTACGCGCTTCACCCAAGGTGATCTCCACGACTTAAAGGGAGGACAAATGACAAGTCAGAAGTCTGTCGGACGCCGCAAGTTTCTGCAGAGTTCAATGGTTGCGTTGGGCGCCGGATCGTTCCGGGGCAGTGGCATCGGGGCGTTGGCTAGCAACCCCCAGAATGAGGCTCGTCCCGGAAAGGGTAGGCAGACCCTATCGCTGAACGGCGAATGGGAGATTGACGATAGTATCTCGCCGGAACATATTCCGGACGTTTTCCACCACCGCGTTCCGGTACCGGGCTTGGCGCATACGGCCACTCCGACCTTCCCAGATGTGGATCAGTTCCAGAGTCGCGAAAATATCCCTAGCCTCATCCGGTTTGGTGAAGCGCCGGAGTCTACGTTGGGCTTGCTGGGCAAGGATGGCGTTGGCATCTCCAAGCAAGAGCGAAACTACTTTTGGTATCGAAAACAGTTCCGCATTACCGGACGCAGGGAAGTGGCCATTCTCAAGGTGAACAAGGCGCAATTTGGGACGGCTGTTTGGTTGAACGGGAAGAAGATCGGCGAACATCTGGGATGTTTCACGGCCGCGATTTTCGATGTCAGTGAGGCGATCAAGTGGGATGGCGAAAATCAGATCGTGGTGAGAGTAGGCGCTCACCCTGGGGTGTTGCCCAAAGGAGCCCTGGCGGGAACGGATTCTGAAAAGAGGATGTGGACCCCGGGCATTTACGATGCCGTCTCCCTGATGTTGAGTGATAATCCGGTCATCAAGACTGTGCAAGTTGCTCCACGCTTTAATTCGTCAGAAATTCTCGTGCAGGTTGAGGTGAAAAATTACACGCATCATAGCCAGACGTTCGACCTGAGTTATCGCGTGACCAGCTGGAAAGGCCAAAAGGAAGTCGCCCGCGCGGATGAACCCCGGCAGGAACTGAAGCCCAGTGAAACCAAGTTGCTGACGCAGACGATTCGTATCCCCGGCGCTAAACTCTGGACCCCGGAGACACCTTTTCTCTACATGCTGAACACCAGCACGGGAGCCGACAGTTCCGAGACGCGTTTTGGAATGCGGGAATTTCGGTTTGACACCGCGACTAAACGCGCCTACCTGAACGGAAAAGTTTATTTCATGCGGGGATCCAACATCACCCTGCATCGCTTTTTTGAAGACCCCAAGTCAGGCTCTTTACCCTGGGACGAAAAGTGGTTGCGAAAGTTGCTGGTGGAGATTCCCAAGCAGATGAACTGGAACTCCTTCCGCTTTTGCATTGGTCCCGTTCCCGATCAATGGCTGGACATTGCGGACGAAGCAGGCCTGCTGATCCAAAACGAGTTTTTTGTCTGGACCGGGTACGGTGGCAGGAAATGGGACGTGGAGGAAACAATCGGGCAGTATAAAGAATGGATGAGGGACAATTGGAACCATCCCAGCGTGGCCATTTGGGATGCCAATAATGAGACCTTGGATGATATATTCGCGGATAAGATTATCCCGGCCGTGAGGTCTCTCGACCTCTCCGACCGCCCTTGGGAGGATAGCTATAGCGGACCGGCCGGTCCCAACGATCCCGTGGAGGATCACCCTTACCTGTTCAGCAGAACCGCTCATAACCCTGCTAAACCTTTCCAGATGACGGAACTCGAGGGTATGTCCGGTCTCATCGACATCGCCGCCCGGCCACCCCATGCCCATGCGATGATCCTCAACGAATACGGCTATTTGTGGCTGAACCGGGACGGCTCGCCCACCAGGCTTACCAAGCCCGTCTACGACAACCTGCTGGGGCCCGATGCGACGGATGAGGAGAGGTTGGCGTTGAACGGTTACTTGCTCGGGGGTCTGACCGAGTTCTGGCGCGCCTATCGCAATTATGCCGGCGTTCTGCATTTCGTCTATCTCACCTGTTCCTTCCCCGGTGCTTTCACCAGCGACCATTTCCAGGATCTTGTAACCTTGCAACTGCAGCCGCACTTCAGGGACTATGTGGGCGAAGCGTTCAAGCCGCTGGGCGTCTACATTAACTTTTGGCAACCTACCTTGGAGGCCGGCGCCAAGCGACGCTTTGCGGTCATGGTCATCAATGATGAGTACCAGGAAGCAACCGGCAGGCTGACGCTTTCCCTGGAAACTCCGGAGGGAAAGGGGGCTGTCCGCAGCGAGTTGCCGCTCCGCCTTCCCGCTCTGGGCCAGCAAACCTACAAGTTCGATCTGGATATTCCCAGTTCTCCGGCTGATTTCATCCTGAAGGCAGTCGCCGATGCCAAGCGAAAACCGGGCATAACACCTACGATTAGCCGCCGGAAGGTGAAGGTCATCACGAGAACTTAAGCAAGGATGTTTCAGATTTCGACTCCATCGGTGGCCCGCAAGCAGGGGAGCGGGGCCGTTTTTGTCAGATGGGCCCCTCGGCCGGCTCTGGTCCCTGCGCGTAGTCGAAGGGCGGCTGACCTTATCCTCTGCCGAAAAAGCCACTGGCCCGAACGGCGGGTGGGCGGGCCTCGTTGGTCGACGATATGTAACAGGGCGGGTCAATCCGGACGCATTATTCATGGCGCAGGCCCACCATCGGATGCAGACCACCCAGAACGGAGCTTCCTGCCACTCGGTGACCACACGAAATACGGTCGCCTGAACGGGAAAGAGATAATGATTGAGCTAACGCAAGAACAAGACGACCGGTGCTCTGCATTACGATTCGAACCGCCGACGGACTTCGTGGTCCCCCCGGAGCAAGCCATACCTGAGAGGTCGCCCCACTTTAACGTCGCCACAGTTCTGCTAAAGCGATCTACGACCAATTCTGCTCGACGGAGAACTCTTGGGGAGGCTGAATTTCTTCGAAGGGAGACATCAATTCGGTGAAGAAAAGAACTTCCTGTTTCATTCTGAGTATGTTCTTACCAGCAATTCTTGCTTGCCCAGGAAGATCAGGGGGGCCTGGAAGACCCGTAAACAAAAAGGCTGCGCAGTCTCCCTCTAGACCCACACAAGAACATCGGAAGCCTGTTCTGACCCTTCTGCAGCAGTACGAAGACCCAGTCATCACCGTCAGCTCACCTAGCGGGGGGAGCAACAAGTATGGCTTCGAAGGAGGCAGAGTTCTGAAGATCGGGGACACATACCGGATGATCACCACGGAGATGATTGGGGAGCCTCGCTATGTAAAAACCAAATTGGGCTACTGGACCAGCCAAGACCGAATCCACTGGATGAGAATCGCTACCTTATATGAATCGAGTGGAGAATGTGCCGGCAAGGACCCGCGCGCAGCCCTGTGGGGTCCCATGCCGGTCTATGACGAGGAATATAGCCGATGGAATATCTTCTACGTGAGTTACTACTGCTTGCCCAATACAAAAACCCAATGGCGGATCAACTCTGCTGGAGAGATTTGGCGGGCCATTTCAATGAAGAAGGGCCTGAATGGAATTGGCGGGCCATACATGGACGCCGGTATCATTCTTCGGCCCGGGGCTGAATCCGAGTCCTGGGAAGGATTGCAGGGCACCGACTCCTTCTTCCCCTATCGCGTCGGTGATATCTGGTATGGGTTTTATGGCAGCGCCAACACCGAAAAGCTTCCCGTCCAGCACTGGCGAGTGGGATTGGCCAAAGCACTTACGTTGGCGGGTCGTTGGAAAAGATGTGCGGGACTCAATCCCGTGCAGCTTGAAAAAGTCTACACCGAAAACCCCATCGTCACTCAAGTTGAGGATGGAACCTATCTCGCGGTCTATGACCGGGCCACAGCGAGCGACATCCCCACTGCCATTGGCTATACCACCTCCCGCGATGGTATCCATTGGAGCGAAGGAATAGGGCTCGATCTTCAGCCCAAAGGAAGGGGCCATTGGGCAAACCGGGTTAACACTCCCATGGGCCTTATCCCAGAAGGGAACAACAAGTATACACTGTTCTATACTGGAGAGGTGGGGCCGCCCTTCTCCGAAAGTATCGGTTTTGTGACTCTGAAGTTGGAATACACGGAGCCGGCCCAAGAGAAGAAATAGGACCCCGACTTGCTTGGCGAGGATCCCGCACTCGTTGCGGTAGGGCCTGTGGGAGCGGCACTTGGGAAAGTGAAGGCAGAGCGCGGCGGTCTAATATTCAGACCAATATCAACTCCTGGAAAGACTGGCAACCTGATATTAGCCGGGCACAGCTAAACGGTGCTCTCACCGCTGGTTCTGTCTATCGTTGGACGTCAGGCGGTTTTGCGGTCACTTCAACGCTTCAGGAGGTGGAACCCAAACGACGGGTCGCTTGGACAGGCCAGGCCTTCGGCTCAAACGCCAAGCATACACGACCCCTGGTTTCCGGGCCAAGCCATGGTTGCCGCCCTACGACTCAAAGGTACGTCTGAAATCTATGACGGTCCGCGCTTTGTTACGGGCGCCGCGCCGTTCCATCTGTTAACTTGGTCTGACACAGGTCTTGAAAACTTTTCCGGCGACGCTGCCTATGAGACCGATTTCACCTTGCCTGCTGGATTCCTTAAGCATCATGTCCAGTTGGACTTGGGTGACGTGGGAGTGCCGGCAGAAGTCTGGGTGAACGACCGGCGTACCGGACACCGGGTGGGGAAGCCATTCAGCTTCGACATCACGCAAGTGGCGCGCGTCGGCAAGAACCACCTCCGGATCGGAGTCACGAACTCGGAAGGAAGCAAAATTGCTATGGGGCCGTGGCGTGTGAACTTGCCTCGCATCCGAATCAACGGCTTGCTGGGCCCGGTGCGCATCATGCCTTATCTCGATGAGATTCTCGCGTGTAAGAAGCAATGACGGGCAACGACGGCTGAAGGGACGACGCCGGGAGAGACGAGGTTGAAGTTTGAAGGCTAACCACCAGCAGCAGGTCAAGATGCCGACTCTGTTTTTCCGTGTTGCGTCTTTACTTTTCGCGGTTTCCCGAACTGAGTTGAAGAGGAGACCGAGACATAACATTTCCGCCTGACCTTCATCTTACGGAGGTAGGGTGGCCATGAGTGGACGAACTCACTTCTCCAGACTTATATCTTCTTTGTCCGTAAGCATTAGGCGTGTTGGTTGAGAAATTCAGGGGAAGGTGCTGGTACGTGCATCTACCTCCTATCGCGGCATCGTGCTTTTGTCGAAGGCCTTCTGAGATTTAGAACTGATGAGGAGCGTTCCCCCTTAATGCGTCGGATGACAGTTATATGAGAAGTTGTCACACGGGATAACTGTTCTTGGTACGCCCCGCGGGCACCAAGACCAGCGCGAACCTCCCGCGCGACCAACCAGATTGTGGAAGGGGTGTCGTTGAATCTATCCTGAGGAAGTAGGTGATGGAAGGAAAGACGGGTCATGAATGTGCATTACGTCGCTACCATGCACTGGATGGTTTCCTCGCTACGCCGCGAGTTAAGCGACCAGAGAGCTCTGTTCGCGGGAGAGCTTCCATGGAGGCCTCCAAAGCATCCTTAACCTGCGTTTCTCGCTAGCTCCGTTCAAGGGCCACTACCACGGAGGAGTTGTGCGTCGGCACGAGATCCCCGGTCGAGTTTGCGGGTCGGAATTCAAACATTCTTGACGCAAGTCACGCCATCTTTGGCGCGGATGAGATTTTGGCGAGGTGACAACCCTCCGCAAGGTCAAACATGCGCTAGCATCCACTCGGGGAACGATTGCGGGGCCGGTTCCCAGTTTTATCTGGCCATCCATCCGCCGTCGACGGTTACTATGGATCCGTGGATATAATCTGAGGCAGAAGAGGCTAAGAATACCGTGGCCCCCTTAAGATCTTCAGGCTCTCCCCAGCGACCGGCGGGAATTCGAGTCAAAATGGCGGCGGACCGTTGCGGGTCATTGCGCAAGGCTTCCGTGTTGTCCGTATTAATATAACCCGGAGCGATCGCATTAACGTTAACCCCCTTCCCCGCCCATTCGTTCGCGAGGGCCTTGGTAAGTTGGGCCACCCCACCTTTGCTGGCTGCGTAGCCGGGAACCAGAATGCCGCCCTGAAACGACAAGAGGGAAGCGGTGAATATGATCTTGCCTTGACCTCTCTCCACCATGCGTCTTCCGATTTCCCGGCTCAGGATAAACTGCGCGTTGAGGTTGACTTCAACGATTTTGTCCCAGTACTCGTCCGGGTGCTCGACGGCAGGTTTGCGCAAAATCGTCCCGGCATTATTCAAAAGGATATCGATGGTTGGGAAATCGGCCTGCACCTGTTTGATGAAGGCATAAAGAGCTTTACGGTTGCTGAAATCGCAGGCATAACCGTGAAATTCCCGGCCCAGCGCCCGAACTTCCCGTTCCACCTGGCTGCCGATCTTCTCCTGCGAGGAGCTGACGCCGATAATGTCCGCTCCAGCCTCAGCCAGAGCCAGAGCCATGGCCCTTCCGAGTCCGCGCCTGCAACCCGTTACCAGGGCGATTTTGCCATCGAGTTTGAATTGGTCGATAATATGCATTTCGCCTAGCTTTCCCCTCTCCAGCGTTAGGCTGCTTCTTCTCCACAATTGATCAGGACTTTCATGACTGCGCCGCCCCCTTCCACTTGCTGGAGGCCTGATTGCACCTGCTCCAAAGGATAGGTTTGTGAGATGAGCCGGTCCAGTGGGAGCGCTCCTGAGGCGGCCATTCGAATGCCTGCCTCGAAGTCTTGGTGCTCATAGACGCGGGTGCCGCACAACCGCAATTCGCGCCAGAAGATGCGGAAAAGATCAACTTTAGGAGGGTCCACAAACATTGCGACAACGACGATTCGCCCCCGCGTGCGGAGGAGCTTGGTCATCGATTCGGCCCCGGCAGCCGATCCCGACACTTCAAAAGCCACGTCCGCGCCCGCTCCTTCGGTTTGCTCTGTTACATACGCGGGAAAATCCTTCTGCCGCGGGTCCATCGCCTCGAGCCCCAATCCCTTGAGAAGTTGCAGGCGGTATGGGTTAATCTCCGAGACCAGGACCTTGGCACCCTTGCTCTTCGCCACCAGTGCGACCAGCGTGCCTATTGGGCCGCCGCCGAGCACGACAACATATTCCCCTTCCGTTACGGCGCCTAGGCGCACCGAGTGGCAGGCTACCGACACTGGCTCGACCAGCGCAGCGATGCGGAACGGCAAGGCGGTTGGAAGATGATGCAAAGTGTGAGCGGGGACCGTCCAGTAGGACTGCATTGCCCCCGGGGTGTCAATGCCCATGAACTTCAGGTTTTGGCAAATGTGGCTGTGACCCGCGCGGCAAGCCGGGCAATTGTTGCACGGATCGAGGGGCATCACAGTCACCGCATCGCCCACCGAAAAGCCGTCCACCCCCGGTCCCAGCGCGGAAATCGTACCGGACATCTCATGTCCCAAAACCTGTGGCAGGTGAACCCGATGATCCATCTTCCCGTGCAATATATGTAAGTCGGTACCGCAGATTCCGGAATAGGCCACTTTGATTTGCGCTTTGCCGGATGTGGGTTCAATTGCTGTCTGCGGACCGCTCCTCACGGTTGCATTCCCCACGTAAAATGCTGCTTTCATGATCCTCACCTCAGAAATGTTATGAATGCCGACAAATAGCTATTAGAAATAAGCCACCGTGGGAGGCTGACACGAGAACCCGAAGATACGATTTCGTGAATTCTCATCCCGTCAGTCTCGGCGCGATTTTGCGTGTGGCGGGTTCGTGTGGCGCGCGAGGAATTGGCATTAGCCAAACCTCGCTTCCAGTTTCTCCATGGCCGAAGCAATTACAAATTTGTCTACAGGTGGCTTAAGGAGCGTCATCTTTTCCACGAGGGTAGCTGTTTCATCCGCCACGCGCAGAACGACCTCGCGATCGAAGGGCATGTTCAGGCCCTTCAAAGAGGGCTCCAGCCCCAACTGCCGGAGGAAGGAAAGTACATCTTCAAATTCCTCCTGGGGGCACTTCTCCACGCAGAGACCCACGACGATTCCGTAACCCACTTTCAAACCGTGCAAGACACTTTGGCTCTCTTCTATCAGAGTCAAGCAGTTGTGCAGAGAGTGGGCGATCGCGGTGAAGAGGATTCCCTTGGCAAGGGTCTGAACCATCCCTGTCAGGAAGATGACGATATCGATGGTTTGGATCAGGGGGTCCTCCACTCGGTGCTCGGCATTCAGGCGGACCGCGTCGAGAGCGTATTTTCTATGGCCCCTGTAAAGCACCCCCGCCAGTTGAATGGCCGCTGCTGTTTGAACGTCAGGATTCTCCAAGCTCGGCCATATCGTGCGCCCTTCAAACCACTTGGCCAGAGAATCCAGGATTCCCGCTCGCAGGTAAATGCCCGGTGAATCCGCAATGATTTTCGGATCCACAAGGACAACAGTGGGATTCCTAGGCTGCAGGTGGGATTCTTCATACACTCCCCGGTCATCGTAAATAATCGAAATCGCTGAGGTTGCGGCGCACGTGGCGGCGATAGTCGGGATGCAAACAACCGGGAGGCCGAGGTCCGCAGCCGCCTGCTTGGCGGCGTCCAAAGATTTTCCACCGCCGACTCCGATGATAACGTTGGCTTTGAGCTCCTGCGCCTTTCCTTTGATCTTGGCAATATTGGTGGGGCTGCACTCACCCGTGAATAGGTGCTTACCCCAAGCGATTCCAGTTTTCTCGAGCGATTTTATGAGCGGTCCTTCCGCCACCGCCAGTGCGTTCCTACCGCCGCTGACCAGCGCGCGGTTGCCCCACGGGCAGATGCAGTCGCCCGCATTGCGGAGAATTCCGGCGCGATTTACATATTGCGCGGGTCCTGTACGAACAAAGTTGAGAGGAGATAGCTCGGCTATTTTGGCCATTCGGTTACCAAATTACTTCAGATGCACGCAGCGATCACATGTCTTGCACAGCCCACCCTACAGTGCCGTTACTTGCCAAGTTTCTGTCCGGGCATAAATACGCCAGATAGCCTCTCGCCCGATACACCCCATTAGAACGTTTGCCTAATCCCTGGCGCATATTCTTTTACTTTCCCAGGCAAGCTCGCGCCGTGCGGACGGCTTCCACGTACAGGCGCGCATTGGCGGTAATCACCTGTTGCTTGCCTTCGCGCAGGCCTTTGAGGTCCACCAGTTCGCCGCCCACCGCGACGGCGGCTGCTCCTGCCTTGATGAAATCCGGGGTCGTCTCCAGATTCACCCCGCCTGTCGGTACGAACTCAATTTGCGGAAAGGGCCCCTTGAGAGCCTTGATGTATTTGGCGCCCCCCACCGGCCCACACGGGAAGATTTTCACCATGTCCGCGCCCGCTTGCCACGCCGTAACGATTTCCGTCGGCGTAAGCGCCCCAGGTATGCAGGGCCTGCTGTATCGGCGGGCCATCTCAATGACCTTGAGATTGAGCGAGGGGGTGACAATGAATTGCGCTCCTGCCAGCAATGCGGCGCGGCAAGTCTCAGGGTCAAGAATCGTGCCGGCGCCCAGCAGAACCTTGTCACCGAACTTATCGCTACCTTATCCAATACCTTAATGGCGTTGGGAACGGTCATAGTAATTTCGGCGATGCCGATATTCCCTGCAACGATCGCTTCTGCAGCGAGCAGCGCGTCTTCCGCCGAAGGTGCACGCACAATCGGCACCAAGCCGACTTCGCGAATCTGTCCGGGCGCTTTATGCTTTGACCACCGCATGAGTCCTCCTGTGTCAAATTCACCGCGCCACTCGCAGACTGGAACCTGTGAGCAGCCCTTCCACTTCGGTCAGGGTCGCCCAGTTAAAGTCACTGGGCATCGAATGCTTCAGCGCGCTGAAGGCGTTGCCGTAGCAGATGGCAGCTTGGTAAGAATCCTTTACCAACCGGCCATAGATGAAGCCGGCGCTGAAAGAATCGCCGCCTCCCAGGCGGTCCACAATTTCCAGTTCGTACTTCACATCGTCGTAGAATTTGCCGTCGGCGTCGGCGATGGCAGTCCAGGTGTTGCGCCACACCAGGGGGTTCTCACGCAAAGTGATCGCCACAGCCTGGAAGTGGAATTTCTCCTGCAAGCGCCGCGCAACCTCTTTGTAGGGCTCGGCGGAAACTTCCGCGAACGCATCCGGGCCGGTCTTGCCTTCCGCCTTGATTTTGAACACCACGTTTGTGTCTTCTTCCGTGGTGATCAGGACGTCAACGTACTCCATCAGGGGTTCTTGCACGGCCTGTGCCTTATCCGGTGTCCAAAGTTTTCCGCGATAATTCAGATCATAACTGACCGTCAGCCCTGCCTGCTTTGCCGCCTGCAAGGCTTCCCGCGTAATGGCCGCCGCAGAATCACTGAGCGCCGGCGTGATGCCGCTGGTGTGGAACCACCGCGCGCCTTCCATAACTCGTTTCCAATCCACCTCGCCGGGCCGGATGGTGCTGATGGCGGAATTCCGGCGATCGTAGAGCACGGCGCTGGCGCGGGGGGCCGCCCCAAATTCCAGAAAGTAGAGGCCCATGCGGCTCTCGACGTCCGAGGTCCACACGAGGTGCGAGGTGTCCACGCCCGCCTGGCGCGCGCGATTCTCCGCGAGGCGCCCCAGGGCATTCTGCGGGAGGCGAGAAACCCAGGCGCTCGTCAAGCCCATGCGGGCGACCCCCACGGCAACGTTCAACTCCCCGCCACCCACCTGAACATCCAGCGTCGCGGTCTGCTCCAGGCGCTGGAAGTGCGGCGGCGAAAGGCGGATCATAGCTTCTCCAAAGGTTACGACGTTCGGCATGAATTCCTCCACGTTCGAGTGAGACCCGACAAGCAATTAATTACCACAGAGCATTTAAATCTTAAATATCCACAAGGCTGACCTCTTGAGTGAAACACCTTGGACCGGCTACTCACGGTCGGCCATGCGTTGCTGCAATAACGCGGCTGTCATGTGGTCGCCACGGGTGGCTTATGCTACCAGCCGATTTGAATAGGCGATGACCACAGTTGCGATCACGAGCAGGAACACACCGAATGCCATGATGTGCCTGGGTTGAGATCCGATGCCTCGCCATTCTCCCGTCAAAAACCCCAGTGCATTCCCTGTGATGATCGAGCTGATGAGCATCACAGGAAACCCCAGAATCGCGCCTAGGTGACCTAACTGGGTCGTTCCAATACCATAGATCACGATACCACCCGCCCACAGCAGACCCATCCCAATAGCGGCGGTCCAGTACGCCGCCGTTCCCAAAGAAAGGAACTTATTGAATGTCTTATTGCGCTTAGCGAGGTAGGCGCAGTACCCGACATTCACTGCATAGTTCGCGGTGAAAACGAGGGCCCAGACGGCGTTGTTGGCCGCCGACGGATCAGCTCCCTGCCGGACGGCATTATCAGCGATATTTGCACCAAAGATCAGCGCGAAGTTCACAAGAGCAGACAGCAGGCCGGCAGCGACACAGAAAAAGAGGCCCAGGCCGTACCGGACTTTTCTACTCGAACCGGCACTAGCCTGAGAATCTGCAGCGGCTGCAGCTTTCTCCTTTAATTGGCCCGCTTTTGCGCATACAGCGATGCCCAAAATCATGATAGCTATACCCCCCATCAGCACGAGTCCAGGTGGTCGGGAGAGTTGCTCTGGATGCTGCATCATTAGCGGAATAATCGAGCCTCCAATCGCAACCAGCCCCATGATTAAGGAAAGTCCCAGGGATAGTCCTACGGCCGCTAAGCCCAGTCCAAAGAAAATCCCGCCCACTCCCCAGCCGACGCCGAATACCACTGCGCCGAGGAGTGCCTGTACGGACGAGTGACCATAAACCTCCATCAGATGCGGAACCGTCAGTAAGGCCAGCGGCCACGGGATCAGCACCAACGCTCCGAGAGAGCAGGCACCCCATGTATTCTCCCACGCCCACTTGGAGGTGTATTTCAAGGGCAGGGAAAAACTGCCTTCCATGAGCCCGCCAACAACAATTAGTAGGAGCCCCAGCCCAAAAGAACTGTACACGCGGGTTTTCCTCCTGCTGCGCGACAAAGACTCTACCTCTTACGTCCTCGTCTTCGCTGTTCGACACTGCCTACTGAGGAGTCAGCACTTTCTTAAGCCGCTCGGGAACCAACGGATCGTACAAGGGCAGCAAGAAATCTGCCTCCGCTTGAATCCGAGCATACGAGCGGCTACACTCTTCCAAGCTCTCCATGATCCCCAAGGGGATCTTCTCTTCGATGTTGCGATACTTGAAGAAACAGTCAGAAGCTATGACTCGCCCGGCTGCGGTATTGATGCAATATGCCATGGAAGAACGATGGTGGCATCCCGTCCAGAATGCACGAATCCCAGGGAGAATCTCCTCTTCGTCTTCGAGCAAACGCACCTTCTCAGGCGCCTCAATATCCAGGTAATGGAGGACGTCGGCGGGGATACGAAGCTTGCGGGGAATATGCATTTCGTATTTCGGCGCATGAAAGTCTTCAATCCACCCCCGCCTGGAGATACAGACAATCGCCTTCGCAAAAAGGGGGATGTTCCCTGTCGCATAGGCCTGCAGCGGTGTGATCAATACATAGTCGACATCCGCGGGCTTTATCCCGACCCGGGCCAAGGCATTCTCTGGGCGTTCGGTCCTCTGCCGAACCATTTGAGACCGCGCATCGATAGCTTTCTTCCAGACCTCGTTTAGAACTGTCAGATCCTCGGGCGGGCCTGTATTAATGATTATGGTCTTACCCCCACCCCGAATGACCACCATCCAGATATGCAAGGTCTCCCACGTCTCCCAGGCGCTCATCCAGTAAACTTCGGGCCCCGGAACTTCGCACTGTCCCATCTTTAGCACCTGAATATCATAAGTCATGAGAGCCTCCTAGAGAGGTACGCTGGACCACTCACCATCCAGGCATCGCAGTCTGAAAACCCAATGTCCCTCGTTAGGTTTCGATTGAAAAAGTCTTCTGATCACTGGCCATTCTCGCATTAGCCATAATGTCACCACTGGTAATCGGGTCCGTACGGTCATTAGGAAGAAAAGCTGCCAGCCGAGTGATTTCTTCTGCCTCGCCCAGAAGTTCGATGAGTATCCTAAGTGTCGAATAGTGAAGACGATAGTTCCAGCTTTGAGGCAGGGGCGGTCAGTTCGTGACCACCCATACTGCTCATTGTGTTGAGGCGACGCTAATCCAGATGAAAGACCTCTTCCAACTCGAGCATATTTTCGTCAGGACGGCCACCCTCCGTGGACTCAAAGTAAGGAACCATGAAATCCCCCCACTTGGCGTTGATCGGTTCTTCCGCCATGCCGGCTAGAGCCGCCTTGAAATCGACCGGCGTTTCAAAGTATCCGAACATCAATCCATCCGCACGAACGAATAAAGAGTAGTTGTGCCAACCTTGGCGCCGAAGAGCAGCAAGCATCTCAGCCCATACCTCTCTATGGTGCTTCTTGTACTCTTCCAACTTTTCTGCCTTGACCTTCAACAAAAATCCGATTCTTTTCATTGGTGTTCATCCTTTCAATCGCCGGTTAAAATGTGTCGTGGTTATGATTTCGACTCCACGTTATCCTCATCCTACTCGGGGGAAGCATCATGCCCAGTACAATGTCCCAGCCGTCGACAACAAGGGAGCCAAGCAAAGGCCGTGACTTCATGCATGACCACCGTCTTCTCCCTGAATCGTCTTTTATGATCTTTCCTTACCTGCGGTGCTGAGCATGTTCTTGACCAATCCAGTTCGCGTAAAGTGGTCTATCGCCCCTCCAGCGAGCGCCATCGGCAATGCCCAGATCGCCATGTTCGAGTAATAATCCTCGCCCCATTGGGGGAGCCCCGTCTCTCCGTTGAGCAGGCAGCGTTGGTTCCAGGGGGAGCGAGTCTTAACGGCCATGGTATCGTAGAGCCGGCGCGCGATTTCGAGTCCGGTGTCACGCCGGCCGTGGTAGATGAATGTCATAGCGGCGCACAGATTCTCTCCCACAAAGATATTCTTCGCGTGGTCGCCCGAGGGATAGAGTTTCGTGTCGAAAGGCTTGCCCTCTGGAGTGACGCCATTGATCAACCCATACGACGTGGCTTTCATGTTCAGCCGCTCTATAGTGTCAAGCGCTGAATTGATCCGACCTGCTGATATCACATCTTGTAATCCCATGACACGGACGCACCATTGGGCCATCAACTGATTGGCCAGGCAGATTTCGCTGACCTTGCCCGCCTGTTTGTCGTTCCAGAGCCGATAGTAAGAACCATTCCACAGGTTTTCTTCGAAAGCGCGTTGGCCCTTGCGGAGACGCCCGGCGCATTCTGCCGCAAAACTCCCATCACCCGCAGCGGTGGCCAACGCCATTCCCGCCGCGAGTGTAGCCAGCCAGGTACCCCCAACGTAACTCGAAGTGCCTTGCCAGGGCCACACATCGTAGAACTGGTTGGCCGGCCACGCCTCACTCGGGAGGGCATGTGATTGGTCATGGACTAGGCCGCAGTCATCGTCGTCGAGCGAGTATTGGTAACGGATGCCCCGTTTGGCCGAATCGTAGAACCGCGATAGCAGACTCCGATCCCCTGTCCGCAAATATAGGCGGTAGACCATTTGCGTGTACTGGCCTGAGTTCAGCGGGTGCTGGCAGCTATAACGAGGGTCACGCATGCTGGTCGGTCTCCCAAAGCAAAATGGGATTTCACCATCACTGACCTGGAAATGGCGAAACGCGTCCAGCGTCGTCGCTTCAAGTTCAGGGAAAAAGAAGAGCAGCGGGAAGTGGCCATGCATTCGGCACACCATCGTTTCCACAATGGGACAACCGGTGTGGCTTTCGCTGTGAGTGAACCAGCCGTCTTCGCCCCACCATTCGTCTTTTCGCGTGCGAGCAATCCAAACAGAATTCTTAGCCAAGCTGTAGAATCCTTGCACCAAGCCGTCCTGCAACCACTCCGGCGTATCGGAGCGATAAAGCTCGTTCTGCCAGGCCAGCACCCTCCGAAGAAGAAGTTCTTGGTGGCGAAGACCGAACTCAGCGACGTCCGCCGCATCGCGAAAGCGTTGCGAATACCGATTTACGCGAGGTTCACCTCCACTATCCTTCCAGGCAGCCGCATACCACCCCACTGCGAATTGCAATCGCCGTGACCCACGCGCGGGAACATTGGCGGGCAAAGAATAGGTTCCCTCAGTTGGGATCTTTTCGACCACACCCTCTCCGCGAACCACGAGCGCGCCATCTTTAGGCGAAGGCGGGAACGCCAAAAAAAGATTGAGGGCCAAGGGTTGGTCAGAAAGGTTCCGGAGTTCGAGATCGAACAGCGCGACCGGCGTATTGCAAGCCGCTGCATCCCCAACAATGAACGGCGCAAATGCCCTGAGTCCAAGTTCGAGCGGCACCTCGCCAAAGCGTGCGCACAAATCAGCCACTGGGTAGTGGCCCCAATAGAAGATTTGTGCGGAAGAAAGCGGCATATTCCTCGTTCCTGTTTCCACCACCAACCAGTCGGCAAAAAGCTTCCTGGGAGGTACCAGGTCATTGAAAATGGAATAGAAGCCGAGTTTCCCATTTCCTTCCAGAGTCATGTAACCGGTTCCGAGGGCCCCTAGCGGAATTCCGCTTTCGAGCAGCCCCCCCTCGTACACGTAGCCTGGAACCGGCGCAGAGAAGCCGTCGGCACCGATGTGAGTCCACTGGTTCAAAGCGACGGGACCCCGGAACGGCCACAGGCCTGCGCTTTCGTTGCTAGATACCTTGACGGAAGGACCTGTGCTGCTAAGCCCTAGCGCAGCAAGGCTCGCTAACCCACTCAGCATTTCTCTTCGTTTCATCTTTGCCACCTCGCCTTCGTAACCTCTGAATCAATGCAGCCAAAATAACTTTCTCTGGACCACTGAGCTCTTTGAAGACTATTTCGAACCCGCAAACATGCTGGCCTTACCCAGACCCTCGCTCCCAAGACCCTGATAGCCACCGTCAATGGGGAGGTCGGCCGCGGTGATGAATGAGGCGTCGTCACTGAAAAGGAAGAGGACCGGACCAGCGCATTCAACCGCCTCGCCACAACGCTCCAGCATATGAAACTGACCCCAGATGGGCTCCCATTTGGCCCGGTCACCCCCCGCAGCTTTGTCTACCTCTCTTGTCCAGATCCAGCCTGGGCTGACGCTGTTGACCCTGATCCCGTAAGGGGCCAGGTCGAGAGCCATGCACTTTGTCAAGGTGTGGACAGCGCCTTTCGCTGCGTTGTAAGTCCATCGGTTCGGTTGCGCGATGAAAGCGGAGATGCTCGACATGTTGACGATGGCTCCGCCCCCCTGTTTCTTCATCGGTTCCGTAACTAAAGTGCCCATCAAGGCATAGGCCATGGGGCCCACCTGCCAGACCCGCTCCCAGTCATGGCGAGTGGCATCCATGGCTTTGGACGTGAACGAGAAAGCATTGTTGAACAAATAGTTGACCTTGCCCCATTTATCGACTGCCCGCGCGACTACATTTTTACAAAATTGCTCATCGGCCATATCACCCCGGCAATACACTACGTCAAACCCAGCATCGTTCATTTCCTTTTCTAACGTGGTGCCGAATTCCCTCGTTCCGGTGAAAGCCACCGAGGCTCCCTCCCTGCACATTTCTTCCATTGTTGCCTTACCGATGCCGGCCGAGCCACCTGTGATGATTGCTACCTTCCCCTTGAAGCGGTTCTTAATGGGTCGCCTTTCCTTCATGGCTAAATACCTCCACACCCTTGCCTGAGGAGTTCTCGATAGACGTAAATCCCTTCCGCAGGCTCACCCGTCTTCAGATAACAGGCCGCCACCGTAGCCAGGACATTCGAGTCTTGGTAATAGCGCTTCGTCCGTTCTAAAATCGATTGTGCCTTCTCGTATTCCTGCGCCTTGCAATAGTCAAGGCTCAGCAACGCCAGCCTGCCAGGCGTTTCTTTAAGGCGGAGCGCCTGGTGAAACACGTTGATCGCTTCAACCGTCTTCCCTTGGAAGTGCAGCACGATCCACAAATTGGTCGAGAGTTCCGGGGAGTCAGGATCCCTTTCGATATCCCACCAAAGGCACGGCCTCAGCTACGAAGATCATCTCAATCGACCGACCACTTGGAGGGCCGACAGTTTGACAAGAGACTGATTGATCCGCGCCGTCGCGAAGAACAAATGACTGCCAGGCGGAGGGAATCTCGAAGCCGCTGGGGCCGATCAGGCGGCGCGGGTCATCGTCTTGCTCGTCTCGGTTTGCGGCAGGTACGCTCCCGCCTTGCGCAATGTCGCCACCAGAACCTCGGTATCAATCTCCCCCGCAGGTCTCTTGGTGCGAATGGACTGCACCGCCGCCGTCCCGGCCGCCTGTCCCATCATCACTGCCGCCGGCTGCACCCGGAACGCCGCCTGCACCTCCACGTCCATGGAGGCGCAGCGGCCCGCGACCCACAGGTTCTTCCACCCCTTCGGCACCGTCATGCCGTACGGAAGCCCCACAGATTCGCCCAGTCCCATCAATACATCGGGCTCCCTCTGGACACCCGGGCTGTACGGATGGATATCGATGTAGTAGTTGTAGACGCCGATTTGATCGGGGAATTTTCTCCGCGCGTGGTAGTCCGCCACGTTCAACTCGTATTCCCCCAGCACACGTCGCGACTCCCGCACCCCCATCAACGGCGCCGTGGTGACATGTTCCAGGTTCTCGCAGCCGGGCACGTACTTGCGGTAGAACGCAGTGTACTCCTGGGCGAGTCGGCGACCGGCCATCATGCCGTCCGTCATGCTCTTGCAGCGCAGCGCGTCCAGATTGAAGATGTGGCCGGCGTTGAGCAGCCCGACGCCGTGACCGGTCTGGCTCATACCGGGCAGGAACAGGTCGAGCACCTTGAAGAAGTGGTCTTCGAATGCCTTCTGAAGCCCCGCCTGCTGGTTCTTGGACATGCCGGGCTGACCGCCTATACGGTCCCAGTCGATTCCGGAGACCAGCGAGACCAGGATCGGCGGCATGATGCCAGGCGTGTCCCGCCCGGCCTCCCGGCACGTGGCCCCGCACAGCTTCGCCAGCACGCCATTGCCGGTCCCGTCGATGAAGGTAGCGGCGCGGATGTAGTGATAGCCTTCGATGTTCTGGATCACCACCCCGCGCACGTGCCCGGCGCGTGCGTCGGCGTCTACGTCGATCAGCTCCGTAAAGAACCGGACCTCCACGCCAGCTCCTATGGCCAACTCGTCAAGCAACAGTTTTAGCCCTTCGCCGTTAAAGGGGACAGACGTCTGCTTGCGCCAATCGTTCGGGTCAGAGCCGGGCTTGAGGAAGCCACGGCTGTGCAAGGTTTCGAGATATTCCCGCATAAGCCCGCCGGTGAGGCAGCGCTCGCCGTCACCCACCGGGCAGAACATGGTCACCAGCCCGGAGGTTCCCATGCCACCCATGCAGCCCGTGGCTTCCACGAGCAGCACTTTGGCGCCAAGCCGCGCGGCACTGATCGCGGCGGCAGCGCCTGCCGGACCGCCCCCCGCAACCACCAGGTCGTATCCTTCCTCAACCGGAATCTCTCGCACCAGCTTGTAGGTCTGTCCGCTCTGGGGTTGACCGCTGGTCTTGCCCGGGGAGGCGGCTGCCGCCACCACCGAGGCGCCGACCGCACCCAACAGAGTCCTTCTGCTTAGTTTTGCCATTTCTCCCTCCTTCTTCTGATATCCAAGCCAAACGCTTGGTCAACTGCTTGGGAAAATTCAGCTCAGCCGCCTCAACCCGTGCAATGGAGTTGGAACTCTTCGTACAGCTCCGAGCCCGGCCTCCTGTCGGCTAGGTTGAGCCGCCAAATCGAGACTTTCTCCGGGCCACGGCTCCGAGGCGGATTCTCCATGGTGTGCTCCCCACACGACCTTAACGCCGGAGGACTCGAGTTCCCCTTGAGGGCAGACACACGATCCTCTCGACAGGAGTTCGGGAACGACTGGGGATGCTTCTCGTTTCTGGATAAGGAACACATCCGTGCCTGCCTATGTACGCTTCGACCTTTCGCGCGCAAACATCGGGGCGGCTCCATTTGATTTTGAGCCGGCAACCAACACGCGGTTGAGGTAAGGAACGTCGCAGAGCCTGGCGAGGGGGGACCGCCTCTCAGGGTCGCTCCCCCCCTCACCGGACAGTATCTCCTTTGCGCCGCCACTGTCCTTGTTGTCGCAATTACTGCTTCTTCTACATCCAGCATTTACATCACCCGCACCCGCCAAGTGTGCGGGCTCAAACGTGCATTGATTTGTCCGTGCCCTCTCAAAACACAAACTTCAGTGCGAGCTGAAGGTCGCGAGGGTCATTGGCTTGCGATGTCACCTGCCCGAACGACGTGGATGTGACGGTGCCGTTCGGAGCGGCGAATTGCGCTGTGTTGAACAGGTTGAAGGATTCGATCCGGAACTGGGCAGTTACTTGCTTATCGCGTACGGCGAAGCCGAAGTTCTTCATCAGCACGGAATCGATGTTCCGGGTCCAATCCGTTCGAACATCTGGTTCCACCGGCCCCACGTTGCCGAAGGTGTAAGCCGGAGCTACTGAAAAATCGCTCGTGTTAAACCATTGGGCGATGGTGGGATTGCTGAGCTTCGCGCTCTGGCCATTATTGAGCGCCGGGCGGCTGATGGCGACGGGCTGCCCGCTCATAAGGGTCACGAAGGAGTTGAAGTCCCAGCCTCCGATGACGGCATTGGCGATCCGGTTGAGACTTGCACCGTGCGCGCGACCGTGGCCATAGGGGACGGAATACACCCAACTCAACCGGAAATTGTTGGGTGTGTCGAATATGGAAAGCCCCCTCTCCGCATGAAGATTGTATGCGTCCAGTGGGCTTCTCATGTCCTCAATACTCTTGGAACGCGTATAGACGCCCATGAACGTGAGCGTCTTTGACAGGCGCTTTTCGAACTGGATGCTGCCGGCCTCGTACATAGCATCTCCAAACGTCGCGTAAACCTGGCTTATGCCGGTGTACTGTGGAAAGGGTAGAAGCGACTGAGAGCGTGAAATCGTTGCGCCGGCAAGCACCCCGCCCAGGCCCAGGCCCGCGAAGGGGTTGGGAACCAACTGGGCCAGTGCGTTGCCCAACGAGAGGTATTGATCCGGAAGTTGATCCACGGCGTTGTATGCGAGCCCCATTCCCGGCACGGTACCATTAGCGTCGAGGTGTGTGTCCTTGCTGCCCCAGTAGTGCACGTCGAGAACGATTTTCCCGGGCAACTCTCGCTGAATTCCAAAGTTCCACGTCTGCGCATAGGCGAGGACGGCGGCGGTCGGATATTCTGGCACCGTCATGCTGGAACCCACATCAACCAATGGGTTCCGGTCATTCACCGCAGGCAGGATTCCCGTCGGAAACGGATTACTGATCGTGTTGGTGGGGGTAAGGCCGTTGAGCGACGCCACCATGGTCGTCGTTCGATTCGTTTCGAGGGCGCCTTCGGCGGACTGAAAAACATTCATCGGCAGGTAGATAATGCCATAGCCGCCGCGAATAACCGTTTTGTTGTTGAGGCTGTATGCAAACCCGAAACGCGGCCCGAAACCATGCCAATCGGTGGCACGGGTGTCGTTAGGATTGCCGTGCCCGACCCACTTCACGGTCCCAAGGAGACCCGACAGCCCTGGATTCGAGGCGAGTGGGGATGCCGCAGTCGGGTCGAAAAGGGCAAACCGATTATATTTTTCCGAGAGGCCAACGCTCAATTCCCACCGCAGGCCGAGGTTCAGGGTGAGACGGCTGCTCACCCTCCAATCATCCTGGGCAAAAAGAGCATAGTACGAGCCCATGGTCGAAGTAGTTTCTAGTTCTTGGACCGAACCGCTGGATGCGTCACCGAGAAGGAAACTCGCAAAGCCGAACCCCCCCGTCGTGCTGGCCTGTACAGGATTGGGTCCCTGCGTAAACCCGCGACCGAATGCGAACGAGCCCGACGCTGTCGGGTTCTGCCCTTCGTTGAAGTGCAGCGAGCGGACTTCCCCCCCGAATTTCAGACTGTGCTTGCCGCGTTGATGGCTGACACTCGACAAAACGCTGTAGATATTGCGCGGTTGGTGCTGAAGAAAATCGTCTCCGTTTGCGGGGTCACCGGCGCCCAATACGTCAGTCATGCTGAAAACCGGAAAAAACGGGCTTACCATACTGATGTAGGAAGAGGGAAGCTCTAGCGAAGACAGATCGAATCCATAAGAGCCTCCCAGTTGCCAAGCCATAGCACGGCTAACAGAAAGGTTAACATCAGCCACGGTTGTGGGAGAGAACACATGGGTAAAATCGATCACCCCTTGCGTAAAGTGATCTTTTAGATTTCGCCCCCCACCAATGGGAGGCGCCATGGGCCCAGGCGTATAACGCACTTCCTTGTCCTGCGAGAAGCGGGCAAACATCCTCGTCCTATCGGTGAAGTTGACGTCGCTGCGGAAGTCGTATTTGTTAGTGGTTATACGCGACCTGGGCGTATAGATGTAATTGTTGGCGCCCGTCACTGCGTTGCCGGGCAGATTCGGCGCGGGGTAATAACCGACGACAGCCGCCGCCACCGGATTAATTTCGCCGCTCGGTATCGTGTTATTGGCGAAAGCGGTGCGTTGGTATGCACCGCTCGGCAAGGTCACCAGCGTCGAGGGGTCGTAAATCGTTATCAGGGAGCCGTTACTCGCCAAGGTTTGCGAGAAATTTCCCTGCCGCTGGGCCGCTGTCGGAAGGCTACTGATCGTCGTAACCGGGACGCCCTGACGCATCCCTTCATAGTCTCCAAACAAGAACCATTTCCCTTTCTTCAACGGGCCGCCCATGTTCGCGCCGAACTGGTGCCTTGCCCACGATTGCAGCGCAACGCCGCTCCGGTTGTTGAAGAAGTTGTTGGCGTCGGTAATGCTGTGACGCTCGTAATCGTAAGCTTCCCCGTGTAAGTCGTTCGTGCCGGATTTCAATACCATGTTCAACAAAGCGCCCGAGCTGCGGCCAAACTGCGCGCTATAGTTAGTGGCCTGAACGGAAAACTCCTGCACGGAATCCAGCGGGGGAGTGACTACCGCCTTGTTCGTGTCCCCCGAAGTACTCGGCGCTCCATCAACTAAAATCTCCTGCGAGCCCGAGCGCGTACCCCCAACGTAGAAATCGGAATTCCACCAACTGCGCCCAACGTCTCCCGTCCCGCCACCGAGGCCGAAAGTCGAGCCATAGATGGCTCCCGGCGTGAGGGCGATCAACCCGTATGGATCACGAACGTTGAGCGGTAGGTTGGCAATGCTGCGCGTCGTCACCACTTGGCTCAGACTGCCTGTTTCCGTGGCCAGGGGCGCCGCCGACGCACTTACCGTTACATGCTCGGACACATTGCCCGGCTGCAAGGTAATATCTATCTCAAGTACTTGGTTGACCTGTAAAGTGATGGGACCCTGTTCAAACTGCTTAAATCCAGGCACCTCGCAGGTAACCCGATATACAGCGGGCCGAAGGTATGGCAAAGTGAAATCACCCGTTTCGTTGCTCGTAGACGTAACGGTTGCCCCCGTTGCCAGATCTTTAGCCGTTACCTTGGCTCCCGGCACCACGGCCCCGGAGGAATCCCTTACGGTACCCGTCACCTGTGCCTGAAAGGTTTGAGCCTGGAGTGTTGTTAGACTCATGGCGGAGAAGAGCACCGCCACGATAGAAAAGGTCGAAATGAAGCTCACTCGAATAAAACGTGTGACCATTGTTTCCTCATTTCCTCCAAACTGAATGAGATTCTAGCGCCTGATATTACCTTGTTAGGTTCATGGCCAGGGTCATTCGAAATGCGCGCCCGAACGACTTGGCCTGACCAATGTATTGTGCCTCGCGCAGCATTTTGCGGCTTGCATATAAATGGCCAGCGATTGCCCTGTTTTTGCTGCCCGGGCTGCTCAAGTTGTGTCACTCCGGCGCAACATATCTGACCTTAAATTAAAAATAAAGGTCTGACAACTTGTGAGTTTAGTTAGTCTATTGTGCTTGTCAAGAACTTTCTTAAGTTTTTTCGATTATATTTTAGCGCCTTTTTATCCGATTTGGGGACCTTAGTCCACGGTCGGCAGGGGAAAAGCTAGAGCACTTGAGAGGCAGAAAACTCTCAAGCTATTGTTATTAAGTGTATTGCAAGCCATCCCAGGCGTTTAGCAACAGGCAAATCGTGCTCTCTCAGTGACAGCCAAGACGATATTTGCGAAGCGTCCTTTTTTCAGAATAATGGCATGAAAGATCAGACAACTTATTTACTTGCAGATGTAAAAAAAGTCCTTATAATAATTGACTGTTCGTTTGATTTTTGAAGGTTCAGAAGAAGACAGCTCTGGCATATGTTCCACATAGCGCCGGAGCGCTCCGTCAAGATCGTATTGGAGGGGAATGAAAAGGAAGATGTGGTTTCAACGACGATGAGCAAGTTGGCTTGTTCTTGAGGGCCGGTGACGTCAATGCCGGTTCCCACACAATGAAAGGAGTCTTCAATGGGTAGCCCGAACTTCGGTTTACGCTCAACGCGAAGCGCGCAAGTCTTAGCGCAGCTAGGGGCGATGATTGCGGAGGGCAGGTGGAAGCCTGGAGAAAAAATCCCGCCGGAATCCGACCTCTGCATGCTTTTCGAAGTTGCCCGCTCAACATTGCGTGAGGCTCTAAAGGCTCTGGCTTATGTCGGCGTGCTGAAGATGCGGCACGGAAGTGGGACCTACGTAGCGGAAGGGTCAACCATGCTCTTGGAGAAAGCTTTTGGGCGGGAACCGCTGGGATCCGAAAACATCAATGATCTTTGTGAGGCACGCATCGCTATGGAGACTGAACTTGCCTCCCTTTGCGCGCAACGAGCCTCGGATGAAGAACTGCAAGGCCTGGAATCGCTCTGTTGTGAAATGGAGCAATCCCTCAATGCCCCCGAGCGATACCACCAGCTCGACCGGGAGTTTCACCTAGCCATCGCGAGAAGCTCGAAAAGTCGGGTTCTGGCGAATTTGCTGGGAACTACGCGTGAGCTTCTCGACGAACTGATCAAGAAAAGCCAGGAAATTCCCCGCGCTCAAGAAGGTGCCTGCATCCATCACCGGAGAATACTTGCAGCATTGAAGCAGCGCAATCCGCGCAAGGCCCAGCGCGCTATTCGAGCCCATTTAGTCATCTTCCAACGCCGGTACAAGATACTTCAAAGGCTGCAATCGCCGGGAAGAGTTGTGGCGTGAGTATTGGGGGCGTTCCCCAGTGTTCTCTGGGTTGGAAGGAGTGACTTTCCCGGGAAGCGACATAAGCCTCTGACTTAACGGTTTCTATTCTCCGTCAACAGAGAATCGAGAATGCCGGCGTACAAGTGATTAGAAGCTATTTCAAAACCCTCCGTAAGACGATCATGAAGCAGGCGATATGAAAAAACGCCTGGTAAATCGTAAGCGAGCGGTCATAGCGGACCACCAATCGGCGGAAGTTACCGAGCCAAGCGAAGATACATTCCACGGTCCACCGACGCTTATAGCGACGCAGCGTAAATGTTAAAAGATCATTGTTGAGACAACGGGTATTCCGAAGCAGAACACCAAGCAAGGCCAGCCGACGCGCGATCCGGCAGTGGCGCTCTAACCGATGCGAAATCCGGCGGTGGTGCTGCGCCGTCCTTGATGCATCGTTCAAGCGACTTCGTATCGAGCCGGACACAAGGGAGGCCAAACAGCTTTGGGAAAACTACAAACGAGCAGCAAAGCGACTGAGGAACGGGCTGCTATGAACACTAATGATCTCTTGCTCTGGCTTTCTGCAAAGGGTTCCGGTTCCTGGAGCCGATTCCGCGCAGCGGTTGACGAGCTCCAAGTGCCCGACGAGTCAATTGATGAGGACCACGATCCACGAGATGTGCCGAATAACCAGGACCGTCCAGTTCATAGCCGCTTGCGATGGAACCTTGAGCGATTGGGGCACGTCGAATTCTTTCGCGAAGAGTTTCCGAATGGCTGGCGCGTTGTCCCGCCCACGCTTGCATGCGCGACCAATCTGGATGGGGCTGTTGGCATTCTCTGCGGCGCACGGACCGACAAGCTCTTGACCCGCATCAAAGATGCTGCCGCCCGCCTCCGCATTTGTCAGTCCAGCCAACCTGAGTGCCCCGATCGAATCGAAATCGTGGCAACCCGCTGGCTGGGCCAAGCGGCTCACTTTCGTGCGCGGCTTCGCGCTATTGGAATGCCACCGAGGGCAAGAATCTCCAACTGCAAGGCCACCCAGGTTTGGAAGCAGGAGCGGAGAGGGCCCAGGAAGGAAAGGAATAGGGTAAACATGGGAGCGGCAAGCTTAACAACGGGAGCGAACCAACATCAATGATTTCTATCCGGACGGAGTTTTTGGCAGGCACAGGCCGCCCCGCCGCCGGGGCGTATACGGCGGTTGGGCTCAGCGCGCCAAAATGAAGGTCCGGGCTTAGATATCCAAGACAGGTCCCCACCACTGAGGTACTACCCAGCTCTCACTTTGGATCTCAACCTCCGGCGGCAGATACGTATTGATCGCGAAGACTGCCTGTTCTCCGGACCAGGCCGGGCTCATGCGAATTCTAAACACGAGCCAGGGACACCATTCGTTGTTCTCGGTCTGACGGAAATTGGGAACGCTCTCAAATCGGATGATAGGCTGGTTGCCAATTATCGCCTTCGCCTGAACAAGGTCTGCGGGTTGGCGATGCCTCCACCATTTGCCATCTTTCTTGAACCGCAACACCAGGGCGAGCATGTGGGGTCCCGTAAACTCCGGCAATGTTGATCGATACGCCAGCAGGCGCTTCTGGTACCCATTACCCTTGAACTCTTTCAAAGTCGGGCGGCGCACGGTCGATCGAAACGTCGAATTGGGTTCCGCGAAATTGATTTGCATCCAAGATTCGGCAAGTTCGGGCTGAAGCGGCAGAGAGTGACTTTCGATTCCGGCATGAGGCGCGGAGACGTTTCGTTGCGGTAATACTCCTTCTGTGGCAGCGTGCCCCCCGGCCTTTACTTCCCACATGGCCACTTCAAAAGGACGAAGCCACACCTCGAGGCTTTGCCCTGGCCGGAAGTTGGGATCCCCACTTATATTCAATTCCGCCCGGTCTGGGAAGTGGGAGATGATGCGCAGGCTTGCGGCAGGGTCTGCCTTCAGCCCTATCGTGTCATCCAGCCTCAGACGCACTGGCCGAGATTGGAAGTCCACATTGTTCATGAAAATAAGGCCATGAGATCCCTCAAAGTAAGAGTATCCGTACACCTCCTTGTCCCACGGGTCTCCCAGGATGGTGTGCCGCTTGTGGAACAAGGCTTCGTTCGCCTTCGCAAGCTTCTGGATGCGGGCGAGGAACTCCACATCTTCATCGTTAAACCATCTCAATTCCCCCCAAAACTGTGGGAACAACAGGTTTCCGCGCCCCAGGTCCATCACCAGCGCTTCGCGCCAGCGCTCTTTGCGCATGGCGTTTCCCCACCACGTATCAGTCAGCCAGATTCCAAGACTATCCTTGTTCATGGGCGGAATGAGGTCATTGAAATGGACCCCCTGATCAACGGCGAGGGTCACGGCATCGCGGAAATAGAGGGCAGGATAGTCACCCGTGCTGGCCCCTTCCATTCGGATCCGGCTCTCGAAAATGGAGTCGCCATGCAGGGCAAAGAAGGGCGAGCGAATACCCCAATACCACATGATGTAGAGGTCAGGTGACGCGGCGTGCGCCTGACGGGCTATTTCGAGAACGGCATCGTAGTTCGCTTCGGTGGAGTATTTACCGGGCAGGTGGCCATGGCCGGTGCTGTTGCAGAAATAGCTGCCCGTGTCCAGCTTGAAGAAACGGAGGTTATCATGCTGGATGTGGTGAAGCAGCGCGTCGCGCAGGATGCTGAAATAAGGCTCGGAAGCCAAGCAAAGATGGCGGTTGCCGTTCAGCGTGTCGAAATTGTCCCTGAACTGGTAATCGGGCCATTTCCCTCCCGCCACAACGGCCTGGCTCGGCTCAATCTTAGGATTGAGGCCGCACGACCAGTCCGCCCAGGTTGAGGCAAACCAAAGCCCCCATTTCATCCCCAGTTGGTTTACCCTTTTGATGACCTTTCCGGGTCCTTCGGGAAATGCGTGAGGCCAGAATCGGGTCAAGTCGCCCGACCAGTCTTGCCAGCCGACGTCAGGAACGTAATAGTCGAACTTGATACCGTGCTTCTGCCACTTTTCCAGCAGTTCGGTGCTTTCCAGCATTTCGTCATCGTTCAAAGCCCAATTTGTTTCGTCGGGAAAGCCCGTGATTCCCAGTGTATCGTAAATCGCCAGCAGGCCTTTCCGCGGACTACGGGATTGGATGTAGTCCACAAACTGCTGGCGGCCACCTCCCTGGGGGCCAACGCCGACGATCGATACTTTGCTCTTTAACGATTCCCCGGGCCCCAACCTCTTGCCGGGGAAATGCCGCAGGCGGACTCGCCCGTCCATACCCTGGTTGCGGCCGGGTGTTCGACCGCACAGAAAACTTCCTTCTCAACGATGACGGGAAGGCCCTGATCACCCTCCGTCATCGCGGCATTCATGACAAAGTCATCCACGTCCACATCCAGAAGAAGCCGATCCTGTGCAGAGGTGTTTTTGATCTCGAACCACTTCCTGCGAACGAATCCAGCGAGTTCGTAATGGACGGTGAGGCCCAGTTGTTGTTCCGAGTTGCTGAGCTCAAAGACCAGTCCAGGCCGCTCCGCGCTTTCTATCTGTTGCCAATGGTTCAGCTTGAAATCGGCAACGTGAAGGTAAGGTTGTCCCACGCTGATGAACTGATCTGAGAGCCGGCCCTCAAAGATATACCGGTCCAGAATTTCCTCGCGCATCCCTTCGAACCGCCTGTCCACCTGGCAGGTGCGCACGGCCAGGAGGTTCCTTTCACCCCCTCCGAAGCGAAAGGCCGAATACTCAGGCGATCCCGGCGCCAGGGCCAGTTCTTCGGGAGTCCGCCACCGGCCTGAATGCTTCCAGTTGCCCACCGGCTTTCCATTCAGGAACACCCAATACTGCTTCCAGTCTTCCTGTGTGTAGCCTCCTAGGCAAAGGACGAGTGGCGATCCCTCGGCATCCTTCGGCAGTTCGAACCACTGCCGGAACCACCCGTATCCGTTGAACACCGGCGGTGCATCCACCCTCTCGCCTGCCCGCAGCAGGAGATTGAGCGTCGTACCCCACTGCTCTTCATCCGGGAAATCCCGCAGGTGATACCCCGCTTCCAGTCCGCGCTCGTTCTCAGGAGCGGCATCGTCGTTATTCGGGCCCATTTGGACGTACCACCAGGGAATCTCAATCCGCGTCTTGGCGGCGGCGAGAGTGATCCGGAATTCTCGTGAATCGCCGAGTTCGTAGTCGCGGCCGCTCAGCTTGTTCCGCAACCTCACGCTCCGCAGAGAGCCACCGCTCAGGAGGATGTTCCAATCCAGGTATGGGTTTCCCAAGCTGACCTTGCGACCCTCTTCGTACTGACCTTGCGCCGGAACGATGCCAACAACCGCGGAGCTCAGTGCGCTTGCTGATGCCACCGATACCAAACCAGACTTCATGAAGTCGCGCCTTTTCATTTTTCCCCTCCTTTGGCCCTGGAGTTTTCTTGCCTTCGCCTCACGATCGCACGTTCATGCCTTGTCTCTCCTGCTCACCATGAAGCTCACCACGTGCTCGGCCCTATTTCAAAGCAGGCACGAACTTTTCGATCTGTTGCATCTTCCGTCCGGTTTCCAACAAGCATCTTCTGCGATCCATTCTGCCCCAAGGGCTTCTTAGGTTATCAGCCGTTCGCTCGTCGCGCGGTTAAGAGACTCGCGTCACTCGCAAAACAAGATCCTGCGCGAAGGGAGCAAGCTCCAACGACACAAGTTTGCACCCGGAACTTGCAGACAGGGTGAACCGGAATTTCCATTATCCACTTTCCGCCGACCCAAAAGATACTCCTGACCGCCGCCCCATGCAACTGTGAGTCGAGTTTGCAGTGCAAGGTGCTCTCGCGGGCCACGGAAGGTGCCATTCGTGCCTCTCGCGAGAACCCCAAAGGACGCAACCGCCCCTCTTTCGACCTGTGTTTCCGACACTTTGCCGCCCCCCTGCCTCTCTCCTCGCGGGAATCCGATCCGGTCGTCGGCTCGCCTACCCGGCTGGCAAGGGCAGCGAGGCGATCCGCCGCACCATGCTTCCAAACAGTCGCCGCGTCAGGTGGCTCTCGGCCAGTAGCAGCCAGTAATACCGCGCATGTTTCACCAGCCGGCGCGCATCTCCCACACCAACGTGGGAAAGGCACTCGTGCGGGCCGCTGCACGTGGCGTGCGCCTGACCGTGATTGTGGAGACCCCCGATAAGATTGAAGGCGAAGGTGAATACAACACGATTCAGGCGTTGGGGCAGGAAGTCGCTGCTTGCTCAGCCGTCTATTTCTGGCCCAAGGAGAACCGCCCGGTTGGCGACAACAACAAAGTCGGCATTCTGCACGCCAAGTGCGCCGTAGCCGATGGCGAATGGCTCTTCCTCTCGTCGGCCAACCTGACCCAGCAGGCATTCACGATCAATGTCGAGTTGGGGATGCTAGTTCGAGGCGGAACAATGCCGAGGCGGGTCGAGCAGCAGTTCGAACATCTAATTCAGAGCGGACAATTGAAACAAGTGTGATCTATCAGACGCAGGTAGCCCCCAAACCGATGGGGATGATCGGCAGCGGATGATCTTAGGGTTGCCCACATACTGGTGATTGTGGGGCGAGGGGTTCGGCTTCTCGTATCATTGCAGAATCAGGAGGTTACGGCTAATAGGTGAGGTTTCTGGGCGGCAAGTCGCGAAATTCACTGACTTCCCCCCTCAGTAGCACCCGTCCAAAACCCCGATAAATCCTGATCTCTGCTGCACCTGTGTGCGAATTGTGTGCACGTTCCGTGGACAGATGGAAATCACTGACTGCAGGGGCACTCCTTTCGGAAAAGAGTACGCAAGTTTGAACCCGCGCCGAGAAGCTGTGGCAGAGGCTACCCCTATGGCAGAGAAGGGAAAACCAAAATATCAAGGGGTTGTCCGAACGGCTGGTCAACGCCGGTGATCAACCGAGACCCTGAAACATGCGACGTTGACGGAGCGAAACTATGGAGGGGTTCCGACGACCAATTATATTGCGTCGTCGTTCACGAACCAAAGCTGGGCGCTCGCTTGGACGACTGTCAGACGCAAAAGCCGCAGATCCAAGTTCGAGGCACGGAATACGCCGGGATAGGCACCCGCGCGGCGCTCACCTTCTTACCAGCCTGCCTCCGCGGGCTAACCCAAGTTCGTCACGAAAGGGTCAAAAAATCGGTTAAGTGCTTTGCCATCAGTTCAGGCTGACGCCGAGTCTGCACTACATTCTTGATCAAAACGGAGGCGGTCCGGCACCGCGATCCCGAGTTGGTCCAGCAGTTGTTTCTGTTCGGCGTTGGGCGTCGTAACGCGCCGCAGGCGGATCTCCCTTCCGTCCGTCGTGGGCAGCACGATGTCAGCGCTGACCAGGGTGCTCAGCAACGCCAGTGCCTTGCCCGGTGACAGAGAGGAGCCCTTCCGCCGCAACAGGTGTTTCAGGGTAACCCACAGCGCATAGCCGAGAAACGCCACCAGAATATGAGCTTTGGCCCGACGCTCCATTTGGTGGAAGATGGGCCGGATCGACAGCGGACTCTTCAACACCCGAAACGCCGCTTCCGCTTCCGTGAGCTGAATGTAACTCTTCCAAAGCTCTTCCGGCTTTCCCGGCGGCAGGTTGCTCCGCAACAGGTAGGCACCCTCGCGCGCCTGCTGCCAGTTCTGCCGGTCCTTGCGGGCTTGCCATTCCAGCGCCACGGCATTGTTCCTCTCGGTCACCTGCACGTCGTACAGATCGGCGACTTGCGGGTGGCGGGCCTGAATTTTTCCCAGACAGCGCTCGATTTTAGGGTGGTCTTTCAACTGCCCCGCCGCCGCCCGTTTCTCGAGCGCCGTGAGCGCCTTTTCCATCCGTGTGGAAAACCGGCTGCGCATTGCCTGTTCTTTCGCGCGCCGCGCCTGCGAGCGACACAGGATATAGATCTCCTCCCCTTGCGGCGTCGGCACCAACTTCACTTCCACATCCGGCCGCACCTGCTCCCAACCCCCGGCCAACAACGGCTGCTCAAATTGCTTCAGCTTCGCACGCGGCGTGCCGACCAGATATTGGCCGCCCCGCCGCCGCAGCGCCTCCAGGTTTTCTTCGCTCACGATGCCGCGGTCAAAAATCCAGACCCGTCGCGCCTTCCCATACTTGCGCTCCACCATGCGCAACACCGCTTCCACCGTCGTCACGTCGCTGCGGTTGCCGTCGAAGGTTTCGTAGCTGAGCGGGAAACCTTCGCCGTTGACGATCAGCGCAATCACCACCTGCTTGCAGTCGGGGCGATGATCACGCGAATAGCCGCGCTGCATCATGGGGTCTTTCTCCGCTGCCCCCTCCACGTAGCTGCTGGTCAAATCGTAAAGCAGCACGTCAAACTCCGCCGCGAACAACTCGCCGTAGCGACACGCCAGATGCCGCTCCAGTTGCGTCTTGTGCGGCAGCAGGCGGTCCAGACACCGGTACAAGCGCGTGTCGTTGATCTTGCCTTCCTCGATCCCCAGCAAGTCGTCGAGCGCCGTGGCCGGATACCAGCGCTCTTCGATCGCCAACTCACTGCCCGGCGCACACAGGCGGTTGATCGCCAACAGCGCCGCGATGCGCGACCAAGGTACGTCGGCGGCATTTTCCGGGCTGTCCAGCACGGGCTCCCAGAAGCGGTCCAACTCCAAACGCTTCCACAACTCCAGACCCAGGAAACCATCCCCAAAACGCCGTGACCGCTCCAACCGCACGCGGTCGAGCCGTACGCGCGCCACACCGGCATCGTCCGCGGGCGGCTCGACGTCGGAGGGAAATAATTTCAGTTGGTGGCTCTCCCCCTGGGCGTTGAAGACCTCGATCGTCTTCAGCCAACGCGACTGCGCCGACCCGTTCAGTTCCCCCAGGTAACAGAGGGTTCGCTGGCGCGGCCCGTCCGGGGTCCGCACGGTTTCCACTAACGACCAGTAGGTGTGATCTTTGCCGTCCTTGTATCGCTCGTGGCGCCGCAGAAACATTCTGAGGCGATGTTGTCATGGCGGACCACGCCGTTCAAGGGGGTAGGTCTGCACTACATCGGGTTTTTGCCGTGTCCGAATTGAAGCCCAAGCAGTTCTGCCTCGAATCAACCCCAAAAGTCCCGAATCCCGTACTTCCGTGACGAACTTGGGCTAACCTTTCTTCGCTCTATCCGCGAGTTTTGCGAGCAGGCTGATGAACGCGATGAATTCAAGGGCTCTTTCGGGATCGTCTTTGATCAGTTTGTGCGCCCTGGGATTGCGAAGTCCGGCAACGGCGCCGGAGAATAACATCATGAATCCCTTCTGTTCATCCCAGTCAGAATCATCTTGGAAGTCATTGAACTTCAAAACGGGGCTTTTCGGCGCAAACACGAATTCCATCAAGGGCGAAGCGCACGCAGCAGATTGGACTTCCCGATCTTGTTTTCGCCCACGATAACTGCACTTGGCCCCAGTTCAATGTCCAAGTTGTGGAAGTTGCGGAAGTTGATGATTTGGATATGTGAGATTCTCATTGCAGCGCTCTCTTGGACCACTTACCCTCAGGCGGAGACCAGCTAAATCGATGAGGACCCAACCAGCTCGTAAAACCTCGCGAAGTTGCTGGGCGGCAACCATTAGAATCACAATTCAATCGCCTTCAAGACGGCGCGGTCAACATCCCCATAAAAGGTCACATCGAGCTTCTCGACCGTTTCCTCGGGAAGGGCCCCAAACTGCGACTTGTTCGAAATCGGTACCAGGGCGCGAAGGGCTCCGTTCTCAAGAGCAACCTGCAACGGTTCGGTAATCGAAGGAACCCCTTTTATGTTGCCTTGAATCGTCAAGTCTCCCATTACCACGGTTCCAACCTGGACTCGCCGATTCTGGATCGCCGACAAGACTGCAACGTAGAAGGCTACCCCACAGGGGCATTCGATTCGTGCTCCGGAAAGATCCACTGCCTCTGCGCATATGTCTTTTTGTGCTAACAAAGACGTGAGGCCCAACTTTTCTTTCACGATCTGAAGGTAACTCACAGCACGGTTCAGCGATTCCTTCAACCCTTTCTCGAGGCCAGCCGGCGTGCGGATTTTTCCGGTACCTGCCGTGAGGGAAACCTCCAGTCGGAAAAGCCCCACTTTCCCTTCGGCATCGGCAGCGACAGTGTAAATCGAGCCTGGCGGCAGTGGATCCTGGGAAATAGCCCCCTTACCCCCTTGTTCGGGCACCGCAACAGTGCGTTCGGTCCCATCCTCTTGAGTGATGTAGGAGAAACTCGTCTTGTAGAATTCGAACGACCCGCGTTTCTTGAGTTGCTCCTTGACCCGGCGGCGTCCTTCGAGCGCCAATTCCAAGTATGTCTGCAGCTCCTGGGTGGTATATTCTCCATCAGGGTGTAGGAGCTTGAGCAGACCGCTGACCGTCTTCTTGACGGCGGTCGCGTCCCGGCCCTCCACGTGCGACCCGAAGCGGTAATGACGTTCCACCGCATCGAAGCGATTTTCTTTCCTTAAGACGCGAAATGCCTCCGCGATGTAATCGGTTACAAAACCGTAGTGCGCGGTCAGGATGTCCTTAGAGTTCTTTGGAGTCTCCCATCCCGGCATGTAGAAATGAAGTCGGTCAATGACTGCGAGATCAAATTCCTCAGGAAGAGGCTGGAACAGATCGGTTGCTGCATTTTGGACAAGGCTCTCCACGGGTTGATTAAGGTTTCCCACAAAAACCAAAGACGCATCAGCATGAACTTGTGTCACCCCTCTACTGAAACGCCCATTCGCCATGTAATCTTTCATAATTTGGATGGTATCTGGGTCATTAACCTTCATTCCCCCAACTTCGTCGAATGCCACGACATCCCAGTGGCCTACAAGGTCTTTGACCGCATGAAAAGATTCTATAATGTATTGTTTTTGAGGAATATTTGGGCCTATACTGGGGCATGTCGCGACGCCCCCTTGAGGTAAAGGTATCTCCCGAAGATCAGCAGCAGCT